>Ga0136614_10000657_pt1 | contig 18204 bp, 16 predicted proteins | sample AntDrymUQ2792106_2_FD_106643 | JGI IMG/M metagenome (GOLD analysis project Ga0136614, IMG submission 106643) | Polar desert sand microbial communities from Dry Valleys, Antarctica - metaG UQ279 (21.06) | ecosystem: Environmental > Terrestrial > Soil > Desert | place: Antarctica: Dry Valley... | reverse complement strand
GGGGCGACGGCGGTTGGGGCGACGGCGGTTGGGGCGACGGCGCGCCCTGACCGGGCGGCGGGGCCGAGCGACGCGGCGGCGGCGCGGCCTGGGGCGGCTGGTCCCGTCGCCTCCGCCCGTCGGATGAACCGAGGAGCCGGCGCTCGGCCGTCCCGTGGCGACCAGGTGCCACCCGCCGATCGGCCGGCCGCCGATCGGCCGGCCGCCGCTGGCCCGGGGGCGGACGGTGGTCGCGGGGTGGGGGCCGCCGATCGGGTGTGGACGGGCGAGGCGATGACGCGCCGGTGTTCACCCAGTCGGGCGGATCGAGGTCGTCATCGGGCGCCCAGCGGTCGGTCATGGCGCCGGAGCCTGCCCGTCGAGGTAGGCCTGGAGCATCACGGCGGCGGCGACCTCGTCGACGATGGCGCGGTGCCGCCGGGGCCGGACGCCGGCCGCGCGCAGCTGCTGCTCGGCGGTCACCGTGGTCAGGCGCTCGTCGTGGGTCTCCACCCTCATTCCTTCACCAGCCTCCGCCCGGATCGCCTCGACCTCCTCGAGCACCGCCCGGGCGGCCGGACCAGCCTCGCCCGAGAGCGACAGGGGCAGGCCCACCACGATGCGGTCGGCGCCAGCTTCGCGCGCTTCCGCCACGATCGTCCGGTGGTCGGCGGCCGGATCGCCGCTGCGGGCGAGGACGCCCCGGGGGGTGGCGACCGCTCCGCCCGGGTCCGAGACGGCCAGGCCGATGCGGCGCGAGCCCAGATCGACCCCCAGGACCCGTCCCACTCGCCCGGGGCTCAGTCGCTCGAGCCCGCCAGGGCGTCGGTGGCCTCCTTGCGGGCCAGGGCGAGGGCCTCGTCGACGGCCGCGGTGTTGGGGCCACCCCCCACGACCAGCTCCGGGTTCTTGGCGGTTCCGCCCCCGAGGGCCTTGGCCGCGGAGGCGGCGATCTCGGCGGCCGAGATGCCCTGATCGACCAGCCCCTTCGTCACCGCCACCGTGATCCCGGCTTTGTCACCGCCGGGCCCGACGGCCACGAGCGCGACCACACCCGAGCCGAGCGCATCCCGCACCGCCACCGCCAGTCGTCGGAGGTCGTCGGGGCTCAGACCGTCGCGGCGGGCCGCGACCACGCCATCGACGGCCTCGCCCGCCAATGACCCCGCCTCGGCGACAGCCTCACGACCGCGGGTCCGCTCGAGCTCCTGGTTCAACGACTTGACCTGTTCAACGAGGCGTTCGATGCGGTCGGGCAGCTCGGCCGGCCCAACCTTGAGCAACTCGCTCGCCCGGCGGAGCTGGAGCTCCTCCTCGTGGATTCGAGCGAGGGCGGCGTCGCCGGTCACCGCCTCGATCCGTCGCAGGTTGGAGCCGATCGACCCCTCACTGACGATCTTGATCGGCCCGATGAATCCGAGGGCGTGGACATGCGTCCCTCCGCAGAGCTCGACCGAGTGCTCGCCGGCCTCGAGCACGCGGACGAGGTCGCCGTACTTCTCGCCGAAGAAAGCGATCGCCCCCAGGCTCTCGGCGTGCTCGCGGGTGGTCTCGTAGTGGCGAACGGGCGCGTCCGTGATGATCTGCTCGTTGGCGAGCTGCTCGATCCGGTCGAGCTGCTCAGGAGTGACCGCCTGGTGGTGGCTGAAGTCGAAGCGCAGCCGGTCGGGCGCGACCAGCGAGCCGGATTGCTTGACGTGGGGACCGAGCACCTCGCGCAACGCCCAGTGCAGGACATGGGTGGCGGTGTGGTTGCGGCGGATTCGGTCGCGTCGCTGGCCGTCGATGGTGGCGGTCGCCTCGTCGCCTTCGCTGATCACGCCGCGCACGACCTCGGCGCGGTGGAGCACGAGGCCGGGCAGGCCGTACTGCGTGTCCTTGACCCGCAGCTCGGCCCCGGCCGCCCCGGTAATGACGCCGGTGTCGCCCGCCTGGCCGCCGGCTTCGGCGTAGAACGGGGTGCGGTCGAGCACGACGTCGACCGCGTCGCCCTCACCCGCGCGACCGACCCGCTCGCCTCCGCCGAAGAGCGCGAGGACGCGCGCGCCCGTCGTCTCGTACTCCTGGCGACCGGTGAACTCCGTCGGCCCGAACTCGTCGAGCAGTTCGCGGTAGAGCCCGACGTTGGCATCATCGCCGCCCGCCGCGGCCTCACGATGCGCCTGCTGGGCCCGGGCGCGCTGCTCGGCCATCGCCGCCTGGAAGCCGTCGAGGTCGACGGTCCGGCCCCGCTCCTCCGCGATCTCGCGGGTCAGGTCGATCGGGAACCCGAGCGTGTCGTGGAGGAAGAAGGCGTCCTTGCCGAACACGTCACCGGACTGGAGCTGCTCGTCCAGCAGCTCGACGCCCCGCCGCAGCGTCTCCCGGAACCGCTCCTCCTCGCGCGTCACGGTCGCAACCACCAGGTCGCGCGCCTTCTCCAACTCGGGGTAGGCGCCCCCCATGACATCGATGGTCGTCTCGGCGAGCGCCGGGGTCACCAACCCCTCGGCGCCGAGCCGGTAGCCGTGGCGCACCGCCCGCCGGATGATGCGCCGGAGCACGTAGCCGCGGTCCTCGTTGGACGGCACGACGCTGTCACTCACCAGGAACGACATGGTTCGGCCGTGCTCGGCCAGGATCCGCAATGACACGTCGTCCTCGGTATCGCCGCCGTAGCGGGTGCCGGTGGCGCGCTCGGCGGTCTCGATGAGGGGCCGGAACAGGTCGATCTCCCATATGGAGGTGTGCCCCTGGAGCAGCATGAGCGTGCGCTCGAGCCCGACGCCGCAGTCGACGCTGGGGGCGGGGAGATCGAGCCGGGTGCCGTCAGGCTGCTGGTCGTACATCATGAAGACGGTGTTCCAGAACTCGAAGAACCGGTCCTCGCCGCCGTGGGCGGGACCGCCGTCGGGACCGTGCTCAGGGCCGAGGTCGTAGAAGATCTCGGTGCACGGACCGCACGGTCCGGTCTCGCCCATGCTCCAGAAGTTGTCGGCCCCCAGGCGCTGGATGCGCTCGGGTGAGAAGCCCACGACGTCGCGCCAGATCCTCTCGGCATCGTCGTCGGACTCGTGCACGGTCACCCAGAGCCGATCGGGGTCGAGGCCGAACCCGTCCGTGACGAGCTCCCACGCCCACGGGATCGCCTCGGCCTTGAAGTAGTCGCCGAAGCTGAAGTGGCCGAGCATCTCGAAGAAGCTGAAGTGCCGGTTGGTGCGGCCGATGTCGTCGAGGTCGTTGTGCTTGCCCCCGGCCCGGACACACTTCTGGACCGAGGTTGCCCGCTTGTAGGGAGGTGTCTCCTCGCCGCCGAAGTAGGGCTTGAACGGCACCATGCCCGCGACCGTGAAGAGCAATGTGCGGTCGTGCGGGATCAGGCTCGCCGACGGCACCACCGTGTGGCCGCGCGACTCGAAGAACTCGAGAAAGGCGCGTCGCAGCTGGTCGGCGGTGGTCGGCGGCATCCTCTATCGCCTCGTCGCTTTCGCTCCGGGTACCTGACGCCGCGGGCGCTCGTTCGGACGCCACATAGACCCGCCGTGGGTTGGTCGTGCCCCTTCCACCGCGACTCAGGCTACTGCCGGGTGGTACCGGGTCAGCTCACGCTTCGGAGCGGCCGGGTGCGCGCGCGGATCTCCCGGGCGCGCTGGTCGAGCGCGGCGTTCAGGGCGCGCAGGCGCTCGGCCAGAGGTGCGGGGAGGTAGCGCTCGACGGTGGCCCGGACCGCCCGCGTCAACCGCAACATGAAGAGGACACCGAGCCCGAACCCCACCGTCAGCCAGAACAGCCGCTTGATCACGTGCTCACTCCCGCTCGCCTCGCTCGTCCTGCTCGTCCTGCTCGCCCTCGACCCGGGACCGCCGCCGATCGAGCAATTCGGCGACGCCGGCCTCGGCGCCCTGAGCGCTCGGTTGGTAGTACCTCCGCCCCGCCACCTCGTCGGGACGGTACTCCTGAGGCACCCAGCCGGCCGGCGCGTCGTGCGGGTACACGTAGCCCTCCCCGTGCCCGAGCTTGCGGGCGCCAGGGTAATGGGAGTCCCGCAGATGGACGGGGACCGCGCCCGCGGGCTGGTCGTGGACGTCTTCGACCGCGGAGCCCAGCCCGGCGACGACCGAGTTCGACTTCGGGCTGAGCGCCAGGTGGATGACCGCGTGGGCAAGGTTGAGCCCGGCCTCGGGCATCCCCACGAACTCGACCGCTCGCGCTGCCGCGTCGGCCACCAGGAGCGCCTGGGAATCGGCCATCCCGACGTCCTCCGAGGCCAGGATCACCAGCCGCCGGGCGACCAGGCGGGGGTCCTCGCCCGCCTCGAGCATGCGGGCGAGCCAGTAGAGCCCGGCGTCGGGATCGGAGCCGCGGATGCTCTTGATGAAGGCCGACAGCACGTCGTAATGCTCGTCGTCGCCGTAACGGAGCGCCCGCATCGCGAGGGCGGCCTCGGCGTCGGTGAGGGTGATGCGATCGCGGCCGGCCTCGGCGGCGAGGCCGTGGGCAACTTCGAGTGACGTGAGCGCGTGGCGGGCGTCGCCCTCGGACCGGTCGACGAGGTGCTCGAGGGCGTCGGGGTCGATCTCGAGGCGCTCGTCGCCGAGACCTCGGTCGGCGTCGGCGAGGGCGAGCACGAGCAGGCCGCGGACATCATCCGCGGTCAGCGGCTCGAGGCGGAACAGCGACGAGCGCGAGAGGAGCGGCGCGGTCAGCGAGAAGAACGGGTTCTCGGTGGTCGCGCCGATGAGAACCAGCAGGCCCTCCTCGACGTGCGGGAGGAGCGCGTCCTGCTGGGTCTTGTTGAACCGGTGCACCTCGTCGAGGAACAGGATCGTTCCCTGACCGTGCTCGCCGAGGCGGCTGCGGGCCCGCTCGACGATCTCACGTACGTCCTTCACGCCCCCGGATACCGCCGACAGCGGCTCGAACGCCTTGGCGGTCACGCCCGCGATCAGCCGGGCGATGGTGGTCTTGCCTGTACCCGGTGGGCCCCAGAGGATGACCGACGACAGGCGGTCGGACTCGATCAGCACCCGGAGCGGGCGCCCCTTGCCGAGAAGGAGCTCCTGCCCCACGACCTCGTCGAGCGAACGCGGTCGGATCCTCGCCGCCAATGGCGCCCGCCGCCGCAGGCGCTCCTCGAGCGCGCTGGCAAACAGGTCGTCGGCCATCAGGACTTCGGCTTCTTCGCCTCCGGCCGCTTCACGACCTGGAGGCCGAGCTCCTTCAGCTGCGCCGGGTCGAGCGGCGTGGGGGCGCCGGTGAGCGGGTCGGCGCCCGACTGGGTCTTCGGGAAGGCCACCACCTCGCGGATGTTCTCCTCGCCCGCCAGGACGGCGGCGAACCGGTCGACACCGATCGCGAAGCCCGCATGGGGCGGCGCGCCGTAGCGGAACGCGTCCAGCAGGAACCCGAAGCGCACCTGGGCGTCCTCCGGCGTGATCCCCAGCGCCGTGAACACCTGTTGCTGCATGTCGGCGCGGTGGATTCGGACGCTCCCCGACCCCAGTTCCCAGCCGTTGAGCACCAGGTCATACGACTGCGACCGCGCCGAGAGCAGCTCCTCGCCCGGCCCCGACGCCAGCAGTTCGAGATCGTCGGGGTGGGGCATCGTGAACGGATGGTGGGCCGGGATCGGTCGCCCCTCGTCGTCGAGCCCTTCGAACAGCGGAAACTCGACGACCCAAACGAACCGCAGCCCGCCCTCGTCGACCGGTGGGCGCGCCAGGTCGAGCCGCAACGTGCCCAGCACCCGGTTGGCGATCGCCCGCTCCCCCGCCACCAGCAGCAACAGGTCACCGGACCCGGCGCCGAGCGCGTCCACCAGCCCGAGCTGCTCCGCCTCGGAGAGGAACTTCGCCACCGGCGAGTCCAGCGCGCCCGCCTCACCGACGCGCATCCACACCAGCCCGGCCGCACCCAGCTGCTTGGCCCGCTCGATCAGCGCGTCGAGCCGCGCCCTCGCGACACCGCCCTCGCCGGGCACCCGGATCCCCTTGACCGCCGGTGCCTGGAACGCCCGGAACTCGGTGGCGGCGAACACCTCGCCGAGATCGACGAGCTCGAGCCCGAAGCGCAGGTCGGGCTTGTCGGTGCCGTAGCGCTCCATCGCGTCGTGCCAGGTGATCCGCTCCACCGCGCCGGGCAGCTCGCCGGTCGCCTCCTCGGCTGCGGTCACGGCGGCCTCCGTCACGACGGCCATGACGTCCTCGCCGTCGACGAAGCTCATCTCGATGTCGAACTGCATGAACTCGAACTGGCGATCGGAGCGGGGATCTTCATCGCGCAGACAGCGGGCGATCTGGTAGTAGCGGTCGAAGCCGCCCACCATCAGCAGCTGCTTGAACAGCTGGGGACTCTGTGGCAACGCGTAGAACGAGCCGGGTTGGAGGCGGGACGGGACGACGAAGTCGCGCGCGCCCTCGGGCATGGACGCGATCAACATCGGGGTCTCGACCTCGACGAAGCCATGGCCGTCCATCACCCGGCGCAACACCCGGTTGACGACCGCCCGCTGCCGGAGGTTGCGCTGGAGGCGGTCGCCGCGCAGGTCGAGGTAGCGGTAGCGGTAGCGCAGCAGCTCATCCGCCTCCTGGCGGCCGCCGATGGGGATGGGGGGCGCCTCCGCCTCGCTCAGCACCTCGAGCCGCTGCGCGGCCACTTCGACCTCGCCGGTCGGCAGTTCCTCGTTGACCGTGCCCTCCGGTCGGGGGCGCACCTCGCCTTCCACCCGCACGACGAACTCGCTGCGCACCCGGTGCGCCACCTCGGCCCCGGGCGCCTCGGGATCGACGACCACCTGCACCACACCGGCGGCATCACGAACGTCGAGGAACACGACCCCACCGTGGTCGCGCCGCGTGGCGACCCAACCGCACACCGCGACAGTCGCGCCGGCGTGGTCGCGGCGGAGCTCACCGGCGCGGTGGGTGCGCATCATCGGTCGAACTCCCGGCGCGCCCGCAGCCACCCCGCCGCCTGGTCCCGGGGAACGTCGACCTGCTCACCCGAGCGGAGGTCCTTGACGCCGACCTCGCCGCGGGCGAGCTCACGTTCACCCAGCATCACGCCGAAGACGGCGCGCGCCCGGTCGGCCGCCTTCCATTGCGCCTTCACCGAGCGGTTGCCGTACGCCCGGTCGACCCGCAAGCCGGCCTCTCGCAGCTCGTGGGTCAGGGTCAGTGCCTCCCGCCCGCCGTCGAGGCCGTCGACCACGAAGGCGTCGAGCTTGGACTCCCGAACCGGGACGGCCTGCTCGGCGTCGGCAACGATGAGCAGCCGTTCGATGCCGACGCCGAACCCGATGCCGGGCGTGGGTGGCCCGCCCATCTGCTCGGCCAGCTGATCGTACCGGCCACCTCCCCCGACGGCGTTCTGGGCCGCGTCCAGGGCATCGCTCACGAACTCGAACGTGGTGCTCGTGTAGTAGTCGAAGCCGCGCACGAGCCGAGGGTCGAGCTCGTAGTCGACCCCGAGCGCGTCGAGTCCCCGCTGAACCGCCTCGAAGTGCGCCCGTGACTCCGTCCCGAGGTGCTCGGTCAGCTGCGGCGCCCGCTCGATCACCTCCTGCCACTCCTCGTTCTTGGAGTCGAGGATCCGCAGCGGGTTCTCCCGCACCCGCTCGCGGAAGTCGTCGCCGAGGTCGCCGGCGTGCCCGAGGAGGTGCTCGCGCAACAGCTCGACGTAGGACCGCCGGCTGGTGGGGTCACCCATCGAGTTGAGCCGGAGCGACCAGCGCTCCAGCCCCAGCTCGCGCAGATACCCCTCGAGCAGCGCGATGACCTCCACGTCGACGTCGGGATCGTCGGCCCCCAACGCCTCCACGCCGACCTGCCAGTGCTGGCGGTACCGGCCCTTCTGGGGGCGCTCGTAGCGGAACAGCGGCGCCAGGTACCAGACCTTCCACGGTGGCGTCGGCCGGTGCTGCACGAACGCCCGCACCACCGGCGCCGTCCCCTCGGGTCGGAGCGCCATCGCCCGTCGGCCCTTGTCGAGGAACTCGTACATCTCCTTGCGGACGACGTCGGTCGACTCGCCCACCCGCTGGAAGACCTCGCGGTGCTCGAACACCGGGGTCACGACCAGGCCGTACCCGTAGCGCGCCGCCCGGCGCGCGAACACGCTCACGACCTCGATCCAGCGATCGGTGTCGGGCGGGAGGATGTCGTGCGTCCCGGTCGGGGCGCGGAAGACTTCGGGGGACTCAGGCGGCACCGCGGCATCGTACCGGGACCCTCTCGCCGGACCGCGGGACTTGCTACGACGTCGTCGCGGCCTTCCCCGGGAGCACCCGGTACGCCTCGTACACCGAGTCGATCCGCTTGACCGCCGTGAGGATCGAGTCGAGATGGCTCGGGTCGGCGAGCTCGAAGTCGAAGCGCAGCTTGGCGACGCGGTCGCTCGACGTCTGCGACGTGCAGGCGAGGATGTTGACGTGGTGGTCGGACAGCGCCTCGGCGACGTCACGCAACAGCTTCGACCGGTCGAGCGCCTCGACCTCGACCGAGACGACGTAGGTCGCGGGCTGGTCGTGGTCCCACTCCACCTCGATGAGCCGCTGGACCTGGGTGGCGAGCCCGGCGGCGTTCGCACAGTCGGTGCGGTGCACGGAAACACCGCGGCCGCGGGTGACGAACCCCATGATCTCGTCACCCGGCACCGGCGTGCAGCACCGCGACAGCCGCACCATGACGTCGTCGAGGCCCTCGACGTGCACGCCGACGGTGCGGCGCTGGCGCAGCCGGGGCGGACGGCGGGCGGTGACGGGCAGCTGCTCTTCGCCGCCGCGCAGGTCGCGCTGCACCCGCTGCACGACCGTGCGGGGCGAGACGTGGCCCTCCCCGATCGCCGCGTACAGCGCGTCGAGGTCCGCGTAGCTCATGGCCTCGGCCACGGTCCCGATCGCCGCCGACCCGGCCATCTTCTGGACCGGTAGCCCCTCCTTGCGCAGCGCCTTGATCAGCTCGTCCTTGCCCGTCTCGATCGCGTCCTCGCGCCGCTCCCGCGAGAACCACTGGCGGATCTTCGAGCGCGCTCGGGGGGTGTGCACGAACTGGAGCCAGTCGCGGCTGGGGCCGGCACCCGCGACCTTGCTGGTGAAGATCTCCACGGTGTCGCCCGACCCCAGCGCCGAGTCGAGCGGGACCAGCCGACCGTTCACCCGGGCGCCGATGCAGCGGTGACCGACCTCGGTGTGGATCGCGTAGGCGAAGTCGATGGCGGTCGCGCCGGTGGGCAGGGTGATCACCTTCCCCTTGGGCGTGAACACGAAGACCTCGTCCTGCTCGAGATCGATCTTCAGCGACTCCATGAACTCGGTCGGGTCAGAGGTCTCCTGCTGCCAGTCGACCATCCGCTGGAGCCAGGCCAGGTCCTCCGCCGGTGAGGTCTGCTCCTTGTAGCCCCAGTGGGCGGCGATGCCGTACTCGGCTCGGCGGTGCATCTCCTCGGTGCGGATCTGCACCTCCACCGGCTTCCCCTCGGGCGCGACCACCGTCGTGTGGAGCGACTGGTAGAGGTTGAACTTGGGCATGGCGATGTAGTCCTTGAACCGCCCCTGTACCGGCTTCCACATGGCGTGGATCGAGCCGAGCGCGCCGTAGCAGTCCTTCACCGAGTCGACGATGACGCGCACCCCGACGAGGTCCTGCACGTCGTCGAGCTCCTTGCCCCGCACGACCATCTTCTCGTAGATCGACCAGTAGTGCTTCGGGCGGCCGCTCACCTCGCCGGCGATGCCGAGCTCGGCCAGGCGGGCGCGCAGCTCGTCCACCACGAGCTGGAGGTACTCGTCGCGCTGGGGCGACTGCACCGCCACCATCTGCTCGATCTCGGCGTAGCGCTTCGGGTGGAGAACCGCGAACGCCAGGTCTTCGAGCTGCCACTTGACGTCGGCGATGCCGAGCCGGTGGGCCAACGGCGCGTAGATGTCGAGGGTCTCCTGGGCGATGCGCTGCTGCTTGGCGTCGGGAAGCGAGGCGATGGTGCGCATGTTGTGGAGCCGGTCGGCGAGCTTGATGAGCAGCACCCGGATGTCCTTGGCCATGGCCACGAGCATCTTGCGCAGGGTCGCCGACTGCTGCTCCTCCTTGGTGTCGAACTGCAGCCGGTCGAGCTTGGTGACCCCCTCGACGATGGCGGCGACGTCGGCGCCGAAGCGGTCCCCGAGGTCGTCGGAGGTGAGCGTGGTGTCCTCGACCGCGTCGTGGAGGAGGGCGGCGGCGATGGTGACGTCGTCGAGCCCGAGGTCGGCGAGGATCATGGCGACGCCGAGGGGATGGGCGATGTAGGGCTCGCCCGAGCGCCGCACCTGCTCGGCGTGGGCAGTGCGGGCGACGGCGAAGGCGGCCTCGATCAGCTGGGTGTCGGCCCGCCGGTGACGCTCACGGAAGGTCGCGACCAGCGGCGCGACCTCGACGTCGACGTGGTGGCGGCGCCAGGGCAGCACCGACCGCCGGTCGGGGCGGGGCTCGGCGCGCGACTCGGTGGTGCTCACTTCGGGCGATTGTACGCCCTATCGACGCTTCTTCCGCCGCTGCTGGCGCGGTCGGGGTGCTCGAGTGCCGCCTGCCGACTCTGCGGGTGCCGACGGCGCGGCGGGTGCCGACGGCGCGGCAGGTGCCGACGGCGCGGCGGGTGCCGACGGCGCCGCCGGTCGACCGGGCGCACCGACGGTCGCGGGCTCGGGCGCGGCCGCCGGCTGACGGGTGGCAGCGACGTCCGATCGCTCGCGGAGCGCGCGGTAGCGCGGCTCCCGCTCCTTGAGCCAGGCCAGGATCGGGGTGGCGACGAAGATGGACGAGTAGGCCCCGGTCAGGAGGCCTACGAACAGCGCGAGGGCGAAGTCGCGCAGCGCCACCGCGCCGAACAGCCCCGACCCCACCACGAGTAGGGACGCGACCGGCAGGAGCGCGACGAACGAGGTGTTGAGCGAGCGCATCAGCACCTGGTTCATCGACCGGTTCACCATCAGGGAGTACGTGTCACCCCGGACGGTGCCGAGCGCGGCCCCGTTCTCCTTGATCTTGTCGAACACCACCACGGTGTCGTAGAGCGAGAAGCCGAGGATGGTGAGGAACGCGACGACGGTCGCAGGCGTCACCTCGAAGCCGGTGATCGAGTACACGCCGGCGGTGACGATGATGTCGTGCACCACCGCCGCGATCGCGCCGACGGCCATCTTCCACTCGAACCGGAGCCACAGGTACAGCGAGATCACGACGAAGAAGATGAGCAGCGCCCGCAACGCCTTCTCGCTCACCTGGTCGCCCCAGGTCGGCCCCACGGTGTTGACGCTCACCTGGTCGCGATCGATGTCTCCGTAGCCCGCCAGCGCATCCGTGACCCGCTCCTGCTCGGCCGGCGGGAGCTCCTCGGCCTGGACCCGCACCGAATCACTGCCCAGGATCTGCACTTTGGCGTCGGCCAACCCGAGCGGTCGCAACGTGTCGCGCACGTCGTCCACCGACGGGCTCTTCCCCTCGACCGCGAACAGCCACGACGTCCCGCCTTCGAAGTCGATGCCGAGGTTGAGTTGCCGGGTGGTGAGCGACACGAGGCAGATCACGATCACCGCCCCCGACAGGAGGGCCCACCGCCACGCCCGCCCGACGAAGTCGAAGTTGGTGCGCTCGTGGATGATGTCGGAGAACGTGTGCCGCGGGCTCATGTGCGCGGGCTCATGTGCGCGGGCTCATGTGGAGGCCTCCTGGGCGTCGAGGCCGGAGGCGATGCCTACATAGCGGGCACGGAGGAACCCGGGGCGTCGGGCCAGGAGCACGACCAGCGGATGCATGAAGAAGTAGGCGACGACGAGGTCGAGCAGCGTCGCCAGTCCGAGGAAGAAGGCGAAGCCGCGCACCGATCCGATCGCCAGCGCGTACAGCACCGCCGCGCCGATGAGCGACACCAGGTCGGCGGCCAGGATCGTCTGGAACGAGCGGGCGAAGCCCCGGTCGACCGACGACCGCACCGTCTTGCCGCTGCGCACCTCGTCCTTCAGGCGCTCGAAGTACACGACGTACGAGTCGACCGTGACGCCCACCGACACGATCAGTCCGGTGACGCCGGCCAGGGTGAGCGCGAGTCCGATCGAATCGCCCAGATAGGAGATCAGCGAGTACGTCGCGGCCGCCGTCAGCGCCAGGCCCACCAGCACGACCAGCCCGAGGAGCCGGTAGTACAGGAACATGTAGAGCGAGACGAGCGCGATGCCGATGAGGCCGGAGGCAATGCCCGCTCGCAGCTGGTCCTTGCCGAGGGTCGGCGACACGTTCTCGACCGTCTGCTGGCTCTCGTCGAAGCGCACCGGGAGCGCGCCGTAGCGGAGGAGCCGGGCGAGGTCCTCGGCCTCGCTACGGGAGAAGCCGCCCGTGATCGACACGGTGCGATCGGGGAACGTGCTGTCCTGGAAGGCCGGGGCCGACTGCACGATGCCGTCGAGCGTGATCGCCATCTGGTTCTGGGGCGGCTGGAGCCCGAACATCCTCCCCGCGAACCCGTTGATCTTCTCCGCGCCCGAATCCTTGAAGTCGACGTTCACCGCGTAGCCCTGGCCCGACTGGAACTCCGTGTCGGCCCCGCTGATGTCCTTCCCCGTGAAGGTGCCGCCGGTGCACTCCTGGTCGACGCACGCCGGCCCGAGCAGGTACCGCGCCGCCGGCTCGTCGTCCTCCGACCGGAAGAGCGGCAGGACCACGCACGCCTTGGCCTTGTCGTCGGCGACCCTCGTATTCGGGATCTCCGCCGGGATCGCGGTGAGCTGGGTCAACGCACCCTCGAGGTCGCCGCTGGTGCAGACATCGAGCGCCGCCTGCACCGCCGCCCTCGTGGCCTCGTCGTTGGCCGGCGTCGTCGTGGTCGTGGTCGTCGTCGAGTCGGGCGGGAGCGACGTCGCCGGGTCGCCGGTGGTGGTCGTGGTTTCGGGCGGCTTCTCCTCCAACGGCGGCACCTCGGCGAGCACGGGCCGGAATCGGAGCTCGGCGGTGCGGCCGACGATGCGCTGGGCCTTGTCGCGGTCCTTCACGCCCGGAAGGTTCACCACGATGTTGTTGCCCTCTTTCGTGACCTCGGACTCCGCCACGCCGAGGGCGTCGACCCGGTTGCGGATGATGTCGACGGCGACGTCGAGCGACCCCGAGGGCGGATCACCGACCGGGACGAGCCGGACCGAGACGCCCCCTTGCAGGTCGAGCCCGAGCACCGGGCTCTGGCCCCTCACGATGGTGGCGACCAGCGCGCCGAGCACGACGACGAACACGACGACGAGATAGACGACGTACTTGCGCACAGCCTGGGGTCAGCCGCCCTCGCCGGGATCGACCCGGCCCTCGGCCTCCTCGGCCGTGATCTCGTCCGGCCGCGGTCCGACCCGAGAGGCAACCGCGCCGCGGGCGAGCCGCAACTCGACGCCGTCGGCGACCTCGACGTGCAGGATGGTCTCGTCCACCCCGCGGATGGTCCCGTGGATCCCGCCGGTGGTGATGATCTCGTCGCCGACCTTCAGGCTGTTGACGAGGGCGCGGTGCGCGGCGAGCTGGCGGCGCTGCGGGAGTACGACCAGCAGGAAGAACGCGAGGACGAGGAGAACCAGATACAGGAGGCCGATGGGCATGTGGTTCCTTCGGACGGAGTGCCCGAGACGCTGGCGATGCTATCCGTCGAACAGGCTGGACGAGGTGTCGGGCTTGCCCGGTCGCACCTCGAGCCCGAGGTGCGCGAAGGCCGATGCCGTCGGCACCCGGCCCCGGGGCGTGCGCTGCAGCAGACCCTGCTTGAGGAGGAACGGCTCGTACACGTCCTCGACGGTCTCGGGCTCCTCGTGGACCGCCACCGCCAACGTGTTGAGGCCGACGGGTTGGCCGGCGAAGGTGTCGCACAGCGCGGTGAGGATCGCCCGGTCGACCTTGTCGAGGCCGCGCTCGTCGACCTCGAAGAGCGCGAGTGCCTCACGGGCGGTCGCCGCGCTCACCGTTCCGTCCGATCGCACCTCGGCGAAGTCGCGCACCCGCTTGAGGAGCCGGTTGGCGATGCGGGGCGTACCCCGGGCGCGTTGCGCGATCTCGACCGCGCCTTCGGGCGCGAGCGGGACCCCCAGGATCCCGGCGGTCCGACTCACGATGGCAACGAGCTCGTCGGGCGCGTAGTAGTCGAGGCGGGCGACGAACCCGAAGCGGTCGCGCAGCGGTCCGGTGATGAGCCCGGTCCGGGTGGTCGCGCCCGCCAGCGTGAAGCGGGGCAGGTCGAGGCGGATCGAGCGCGCCGACGGGCCCTTCCCGATGACGATGTCGAGCTGGAAGTCCTCCATCGCCGGGTACAGGACCTCCTCGACGATGCGGGGGAGGCGGTGCACCTCGTCGACGAAGAGCACGTCGCCGTCGTCGAGATTCGTGAGGATGGCGGCAAGGTCACCGGCCCGTTCGAGGGCGGGACCGCTGGTGACGCGCAACCCGACGCCGAGCTCGGCGGCGACGATCCCCGCCAGTGTGGTCTTGCCCACGCCGGGCGGGCCCGCGAACAGCAGGTGGTCGGCAGCCTGGCGTCGCTGGCGGGCGGCGGCGAGCAGGATCTCGAGGTGCTCCTTGAGGCGCGCCTGACCCACGAACTCGTCGAGGGATCGCGGCCGCAGGGTCGTCTCCTCGGCCACCTCGGCCGGCTCCGCCGTGGCTCGCAGCACCTCTTCTCTCGACACGGCCGGCTCCCTAGACACGCGAGACCGCGAGGAGCTTGAGGGCGTCGCGCAGGAGGTCCTCCACCGGGCCGTCGGCCTCGAGCTGGGCGAGGACGTCACGGATCTCGTCGGGCTCGTACCCGAGACCGGCGAGCGCGCCCCGCACCTCCGCCCGCGCCGTCGGCGGAGCGGCGGCCTCGACCGGCTCGAAGTCGGGCACGTCGAGGCGGGCCTTGAGCTCGATCAGCAGCCGCTGGGCGGTGCGCTTGCCGACGCCCGGCACCAGCGTCAGCGCGTCGACGTCGTCGTCGATCAGCGCCCGCCGCAGCGCCGCCGGGGAGTGCACGGAGAGGATCCCGAGCGCGAGCTTCGGGCCCACGCCGGTCGCCCCGACCAGGACCTCGAACGTGTCGCGCTCCTCGCGCGTCGGGAAACCGTAGAGCACCAGGGCGTCGTCACGGACGTGCAGGTGGGTGAAGAGGAACGCGCCCGCGCCCGGGCTCAGCGACGGCACCGCGCTCATGGGCACCAGCACGCGGTAGCCGACGCCTCCCACCTCGACCAGCACCTCGCCCGTCGGCGAGCGCTCGAGCACGCTCCCTCGGACCGACCCGATCACCGGGAATCCGCCTTCATGGGTCGCTCCGCTCCCTGCTTCACGAGCGCGGCGTGCACCGCGGATCGGAGCCCACCGCCCCAGGCGTGGCACACCGCCAGCGCGAGCGCGTCGGCCGCGTCGGCGGGACGGGGTGGGGCGTCGAGCCCGAGCACCCGGGCGACCATCTCCTGTACCTGCTCCTTGGCCGCGCCGCCGTACCCGACGACGCCGAGCTTCACCTCGTTGGGGCTGTAGTCGGTGACGGGGACACCGGCCCGCGCCGCTACCGCCAGCGCGAGGCCGCTGGCCTGACCCACCGACATCGCGGTACGCACGTTCGCCTGGAACAGCACCCGCTCGACGGCCATCGCCGCCGGGCGGAGCTCGTCGACCAGCGTGGCCAGCTCGTGCTCGAGCGCGGCGAGGCGGGCCGGGAGCGGATCGGCGGTCGGCGTGCGGATCACGCCGCAGGCAACCGCCTCCCAGGAGCTCGCGCCGGTTTGGCGGCGCACCGCGCCGTAGCCACAGCAGGAGACGCCCGGGTCGATGCCCAGCACCGGGCCCGCCGGATCGAACACGAGTTCGATGTTATGGGCGCAGCCAGGGCGGTTGGTGGATCCCGGCGCGCTGGAGGAGCTGCCATCGCGTGACGAGGGGGCCGGGTCCCCCGATCCCCTCACCGCCGGCTGCGTGTGGGAGCGGCGGGCGAAGCGAGTGCGACCAGGAGAGTTAGAGCTTGTCGAGAACGATGCGAGCGAGCGCTTCGGCCTGGGCCTGGTCGAAGACCCCGGAGATGTAGAAGGCGGTCTTCTTGTTCTTGAGTACCGCCAGTGAGCCGATGGCGAAATAGGCGTCCTTCCCGAGACCGTCGATCTCCACCAGGACCTGCGGGTTGAGCGCGTCCAGGCCCTTGTTGTAGCCGGCCTTCGCGCCCTTCCCCCGCTCGACCAGCAGGGTCATGCCGATCGCCTCTTCGGTGGCGTCGGGGTCACCGATCTGCCAGTAACAGATCTCGCCCAGGCCTTCGGGCTTGGCCACCTCCTGCCCGAGCACTTCCTCGATCTCGGCGCGCGTCAGGAGGTCGCACGAGTCCGGCGCCTGCCCCGACGCCGCCGCCGCCGGCGCGGCGAGGACCGTGATCGCGGCCGTCACCGCAACGAGACGCATGATGACCGTCGTAGCCATTCTGCTCATCACCGCAGCAGCAGGACCAGCACGACCACGACCGCCGCCAGCACGATCACTGCCGGCACCAGCCGCTTGAGCACGGGCGCGCCGGCGGTGCGCAGCAGGTCGACGGGCGCGACCTCCCGAGGCTCGCCGGTGTCGGTGGGCGGCGGTGCACCGCTCAGGACCCGCGACTCGAGGCACTCCACGAACTGCCCCAGGAGCTTGGTTGACACGTCGGCCATGACGCCCCGCCCGAACTGCGCCACCTTGCCGGTGACGGTGACGTCGTTGTCGATGCTCACCTCGGTGCCGTCGCCATCGGGCGCGAGCGCCATTGTGATCAAGGCCTTTGCGTTGCCCTGGCCTCTCGTGTCGCGACCCTGGGCGTCGATGACGGCTCGGTGCGCGCCCTCGTCGACCTCGGCCAGCTTCGCCACACCCTTGTACTGCGCGGTGATCGGCCCCACCTTCACCTTGACGACGCCGCGGTACTCGTCGCCCTCGACCTCCTGGAGCTCGGCCCCGGGCATGCACGGCGCGATCCGCTCGATGTCGAGGAGGACCCGCCACGCCTCCTCAAGGGGAAGGTTCACCCGGAAGCGGTCCTCGATCTTCATCCATCCTCCAGCCGGCGCTCGAGATCGCCGAGGTCCGCGAGCGTATCGACGTCGATCGGGTCACCGGTACCGGTGCAGTCGACCTCGGTCACCGCATGGTGGTCCATGAGGGCGCGCGCGCCCAGGTCGCCGCGCAGCTTGCGCGCCTCCCCCCAGAGCGAGCGGTCGAGGAGCACCGGGTTCCCGCGGGTGCCGTCGTACGTTGCGACCGCCAACCGGGCGCCATCGCGGTGGGCGGCGGCCAGCCGCCGGTATGCCTCGGCTCCGACGAGCGGCTGGTCGGCAAGCCCGATGCACACCGCGCCCACCCGAGCCCAGTGGTCCAGCGCCTCGAGCCCGGCCCAGAGGCTGCGCGCGATCCCCTGGCGCCACTTCCGCGCCCGCACCACCACCACGCCGGCGGGCGCGGCTCGTCTCACCGCCATGCCCCCCCGGCCGACGACGAGCACGACCGGCCGGAACGTCGTCGCCAGAGCGGCGTCGAGCGCCCAGGCGACGAGCGGCCGGCCCTGCAGCGTGACCAGTGGCTTGGGCGTCCGTCCGCCGAGGCGCTCGCCCCGCCCGGCGGCGAGGACCGCGACCGCGACGTCGCTCAAGCGGTGATTTCGAGTGCCCGGCGGACGAGCACGCGCGCCAGGTGCTCGCGGAACTCGGGGGTGGCGTTGAGGTCGGCCGGCGCTTCCGTGCCCTCGGCGGCGTGCTCGGCCGCGTCGGCGGGCGACGAGCCGGCAGCGAGGGCGTCCTCCACCGCCCGGGCCCGCAGCGGCGTCGCCCCCATGTTCACGAGGGCAACCCGGGTGGAGCCGTTCCGTACCGCGAGCGCCCCGACGATCGCCCAGTCCTGCGCCCGCCGGTTGAACTTCTCGTACGAGAACGTGGCGCCGGGGACCTTTGGCACCCGGATCTCTGTGAGCAGCTCCTCGGGGGCAAGCGCCGTCTCCAGGAATCCCTGGAAGAAGTCCGCCGAGGCGACGGTCCGCTCCCCTCCCGGCCCCCGCACCACGAAGGTGGCATCGAGGGCGAGCAGGGCGGCGGGCAGGTCGGATGCGGGATCGCCGTGGGCGACCGATCCTCCGATCGTGCCGCGGTGTCGGACCTGGTTGTCGCCGACCTCGGCCGCCACCGCCCGCAGGGGCCCGCACTCGGCGCCGAGCAGGTCGCTCACCTCGAGGTCGCGGTGGCGGGTGAGCGCGCCGATC
>Ga0136614_10000656_pt1 | contig 18216 bp, 16 predicted proteins | sample AntDrymUQ2792106_2_FD_106643 | JGI IMG/M metagenome (GOLD analysis project Ga0136614, IMG submission 106643) | Polar desert sand microbial communities from Dry Valleys, Antarctica - metaG UQ279 (21.06) | ecosystem: Environmental > Terrestrial > Soil > Desert | place: Antarctica: Dry Valley... | reverse complement strand
GGTCATCTTCCCCGACGGGTGCATGTTGAAGAGGCGGACTTGGGCGATGGCTTGGGGACCAATGTAATTATCGCCTTCGTATTGCGGACAGGCTTCGAGGCAGCAACCGCAGGTCATACAACGCGAATAAGCATAGCGTTCGGCCACGTCGTCTTGCGACATCTTGGGGCCGGGGCCGAGATCGTAAGAGCCGTCGATCTCGATCCATGCATGGACGCGCTTCAAGTGATCGAACATCTGCGAGCGATCTACGACGAGATCGCGGACGTTCGGGAATTTTGACATCGGCTCTAAAGTGATCGGCTGCTCCAATTGATCGACGAGCGCAGAGCAGGACTGGCGCACCTTGCCGTTAATGACCATCGTGCAGATGCCGCAGACTTGCTCCAAACAGTTCATGTCCCAGACGGGCGGTGTCGTTGGCTTGCCATCTTTTGTTACCGGATTTTTGCGAATCTCCATCAACGCCGAGATGATGTTGAGGTTCGGGCGGTAGGGAATGCGAAACTCTTCCCATCGCGCGGCGGCATCTGGGTTCTCGCGGCGGCGGATGCGGATGTCCACATGCTGCGGTGGTGGTGTCATTGCTTTGGCCTGACGGTCTTGAACATTTGCGCTCATGATTTAACAATCCTTTTCAGCGTCCCCTTCAATGGCGTCCTTCGCATCGTTCATGTGCCAACAACGCATCACGATCAATCTCACTTCAATCCGAGATGCCGCTTGATGTGTCTTGCCAGACGATCATCGATCTCAGTGTGTCTGGGGACAGGCTGCTTCAATCCGCTAGCCGGATTAAGATAAATGTCATGCTTGGCCCCGTGTCGATGTAAAACGCAGCCGGCTGCCGACAGCTCACGAAGCAAGGCGCTGCGCTTCATAGCGCAATCTCTTTCACCTGATATTCTGTAGGGACATCATCCAAGACCATTAACATGTAGGCGTCTTTGATGTTCTCTTCCAACTCCGCCAAAGTTTCACCTTGCGTCATGATCTCAGGGTGTTCGAGCAATTTGCCGAGCCAGAAGCGATCTTCCTTCCAGTAAATCAACGTCATCTCTCTCTTCATCAGTTCGTCTCCTTCGGCTTCGAGCGGACGCCCTCATTCTACACTTCGTCGGATTTACCCCCTGCATCTTCGAGTGACTTGCCCTGCTCGCGGCGCGTCTCGGCCTCGCCGTGATCCACGTCAACGACTTTTTCTTTGTCTTGCGCCCAGACCGCCGGGCCGGTGAGATCGCGCGGCTTTTGCTCCCAGCCTTCGACGGGGACTTGCGGCGCGCCGTCTTTCGGCGGTAGCCCCGAAGCCTGAGCGTTGGCAGCGACTGCCTCTGACTTCTTTTCCTGCTTGCCCTTGCTGTAATCGCGCTTGCGCGGCGTGATTAGGGAGATGTCCACCGCTTCGTAAGACAAGACTGGTCCCTCGCCGGAATACTCGGCGATGGTCGTCTTCAAGAACTGCTCGTCGTCGCGGTTCGGGAAGTCGGGCTTATAGTGCGCGCCGCGCGATTCGTCCCGGTTCAGAGCGCCGAGCGTGATCACGCGCGCGAGTTCGAGCATGTTCCAGAGTTGCCGCGCGTGCGGGAGCGCGTGCGTGGCCCACAAATTCGCGTCGTTGATCGAGATGCGCCGGTAACGCTCCATCAATTCGAGCAGCTTATTGTCGGTCGCTTGCAGCTTGTCGTTGTAACGCACGACCGTCACGTTGTCCGTCATCCACTTGCCCATCTCATCGTGGATGACATACTGATTTTCATCCCCGCTTTGCTTGATCAATTGGTCGTTGATCGCTTGCTGCCGCTTCGACTCTGCGTCGTAAATCCGCGAGCCGTCTGCGCCGTTGTGTTCAAGATTCTTCGCGTACTCAATCGCCGCCGGAGCCGCGATGAAGCCGCCGAAAACGCAACTGACCAGAGAGTTCGCGCCGAGGCGGTTTGCTCCGTGAATGGAATAATCGCACTCGCCCGCCGCGAGCAGGCCAGGAATGTTGGCGCGCTGATCGAAGTCCACCCACAAGCCGCCCATCGAATAATGCACGCCGGGAAAGATTCGCATCGGGACGTGTCGCGGATCATCGCCGACGAACATCTCATAGATTTCCAAGATCGCGCCGAGTTTGCGGTCGAGCGTCTCCGCCGGAATGTGCGTCAGATCGAGATAGACTTGATTCTCGCCATTGATGCCCATGCCATCGAGACAGACTTGGAAAATCTCGCGCGTCGCAATGTCGCGTGGGACCAGATTGCCGTAGGCCGGATATTTCTCTTCGAGGAAATACCAACGCTCTTGCTCCGGGATCGATGACGGCCCGCGCTGATCATTCGGTTGTCGCGGAACCCACACGCGCCCGCCCTCGCCGCGCGCCGATTCAGACATCAAACGCAACTTGTCTTCGCCCGGAATCGAAGTCGGATGAACTTGAATGAACTCGCCGTTCGCGTAACGCGCGCCCTGTTGATAACAAGCCGAGACGGCGCTGCCGGTGCAGACCATCGAGTTAGTTGACTTGCCGAAGATCAAACCGGGGCCGCCCGTCGCCATAATCACCGCGTCGGCGGGGAAGGCTTTCACTTCGAGCGTCGCGCGATCCATCGCCACCAGCCCACGACAAACTCCGTGGTCGTCCATCACGAGCGAGAGCATCTCCCAATGCTCGTACTTCTTGACTTTGCCCGCGACTTCGTAACGGCGCACTTGCTCATCGAGTGCGTAAAGAAGTTGCTGCCCCGTCGATGCTCCGGCGAATGCCGTGCGGTGATGCTTCGTGCCGCCGAAGCGACGGAAATCAAGCAAGCCTTCCTTCGTGCGCGAGAAGGGAACGCCCATTCGGTCGAACAAATAAATGATCGCCGGAGCCATCTCGCACATCGCTTTGGCAGGCGGTTGATTGGCGAGGAAGTCGCCGCCATAAACAGTGTCGTCAAAATGTTCCCAAGTCGAGTCGCCTTCGCCCTTCGTGTTGACCGCGCCGTTGATGCCGCCCTGCGCGCAGACTGAGTGCGAACGCTTCACGGGGACGACCGAGAAAAGATCGACTTGATGCCCGCCTTCAGCGATCTTCATCGCCGCTGCAAGGCCGGCGAGTCCGCCGCCGACAATCGCGATCCTAATGCCGTTTTGTCCTGCTACAGCCATTAGTAAAGTATCCCTCCCAAGAGTCCGCCGGGACGAATGAAGGCGATCATCGCGTTGATACCGACGGCCAGCAGCAACACGCCGAAAGCGATGCAGGCATAGCCGGCCAAGCGTTGCGCCCGCGCGCCGATGACAATGCCCCAATCGACCGCGAACAGCCACAGCCCGTTGGCGAAGTGCCAGACCGTCGCCGTGATGCCGATGATGTAGATGATCATGATCGGTAGCATTTGAAATTCACGAGAGACAATATCGAATGCCAGATCGGGGCGATGCGCGACGGAAATTTCATTCAGTCCCGGAAGCAGGCCGAAACGGAAGTTGAGAACGTGAAAGAGGATGAAGAAAAAAAGAATGACGCCCGTCGCGCGCTGGATCGTGTAGAACCAATTGCGCGGGTATGGATACGCGAGATTGTTCGGGCGCATCTCGAAAGTGATAAACAGGCCGTACACCGCATGATAGATCAGAGGAATAAAGATGCCGCCGATCTCGACGAATAGGATGTACGGGATCGACTGCAAATCCCTGACCGCGTTGTTGAAGTCGTTCGGCCCGGTCATCGCTTTCGAGTTGGTATAAAAATGTTCCAACAGGAAGATGCCGAGCGGAATGATGCCGGTCAATTGATGCAGCTTGCGGAGCAAGAATGTTCTACTTAAACGCACGGCCATAACTTGAGTGAAATCCCTCCTTCGCCGGGACAGACGCTGGCGGTCTTTTATGAACGGCAGGAATCAACGCTGACAACGAGCGCCCAATTGTCTGAATTGCTGTGGAACGCGCACGATTATATGAAGCCGCGCCGGAAAAGCAATCCTCGACAGTTGCCCGCCACACTCATGCCGTTCATATCCCATTCTGAAAACACAGTCTAGCTTTGTGGGTATATAAGGTAAAATGAAAAATCTTGCGCCGCTTTGTGAGAAATACTTATAATCGTTGCCGTGCAAATCGAGACCCTGAAAATCTTTTGCGATCTCGTCGAGACCAAGAGTTTCTCGCAAGCGGCGGAGATCAATTTCGTCACGCAGTCAGCCGTCAGCCAACAAGTGCGGGGCTTGGAAGAGAAGTACCGGCGCAAACTCTTGGAGCGCGTGCGCGGACGGCGCGAGGTGCGGCTGACGGAAGCGGGCGCGGCATTTTACGAAGAGAGCAAGATACTCGTCGCGGCTTACGCGCACTTGGAAGAGCGAATGCGGACGTTGACCGGAAAGATCGGCGGCACGGTGCGCGTCGCCACTGTCTACAGCATCGGCCTGCATGAGCTACCGCCCGCCGTGCGGCGCTTCATGGCGCGCTATCCGGAAGCCAAGATCGATCTCGAATATCAACGCACGACGCGCATCGTGCGCGAAGTCTTGGAAGGTGCGGTCGATCTCGGTTTAGTTGCGTTCCCCGAAAAAAAGCGTGGCTTGGAAGTCGTATCCATCGGCGGGGATCGTCTCGTCCTGATCTGCCCCCCGCAACACCCGCTTGCGAAACATAAAAAGCTGCGCGCGAGCGATCTCGACCACCAAGACTTCGTGCTGTTCGAGCGCGACATCCCGACCCGGCGCGCGACCGACCGCATTCTGCGCGCGCACGGTGTTACCATCCGCCGCGTCGCCGAGTTCGACAATATCGAGACGATTAAACGCGCCGTCGAAGTCGGCTTCGGCCTCGCCATCGTGCCGCGTCCCAGCGTCTTGGACGAACAGCGTAGCGGCCAACTTTCCGTCGTCCAACTAATCGAGCCGGAATGGGAACGCACCGTCGGCATCATCTACCGCAACGACCGCACGCTTGGCATGGCGGCGCAGAAGTTTGTGCAGTTGTTAAAGGACGAAGGATTAAAATGAGCGTGAAGATGCGCCACCAGAAGACACAAAGGGCGCATATCGATGAACATATCGCTGATGTAATCGGGGGCTGAACTGTCAAACGAACTGACCACACTCTCTGCCACACAACTCATCGCGCTGATGCGTGCGCGTGAGGTCTCGCCTGTCGAAGTATTGGAAGCGCACTTGAGCCGCGCCGCAGAGATCAATCAGCAATTGAATGCCATCGTGACCTTTGCGCCGGACGTTGTGGAGCAGGCGCGCACGGCTGAACAATTGTTGATGCGAGGCAGGGAGTTGCCGCCGCTGTGCGGACTGCCTGTGACGATCAAGGATACGATTGACGTGGCGGGCGTGCGAACGACGAGCGGCTCGCTCGTGCGGGCGAACAATGTTCCGCAGCGTGATGCTCCGGCGGTGGCGCGGTTGCGGGCGACGGGCGCGATCATCTTTGGCAAGACAAATGTCTCGGAGATGGCGCTGGATTATTCGGCGGAGAATCCGATCTTCGGGCGGACGCTGAACCCGCACGATCAGACACGCACGCCGGGAGGATCGAGCGGCGGGTGCGCGGCGGCAGTCAGCGCGTGTTTGACGCCCGCGAGCTTAGGGAGCGATTTGGTCGGATCGATCCGCATCCCGGCGCATTGCTGCGGCGTCGTGGGTTTGAAGCCGACAGCCGGGAGCATTCCGACCGGGGGACACTGCCCGCCAACCGTTGGGCCATTCTCACTCGGCGCGAACTTTGGCCCATTGGCGCGGCGCGTCGATGATCTCGCGTTGCTTTACCAAGTGTTGGCTCAAGCGGAAACTGGTGAGTTACTGCAAAGCAGCGAAGCAGGCGGGAAGAGTGAGGTTGAATCGCTCAAGAATGTGCGCGTCGCTTGGTACACAAACGACGGCGTGTCGCCCGTGACTGAAGAGACACGGCAGGCCGTGATGGCGGCGGCTCACGCGCTGGCTGAAGCTGGGCTGCGAGTTGAAGAGGCGTGTCCGCCGGGTGTCGGGCGCGGGCCGGATTTGTGGGGCGGGTTGTTCACGGGGGCAGTCGGACAGATGCTGCGCGAAGAGTATCGCGGGCAGGAAGAGTTAGCCGGGCCGTTAGTGCGCGTGCTGCTCGAACGCGCAAGCGAGATGTCAACTGACGCGCTCGAACGCTACTTCGACACTTGGGCAGAGCGCGACCGGCTGCGCGCCGTGCTTGATGAGTGGATGCTTGATCGTCCGCTGCTCGTCGCGCCGGTAGGGAGCGTGCCAGCGTTTCCGCATGGCGCGCGGAAAATCCCGGTCGGTGCAGTTGAGATCAGCGCGTTTCGCGCGTTCAGTTATTCGCAGACCTTCAACGTTTTCGGCTTGCCGGTCGTCGCCGTGCCTGCCGGACATTCAACGGAAGGACCGCCCATCGGCGTGCAGATCATCGGGCGGGCGCATGAAGAGGCGCGCGTGCTGGCGGCGGCGCGCGTCGTCGAAGCAGCGCTCGGCGGTTGGCAATCGCCGGCATCTATGAAAAATATTTAGACAGGATTAACAGGATTGACGGACTGAAACTACGACGCACATGATCCGACTTACTTTTTATGTTCTTTGATTCGTTCTGTCCATCCTGTTAATCCTGTCTAAAAAATATGCTTGAGAGATATAGCTTTCAAACGAGGGCGGAAATTCGTTATAGTCTGACACACACAAACCAAGATCGGCGGTGAGTGCGCCGGCGCTTTGTTCCTAAACTTCGGAGGCCAACATGGAGATCATCTTTCCCTTGTTCTTGTTGTTCATCGCAGTCTTCGCGCTCGTCGTAGCGGCGAAGACGATCAAGATCGTGCCGCAGGCGACCGTGTTGCTGATCGAGCGGCTCGGTAGTTTTAACCGGCTGGCGACCAACGGCTTGAATGTAATCGTGCCGTTCATTGATAGGCCGCGCGCCGTGTACTGGACCAATGTCCGTCCCGGTCTCACTTCCATCGACCTGCGCGAGCAATACATCGATCTGCCGCCGCAGCCCGTTATCACGCGCGACAATGTGACGATCCATGTCGATTCGGTCGTCTATTGGCAAGTCACCGATCCGGTCAAAGCCGTCTATGAAATCAACGATCTGATCGGCGGCCTTGTGCAGTTGACGATCACAGGGATGCGCGCCGTGATGGGCGAGATGGATTTGGATCACACGCTCTCTTCGCGCGATCAGATTAACGCGAAACTGCGTTTGATTCTCGACGAGGCGACGGATAAGTGGGGCGTTAAGGTGACACGCGTGGACGTGAAGAACATCACGCCGCCCGAAGACGTGCGCCTGACGATGGAGAAGCAGATGACCGCCGAGCGCAATCGCCGCGCGCTCGTCTTGCAAGCCGAAGGCGATAAGCAGGCCGCGATCACGCGCGCTGAAGGCGAAAAGCAGGCCTCCGTCACACGCTCCGAAGGCGAGAAGTTGTCGGCTATCCTGCAAGCCGAGGGCGCGGCTCAAGCCCGCCTGCGCGCCGCCGAAGCCGAGGCCGAAGCAATTACAAGCATCAGCCAAGCGATGCAGGATCAAGCCGAGACGGCGCAATACTTACTTTCGATGCGCTATATCGAAAGCCTCAAAGAGATGGCGCGTGGCAACAATTCGAAAGTGGTCTTCATGCCGGTCGAAGCGTCGGGTCTGCTGTCGAGCATCGGCGCGATCAAAGAAATGTTCGCCGAGACCGGCGACAAACGCGCATTACCCGACGACAATCCGCCAATGCGCCCACGACAATTGGAAAGATAGTCCAAAGTCCACAGTTAAGAACAGTGGCTTCGACTTTGGACATTGGACATTGGACTTTTACAATGCGATCTCGCGGGCGAGGCGGGCGCGGGCGGGATCGTCTTCGCCTTGCCAGAGGAAATTGAGGCCGACGCCGCGCCCGGGTTGGATGTGGACGACTTCGACTTCGACTTCGAGCGGTTGGCCGGTGCCGAGCGGCAGGCGTAGCGTCATGGTTTGGCCGATGCGGAGGTTGGCGGTCGTCCGCAAAAAGAGGCCGCCCATGCTGATGTCTGCGATGCCTGAGGTTGTCTCTTCCGTCGCGCCCTGCAAGTCGGCGGCGACTGCGGCGCGCGGGTATCTGCGGCGCTCTGCCGGGTCTGATCCGTCTGGGCTGTCTCCCGTCTGTTCGGCCTCTTCAGCGCCAGTCTCCATGTCGTCGTTCAACCCTTGCGCGTAATCGATCACCAACTCCAATGAAGCCTTCTCTGCTTCAGACAAATTAAGGAAGCGAACGCCAAAGCCGGCGCGCTCTGCCCGGTGCGAGACTTCGCCCTCAATGTGCAACCAACGCTCGGTCGGCAAAAAGATTTGCGCGTTGACGATCTCTTTAATTTCCACGTTAGCGTAAGTCACGAAAAAGCAGCCGTGCGGACTGAGATTACCGACCATGCCGTAGAACGGGCCAGCCGCGCATTCGCCTTGCGCCTGCATGACCAGCCGCGAGACGGAAACTCGCTGCGCCTTTCGGTGTTTGATCGTCATCGCAAATGTCGTTGACCGCCGCGATTATTCCGGCGCTTGTCTTGGTCCCTTCAATTGATGGAGCGAGCAAATAGTATAGCGCGCGCCGCCCGGCCCTAGCTCGCTACGCATGACCGCGAGAGCCTCGACCGGCACGGAGACCGGCGCAAAGCCCGACTCCGAATGTGCAACCGCCGCACGTCGCGTTTCCGCATCGGCCACGCGCACACGCGCGAGCGTCAGGTGCGGACGAAAAGCCTGCGCCTCGCGAGGAAAGTCCTCTGCCACACACTCATCTTCAAGCCGCGTTTGCAAATGCGCCAAACGTCCATGATCATCAGCAACGTCGAGCCACAGGATACGCGACTTTGCGGCGCGTGGCGGGAAATTTCCTGAACCATTCAGCCGTAACGCGAAAGGCGCGCAGCCAGCGGCGGCGCGCCCGCTCGCGCGCGCAATTTTATCCAGCATTGCGGCGTCGATCTCGCCGAAAAATTTGAGTGTCAGATGTAGGCTCTCCGGTCGCACCCAACTGATCTTGGCGCGTGGCGCGATCTCGCGCAAGCGTGCAACGTGCGCGGCGGCACGCTGGCGCGCCTCTTCGGAGAGACTGACGGCGCAAAATATCCTCAATGACTCAGAGTGTTGAGGGCCGGTCACAATCTCGGTTATGCGAGGAAGCGGACTGCAAGTCAAGTCCACGCGGTATAAAATTAGCAGCGGCTTAAACTGTTGAAAGCGACAATTCTTTTTGAGCGCAACGCGAATGGAGACGATGGAGGCCGCTGTGATCGATCAGGATTTATTGGACGCTTACCGGCAGACTACTTACCGTGCCGAGCTACCTGCGGGCGAGATCAATTTGCGAATCGGCGAGTTAAATCCCGTGCTGGAGCGATTCTTGGCGGAGCGACAGATCAATGAATGGGCTTTCGTCACCGCGCACAATCCCGGCTCGCGTCCGCTCGATGAAGCTGAAAACTTTGCCAGACATCAAGCGCTCGTCGCAGACATGCGCGCGGTTGGGCATGTGCTGTTTGAGGGCGCGGGTGTCGGCGACGACAAGCGATGGCCCGCCGAACGCAGTTTGCTGATCTTCGGGATCAAGCGTGATGAAGCCGCCACATTGGGACGCAAGTACGGACAAAACGCTATCGTTGTCGGCGCGCGGGGAAACGCGCCTGAGTTGCTAATCATTTCGCAGGCATCATAATCAGCATTTCTCGCGCGGCAGCCGCCACCGCTGTTGAGTTGAAGGGCAAAGCGCGGGGCGTGACGGCACGCCAGTCAGAGAGTTGATCGCTCCAGTGTTTGCTTTGCGGATCGCCGGACTCGCCGAGCGCGATGCCTTGTTGTGTGTGATCCCAATTTGAGAGATCAGCGATGAAGCGCATTGAGACGCCGTCGCCGACGTTGACAGTCGCGCCGGGCCTGCCGCCCGTCCCGCTTTCGGGGAACGGCGGAATCAAGAACTGTTGGCCGATGAAAGGCACGATGGCGAGCGGGTGCGGGAAACGTGCTTGCGTGTAACGTCCCCACGTCCATTGCGCTTCGTCCGCGCCGATCCTTTTCGTCAAGGCCGCGCGCGCATCTGCGTAGCAGGCGAGGATCAATTCGCCGTAATTCTTAAACTCCTTCGGCAGCCATGCGGCGGGGCGGGCGGTGAGCAGTTGATTCATCCATAAGTAATGTGCGTCCCAAGCGTATTGCCGGGCGCGCTCCGGGCCGAGCGCGGCAGTGAGAATCCGTTGGCGGAAAGCGTTCTCCATCTCGGCCATTAGGGGACCAACGGGCGAGTCGGGATTCAAGTTCCCATCCCAAGCCGCGATCTGCTTTGACGATTGGCGAAACTGTTCCAAAGCATCAACCTGATTGACACTCTTGACAGTGAAAAAACTTGTAGGGGCAGGGCTGGTCCCTGCCCGGCTGTGCCGCAACGAACGGGCAGGAACCAGCCCTGCCCCTACAATTTTATCCTCACGCTCTGCCGTGATGCTGCGACCAATCGCCAACACGTGATCGGCAAATGTCTTGCCGAAGATCGAATAAGTGTCGCCTTGAATCCGCCGGAAGGTATCAGCCGTGTGTTTCGGCGTCGCTTGCAGCAATTCGTAAATGCGGCGCGCGCGGTAAGGCGCGGCCCAGTTGTGCGTGAGGTGGTGCGGATAATCAAAGCCGACGACGCGGCTGTTGGCCGTGACGATCATGCCGGAAGGCGGATCGTAGCTGTGCGGCAGTCGCTCGAAGGGAATGAAACTCGTCCACTCGCCCGCGTCGGTCGCGCCATCGTAAGGCGTGCTGCCATCGCCGGATTTTCTGATCGGGATCAGCCCCGCGCCGTAATAACCGATGTGTCCTTTCGTATCCGCATAGACAAAATTCTGCGTTGCACCTCTGTATTCTCTGAGCGCGGCGCAGAACTCGTTCCAGTCGCGCGCGCGATTCAATTTGTAAAAACCCTCCATCGCGTTGCCCGAAGCATCGAGCGCCGTCCAGCGCAAGGCATAACGCGCGCCGGCTCGGTCGAGAATGACGGGGCCGTGTCGCGTGACTGTGACTTCATGCATCACGGAGTTGGTGGAAGGATCGGTCGGGCTTTTTCGCACCTTGATCTCTTCCTGACGAACTTCGGCCTCGCGCGGGCCGGTTGGCGTGAGGTAAGTCCGCCCGCCTGCGCCGGTAAATTTTTCGAGATATAAGTCCTGCACATCCGGGCCGAGGTTAGTTGCGCCCCAAGCGATCTGCTCGTTGTGGCCGATGATGACGCCGGGCGATCCGGCGGCGGTGACGCCCGCGACGTTCAAGCCGGGAGCTTGCAGGTGAACCATGTGCCAGATCGAGGGAGCCGACGGCGCGAGATGCGGATCGTTGGCGAGCAGCGGCTTGCCGGAGACAGTGCGCTGGCCGCTCAACACCCAATTGTTGCTGGCATTCATGCCCGGCACGGCATAGCCGAATAGAGCGCGCGCCCTTTCTTGCGCCGCCAAGACGTTTGCCAATTCGCGCCCGATGGCGTCGCGCACAGTTTTGCTTTGCGGCAAGGCGGCGGGCATCTGCACGGCAGATTTCTTCTGCGGCGCGCGGTCGTTGCCGACGACGATCACGTCGAGCGCAGACGAAGAGGGCAACAAAAATTCTCGCTGCTCCGCCGGCAAATCCGCGAGCAGAGCGCGCAGCAAATCGGTCGGCCAAGTAGTCGAGAGAACTTCGTCGAAATTCTTGGCGAGAGCCAGCGAATCAATCGGCGTCCATGCGCGCGGCTGGTATTGCAGGATCAAAAATTCGAGCGGCAGCTTTTTGCCCGCGCTGCCATCAAGCGAAGCGATGTAAGCATTGACGCCCCGCGCATAGGCTTCGAGCGCAGCGCGCACCGGCGGCGTGGCCGTCGCGAGAGATGCGGCGGCGATGCGAGTGAACCCATAGGTGCGTCGCCGTTTATCGTCTTCCAAAACTGCTTGCCCGAAAATCTCCGCCAACTCGCCGCGCGCTGTCCGCCGTAGCAAGTCCATCTGCCACAGACGATCCTGCGCGGTGACATACCCTTGCGCGAAATAGAGATCGTCTTCATTGGCAGCAGTGATGTGCGGAATGCCGCGCTCGTCACGCCGGATGGTAACGCTCGCGCGCAATCCGGCGACTGGCGAAGTTTTGTTACTGACGGGCGAAGCTGCCGGAGTCCGGGCGGTGAAGGGCAGGGCCTGAAAAAAGAGGAGCAATAGTAAGAGAAAAGAAACGTATCTTTGATTCATGCGTGAGCCGAAAACTTCTCAGGATTTGTCAGAGCCGTCAAAGATGCTACATGAAGACGGCCAAAGAAAAAATAAAAGGCAATAAGTCGTTGGCGACGAATGAGAACCTTCTGGCCTCTGTCCGTCATCAACAGTCTATCGCCCGCGTCCGTATTGACGGGCCAGCCGCGTCAGGCATATTATCCCCACCCCGAAGCCGAACCGCGGGCTGGTCCAGCGGAGACTGCTCCACCTTTCACAGCTTTTGACAGATCGGCACGCATCTACGTCGCGGGAGTGATCCGCTCTGGCCTCTACGAACGAAGGAGAACACCCATGTTAGTTAAAAGCAAGCTCGTCTTCGTCCTAGCGCTGTGCGCCTTCAGCTTCGTCACAGCTCCGCCAGCCTACGCTGACGCGGTGCAGCTAACCTCAGCTTCACAACTCAATCCCGCAGATGTCACTGCCGCCTTCCCCCCCGGCACGCCAATCCCGGGTACGTCAGCCACCATCCTGCCTAATCCACTAGTCATTGCCGCAGGCGGTAACACACTGACGTTCACCAAACCGAGCGGGCTATTCGTGATCAGTACAATCTTCCCGGGGCAACTGTCCACGGGCAACGCCTTTGGTCAAGGCTCAGCCCCGATCACCATCACGTTCGCCACCGGCGTCGGGGAACTCGGCTTCTCGGCGAGGCCGAACTTCACGGGGCCGCCGGGCTTCAGCTTTACCTTCACGGCCTTCAACGGCTCGACGGCGCTCAGAACCTTCAGCGTCGGCACTTTCGGACTGGTCGGCAGCGCATTTGTGGGCGTGCGCGCGACCGACGGTGATGTGATAACGAGTCTCGTCGTGAACCACACGATCCCGGACTTCGCCATCGGCCCCGTGACTTTCGGTCCAGCCGCTCCGTCCACCGCTGTACCCGAACCGGCGACACTATTGCTGCTCGCCACTGGATTGGCCGGGGTAGCCGCAAAGGTGAGAAAACGCCGGAACAGATGAAACAACGTCGCGAGGGTCGTCAGCCCAGCAGCAACGCCCGCGCGCTTAAAGCTCGGTGGGTGTTGCTGCCGGAGAGAGCAAACATAGGCAAGCACAATTTATCAGCGCCCTCGCTTGAGCGTCATGCTTGCCTGTCGGTTAATGTCTGGTAGTGGGCCATTTTCAATGTCGAACAAATAAAGAGCCCTGATGCGGCAAGTCAGTAATCTAGGGTGTGAGGCGGCGGGTCGGAGTAGAAGGCGTCAGTAATCATCCCCCCAGAAACTACGTCCAATCCTAACACCGCACCAATGCCGACGATGAGAGTAAGCATTACTGCGATTATTTTAACTGTGCACGGGCGCATCATGGCTAATGATTTTACAGCAGGCCGATGATGTCATCAATACTCCATAGCTTCTTAGATACGCCTGCTCCTATCGCGGGCGCGCATCTCAGAGCTTGATGCGGGCGAAGTTGTCACGTGATACATTTATTTGTTGAACATTGAAGATGACCCACTACCTAATGTCTCTTTGTGTTGACGCTCGGTGAGACAAGCCACTACAATTCGCCGGAAATTTTTGAGCGGACTACTTCGACTCATCCGAACTCAGCCAAGGGAGACGCCCGCATGATGCCGTCCCGCTGTCGCCACTTGATACATGCCTGCTCGACCATTTTGTTCACGCTCGTTTGCCTCATCGCCGTCGCCGCGCAGCAGCGACCGCTGTTGACCGAGGATGTGGACATCATCCCGCCCGGCTCGGCGCGGTTTGAAGTGGGCGTGGATTTTTTCCAGAACGCGAAGTTTCCGTTCTCCGGTTTGACGGGCGATCTCACCAGAGTCGGCGTCGTCGGCGTCAACATCGGATTGTCACCCAACGTCGAAGTCCAACTTGAGGGCGTCATCCAAAATTTTTTGAGCATCAATTCCGCTGCGCCTAACCCTCCCGTCATGCGCGGCTTCGCGCCCGGCGCTAATTCGACGAACGACACCGGCGACTTTCGCCTCTCCACCAAAATCAAGCTGCGGAACGAGACGCGGCGCGGGCCCTCGCTCGGCTTTCAGTTCGGCGTCGAACTGCCGAACTCCGACGAGTCGCGCGGGCTAGGGACCAATCAGACCAACGCTTTCGGTCTCGTCCTCGCGGGCAAAAAATTCGGGCGCGATGATCGCTTGAATCTCTTTGGCAATCTCGGCATCGGTATCCTCAGCGCGCCGACCGAAAGATTCACGCAGAACGATGTGCTGCTCTACGGCATCGCCGGCATCTATCGTCTGAACAGCCAGATCAATCTCGCCGGCGAGATCAACGGTCGCGCTAACACCCGGCAGGGCCGCGCGCCCATCGGCACTGAGCCGCTCTCGGAAGCGCGCCTCGGCCTCCAAGTCAAAACCTCTGGCCTCCGCTTCGACTTCGCCGGCATCGCCGGGCTGACCGACTTCAGCCCCCGCACCGGCCTCACCTTCGGCGTCACCTACGACTCGCCTGCGCTGTTCACGCCCGTCAAGTAAGTTCAAAGTTCAAGGTTCAAAGTTCAAAGTTTGTCTCGCTGCCTGTGATGAAAGATGTCGGGCCGGCAGTCGTTACTTTATTGAGAGTTTGGGAATTGAATGTTTGGACATTAGACTTTGAACTTTGAACCTTGAACTTTGAACTTGAGTGTTATGTTCGATTGGCTGAAAGAGATCGCGGAGCGGCTGCAAGTTTTTATCGTGGCCGTGCCGATTTATGTGGCGGGGCCGGCGATGGTGCTGATCGGGGCGTTGGATTCGTCGCTGCTGTCTCTGCCAGAGATCAATGATTACCTCGTCGTGATGCGCTGCTACAGCGATCCGAAGGCGGTCTTTTATTTCCCGCTGTTCGCCGCTTTGGGATCGGTGATCGGGTGCATGTTGCTCTACACGATCATGCAGCGCGGCGGGCAAGCCGTGTTGCGGCGGCGTTTCCGCGCCGAACACATCGAACGCGTCGAGCGGGCTTACGCGCGTTACGGCTTCTTAACTTTGGCGATTCCGGCGCTGTTGCCGCCGCCGATGCCGTTCAAGATTTTCGTGGCGACGGCGGGCGCGCTCGAATATCCGCGCTGGCGTTTTATGATGACGATCATGATCGCGCGCAGCTTTCGTTACTACGTCGAAGGTGCGCTTGCGGTCTTTTACGGTGCGTTAGTCATCGAGTTTATCAAACGTTACGGCCTGATGATGCTTGGCGCAGTCGGCGGCGCGGTGTTAGTTGGCATACTGATCTATTTGATCGTCAAGCGCGTGCGCGGAACTGCGAGCTTGGACGAAAGTGAGCGCGATGCGGAGAGTGTGAGCGAGACGCCGGGCGAGGTTTAATTGTGCGGCAGCGGATTAAGAGAATGTCGCTTTGCTGCTATGCCGCTCGATATGCGGAAACCCTCTGGCTTTCCGTCGTTTCGCGCACTTTACATTTCGGAGGCTGCGCCTCCCGGTGCGAAGCGCGAGGCGTAGCCTCTCGAAGAAAGAATGCCGTCCGGGAAAGGCACAGCCTTTCCGCACAGCAGGGCGGCGCAGCCGCAAATAGAGAGGACAATTGATAAGTGAAATGGTTATTGCGAAAGGTCACTAACGGGCTGGCGCAAATCTCACAGTATCTCGTAGCGTTCGGGCCGTTTGGTATCTTCGCGATTGCGTTGCTGGATTCCGCGCTCGTCCCGATGCCGGGCGGGCCGGATGCCGTGATGATCCTGCTCTCGACGGCGCGTCCGGCGTGGATGCCGTTGTATGCGGTGGCCGGGACGGTTGGCTCGGTGATCGGCTGCATGATCTTATATTTCATCTCGCAGCGGGCCGGAGGCCGCGCGCTCAAGCGTTTCTCGGCGGCCAAGCAAGCGCGTGTCAAAGAGGTGATCGACCGCTACGATGTGCTGTCCGTGCTGGTCGCTTCGATCTTGCCGCCGCCATTTCCGTTCAAGTTGTTCGTCGTGACGGCTGGCGTGTTCCGCCTGAACTTGCTGCGCTTCGTCATCGCCGTCGCCGTCGGACGCATGTTTCGCTTTTTGCTCGAAGGTTATCTCGCGGTGCGTTTTGGCGAGCGCGCGAAAGATTTGCTGGCGCAATACTACCCGGCCATCGGTATCACACTGGCTGTGCTGATCGTGCTGTTCTTCATTGGAAGAAATATGCTGAAAAATAGAGATCAGAGGTCAGAAGTCAGAGGCCAGTGAAAGACATCTGATGTGCTTGCCATCGGAAAAGCGAATAGTGGGGATGAATAGGCGCAAAGCAACAGAAGGCTTTTTACCTTCTGACTTCTGACTTCTGACTTCTGACTTCTGACTTCTGATAATTTCTGACTTCTGACTTCTTGAATCTGCGCGCGGCAGCCAAGTCGCGGACGCCATGCTGGTCCAGTATTTCTAAGAGACGGACGAAAACTTCGGCAGTGGCGCGGGCGTCGCCGGCAGCGCGGTGGCGTCCGTTGATCTTGACGGCGAAGTGTGCGGCGACGGTGTGGAGACGATGGTTGAGCAGGTTCGGGACGACGCGGCGCGAGAGGGCGACGGTGCAGAGTTGCGAGTTGATCATGCGGCGTCCGGGAAAGACTTGCGCGACTTCGTGATTGATGAAGCGAACATCGAACGGCGCGTTGTGCGCGACCAGTACGGACGTGCCGGCAAACTCCAGCCAACGCTCGACGACATCGCCGAAGAGCGGCGCGTCCTTCACCATCTGATCGGTGATGCCGGTCAGTCCGACGATGAAGGGCGGGATCAGCGTCTGCGGGTTGACCAGCGTCTGAAACTCGGCGACGATTCGTCCGCGGCTGACGCGATATGCGCCGATCTCCGTGATCCGACCGGGCGGGGCTTTCGCGCCGGTGGTCTCGACATCGACGACGACGAAATCGATCTCGCCGAGCGCGCGCCGCTCCGCGTCTTCGCACGCGAGGACGACTTCATGTTCGTCCGTCAGCAATAAGCGGCAGTCGTCTTTGATTAAGTCGGAAACGATCAGCGAAGCCGTCGGCGGATCGAGATCGGGCAGTTGGAGAATCGACGCGGCGATCATCTCGGCGCGGGCGCGTCGGCTGCGTTGGCGCTGTAACAGTTCAAAGGCTTCCTGCACGAGCAGCGAGTCGGAGATTAAATTGAGCGGTGGTAGTGGCGACGACATCACCCGGATTGTAGCACGCGAGAGAGCCGGCGACAGAAGAGAGGGAGTGCGATGCACACGGACGAAGTGATTGAAAGGTTCAAACGCACAGGCGCACTGCTCGAAGGCCATTTCGTTTTGACGAGCGGGCTGCACAGTTCGCGCTATTTGCAATGCGCGCTCGTGCTGCAATATCCCGCGGAAGCCGCAGCCTTCGGGTGCGCGCTGGCGGCGAAATTTCAAGGCCAGCGGATCGAGACCGTCGCCGCGCCCGCCATCGGCGGCATCGTGATCGGCCACGAAGTAGCCCGCGCGCTCGGCGCACGCTCGATCTTCACCGAACGCGAAGCGGGGCGAATGACGCTGCGGCGCGGCTTCAGCGTCCGCGCGGGCGAGGGCGTCCTCGTCGTCGAAGACGTGATCACGACCGGCGGTTCGACGCGCGAGACGATTGAGGCCATACGCGCGGCAGGCGCGCGCGTCGTCGGGGCCGCCTCGATGATTGATCGTTCGGGAGGCCGCGCCGATGTCGGCGTCCCCCGCATCGCCCTCGCCACCCTCGACGTGCCGGCGCTTGCGCCCGCCGCCTGCCCCGCCTGCGCGCAAGGCATTCCAGCAGTCAAGCCGGGGAGCAGGAAAGCAGTGATGGGTGAACAATGACAGGTAGCAAGAAAAATACTTGTTAGATTGCTCGTTGAATGACCTGAAAACAAACTGTGGACAAACGTAAGCTCAAACGGTTACTGGTTGGTGACTTCACCCTCAAACGATTGATTCGCTCCATCTTTCTAATCGTCATCCTCGTCTATCTTGGTATGTTCCTCTACGCATATCTCTATGCCGAAAAGATTATTTTCCAACCGCAGCCATCCTCTTACCGAGACACAAGTCAAATCATCAAGTTGAATTCCGAAGAAGGCATCCAAATATCAGCCATTTACC
>Ga0136614_10000655_pt1 | contig 18221 bp, 8 predicted proteins | sample AntDrymUQ2792106_2_FD_106643 | JGI IMG/M metagenome (GOLD analysis project Ga0136614, IMG submission 106643) | Polar desert sand microbial communities from Dry Valleys, Antarctica - metaG UQ279 (21.06) | ecosystem: Environmental > Terrestrial > Soil > Desert | place: Antarctica: Dry Valley... | reverse complement strand
TAATTTCCCTGGACTGTATTTCCTGTTGCGCCGGCACCCAAAATTGAAATCCCATGGAAGTTATTGCCGGAAATTATGTTCCGGGATGCGGAGGAAGTGCCCCCGATAATATTGTTTGCAGAGCCGATATAGATGCCCGCGTTGTTATTTGCTGATGCTGCGGTACCCGCAGCATTGGTACCGGTATAGTTAGCGGTGATGATGTTGCCGCCATTTGTTTTGATATCGATTCCATTCGATCCGAAACGATTGATAATTAAACCGCTCACTTTGCTCGAACCTGCTGTTATTGTTAATCCTGAAACACTTACAGTGCTGGTACCATCTAACTCAATCATTGGTGTAAGCGAGTAACCAGGCTGCAATGTTGCATCAATACTGACAGGATCGGTGATCGAGGGTAATTCTGAGGCGACCGCTACTGTGGCAATGCTGCTTACAAACATAGTTGCATAGCTCGCGGTTAACCCAGGCCGGGCTGCGCCATCCGCGAGCATAAAGACCGCATTATCTATCCCTGCCGTTAATCCTGACTGAGCCAGCCCCGTGTTCGAGAGCGCATTTGCATTAAGTAGAAACTGCCGCAGACTACCCTGGCCGGTATTGTTCTTGTTAACGATGACGTTGTAGCTGTAGCCGAACTCGACGCCCGTGATGTTGCTCGCACCCAAGACGACAGTGGTGATCGATTGCGGGGTCACCGCTCCAGCCGTCAACGCGGCGAGTGTCGTACTGCCGTTGCCTGCGTCCACTGAGGCTGGTACTTCACCGCCCACGCGATCCGTAACGGGGACGGCGGTGCCGCTGCTGGCGTTAGTGCGGTAGGTCTGCACTGGAGGCAACACCTCGGTGCCAGTGCGCGAAGAGTTCACAGTGCCGTTGACGACGCGCACCGTATAGCTGGCCGCAGCGAGACCACTGAAACTGTAGTTGCCGCTGCCATCGGTGGTCGCGAAGGTGGTGTAGTTGCCCGCTGTAAAAAGTTCGACCCGGGCGCTGGGAACTACAGCGCCTGAAGAAGAAGCAAGACTGCGGCCCGCGCCGCCGCCATAGTTCTGATCCTCAAAGACGGTTCCTGAAATACTGTAGGTTGCCGCAGCGGCCTCGCCCAACTGAAAATCGCTAAACGCTGTCAGTCCTGTTGCTTGTGTGGTAGTAGCGGTTTTCGTCCCAACCGTTGGGTATGTCCATGACCCCCCGCTGTACTTGCCCACGATAAAAGCGCTCGTTGTTGCCCCAGCATCCAGGTCAACCGGCACACCCGCCACAAATGTGAAGGTCGCATCGTAGGTCGTGAAAACAATCCCGCTGTTGGTCAGAGTCCAATTTCGATTCACACTTTTCGCCGCGTTTATGGTCGAGGTGCCGATGTTGGCATGATCGCCCGAAACAACACTCGCGGTGAGGTCTCCGGCGGTAGTAACGCTCGCGAACGAAACAGAGGCAGGAGTGTAATTGCCTGCGTCGCCCACTTCGAAGGTCTTGCTGGTGGCTCCCAGGGCAATGTTCTTCTTGAAATTCCCAATTACATGACCACTGGTGCGGGCAACCGTTCCGTTAGATGTGAGGTAAAGTGTATTTCCACCCGTAGTGATCGTACCGCTGGTGAAGGTGAGTGTTCCAACAACGTTCTCGCTGCCCGCGAGCGTCTTTGTTCCTGAACCGGAGATCGTCAGGTGGCCGTAGTCCTGGGAGCTATTCAAAAGAGCCAAAGACTGATCTGTACCACTGTATTCAACCGTGCTCGTCGCACCTATTGAATGTGTAGAGTAATTGGAAGGTAGTGTATTCGTTCCACCAATCTTCAGTGTGCCCCCATTGGACACGGTCAAAGTACCACCAGCACTGGCGCGGTTTGCCGTGAAGCTCCCGAGAACCAGCGTGCCGGTTGTAACAGTTAAATTTGAGCTTACAACTACGTTCGCACTCAAGGTAACACCCGCACTGTTATTCGTCGTCAAGTTGTTCACGGTCGCGGGCATCATTGCACTTGTCACTTGAGCGGAGGTGCCATTGAACGTGTAGTTCGCCGCGGTGTTAAGTGTCTTTGTTGTGGTAGTAATATTCCCGCCCACACCACCCGGATGTCCCGAAAGTAGAGTCGCACCACTTGCGAGGGTGTAACCGCCCGCCCCGGAAACTGTACTCGTTCCTGCATTGTGTGTTCCTGTTCCGGCGACTGTCAGCGTACGCGTTCCGACGGCAATACCGGCAGTCTGAGTCAACGTACCATTAACGGCGATATTTACACCGAGTGTCGTCGTTCCGGTAGTGACAGTTAGATTGTTGAAAGTAGTGAAAATAGTAGCCGGGAGAGTATTGGCCGCCTTCAGTTCGACGGTACCTGTTCCCGGAGTCCAGATCCTGACGGAGGCCAGACCGGTGCCAACGGCGAGCCCATTGGCGATCAGGGTTCCGCCGTTTGTCATGATAATGGTGGCATCTGAACCAACTTGGGAACTTCCAAATGTTACGGTTCCGGAAACGGTCACTTGAGAACCAGAATTAAAGACGAGCGTTCCGGCACTGGTCGGGAATGTTGCCTTCGAAACGGTGAGGCTTGCGGCTACCGCATTTGAAACGTTGACGATTACGGTGAAACCACCGCTAATTTCGACGGTGTCGGCACTGGTCGGTACAACGCCTCCACAAGCGGTCCAAGTAGCGGCGGTACCCCAGTTACCAGTTGCGTTGGAGACACAGGCGTTGGCATAGGCGCTCGGCGCTGCAAAAAGCAACAGAGCCAGCACTGCGACGCCCAGCGCACCTTTGGGAACACGCCTCATTTTCGCTTGTCCTTGGATTCACCGCGCCCTGTCGTCTCCATTGAGTTCGCCGCTGTTCCAAAGAGGTTGAAGAGGCTGGAGAGCTTCGAGGAGATCGTGAAATAGAACCCGCTTTTGTTTGGCCCAGCGGCCAGATTTCCGACCGGCTCGCGCACACCGGTGAAGTTGTAGCCGACGCCAACTCTCAGGTCCGGCATGAGCCAGTAGCCGAGCTCTGTACCCAGCGATGTGCGCCGAGTGCCGGTAACCGGCTGCGCCAGCCAACGAAATTCGGCCGCCGCATCGAAATGTTCAGTGAAGCGATTCTGCAGGCGTCCCTGGGCCATATAAGTGAACGTCGAAACGCGCGCCAGATCCGATCGGCCATCTTCACCCGACTTGATCGCAACCCGTCCATAAAACTCCAACTGCTTCGTAAGACTCAGTAGTCCATCCGTTGAGAGAGTATCGGAACGCTCGACTGTCGCGACTGCACCGGGAATGCCTTCCTGAATCAGCGAGCGCCGGTTGTAGCTAAAAAGGAGTGCGGCGCGATCCGAATGCAGTGGACGCAAGGCCAGGGCGGCTGTGCCGCTCATAGTCGAATTCGAGCGTCCGGCTAAATTGGTTTGGGCCCACTGGAAGCTTCCCAGGGTAGTAATGTCATCACCCAGTTTGCCGGCTGCGCCGAGAGTGATGGCTTGTCCGAAGCCGTTGCGGTCGCGCAACTCATAGCGCGCCACGCTGCGGAAATTCTTGGTCGGCAACCAGGAGAAGCCGAATGATCCGCTGTTAAAACTCGTCCCGGCACCAGTCACATGCTGCCCGCGTTCAAACCCTAGTTCGAGTGAGAGGGTGTCGCTAATGGGTAGCTTGTTCGCCAGGCCAATTACCGCGAAGCTGTCTTTACCATTGATTCCGTTTTCAATCTGGTAACGGCTATTGGCAGTGGTGAAACGTCCAAGCTTCGTCTCAACTCCAAAGGCCATCTCGTTGCGCGCGCCCGTTGAGGCGAAGCCCGTATTGCTTACATCGCTGATGGGCACGATCGGAGCAGAGGCCAATCGCTGAGTAAAGAAGAGCCGCGTTAGCGAATTGATTTGATAACTGGCCAAAAAGGTCGTCTGATTTGGATAAGTCGGGTCGTGCTCACCCAAGTTTTGTTCCCGCTTGGCTGCGAAGGTCAGCTTTTCGGTCGGACGCCACTCTGCGCCGAGAGTGAGGAGATGCGAGCTGATCTCATCCTGATCTGTGCCACTGAGCTTTCTGAAGTCGTATCCGAAATTCATACGCAGGCGACTCGTTAACTCTTCCGTCCAACCCAGCGAGGAGGTAAACCGCTGGTTATCCACATTCTCGGTTTTGTTCCGTTCGTGGGCTACGCCAAAGCGAAGCACCGAAGTCGGCCGAAGCTTAAAATCTACCTCAGCCAAGGCCCTTCGCGAGCCGGGTGCCACGGTGGCGCCGAAAGGATTGAGGAAGCCGGAGTCTGCCTGGGTGACGCTCGCTTTTACAGTTCCTTGATAGAACGGGAGCGGCTGATTCAGCTCGGCTCGATACGCCTGACCATTGTGATCCCCATTGACCTGGTCTGTACTCAAGAGATTTCCGCCTGCTGCTACCCGTCCCCGGCTTATCGCCCACTCTGCTAGCAGCGTGCCCCCGCGCGGCAGGCTTTTTTCAAAATCGAGACCGCCCAGATAAAAGGGGCCGAACTCAGGCTGCCGCTGATTGACGAAAGAGGCGCCCATCCGCAGGCCCAGACCCGCAAATTGTTGGTTTGCGCGGCCCGTGTATACAGCGGATGTCAAACCATGCGAGCTGTATTCGTAAGTTACAACGATCTGTAAAAGGTTCAATTGGTAGTCGAAGACCGAGATGGGCCGGAGCAGGAATATCGCCCCCGTGTTGAAGTCGAGGTTGTAATCCAGCGAGCGACTGAGGGGTTCCCGCGAAATAATAATTTCGGGATTGCGGCGGTCGCGTACCTCAAGCACGACACTCTCTGAACCAGGCAAAATTCCCGGCTGCGACAATTGCAGGAATCCAAAGCTGCCACCAGGAAAAACATCGCGGGCAAAAGCCGTGTCCGGGCGCGCTCCAGTTACGGTGATCCCGTCTCCCCGCCCGTTCTCAAGGTGCAACTTAATGCCGGTGAGATTGCGCGAGTATCCGGTAAGCATGCGCGTGGCAGTGTTACGCGTGGTCGCGGGGGCGGTGATATTCGTTCCATCCTGATCGGGATTGAAATCTCCAAACATCAGAAACGAAGATCCACGATCCAACCTGGCGTAGAGTTTGGAGTTTGAACGTGCCTCTTCAAACCGCGTCGAAGAGTCGCCGAAAAGGGTATAGGAGCGATCGCGTGGATCCAGCTCGTAGAGACGATCGCGACCTGCGGTGCGGTGAAAAGGTCGATGGCTGTCATAACCAAGGGTGAGCAGGTTATTGCCAAAAATGCTTCCCCGATAAAAGAAACTCAATCGGCTCGACATACTGCCCTGGATGCCCTGCCATTCGCGGTCCGGAGCGGCGCGGCCAAATGTTGCTTCGGCCATAGCGACCAGAATCGCGGAGCGCATTTCAGGAAGAAGGCGCACCGACGCGTCCGCATCGTTTTGCCCCATCTGAGCATGCAACTCGGCGGAGCCGGGAGCATTGCCGGCGACCAGGTAGCCGCGCGCCTCGCCACCGCTCAATGAAAGCTTGAGCTGCCGAACAGCAACGTTTAGCCCATCCGCTTTTGTGGTTGTGGGTTCAACCCGCAAGCTGGACCCGCTGATCAAGGCTCCCGGAATCGACGATTGCTCAAGAGAAATGTTGGTGGTGGCACACGGGTTGGTGAGGTGATCAATACCGCAAGCTTCCGACAGCAGGGTACCGGATGAGACCTCAAGTAGCACTTGATCATCAGCCGCCGGGTGGTTCCATTGATCGAATGCGCGCACATACACTAGTGTCGACTCACGGCCACCGGCGATTAGCTCCTTCTTCTCAGTGACAATTTCCAGACGCCTCGCTGGACCACGCCCGTAGACGCTTGACTCAGTCGCATTGCCATCCTTGCCCTCAGGGCTGATGGGCGTGACCGTGATCCGGTTTGTGCCCGGGCGCACATTGATGCCGATAAAAGCGTAGGACGAAATCTTATTCTTATGGTCAACTCGGCGCTCACCTATTAGTGATTCGCTCAGTTTCTCGCCATTGACTTCCGCAACTACGGTCCAGCCTTCGGCAACCGTGGCTTCCAACCTCATGGCCGCCGACAAGACCACTTGATCGAGCACTGGTGAATCAATGCGTGCTGCTCCCGGCGCGACGGGGACGACGTCATCTCCGGCCTGTAATTCGTAGGTTCCCGCGGCGAGCGGAGTCGGGGAAGGCAAGGATGAAGCAGGAAGGTTTAAGGATGAAACAGAAGGCTTCACTTGATCCTTTACTTCGCTACTGCTAGTTCCTTCCGCCTTTCGCCTTTCGCCTTCACCATTTGTCTCCGGCGGTAGCAGGGCAAAGTTTTGCCGCAGCAATGCGCCGCCACCTAGCGGCGTCCGCAGTAGTTTGGACCAGCTACGGGCCGCGCGGCCTCCATCATCAAGCAGCTTATAGCCGCGGAAAATGCTGATTGGATCAAGTGAGATGGTTACCGACCCTTCGTTAACGAGAGGAAAGTTGTACATCCCTTCGCTGTCTGTGGTCACCGAATCGCCATTACTTAGATAGAGTCTGGCATTCGTAATCGGACGTTCGCCGTCGTCAAATTTGCCATTGCCATTCGCATCCGCAAACACACGACCAATGGTGGCGCGCTGCATGCCAAAGATGCCACGGCCTACAACCACGCCGGCTCGCGCCGTGGCCGTCGAGACTTTCTGATTTGACGAAAACGCGCCCTCCGCTGTGACGGAATTAAACTGCTCCCCAGTAGCAGCATTGGCCCCGATGCGAACGCGATAAACCAAGGTGACCGATTCACCCGGTCCAAGTTGGCCCAGACGAAACAGCATTTCGTTGCCCGCAATCTCGGGCTCAACCACGCGCGGCGTTCCAACGGCAGCTGCGATTCGTGCGGTTCCGGGCACATAGTGAAATGAAGCAGGCAAGCGATCGCGCATCACGATTTCGCTAATCGGCGAGACCAGTGCGTTGTGCGCGACGACGCGGTATGAAACCACATCACCGATCTCGGCCCGTTGTTTGTCGGCAGTCTTGGTTATTTCAAAATTTGCGGTCTCAAACACAGGAATATTTAGCACCAGGACCGCCAAGCCCTCGAGTTGCACTGCCTCGCGCGTCAGGGTGAAGCTACCACCTTCGGCTATCGGCTGATCATCTATGGCTCGCACGGTCAGATCGTAGAGATCATGCTCGCGCGCTCTTAGCGTCGCTTCCAACAGTCGCCTGTGAAAACCCGACGCGACGACATTGATAAAGTAAGTTGCGGGTTGCGCTTCGCTGCCGACCTGAGAGGGAGAGAGAGCGAAATTGAAGTTGCCATCCGAGCCTGTGATAAAGGGATTGGCGTTCTCCCCATTTGGCGCCATCCCCGAATTTGCCTCCAGGGTGATCGGGTTTTCGCCCATCTGATCCGTCGAGACAACCACCCGGGCGCCGCTGATTTTGACTGCGCCGCCGCTCCCTCCCGCATAAACGATACCGAAAGGATCGCTGATGACGATGGCATCGGAACTGGGCCGAGGTGTGGTTTGGTTTTCGGCGCTGATTAGCGCATTGTTAATGATCCCGGTGCCGCCGATTGCATTCGCCGACAACCGAGCACGAAATCGAATTTCCACCAGCTGACCCACCGCCACTTCTGTTAGTCGCACTTCAAGACGTCCATCAACGACTTGGATGGCGGCAGCGGTCGTGTTCACAACCAGGGAGTCTGGAACGTACTCAAGGTTAGCCGGCAACTGATCCGTTATTACTACGTTACGCGCTGTAGCGTCGCCGGAATTACTGAAACTCAGGCTGTACGTTAGTGTCTGGCCTGGCGTTGCCGTGATGCGCTCCTGGCCGTCAACAAGCATCAGCGTCGCCATTTGCGGATTGCGCGGCGATGAGAATATGGGGCCGGTGCCGACGGCGGAGATGATCCTACCCTGATCTTCAGCGCCTCTTTCGATGCCGCCTTGGCCAGTGGCGACCGCCGTGAGGTGCAATGTCACCAGGCTTCCTGCGGCTGTGTCGTTAATGTCAGCTACTGCTATTACGCCCAGGCAGCGGTCAGCGTAGAAGGACGGGCTGACCGTTGTGCCGACGATAACGGGGGTGTCGCCGGCGCTTACGATTCCATTGCCATCCAGATCAAAATAGAGAGCAACAAGCGCGGCCGGCAGGTTAATATCGGCGCTCCTAAGAATGAAGCTCTCAGCCGTATTGCCGGTACTACAGACACGAAAGACTTTTGTGATGCGTTCCTGCGGCGTGTGTGTTGAGGAGGCGGCTGAGTCGTCAGGTGTGACTGCCAAACCAGACACGGCCGCGACAGTAAGAGTCAGCGTTTCGGAGACGGTGGTGATGAGCTCGCCGTCTTCGTTTACGTAGCTCGCTTCGGCGCGATTGGAGATAATCGCGCCAGCGGGCGTACGGCTGTCCGGGCTCTGATTCGGCACCTGGCCAGCGATGGTGAATGCCCAAACCACGGCTGTTATCAATGCCACCAGGGCTTTTACTTTTCTTCGAGTCCTCATCTTTACACTAAGCTCTCGACATTCCTCGCACACTTTGCAGAGGCCTGGCCCTGGAGGTCGGACCGGCGGTAATTTTGGAGAAGAGTCTTGAAATACCTCGACCGCTAACTCAGATTTCGCAGATGAATCTGAGTTAGCGGCTTTGGCTTAGTGAACTGTCTGACTTACCGAATACGGACGGTAAAGCCATTGTTGCCCGCGGCGTCGGCAGGAGCCATGGGGCCGGTCAGTGTGAATCTGACGTGGGTGACGGTGCGGTCAAAGCCCGCTGGTGCGCCTCCCGCGAGACTAGTCGGCGTGTAGGTCCAGGTCGATCCGCCGTCATTGGAGTAGGCAGTGACGACGAGAGTGATCCCGGCCGCAGGATTGCTCGTTGCTGAGCCAACCTTGAAGTCCGTATTCGCAGGGCTGGGGTCGATCAGGACAATGCTCGATGCCGAGATGGTTGAGTTGTTTGTGCCGCCCGATGTGGTTACGTTGTCATAGGCCACCACGTATGTGATGGTTGCGCCCGGCACGGGGTCGGTCGCGCCCCCTCTGCCCGTTGCATTCGCCACAGTCTGTGATTTGTCTAGTGATAGATAGCCCGTGTAGAGACGGTCTATCGTATCGTTACTGGCTGCGGGCGTGTTCAGGGAAGTAGCGCGGACGATCGTGGGATACGCAGTTAGCACCACATTGCCCGCAGGCGCTGTGACCCGCACCAGAATGGACGCTGTCGTGTTGTAGGCCACCGCCAGAGTTGGGGAGGTGGTGACGTTGACGTAGTCGGTTCCCAGACCGTTGACGCTCACCTCGACTGTGAAACCGGCTGGTATGGTTGGTGCAGTGAACGTATAAGTATCATTGGCATTACCCGTGTTCTGTACACTGTTGGTGAAGACCACCGTACCCAGGGCCGTAGTGTTTCCGCCGGGCGCAACGGTCGCGATGCCGGTGTTGACACTACGATTGGTATAGTCATTACTTGTGTCTATCCCACTCCCGAATGCTCCTGGAAATCCAGATGGACCAAGCAAAACGCTACCGGTGCCACTGAGTGTCGTGTCCAGCATCACACCGTCGCCATCCACACTGCCGATGGCATCGCCCTGGGTGAAGTCAGCGTTGCCATCACCAGCGTTCGCCACCGCGTCATGGGATTGATCGGTAATCGAGGCCGGGGTCGGCAAGCTGTTCTTGGAGAAAGCGTCGCCCAACTCCCTGATCGGGAGGACGACGGAAATCCCCGACTTGACCGTCACAAGCATGGGAATATTTGCAGTAGATGCGCCTGCCGCAAGTGAATTACCGGTGTTGAAGCCGATGCGGGTCAGGGTATTGAGATCGGCAGGTGCCGTGGCGGACCATGTGGCCGAGAGCGGCGCGGTCGTTATTGCCGTCGTCGTATAGATCGTACCTGCCGGAAAGGTCTGGCCGCTCTTTAGGACAGTTCGCCCAGGAATCGGGGCGACGATAAAGACGCCCGTAACCGATGACCCATCCACTGTCAGGGTTGCGCGCTGGCGGCGCGCGAACCATCGTTGGTCAGTATCCAACCGTACGTGATGTCTGAGCCGATGGCGACAGGACCAGCGGTCCTGGTGAGCGAGAGCCGAATTAGAGCGTCGTTCTCGACTGTTGCGTTGATGTCGCCGCGAGCTTCCTCCTGGCCGTTGACTCCTGCTGTCACGGTGCGTACATCAGCCGCTGAGGCAGCGAGTACCTTGTTGTCCCAGGGTGTGCCACCTACAGCGTCACCCAACTGAATGTTGATGGTCGAGGCTGCAGCTGCGCCCGCATCGACGGTCACCCGAACGATGACGAAGAGAGTACCGTCTTGTAGAACGTTTGCCGAGGTGACGTCTCCCACGTTGGAGAGGATGCTGGTATCGCCGCCGTCGAACAAGCCGTCTTTGTTTACGTCTATGACTGCAGCCGTAACGGTTGCGGCGCCGGTCTTGATGATGCTTGCTCCCAGGGCCTTAAAGAGTACCTGATTGGTAAAGTTGCCTGTATTGGTAACTGTAAAGAAGAAGTCCACGCCCGTTTGACCGGCAACTACGTTCGCGTGTGCCCCAGCATCGGGAGTGATGGTCAATCCTGCGATGTTCGAGACAGTAACAGTGACTGTATTGGAGGTGGTCGCATAACTGGTTGTCCCATCGGAATAGCTTGAGGTGGCTGTATTCGAGATTGTTGTGCCACCTGGAGTGAATCCCGTCTGCGCCATAGAGGCGGCAGAGGCAGCGCAGATTAATACTAGTGCGCTGACAAAGGAGCGCCAGCGGCTGGCATTGAATGTCTTAATATTGTTTGTCATTGGTTTCATTGCAGAGGGATAGAGGTTGGTACCGCTAAATCACGTCAGCGGGTCGAGGAGGGGCCTCACGAGTGAAGCGCCCAGAAACTTGAGTACTACTTGACGCGAATCTGGTACGAGGCCACCAGTTTGCCGCCGGCTGCGAGAGGATCGGCCCATTCGAAGCGCAGCTGCGTGTACATCGAAACCGGCGCCGCTACTTTCTTGATCGTGCCGTCAGCCTGCTTCTCATCGATCATCGGATGGGAAGAAAACTCTTGGCCATTATCAATTGAATAGGTGACCTGGGTATTGCTATCACCCACCGCACTACCCGCAACGAAGGTTGCGTTCCGTGGAATCTGTCCGATCGCGCGATATTCACGAGCTGGTGCAGAACCCTCATTTACTGAGCTCATCGTGAAACTCACCACTTCACCCGGAGTGACTGGACCAGCCTTCTCGACCGGAATCGTTTTGCTGTCGCGTTCGATAGCCCCTGTCAAAAAGAGTTTGACGAGCGGACGACTACTCGCGATCTCCTGAACAACAGGACGCCCCAAAGCTAAGGCCACTGCCTTTGCCGGGCTGGTAAAGATTTGCGCCAACGCAGCATCCTGTTGGGCGAATGCAACCGCACCGCCAACGAGTAGCATCCCGAAGGCTGCCAATAAGACCCTGTTTGTTCTTCCAAGTAATCTGGTCATATCATCTCCTTGAAAAAGTCGTTTAATCGAGCGCAGAAAGAACATCGTTCCCTCTTTGAGAAACTGCTCCCAGATGCGCGGAGTCTCCGCCTTGGCATCCTGCTCGGTAAAGTCACTAATCGTCCGGCCAATGACCTCGTCGTACGAGACTCCGAGGAGACTGCATGCGGCAGGGTTGGCGTCCACGTAAGCACCTCCGTCGTCGGCGATCAACACAGCATCAAGCGCATTTTCGAAGAGAGCCCGGAATTGAGATTCGGACTGCCTGAGGGACACCTCGGCCCTCTTACGGTCGATGGCCTCAGCCAGCACGTTGGCGACAGCACGGAGAAAGCTGACATCATCAGTTGCAAATCTCCGCACGGAAGCGCTGTGCGCTCCCAGTACGCCGTAGGGACGTTCCAGTCCGCGGATGGTGACGCTCATCCCACTTACGACTTCATGCTCATGCGGCAGCGTTGGTCCACTAAACCGCGTCTCCGTTCGCATGTCTTCGACGACCACGGGCTCATCCGAAAGCAGGGTAAACCCCGCTTGAGATTCTTTACCGACGCTGAATGCGGCCTGCCCACTGGGGTATTCTTCTTTCCAACCCACTCCCGCCCTCAGTATGAATGCGTCACTTTCCGGAAGCAGCTCTAAAATCTTGCAGTACTCAACTCCGAGCGTCCGCGCCACGAGAGACACGGCCTGGTCAAACAAATCCTCGAGTTCGCCGCCGGTCAATGCCAGGCGCCCTATCTCCGCAACTACGGTTTGCTTTTCAGCGTAGGCCCCGAGTTCCTCTTCCGCACGGCAGCGCTCGATATTGAGTTGCACGGCATATCTGATTGTCCGTTCCAGGCGTGCTGGGGACGTCTCATCTTTGATCAGATAGTCTGTCGCCCCGGCCTCCATCGCCTCCACGTCCAAATCGTGGTCACCTTGCCCGGTGAACAGGATCATCGGCGTGGAGAGCCGAGATTGCCGGGCCTCGCGAATTAGCTCCACGCCGCTGCGTTCACCGAGGCGATAGTCCACCAGACACACGTGATGTTCCCTACGCCCGGCTACCGTCAAGCCTTCTTCGTAGGATGATGCCCACTCAACGGCATACCTGCCAACCTTCACCAAAGAAAACAGCTCGCAGGTCTGGATGTAATCGTCCTCATCCTCGTCGATGAGGAGCACTTTGATTGTTTCGCTATTCACTTCCGCTTGCTCTTCCTGTGGGGGAAGGTCAACAATACCGAACTTCTACCGCCGCAGCCCTTTCACCAAATCGACCAAGCAATCGAATGTCACGGGCTTGCTGATGAACGAAGTCGTAACTCCGCAAGATGCCCCTCTCGGCCTTCGAGGTAGTCAGCACATGATGGGGATCTTTCGCAAGAACTTTATCTTCCGCAAGATTCGCGCCCGTCCTTCTTAGGCATATTCAAGTCGAGCAGGATCAAGCCCGGACGTGGTGCTGCGACGGGCGGTGTGTAAACGCCTCGGCAGTGCAAGTAGTCCATTAAATCCTCGCCGTCCGTGACACAATATAGGTCATTCGACAGGTGGGTTCAGCCAGAGCATTACAAGCCAGTATGCGGGCTTCCTCTTCGTCATCCGCGAGCAGATAACGATCGGTTTTTATCCGTTTCTCATCACACTCCAACTTTCCTACGGTTGTCTGACTGGCAGGGTCCTCTCGAGGGTCGCGCACTACGCGGACCATTCTCAGCACTCCGCTTTGCTCGCCAGCATGCGAAGCATCATCTGCACCTGAGGTGGCGTGAAAGGCTTTGGCAGAAACACGCACGCGCCCGCCGCGACGCATCATCCCAAATTTTTTGGATCTCGCTCAGCGGTCATCATACCCACCGGTATCCGCCGCAATCGTTCATCCGCTTTCATATAGATAATCAAGTCCAGGCCCTGAAGGTGCGGCATCATCATGGCAAAGATCGCGGCGGTGAACATCCCACCCTCCTGCAGGAGTTTCAACGCCTGCCGGCCGTCCTCCACCGTCACCGCTTGATAGCCTTCCGTTTCAACGATGGCGGTCACCATCCGGAGGGTCAGCGCATCGTCGTCAGCAACGAGGACACGGCGCGGTCGCGCCGGAATCTGCGCAGAAGGCTTTACCTCAACCGCCGCGGGCGTAGGTTGCAACAGACCAGGATCACCTCCGTACGCGATAACAACTTGCGCCAGCAATCTCTTATCGCCGTCGGTCAGCCCCTTGAAGCGGAGGCCGAAGCCCATAGGGTAATTTTCCTTGACAAGTTCACCCTGCAACGACACCCACGGTCCGCTGGGCAGATGCGCCTTAAATTCAACCAAATCGCCCATCGCCCTTCCCTGTACCCTACTATCAATGAAACAGCCATCCATGCTGATCTCGCTCATGCGGGCATCCTGTTTTCCCGACGAACCTTGCCAGACAACTTCAAGCGATACGGTTACGGGATCGTGTTGTACATGTGTATTCAGCACACTATTACTCCCTTAACACGGAGAATCATGAATCCACCCCTGCGAGGGCCCGCTGCCTATTTTCCCGCGGAGAGTGGGGCGATGAGAGTATTAATGTTCCCTCGGTTGCCTGATTGGCCCGGTCACCACAAGGTCGCGCCTGCGCTAGATCTCGACGATGTTGTGGAAGTAATCCAGAGCTCGACTCCCCTCCAATTCCAGATTAGCGCCTGCAACTATCATCCTGGTCCTTTACACCTCCCAGGAGGAAAACGTAGGGGCGCATTCAAGATATATATATTGGGCGATTTCGCCTCAGGCCTCGGAAGGCTGACGAGTCGTCTCCAAGTACTGATAGCCTCTTCAGCCAAATTCGTCAGTGCGTTAACACACATAGACCAGTCGCATCCTTTAAATGCGGCCTATTCCTTCGAGTATGTCCGCGACTCGGATGAATTGAAGCGATGAAAGAAGCTTGTTCCTGGGCCAGCGAAGCGATTCAGCATAGTGTTACGCTGGTGGGAACTGAAGTCGCAACGTATGCTTGGCCCTGGATGCTTGTCAGTGTTCGCCCTACAACGTCTGACATCATGGCCGCTGACAAGTTCTCGTCCTTCACGGCCCAACTTACAATCAAAAAGTTACGGCGAGTTATTGTGACTCTCTTTTTTGTACGCGGCGTCCAAAAACTCGAAGATGAGTGCTAAGCTACTCTGGAAACACCCCCTCAGAATTCCGAACGTTTCCCTGGCTACCAACAAATTGACTTTGCCCAAACTGGGATCTCCTCTGCGGGCAGTAGGAGCGCAGCTTTATGTTTCAGTCAAAGGGCAATCGCCCGATACTCGAGTTTCGAAACCGCGTGGCAGTTCTAGCGGTATTCCTCGCTACCCTCTGTGCCGTCGCGATTTACTCTCAAAGCGCAATAGCACAAACGGCCTCCGACCTCCATGCGTCGGAGCGCTCCGACAAGGTGACAGGCGGGCGCGTGGAGGGTGCCGAATTCGATGCCCACGAGCCGGACATCAGGATAACTTTGAACGTGCCTTCATTCCGGCTGACGCTATGGCAGAACGGAAAAGAGGTGAAGTCTTACTTTGTCGGTGTGGGACTGAAAGACCATCCAATCTACATCGGCAATCGTGAGGCGACTGAGATCATCTGGAATCCTACGTGGATACCGCCAGCCAGCGAATGGGTGGGCGAGAAGGGCGTGCGGCCAGGCGAGGTCATTAAAGCCAGCGATCCGCGCAACCCACTCGGTAAACTGAAAATCCCGTTAGGCGACCGTTATCTGATTCATCAGGCGGCGAAGACAACTGATGTCGGCAACCTCGTCTCCCACGGCTGCGTGCGAATGCTCCGCTCCGACCTCTTCGATCTTGCTGAGAAGATCGTCGCAACGCGAAACCCGGAGGTCCCGGCGAGACGCATCGAGACTGCGAAACGTAGTTTGCGGACGCTCGTCGTTCGACTTGAAGAGCCGGTTCTCGTGGATATCAATTACGACACGTTGGTAGTCGAGGGCGGGGTCCTTCACATTTATCCGGACGTGTATGACCGCCGCATGAACGTACCCGCACGCCTACGCAACGAGCTGGTGTCGTCCGGAGTTGACATATCGAACCTGGACGAAGCGACGATTAAAAAGATGCTGTCGAGAGTGACGCGTAAGACACAGTTCGTGGTCGATAAGACCAGCATTGAGCAGGGACGAGCACTCGAGGACGGGCAGATGCTTCCTCTCATACCGAGAATGAAAGTTAAGAAAGTCAACAAGCGGAAGTAAGTTGGGCACTGGCGGAAGTGCTCTACCCACTCCTCATCCGCCGCCCCTCAAACATTGCGATGACAATACAACCTTAGCAAATTTACAGGTTAAGAAGGTGGGCAAAGCGAAGCGCGCCCGCGCTCCAGCGTAGCGCCATCACCTTGGCTTTCTTCAAGCAGGCCGGCCTGAGTTAGCATGAGGATCGAGTGTTTGTAGCGTAGCGAGTGTCGCTACGCTGGAGCGGGGGCGCGCTGCGCTTTGCCCACCTTCTCAACCGTAAATTTCCAGGCCTTGAATGATCAGTCTAAGGTTGATCGCTTCAAGGCTCGGTGCGAAGCGAGGGTCTGTCGTCGCGATGCGGACTGAGCGCGCTTTATTCAATAACTGAATTGCCGGTTCTTGATCCTTTGTTACTTAACGTATTCCCAGTGCCACGGCTCGTAGTAATAGGGACGAAAGCCAAAGCGATCGGCGTTGCGGACGAGCCACTGGTAGACGCGTGTTTGGACCTGGAGGGCGCGGTTTGAGTCCTTGGTTTCGACCGGCTCACCGCCAACGTAGAGGTCGAGTGCGCGGCCCGTGAAGTGAGGGCTGTTAATGGCGAGGCCGGCGCGGCCAGCGTTCGGCAACTTGCGGCGTAACTTCTCCTGATATTCGCGCGACCGGAACGCGGAAATGATCTTCAAATACTTCTCCGTAGGCGCGAGTTCACCTTTCGCCTTGCGGGCTAGACCGAGCGACCGGTCGGCAACTGCAGTTGCCACCAGAAGCTGGTAAGCGGCGTAGGTCTTACGTTCAACTTGTCTGAGATCACCGGCCCGCGTTGGATCATAGAAGTCGGAGGCGGGCGCGGTGACGAGATCTTCTGGGACTGGGTAGCCCTGTGCCTTGAGCCGTTTCCCTTGCCACTCAGAAACCATCCCGTTCAGTGACTCTTCGTCAAGCACCCCACTCGGCCGCAAACCAGACCGCTTCTGCCAGCTTGTGAGCGCGGCAGCGAAAGTTTCAGAAGCCGCGTCGTGTTCCGTCTGAAGCAGGCGGCTGATCAGCGGCGCGTAGAGATGCCAACCGCGTTGTTGCTTGCCGCCGAATGTCCAGCCAAGTTCACGGCGAAGTGACGCATTGCGAGGTGCGGCCAGTCGTAGATCAGAGGTGAGCGAACTTTCGCGGGAAGCCTCGGCCGGCTTTTCGCGCACTGCGGAGGTTGGCTTTACTCTCGAACCGGCGGTGTCACCGCGAACAGGCTTACTTGCCCGTGACTGGCCATGAGCTGGTCTGGGGTCAAACGAAGCGGCCCCAATGAACGTCACAAGGACCACGAAAAGGAGTATCAGTTGAGTATGAAAATGCCTCAATACTGTAACGAGGAGAATGAAAATTCAGGGGCAAGCGGGAAACCCTACTGGCAGATTATCAGATACCCGAGTGGCGGTCACGCTTTGAGTGCCGCCCGGTGGTGTCCAAATCTCATTTTCTTTCGCCTGCCTGCTCCATGAGGTAGGCACTGAAATCAAAAACGATCCACGAAATACCACGAATGATCACCTAACACATTTTCGTATTCGTTCGTGTGGTTTCGTGGATCGTTTGTTCCGCCAAACCAACTCTCGGATTAAGACACCACCATGCCGGTGTACTTTTTTTTGCCCAGGGGTCTACAGATTCGGCAGCAAGTTCCCCTCCCCCGCATTCGGCACTCTGCTTGCAGCCTCACGACAAAGCGTATCCCAATTCTGTGGATTTTGACCCTGCCGGCGTTGGGAGGGGCGCCGAAAAGAACATAATAGTAAAACGCTTGTATGGGAAGACGACACCCCGAAGAAAATGGCTAAGTTAAGAGTACAGGCTTGGTGGCTCGAACCTGGGACAGAAATTTGCCCCAGCTGCGATCACTTTTATCTTTATGAAACTGAGTACCGTTGCTCAGACTGCGATGGACCCATGTGCTCAGACTGTGTCCCGGAGCGAGATACGCTCACCGTCGTCTGTGGCACTTGCGTAGCATGTGGCGAGCAAGAACTCGAGCCTAAGGAAGTCGAGGTGTCCTGAACTATGGCCGCTCGAGCAATTTGGAAAGGCGAGCTAAAACTCGGCACCGGCAAAATACCGGTGAAACTCTATTCGGCCGTCTCGGACCGTTCGGTCCGCTTTCATATACTCGACGACAAGCACCTCATGAGAGTGAAGCAGCACATGGTCCATCCCGATAATGGCGACGAAGTCAGCAATCAAGAGATTCAAAAAGGCTTCGAAGTCGAACCGGGGAAGTTTGTGATTGTTACTGACGAGGACTTGAAGAGTCTCGAGCCCAAGCCTTCTCGCGAAATCGAGATTTCAGAATTCGTGCCTCCTGAGAAGATCAGCCAGCAGTGGTACGAGAGACCTTACTATCTGGGACCGGACGGCGACGAGAATGCCTATTTTGCGTTAGCAGAGGCATTGGAGAAGCGCAAGCGCGAGGGCATCGCACACTGGGTGATGCGCAACAAGTCCTACGTCGGAGCGTTGCGCGCACAGGATCTGCAACAAGTCGTCAAAGGAAGGTTCTCCTTTGATCGTGATTAT
>Ga0136614_10000653_pt1 | contig 18254 bp, 19 predicted proteins | sample AntDrymUQ2792106_2_FD_106643 | JGI IMG/M metagenome (GOLD analysis project Ga0136614, IMG submission 106643) | Polar desert sand microbial communities from Dry Valleys, Antarctica - metaG UQ279 (21.06) | ecosystem: Environmental > Terrestrial > Soil > Desert | place: Antarctica: Dry Valley... | reverse complement strand
GGGTCGGGGTTCTCAGTTCCCTCTCTGACTGGCGCGGTGCTGATGATGTCCGCGTCGTTCATGCCGCTGATGACGCGACCGAAGACCGTGTATTGTTGATCCCACATGGCAACGCGCCGGAGCGTGATGTAGAACTGGCAGTTTGCCGAGTCAACGTCCCGCGCGCGGGCTGCGCCGACCACGCCGCGCTCGAAAGGTACGTCGCTGAACTCGGCGGGCAGGTCGGGTTCGTCTGAGCCGCCCATGCCGTCGTCAAACGGGTCGTTGTTGAGGGAGTTCGGGTCGCCGCCCTGGATGACCCCGGTTCGCGGATCGACGCGGTGAAACGCGGTGCCGTTGTAGAAGCCTTCGCCCACCAGCTTCTTGAACCGCCCGACCATCTTCGGTGCCAGGTTCGGGTACAACTCAATCACAATCATGCCGAACTCAGTCTCGACCACCGCCGCCTCTCTGTCCGCCTCCGGTTTGACACCCTTCGTCACGTTCGCCTTCGCCACGCCGCCGTCGTCGTCAAAATCTTTGGTCTCCGTCATGTCGCCGCCGCACCCGACGCCTGAAAGAAGAACGATCAGACACAACAGCAGCGATGCAACGCCCGTACGTCCGCCGCACGATCTGTCCGTTCGCCAAGTTTCTGTTTCAGCCACCAACTCTCCGGGATAATTATTCACTCTCACAGTCTCCGCTTCGGTTTTAATTTGATAAGAGTTTTCAGTCACGCTATTGATGTTCCGTTGCCGCTTCAAAACTGCTTACGGCTGTCCAGCAAGATCGTCACCGGCCCGTCGTTGACGAGTTCCACTTCCATCATCCGGCGAAAGCTGCCGGTCGCGATGTTGCCCGTCACATTCCGGCGTGCCTCGCTCAGAAAATATTCATAGTGCGGCTCGGCCACGTCGGGCGGCGCGGCGTCACTCCACGACGGACGGCGTCCGCGGCGCGCGTCGCCGTACAGCGTGAACTGCGACACGACCAGCAGCGCCCCGCCCGTCTCCGCGACCGACAAACTCATCCGCCCCTCGGCGTCGTCAAAAACGCGCAGCGTGGCGATCTTCTCGGCGAGGTATTTCGCGTCCTGCTCCGTGTCATCGCGCGCGATCCCTAACAGTACCAACAGGCCGCCGCCAATCTCGCCGACCACCACGCCCTCAACACTTACACTCGCGCGCGTCACGCGCTGCAACACGGCTCGCATTCCGTCCTCACCGCAAAACAAAATTATATGTCATGACGCCGTTGACTTTTACCGGCTGTCCGTCAAGTAATGTCGGCGTGAATTGAGCTTTCAAAACGGCTTCCTCACTCGCCCCAGTGAGCAGATGATGGCCGCAGATCGCTTTCGCTTTGACCACCTTCCCGGTTTCATCAACCACGATCTTGACGGCGGTTACGCCGTAGATGCGTCCCTCTAAAGCTTTCCGAGGGTACGGCGGAACGGGTTTGCTGGTCGCCTTGCCGTTCAGCACATCAGTCGATGTGTGCGCGTTGTCAGCTTCGGACAGCAACACCGTCTTACGAAATTCCTCATACCTTTTTGTTTGACCATTGTTCGCTAGCATGCAGTAATACCTGTCCAAAGCATTCTCAACTCTGTGGTCTTCCTTACCCGACTGTTTGATCCAGATTTGTAGAGCGCGTTGATAGAGCGGTTCGGCTTCTTTGACATTACCGTTCAGGCTGTAGAACTCGGCGAGGATGAAAGACGATTGAGCGACATCGGTGTGATTCTGGCCCTGCACTTTTTCCTTGATCGCAATGGAGCGCCGCATCAAAGACGCCGCGGCGGCCGTGTCTCTTTTCCAAAAACGCAACAGCGCGAGTCGGGTCAGGGTGTCGCTCACAGGCAGTCCAAACGAAGACTCTGGTTGTTGAAGAATGAGGAGGCGTTTGTATAACTGTTCCGCCTCGCCGTGCTTGCCCTTTTCAAAATATATCGTGGCGAGGTTGAATAAAGAGGTAACGGAAAACTTGGGGTCAGCCTTCAACTCGTTCTCGCTAATTTCGAGCGACCGCTGAGCCAGCGGCAAAGCTTCGTCGTATTTCTTTTGCTTGAATAGGTTCACTACTTCGGTGTTCAGCCGGCTGGCATCCGCGGCCTTCGTAACATCGACCGCCGGCTGTTGAGTAGCGCCCGCCTTAACAGCCGCGGGGACAGAGGGAGTCGAGTTTGTTTGTGCGCCTGTAGAAACAAACAAGAGTAAGGTAAGGCAAATGGCTGTGAGGAGCCGGTTCATAGTCTTGGTTCACCTCCTAAAGATTATTAGTCGCCGCCGCTTTACTTCTCTACTTCTCCAACGCCCGCTCAACTCGGAGCAAGCGTTGAAAATCCTCCGGTGGCGGTAACATGGCTTGCTGATTCAACGTCGCGCAGCAGCGGGCATTTCCCCAGTGTGAAGACATTTTAAGCATTGCGCGATGAGGAAGGCTTGGAGACGGGAAGGGGCAAATTCACCCGCTCATCATGACGCGCTCATCAAGGCGCGCTCGACATCTTGTGGTAGCTCAACAAAGACAAAGTAATCTGCCGGGTACAAGTAATCCTCGCCTTCATTGTCAATCACGCGGATGTAATTAGACTTCGCCGCGCTTCCGTCCGGCAAGACTTGGTAAACCATGCGCGGGGTTAATAAATCCGCATCATCAGTTCTAATGCAAATAGCAAACCGGGGTGGCGATGTCTGACTGTTAGCCATGTCGTTCAATCAAGGTAGTGTTTAATTCTCATCAGCTTTTTGCCGATCCCGTGCGCTTCAAACCAATGTATCTCAGCAAGACGTATCGTACCATCAATCAAGCGGACGTGAGCAACGCCCTTCAGCTTTCTCCAACGCCCTTTCCCAAATCTTCTCTGTAGTACCGGAAGGACACGAATCCTACTGCCGACAGCAATGATTTCAATCTGCGTGATGTCGCCGACGACGATAAAATTCATCAGCAACAAGTTTACTTCTTCGGTGGTTTGCTCGGCCTGACCTTCTGCATCAAGGCTTCGCTAAAGCCGTTGAGCGCAAACTTCGAGGCGCTGTATGCGGTCATCTGCGGGTGCGCGGCGGTGTTACGTGTGAGGTGAAAATCACTCTGCTTTTGCATAAACGTCTTCCAGCTTTAACTCACAGTCGATTGCTTCGATTCTGATGATCTCACCGATTTCGTGCGTTCCAGAATAGGTCCAAAGTTTGCCATCCTCTTGCCTGACATATTGCTCGACTCCGGGTGCGTTCTGGGCCACTAATATGTAAATGCTCATGGAAGAGATACTTTGGTAATGCTTGAATTTCTTACCTCGATCATATGCTTCGGTAGAATCAGATAACACCTCGACGATCAACAACGGGTTGAGCAGAACATCCTGCTTCTCATCAACAAACCTTTCTTCCCCGCAAGTCACGAGTACGTCAGGGTAGGTGAATAGGCCGGTGATCGGTATTTTCACTCTCAGGTCTGTCGAATAAACGTTGCACGGTCGCTCTCGCATCTGGTTATCAAGCGCGGTCACCAAGTTAGTCACGATCCTGTTGTGACGGCGACTAGCTCCTGCCATCCCAAACATCTCGCCTCCATAGAATTCGCTTCTGAATTCAGCTTGGCGTTCGATAGCAAGGTACTCTTCTTCGGTTAGCAATGTTCTAGGATTCAATGACATCACTCAAGCTCCATGCATATAAGATACGCAGTATGCGAACTACTTCTTCGGGGGCTTGCTCGGCCTGATCTCGACGCGGCTCGGCAAGGAACGCTCGTCGTGATGAAGCAGGTCGAGGACGACGCGGGCGATGTCTTCGGATTGCAGTTGCCAGCTTTGATCGTCGCTCGGTTCGTCGTCGCCGAAGTAGGTGTTGACCGAGCCGGGCATGATGTAACTGACCTTGATGCCGTCTTGCCTGACCTCCTGCATCAAGGCCTCGCTGAAGCCGTTGAGTGCAAACTTCGAGGCGTTGTAGGCAGCCATCTCCGGGTGCGCGTTCGTCCCCGCGAGCGACGAAATGTTGATGATGTAACCGCCGCCGCGCTTCCTTATCTGCGGGATCGCTTCATGGCAACAATAAAAAACGCCGAACAGATTCGTCTCCAGCACGGCGCGAAAGTCTTCGGGCGTCATCTCGTCGACGCGCCCGAAGATGCCGACGCCGGCGTTGTTGATCAGCACGTCGACGCCGCCAAACTCCGCGACCGCGTGATCGACCAGCGCCTTCACCTCGTCGTAATCGCGCACGTCACAGACTGCGCCGGCTACCGTCCCCTCGCCGATGTCGCCGAGTTCAGTCACCGCGCGCTCGACTTCCTCGGCGTGGCGCGCGCTGATGCACACGTTCATGCCTTCACGTAATAGGGCCTCGGCGATGGCCCGCCCGATTCCCTTTGTGCTTCCCGTAACGATTGCTGACTTTCCCTGCATGTTCATTTTGCCCACCTCGTCATAGCCACAATTAAACGTCAATCGCAACCCGGCGCTGCGCCATGCCTCTGTGCGTCCGGCTTCGCGCCGTCCCGTGAGCGAAGCGCCCGGACGCTTACGACTCACTCAGTTTTTTCTTCAACAACTCGTTCACCAACTTAGGATTGGCTTTGCCCTTCGACGCCTTCATCACCTGGCCGACGAAGAAGCCGAACAGACCTTCCTTGCCCGCGCGGTACTGCGCGACCTGCGGCGGATTGGCCGCGAGCACTTCCGCGATGACGCATTCGATCTCGCCGGTGTCGCTGACCTGCGCCAGCCCGCGCTCTTCGACGATTGCCGCCGCGGTTTTGCCCCTGGCGAACATCTCGATGAGCACCTCTTTGCCCTGCTTGCCACTGATTCGTTCTTCGTCGATCATCCGCACCAGCGCGCCGAGTTCTTCCGGCTTGACCGGCGAATCGGCCACCGCGACACCCGCCGCTTCGAGTTCACGCAGCAACTCTGACCTAATCCAGTTCGACGCGCCGCGCGGGTTGGAGGCGGCCTTGGCAGTCAGTTCGTAGTAGTTGGCCAGCGCAATTTCGGAGGTCAGTTGCGCCGCGTCGTTGTAAGACAGTTCGTAGTCCTGCATGAAGCGTCTGCGCCGCGCCTCCGGCAACTCCGGCATCGCGGCCCGCACGCTTTCGATGAACTCTGGCGTCACCACCAGCGGCTGCAAGTCCGGTTCGGGGAAGTAACGATAGTCATGCGCCTCTTCCTTCGACCGCATCACGCGCGTCTCACCGGCGCGGTCGTCCCACAATCGCGTCTCCTGCGTGACGCGGCCGCCGCTCTCAATCAATTTAATCTGTCGATCAATCTCGTACTCGATGGCGCGCTGCATGAATCGCACCGAGTTGAGGTTTTTCAACTCGACCTTGGTGCCGAACTGTTCTTCAGATTTGCGCCGCACCGAGACGTTGGCCTCGCAGCGCAGGTTGCCCTTTTCCATGTCGGCGTCCGACGCGCCGACCCATTGCAGCGCGCGGCGAACGTGGTTGACGTAGTCGTAAGCTTCCCACGACGAGCGGAAGTCAGGTTCGGTGACGATCTCCGCGAGCGGCGTGCCGGCGCGGTTGAGGTCGACGTAGGAGTAGCGGTCAGTGTCGGGCAGGCCCTCGTGGACATTCTTCCCGGCGTCTTCTTCGAGGTGCATTCGCGTGATCCGAACCGTCATCGGACGCCACTCGCGGACGTGCCCCGCCTCATCGCGCGTCGCGGTCATCACCTCCAGCACGCCGCGCTCGGAGAACGGGCGGTCGAATTGCGAAATCTGATACCCCTTCGGCAAGTCGGGATAGAAATAGTTCTTCCGCGAGAAGACCGACTCCTCGTTGATGTGCAGCGCGAGGGACAGCGCCGCCCGCGCGCCGAGGTCGACCACATGATTGTTCAGAACGGGTAGCGCTCCCGGCAGCCCGAGGCAAACAGGGCACGTGTTCGCGTTCGGCTCGTCGCCGAAACTCGTCGCGCAACCGCAAAAGATTTTCGTCTCCGTGCTCAGTTGCGCATGAATCTCCAGACCGATGACGGCCTCCCAGTCTTCTCTCATACTTTCGGGAATTCAATAGTCAGGTGACTGACTCAGGCGAATGTAAGTCAGGAATGTTCGATTCCGACCATCTGACCTTAATCACCTGACCTCTGACTTGATGGCTCCTTATTTATACTTCGCGTAACGAACGCCGAGTATAGCATCCGCCATTCTGGCCGCTCAACAGACATACCTTTTTCGATTCCGAATTCGACTCCGATCAAGCCGACGTTGCCCGCCGCGTGCCCGGTCGCTTAAGATACCGCGCGTCAATGGTTCCATCACACCGCGCGCTTGAGAACAGAGCCATTTGGACAGCCTTCTGATTCCGCGTGCAATGAGGAGAAGAACTGCAATGATTAAAACCGTCGAGTGGACGGATGAAGGCGTGCGCATGATCGACCAGCGTTTGCTGCCAATCGAAGAAAAGTATTTGGTGCTGCGCTCGTGCGACGAAGTGGCAGAAGCGATTAAGCTAATGGTCGTGCGCGGCGCGCCCGCGATTGGCGTCGCCGCCGCAATGGGTATCGCGCTGGGGACGCGGCAAGCCGTCGGCACGTCGGCGGTCGACCTTGAAGACGATTTCAACTTTATGTGCGAGACGATGAGCCAAACGCGCCCGACCGCCGTCAACCTCTTCTGGGCGATTGAGCGGATGCGCGACGCCTTTCGCCGCGCGCGCGCCGCGACCTCTGATACGGAAGAAATTAAGCTGCGTCTCATCGAGGAGGCGCGGGCGATTCACCGCGAGGACATCGCGTCCAATCGCGCGCTTGGTCACTTCGGCAGCGAATTGATACCCGACGGAGCGACGGTGCTGACACACTGCAACGCGGGCGCGCTCGCCACGGCGGGCGACTACGGGACGGCCCTCGGCGTCATCCGCGCCGCGCGCGACGCGGGCAAGCGTGTTGCCGTTCTCGCCGACGAGACGCGCCCATTTCTTCAAGGTTCGCGGCTGACCGCCTGGGAACTGGAAAAGGACAACATCCCGGTGACCATCATCACCGACAATATGGCCGGCCATGTGATGAAGCAGGGCAAGGTTGATGTGGTGGTCGTCGGTGCCGACCGCATTGCCGCCAACGGCGACACCGCGAACAAGATCGGGACCTATATGGTCGCCGTGCTCGCCCGTCAACACGACATCCCGTTCTACGTCGCCGCGCCCATCTCGACGGTCGACCTCGACATCTCTTCTGGCGAACAGATTCCCATTGAGGAGCGCGACGCACGGGAGGTGACTCACATCCGCGACCAGCGACTCTCGCCCGAAGGCGTCGCCGTCCAGAACCCGGCATTCGATGTCACGCCTCAGGAGTTCATCGCCGCGATCATCACCGACCGGGGTGTGGCACGCGCGCCCTACGTCGACAGTCTGCGGACGTTGGTCAACAGCGCTCACGCCAAAGGTTAAATAATCGTCGGGGCAAAAGCGTTTCGGCATCGAGGCGAAAGAGTTCCCAGCTTAGATATTTGCTTTTTCATTTGCCTCAATCACGGACCTGCGGTGAGTTGATGCGAGGATTGAATATTTTGGGGCGGGCAAGGTCAGGAACTGCAACCAATTCTCATCCAACCATCTTGACTGTAACCTTCTCGGCGCGTGGCAAATCGTTTCACTTCGACGGCTGCTGTCCGGCGAAGCGACTGTTCTTCCACCAGTCGAGCGTCGCGCGCAATCCTTCCTCCAACTCGACGCGCGGCTCGTAGCCCAAAATTTCACGGGCCTGTGTGATGTTGGCGAGACTGTGTTTGACATCGCCGACGCGCGCCGCGCGGTATTCGGCGGCGGCCTCGGTATTGCCGACAATCTTTTTCAGCGTGCCCAACAATTCGTTAAGCGTGACGCGCTGGCCGTTGGCGATGTTGAAGACTTGTCCGACGCCGCGCGTCGTTTCGGCGGCGCGCAGGTTGGCGTCGACGACGTTGGCAACGTAGGTGAAATCTCGCGACTGTTCGCCGTCACCGAAGATGACGGGGCGCTGTCCGGTCATCAGGGCGTCAATAAAACGCGAGATCACGCCGGAGTATTGCGAGCTGGGGTCCTGCCGCGGCCCGAAGACGTTGAAGTAGCGCAGGCAGACGGTCTCGAAGTCGTACGAGCGCGTCCAGACCTGGCAGTAATACTCGCCGACGAGCTTGGCGACGGCGTAAGGCGAGAGCGGGTCGGGACGCATCTCTTCCACCTTCGGCAGCGTCGGCTGGTCGCCGTAAGCGGCGCTTGAAGCCGCGTAGACGAGCCGTCGCACCCTCGCTTCGCGCGCGGCGAGCAGGAGCGCGAAAGTTCCTTCGACGCACGCCAGGTGCGTCTCGCGCGGGTTGTCGACGGAGCGCGGGACAGACGGAATCGCGGCTTCGTGAAAGATGAGTTCAACGCCGTCAACGGCTTTTTTGAGCGTCCCGGCGTCCGTCAAACTCCCACGGACGAAATCCATATCGCCGCCGATCTCTTCCAGATTCTCGACGTAGCCGGTCGAGAGGTCGTCGAGGACGCGCACGCGCGCGCCGCTCCTGGCAAGTGTCTTGGCGATGTGTGATCCGATAAAACCCGCGCCGCCGGTGACCAGAACAGTTCCTGTGAGAGCCATAAGAAATTTTCGATGTTTGATTTTGGATTTGAAAGCGGGCGCAACTTTGGTTTTAGATTCGTCTCAAACGAGATTGACAACGCACATCTAAAATCAAACATCGCAAGTAGTTTCACCGGCCAACGCCGACGTATTCGAAGCCGAGTTCGCGCATCGCGGATGGCTCGTAAATGTTTCGCAGGTCGGCGATTTTAGGCGTGCGCATCAGGCCGCGGATGCGCTCCATGTTGAGCGCGCGGAACTGATTCCACTCCGTCATGAACACCAGCACGTCGGCTTTTTCGACGGCGGCGTACTCGTCCTTAGCATACTCAATGTCCGGCAGGACAAGCTGCGACTGCGGGATTGCGACCGGGTCATAGGCCCGCACTATCGCCCCCTTAGCAAGCAGTTCCTTGATGATGTCAACCGACGGGGCCTCCCTCATGTCGTCCGTCTCCGGTTTGAAAGAAAGGCCCAGCATCGCGACGGTCTTGCCGGACAAGTCACCGACGAGTCGCTCGATCTTCGGAACCATCGCCGCGCGCTGACGCCGGTTGACTTCGATCACCGCGTCGACGATTAACGAGTCGGCATCGAAGGCCTTGGCGACGGAGGCGAGCGCCTGCGTGTCTTTTGGAAAGCACGACCCGCCGAAGCCCGGCCCCGGATGAAGGAATTTTCTACCGATGCGGTTGTCCATCCCGATGGCCCGCGCCACGTCATGAACGTCGCAGCCGATCTTGTCGCACAGTTGTGCGATTTCGTTGATGAAAGAGATTTTAGTGGCGAGGAATGCGTTCGCGGCATATTTAGTTAACTCTGCCGCTTCGACGGAGGTGACGACGAACGGTGTCTCGATCAGATAAAGCGGGCGGTAAAGATCGCGCATGATGGCGATGGCCTCTTCATCGCGACTGCCGATCACGACACGGTCCGGGCGCATAAAGTCGTCAATGGCCGCCCCCTCCCTTAAAAACTCCGGGTTCGACACAATGCCGAAATTGGTGTGCCGAACCTGATGCTCGCGAATGGTCCGCCGCAAGTGCTCGCCAGTGCCAACCGGGACTGTCGATTTGGTGACAATCACTTTATAGCCGTTCATATGTTTGGCGACGGTGCGCGCCGCCTCTTCCACGTACTGCATGTCGGCTGAACCATCCTCGCGCGGCGGTGTGCCGACCGCAAGAAAGATAACGAGCGATTGTTCGACTGCCTCGCGCAATTCAGTGGTGAAGCGTAGTCGCCCGGCCTGAGCGTTCTTCAAGACAATTTGATCGAGGCCGGGTTCATAGATCGGCATCACCCCATCGTTGAGGCGCGCAATTTTCTCAGCATTAACATCCACACACGTGACGTTCACGCCAAACTCGGCGAAGCAGGCCCCGGTGACCAGACCGACGTAGCCAGTCCCAATAACAGCAATGTGCATTCGCTTAGACTAACCTTTCACTGTAAATGATAAGAGTGCAGACAAAAACTTGCGGGTCACGCGCTTTTGACGTCGCGTGACCCGCAAGATGATAGTCTCAATAGACCTTGAAATCCAGCCTGTGCGACTAGCCGACACAAGCCCCACACTTGATCTGTGGCGGGGATTAACGGCTCGGGCTGATGACAATTGGTGAGCCGCCGAATTGGAACTCATCATCGCTGGAAGCCGCGATGATAGCCGCCGCGATGGCGCCGCCCGCAGCCAACAGCAGGGCCGCCAGCGCGCCGCCGCCGATACCCTTCATACCCGGCGTCGCTAAGCGTGTGCAGCGCGTGCCCGGAGCGGCTTGACCCGCTGCGTCCTGGTTGCCGGCGGTGATCTGCTTGGCGGTAGTGCCCGCGCGCAGTTCGACGCGCCCGGTCTGTGTGTTGATAACTGTGTTGCCGCACTCGACGTCAACAAGGAACACGTTCGGTTGGCTGCTGTCGGCAATCGCCGAACCGTCTTTGGTCGTAACGTTGGCGGTCACACCGGAAGGCGTCGAAAGGCGGACGCGACCGGCGTCGAGCGAACCCGCAATGCTTGCGTCTGTGAAATTGATTTTAAGGCTTGAGTTCGGCAAAAGTTCGACTCGACCCAATTTGCCGAGGCTGACGACGGCGCTCGAATTCTGCGCTGTGGTGATGGTGCTATCCGAGAAAACGGTGGCACCGGAAATGGCCTTTGCGCCATTGACGGAGACTTCGCCGACAACTGACAGGTCGCCCGAAGGCCCTGTCTGTCCCTGCGCCGCTAACGAAACCATCGAGTACGTGCTCAAGATGGCAAACGCAAGGGTCAACGCGATGGGCGTTCGGCTCCAAGTTCTGCTGATCATTACTTCTCCTCCCGTAAGTGAAACATTCAAAATTGAGAGAGCGCGCCGCAAATCTTTTTTGTAAAGACTTGCTTTGGAGACGATTTGTTTGTTTATCTCGCCAACCCGTCTCAAGGATTCATAGCCCCGTACGGACCATCTCATTTGGAAAAACTGGCATGAGCGCCACGGTGGGCTTCAATAGACTCCGCCTTTTTACACGAAAGGCTGATCCGTGTCAACAAACATTTACTTAAAACTGTTGATTTGCGCGGCATTTTCATTGCGGAAGGCGGCGCGAACTGCCTTCGGCCGCACACATTTCGCCTTCAGGGACGACGCTCAAAAAGATACGCGCTATCAAGCAGACGCCCTCCTTTACCGTCGTCTGCCGCGAACTGGGGACGGCGGCGCACGCCCCGACTGTTGACGGAGTGGCTCCAAATGGCCGCCCCGGCAAACTCGCCGCGTTTATTCAAAGCGTAAAAGTTGACGTCGATCTCCTTCAATTTCCCGTGGTCGTTGCCATAGCGGGCGGCGATCAGCTTCAGCGCTTCGAGGCACGCCTGTTGGGGCGGCATCCCGCGCTTCATGTACTCGACGACGGTGCGCGCGCCGTTGATATAAATGACCTCTTCGCCCCGGCCCGTCGACCCCGCCGCCCCGACCTCGTTATCGACGTACAGACCGCAGCCAATCAACGGCGAATCGCCCACCCGTCCCGGAATCTTCCACGCCAGACCGCTGGTCGTCGTCACGCCGCTGATGTCGAAAGTACCGTCGAGCGCCAGGCAGTTAATGGTTCCGGTCGGGGGTTTAGCGGCTACCTCAGCGGCCCACGCGAGGATGTCGTCGCGCCGTCGGTCGTCACCGCGAGCATAATCTTCGGCGAGCCTGAAGGTCGCGCGCCGGTGCTCGGCGACCAACTTCTTCTGCCCGGCGGGCGAGGCCGGCACCGGGGCGTTCATGCTCGGTCCCCACTTATCGGTGTCCGACAAACCTTCTTTCCACCGTAGCCACGCGATACGCGATTCTTCGGTCAGCAGGTTGACGTCTTCGAATCCATGCGCGTTGGCGAAATCGCGCGCACCCTGGCCGACGATCAAAATATGATCGGTCCGCTCAAGCACCGCGCGCGCAACCTTCGACGGCGTGCGCACGCCACGCAACGCCGCCACCGCCCCGGCGCGTCGCGTCGGCCCGTGCATCACGCTCGCGTCCAACTCGACGTCGCCGCGCTCGTTTGGCAGCCCGCCGTAACCGACCGAGTTATCTTTCGGATCAAGCTCGACGATCTCCACGCCGGCCACTACCGCGTCGAGCGTGTCGCCGCCGCCGCGCATCACCTCGACGGCCTTCGTGACCGCCGCAACGCCGTTGCCGCTGGCAATCGCGAGCGGTGGGGCGGCCCGCCTCTGCCCCGCAGCAGCCTCATTCTGCTGCTGCAATTCGCTGTTTGCGGCGCCAGCGGCCATGACACTTCCCGCGCCGAGGGCGACCGCGCCAACACCGGCGGCGGCAGTGCCGAGAAATCTGCGACGACTTTCATCTGTGGGCATGCGATTTATCTTTGGAGGGGTGGGCAAAAGTTTTTTTGAGCGATGCGTCTCGCTCCGGAAAAGCGGGCGCATCGTACCAGAAGGCTTCGCGCGCCCGCAATCAGTTTGTCCGAACTGTCGCCCGCCGAGGGTCGGGCATCGCCGTCCACATCGATGTGGATGACGCTTCGCCGACGTCTGGCCTCTTAATGTCAGAGCCGGCGTGCTTCGCGCCAGACGCGCGGTGCGGCGCGGAGTTTGGCTCCGAACGAGAGGTGGGCGCGGCGCGTGAAGACATCGCAATCGGCGCGCTCGATCTCGTTCAGGATGCGCCCGTAGAGACGCGCCGCAAGTAGGACGGTGAATCTTGTGTCACGCTCAAGCAGCGGGATTCCCTTCTCGGCTTCATGATAAAAACCGCGCGCCCGCGCGACTTCAAATCCCATCAGCGCGCGGAACCGATCATTCACTTCGCCCCGCGCCAATTCATCCTCCGTGACGCCGAAATGCACGAGGTCTTCGCGCGGCAGGTAGATGCGTCCGAGCGCCAAGTCTTCGCCGACATCGCGGAGAATGTTCGTCAACTGCATGGCGATGCCGAGGTCTTCGGCGTACTTCAGCGTGATCGGCTCGCGATAGCCGAAAATCTCCGACGACATCAATCCGACCACTGACGCGACGCGGTAGCAATAGACGCGCAGTTCGTCCCACGTTTCGTACCTCTTTTGAAACGTGTCCATCAGCACGCCGCGCATCAGTTCGAGCGGCAACTCCGGTTTGATTCGGTAGTGCGCCAGCATGTCGCGCCACGCGATGAGCACCGGCGACGCGCCGCCCGATCCGCCCCGGTAAACCTCATCGAGTTCGGTGCGCCAACGGTCGACCGCCGCGCGCGCTCCCTGCTCGTCGCTCACCGTCAACTCGTCAACCTCGTCGTCGACGTGGCGGCACAGCGCGTAGACGGCATAGATGGCGCGCCTTTTTTCGCGCGGCAGGAACTGCGCGCAGAAGTAAAAGCTTTTGGCGTGGGTGCGCGTCGTTCGGCGGCAGTACTCGTAAGCGCGCTCGACCTCAGAGGCATGTCGGGCGGATTCAGGTATGACCGAAGTTTCTACGCGGAGAGACATGTTATGGAAATAATAGGCACGAGCGGCGCATCATGTTCGACAAACGAAGAGATGGAAGCAAGTGATTTATGCTTCGCGGCCAGCGATGTAGTCAGCCATCTCGCAGAGTACGAGCGCCGGTCGACTCCGTCCGAACTCGGTGAGCAGCACGCCCTTCGCCCGGTCGAGCATCCGCGCGAGGTGAAGCTTAGCTCCCCGTGGGCCACACTCAATGGCCAGCGTCGCCGCGCGCCCCCCGACAACAAACGACGCATCCTCCGCCAGATCAATCACGTCGTCGCTGATCTGGTATGCCTGGCCGAGTAATTCAGCGAACCGCGACAATGCCGCGAGCTGACGCGAGTCAGCCCCGGAAAGAATGGCGCCGAGCCGCAGCGACAGGCGCATTAGCGCCGAGGTCTTAAGATTCCTGATAACATCGCCCTCGTCACGCCCCGCAGCACCGGAAAGGTCGACGGTCTGGCCGGTGACCATCCCGTTGGTGCCGATGCAGGCGACCAATTCGGCGTGAGCTTGAATGCTCTGTCGCCGGGTTGCGTGACGGTGCTCAAAGACCAAACCATAAGACGTATTCAAGAGAGCTAGTGCGACCAGCACCGCGAGGCTTTCGCTGTAGCGCAGGTGCAGAGCTTCGAGGCCGCGCCGCTCGCTGGCATTGTCCATGCACGGAAGATCGTCGAAGATGAGCGAGCTGGTATGCACATACTCGACCGCGGTCGCGGCGCTTAACACTTCGCCAGCGTCACCGCCAACCAACTCCGCGCCAAGCAGCGTCATGACCGGGCGTAGTCTCTTACCACCGGGGAACAGCGCGTAGCACAGTGCTTCGTTAAAGCTTCTGTCGACCCCCGCCGGGGCAAACGGCAAATGGCTCATCAGCGCACGCTCCATCTCCGTGCGCGCGCCGCCCACATACTCCCATAACCCGAGACAGGCTTCTTGCGTTTGTGTACTCATTACTGTTGACGAGAAAACTACCGTGAAAGCCAAAATTAAAACGATGTTTTTAAGAATTAGCGGAGAGCCGTCGCAGTCATGCTTCGCATAAGTAACAAAAATGCGTCAAGAGTCTACTGCCGCCACGTGTCAGAGCAGGGAGGAAGGTCGCCGTCGGATGTGAATGCGTTAACCGTCGAGCACACGAGTCACTCTGGCACGTCACTCCGCGTTTCGTTTTTTTGGATAAAGAGACGAGCGCGTTCGGCCAGATCCGCCGGCACGGTTACGCGGAAAGGATGCTTGGCGACGAAACTCGGCACGCGCCGCACGTTCGCGCCGAGTGCTTGCAGAGCGGCGGCCGCGCGTTCGTCGTCAAGCTCTCTCACCCCGAGCGAATCGGCCGCCCGCCGCAGCGCGCCACGCAGTCGATCCAACGGCAATTCGCGCCCGGCCAGCACCTTGCCGCGGGCTTGAAAATCTCCGAGCGCATGAAGAATAAGCCGGGCGACATCAACCGTCTCCGCCGGTTGTCCCTCGTGTCCGAACAGTGTGGGCTGTTGCATGATTAAGGTCGCGCTCCGCAAGTGAGTCGTGGTGGAAATTTTAGGGTGAGCCGACGCGGCGCGGGCGACTCGTCGGCTCGCCGCTCAAAGAGTTGGTGGGCGACTGGTCGCGGGGTTGCGACTTCGACCCGGCCTGCTTCCTCAACTCTTCCTGCTCGTAAGGGTCGAGTCGAGCGAAGAGGTAAAACCTATCGCGCCTCATCCGCACCGCGCCGAGGTAACGGAAGGTGTCGTTGAGCGTCTCGCCGGCGCGCAACAGATCAAGGGACGGCGGCGTTTCGAACAATGTCTCAAGCTCGTCGGTGGCGACCGCTTCGAGTTCCGGCAGATAATCGTTTCCCGTTTCGCGCGCGATGCTGATCGCCATCTGCCGCAGCGCGCGGATCCGGTCGGAATTTCTCCGGTAGTAATCGGCGCTGACTTCGCGGCGGCTGACGCGGTCATCGACCACCTCTTGCTGCGCCCTCAAATAGCCGAGGTAAGCGCGGACGACGGGGCCGAATTCGTCTTCGCCCCTGACCGGGCGGTTCCGCTGCGCCGTAGCCGCCGCCAGAGACCACGCGCTCACGATCAGGAATGCCAGCGCACCGACGCGCCGCAGGATCATGCCCTTTCGCCCAAACACTCTCTGTGACTCGAACCGACGCAGCATTTTGTGTGTGTTCAATTTTGACGAAATCACTTGCAGGGGTTGACGGGAAAAGTTTACCACAAGCCTGAATGTGCGACTCGATTTCGCCGCCACGGAAAGCGAGGCGGGACGCGGTTTAGTTGAGTGGGTTGACGCTGACCGAGTTACAATTATCCATGGCCGAGGTGATTGCACGCGCCGCGCGGCCAATGCTACATTCGAGCCGGACAACAGTTTTGAGTTTGAAGCTGAAAACTGGAAATTCAAAACTGAAAACTGCTTGTCGTCCTGCTTATGTCCTCAAGTTTGTCCGAAGAATCGACGTTGACGACCACGCGGGTCAGCGGTATGCGCGTGGCGCTCGCGGTCTCTGGCGGGATCGCCGCCTACAAAGCCGCCGAGGTTTTGCGCGGCCTTCAGCGCGCGGGCTGCCGTGTGCGCGTCGCGATGACCGAGCGCGCCACCGAGTTCGTCACGCCTTTAACCTTCCGCGCCCTTTCCGGCGAGCACGTCATCGTCGACGATTACGCGCCCGACAACCCGGACCCGATTGCCCACATCACCTTTTCACAGACCGTCGATCTGCTGCTCGTCGCGCCGGCGACCGCGAATATCATCGCCAAATTCGCGCACGGTATCGCGGACGACTTCGTCACCTCCACCTACCTCGCATGCACCGCGCCAATACTGATCGCGCCGGCGATGAACACGACGATGTGGAACCACCCGGCGACCGCGCGTAACCTTCGGCAACTCCGCGCGGACGGCGTGCATGTGGTCGAACCCGACGCCGGCGAGATGGCGTGCGGCACCATCGGCCCCGGGCGTCTGAGTGACCCCGCGTTGATTGTCGCCGCCGCGCTCGATATTCTGTCGCAAACCGGCGCGCACCACGTCGCACCACATCTGAACGACCTCGCGGGCGAGCGCGTCCTGATTACCGCCGGGGCGACGCGTGAAGAGATCGACCCGGTGCGCTTTCTTTCGAACCGCTCGTCGGGGCGGATGGGCTATGCGCTCGCCGAGGCAGCGCTGGCGCGTGGCGCCGAAGTGACGGTCGTCGCGGGCGTGACGACGGTTCAGCCGCCCGCCGACGTTCGCTTGATGCGCGCCACGTCGGCGGCGGAGATGCACGCCGCTGTGTCGGGAGAGATTGAGAAGACGACCGTCTTTATCGCCGCAGCAGCAGTCTCTGATTATCGCCCGGCGACGCGCGCTGCGAACAAGTTGAAGAAGTCACAGTCAAATTTGACGCTGACGCTTGAACCGACGCCGGACATCCTCGCCGACGTTGCGGACAGACGGCACGACGGCCTGTTGGTGATCGGCTTCGCAGCGGAGACAGAAGATGTGCTCCGCCACGCGCGAGAAAAGCTGACGCGCAAACGCCTCGATGCAATCGTCGCCAACGACGTGGCTGGCGACGGCGCGGGCTTTGACACCGAAACTAACGTCATCTCGCTGCTCGCGCATGACCGCGAGACGCCGATTGAGTTGCCGCTGATGTCGAAGCTCGAAGCTGCGCACCGCGTGCTTGATGAGGTGGCTCGCCTGCGGCGCGCACCCGCTAAACGTGAAATAATCTCCGCTAATCCATGAAAGATACGTTGCAGTTACGAGGCATGCTGCGCATCGTTGTCGAAGACGTGGCCGAACAAGCGGCCTATCTACGCGAGTTGGGCGTCGAAAGTTTGGAGTACGAAATCAACGCGACCACACTTCAACCGGCAGAAGCCGCGAGAAGGGCCACGCCTTTATCGCCGCCGGACGTGATCGCATCGACCCCTGCTCGCGCGCTGTCGCGCAACGCCAACGCCGAAAGCCGCGCGGGGAGCGTTCCACCAATGCAAAAGCGCTCCGTTACTGCTCCCCGCGTCGGGGAAGCAGCGACGGTTCCGTCGGATCAGACTGACATGGCAAAACAAACAACACGCAAATCGACCGCCGCGCCCGACACGCCCGCCCCGATGGAGACGCTGTTCGGCATCGTCACGCCGATGGACGAAGCTTCCCTGCCGCGACCCGACGAGACGCTCGAAGACATTCGCCTTGACATCGGCGAGTGCGTCCGCTGCCCCTTGAGTCAGAGCCGTCACCAGGTCGTCAACAGCGAAGGCCATCCGAACGCGCGTTTGATGTTCGTCGGTGAAGCGCCGGGCGCGGACGAGGATGCGCAGGGTCGTCCCTTTGTCGGACGCGCGGGTCAACTGCTCAACAAGATCATCGAAGCCATCGGAATGAAGCGTGAAGAAATCTTCATCGGCAACGTCAACCGCTGCCGCCCGCCGCAGAACCGCACGCCGACGCCCGCCGAAGCATCGACGTGTAAGCCGTTCCTGCTGCGCGAGATTGATGTTGTCAAGCCGGAGGTGATCGTCGTGCTCGGCAATACGGCGATGAAGAATTTGCTCGGCACAAAGGAAGGCATCACCAAGCTGCGTGGGGAATTTCAAGACTATCGTGGCATCAAAGTCATGCCAACATTTCACCCCGCCTATCTGCTGCGCGACCCGTCGAAGAAACGCGAGACGTGGGACGACATGAAGAAGGTGCGGGACTATCTTAATCACTCAACAGTGACAGATGATAAGTAGGAAGGCGTAAGTAAACAGTTTTTAGTTTT
>Ga0136614_10000649_pt1 | contig 18268 bp, 13 predicted proteins | sample AntDrymUQ2792106_2_FD_106643 | JGI IMG/M metagenome (GOLD analysis project Ga0136614, IMG submission 106643) | Polar desert sand microbial communities from Dry Valleys, Antarctica - metaG UQ279 (21.06) | ecosystem: Environmental > Terrestrial > Soil > Desert | place: Antarctica: Dry Valley... | reverse complement strand
TTGTGTTTCCGCTTGCTCTTCCAGCGCGCGGACAACCTTCTCGCGGAGGTCTTGGGAGTAGGGTCTCATGCGGGCAGCTTGACCCAGTTTAGCTTGTACACGCAATCTGAAACCGCTCTAGTTTCAACTGTCCGCCCAAATAGAAGGTCTTTTTTATATTTGAAAGAAACTAAGCCTGAAACTATTGCTTCAACGGGTTTTGCCGTTTTAAGAGCAAAGAAAAATAACGACTCAAGGTTTTTATATTATTTAGTAACGAATCAAGAGTTTACGGATTACTTAGTTTCAAAAGCCGAAGGTTCAGCTTATCCGGCAGTAAATCCAAGTGTTTTTTCTAGCGCCGATATTTTAGTTCCTGATTACGAAGAACAAAAAGCAATCGCCAAAATTCTTTCATCATTAGACGACAAAATCGAACTCAACCGGCGAATGAATGAAACTTTGGAAGCAATAGCGCGAGCCTTGTTTAAGGCGTGGTTTGTAGATTTTGAGCCTGTCCGCGCAAATATGGAAAATCGCCCGTCGGAAAGTGCTTCGCCCGAAATCGCTAAACTCTTTCCGTCCGAATTTGAAAACGGCATTCCGAAGGGTTGGACGTTTGGAACGCTTTCCGACATCGCTTTTAATTCTAGGCAAAATATAAATCCGAATGAGATAAAAACTGAAACCGCTTACGTTGGACTTGAACACATACCAAGAAAAAACATAGCCCTAACGGATTGGGGCAAATCGGACAAAGCAGAAAGCACAAAATCTCGATTCAAAGCGAATGATATTTTGTTTGGCAAGTTGCGCCCATATTTTCATAAGGTCGTAATTGCACCGATTGACGGCATTTGCTCAACAGACGTTTTAGTAATCAGATCGAAGAATACATATCATTTCGGAGAAACTTTAATTCACTTTTCAAGTGATGAGGTTATTCAATATGCAGACCGACTTTCAAACGGCGCGAAAATGCCGCGAACGAGTTGGTCGGATTTAGCAAAATTTGAAATCGTTATACCGACAAAGAAAGTTTCAGAAGAATTTTCAAAGTTTGTGAGTTCGATTGCGGAAAAAATCAAATCAAACATTAGCCAAAATAAAAAATTAGAACAAATCCGCGATTCGCTGTTACCGCGTCTTATTTCGGGAAAACTCCCTGTTAGCAAAATCGAAAGCGAAGCTAAGGGGGAAGTATGATTATAAACGAAGCAGTTTTAGAAGAAGCGGTTTTGTCTTGGTTTGAGGAGCTTGGCTACTTCATCAAGAACGGCTTAGACATCGCCCCAGAAACACCCGAAGCCGAGCGAACAGATTACCGGCAAGTTATTTTGCGCGAAAGACTCCGAACGAAGCTAATAGAGATTAACCCCGAAATTCCCGCCGTTGCTATTGAAGACGCGATTCAGCAAATCGTTAATCTCAACTCGCCTTCTCTTCTACAAAACAACCGCGACTTTCACCGTTTTCTACGGGACGGAATAAAGGTTGAATTTCAAAAAGACAGTGAAACAGTCGGCGATTTTGTGCAGTTATTTGATTTTGAAAACTTTGAACACAACGAATTTTTAGCCGTCAATCAGTTTTCAATCAAAGGCGCAAAGCATACAAAACGCCCGGACATAATTGTTTTCATTAACGGCTTGCCGATAGCCGTCATTGAATTAAAAAATCCGGCAGATGTAAAAACCAATATCGTTAGTTCGTTTCATCAACTCCAAACTTACAAAGAAACGATACCCGACCTTTTCAACACTAACGAGATTTTAGTAATTGCCGACGGACGCGAAGCCCGCGCCGGAAGTTTGACCGCAGATATTGAACGCTTCACGACGTGGCGAAGTATTGACGGTGTGAAGATTGACCCGCTCGGAGCATCGAACGAAACCGAAACTTTGATTCGCGGTCTCTTTCAGCGTGATTTTCTGCTTGAGTATATTCGAGACTTCATCATCTTTGAAGACGACGGCGAGATCGTCAAAAAGATTGCCGCTTACCATCAATTCCACGCCGTTAGGAAAGCATATCAAGAAACTATCGAAGCCATTTCCGGCGAAGGCAAAATAGGTGTTGTCTGGCACACGCAAGGGAGCGGAAAAAGTATCTCGATGGCTTTTTATGCCGGAAAGATTATCACTGCGCCGGAGATGAAAAACCCGACCATTGTAGTTGTGACAGATCGAAACGATTTAGACGGACAGCTTTTCAAAACCTTTAGCGACGCGAAAGAGTTAATGCGCGAAACGCCGAAGCAAGCCGAAACCAGACAGGAACTGCGCGAGCTTCTACAAGACCGACCATCTGGCGGAATAATTTTTACGACGATTCAAAAGTTTTCGCCGTTTGAAGCCGAGAAGGATTTTCCGACGCTTTCCGAGCGTGCAAACATTATCGTGATTGCCGACGAAGCCCACCGCACACAATACGGATTGAAGGCGCGAATTGACCAGAAAAGCGGCGAAGTGAAATACGGCTACGCTTATTATTTGCGCGAAGCCCTGCCGAACGCTTCTTTTATCGCCTTTACGGGAACGCCTGTTTCCGCCACCGACCGCGACACACGCGGAGTTTTCGGCGATTACATAGACATCTACGATATGAAGCAATCGCAGGACGACGGCGCGACCGTGCCGATTTACTACGAGAGTCGTCTAGCGAAATTAAATTTAAGGGAAGAAGAGTTACCCAAGATTGATGCAGAAACCGACGAGTTGACCGAAGACGAGGAAGAAAGCACACAAGCCCGTTTGAAAACAAAATGGGCGGCGCTTGAAAAAATCGTTGGCTCTGATTCCCACTTAAAAAAGATTGCCGCCGACTTTGTAACTCACTTTGAAGAACGGCTGGCGACGATGGAAGGCAAGGCAATGATTGTCTGTATGAGTCGGGAAATCTGCGTTCGGCTTCACGATGAAATAATTGCCTTGCGTCCGAACTGGTTTGATGAAGACCCGAACAAAGGCAATATCAAGGTAATTATGACGGGTTCGAGCAGCGATAAAGCACTTCTCAGACCGCATATTTACTCAAAGCAGACGAAGAAAGATTTAGAAAAACGATTCAAGGATGCGAAGGACGATTTCAAGATCGCTATTGTCCGGGACATGTGGCTCACCGGATTCGACGCGCCGTCTTTGCACACCATTTACATTGATAAGCCGATGCACGGGCATACCTTGATGCAGGCCATCGCGCGCGTGAATCGCGTGTTCAAAGATAAGCCCGGCGGTCTGGTCGTGGATTACATAGGAATCGGACACGAACTTAAAGCCGCGCTCAAGGAATACACAGCCACCGGAGCAAAAGGCGAACTTTTCAGCGATGTTTCCGAACGCGCCCTTCCGTTATTGATTCAAGAAATTAGTGTTGTTCGCGGAATGTTCCACGGCTTCGACTATCAGGATTTTTTAACTGAGGCATTGCAGTTGATGCCTTATGCGGCAGATCACATTTTAGAGCAGATGGACGGCAAAAGCCGCTTGTCCAAGCACGTCGGGAATTTAACCAAACAATTCGCCCTTTGTTGCACTTTAGACGAGGCGATGCGATACCGCGAAGAGATCGCTTTCTTTCAAGCTGTCAAAGCCTATATCAACAAACCCACAGCAACGCAGAAACAAATTTCCGACGAGCGACGAGAACACGCTTTGCGCCAAATCGTCAGTCGCGCCGTCGTGTCAGATGAGGTCTTAGACATCTTCCATACGGTCGGACTGAAAAAACCTAACATCGGTATTTTGTCGGAAGAATTTTTGGAAGAAGTGCGGTTAATGCCGCAGAAGAATTTGGCGGTTGAATTACTGGAAAGGCTTTTGAAGATGGAAATCAAAACGCGCTTTTCAGAAAACGTTGTGCAGTACAAAAAGTTTTCCGAACTCCTGATCCAGTCGCTCAACAAATACCACAACCGAGCCATCGAGACCGTGCAGGTCATCGAAGAACTGCTCAGGATGGCGAAGGACTTTAACCAAGTTGCCAGTCGCGGTGAACAACTAGGATTGAGCGATGACGAAATAGCTTTCTATGACGCGCTCGAAACAAATGAGGCTTCCGTGCGTGATTTGGGCGACGATACCTTAAAGAAAATCGCTGTGGAATTAACCGACAACTTGCGTAAAAATACGACGATCGATTGGGCAGTTCGGTAAACCGTCAGGGCCAGACTCCGACTGATGGTTAAAAGAATTTTACGAAAATATAAATATCCGCCCGACCAAGAAAAAAGAGCGATAGAAATTGTTTTGGAACAAGCAGAAACACTTTCCGAATCTTGGATTTAAGAACAAGCTATTGCGCCCGATAAAGCCAGAAATAGGCGTTGCTTACGATGACCGGCAGTTATGCCATAATCATTCGGCATGGTCTTTTGTGCTCCGGCATAATCTGTCTGGTGTGCGGAACAACTCACTAAAGAAAGCCGCACGTTATAGCGATGAAAAGCCGCCACGTCCTGACTTGCCGCGTCGAGAAGAACTCGAAGAAAACAGCCGCCGCTTCAACGTCAAGTTTCTTCCCGGCGTAATGAACTCAACCTTTGCAAATGACTTTCTACGCGCTGATCGTCACACTCGTTGACCAAATCCTCGCCGCCAAGCGCGCCGACCCGCAAGCGAATGTGAGCCGGTGGGAGCGCGAGATTGACCGCCTCGTTTATCAACTCTTCGCACTGACCGACGATGAAATCCACATTGTCGAGGGGAAGGCTTGAGACTTCGTGATAACATTCGGCGCGAGGTGAAAGTTATGCAAGCAATGGTAAGGAAAAAGCCTCTTGCGGAAAGGCACAGCCTTTCCGCACTGCGGGCGGCGGAGCCGCCGAATCCTCAATCTTTAACTCGCGTATTCCTTGCGTTATGCACGCTAATCCTCAGTCTCTCGGTCGCATCGGCACAAGTGAAGGAAGGCGCGGCCTCGAAACTACGCTCGCTGCCCGCGATCAGCTCGCGCGCGGAGTTCGACACGCTGGCGCGCATCAACGCCGATGTCGGTTACGCGCTGCCGCACGTCATGTTCGTCATCGACCGCAAAGACAAAAATAAAATCTACTACGTCAACTCGCAGCGTTATCGCTTCCACAAGGATTTCGTCAACGGCACATATCTTTCTTTAGAGCGCGGGCGCGAATTTTTCGAGCATAATTATTTGCAGCCCAACCGCCGTTTTATCTTAGGCACGCTCGCGTACCAAACGCCGGTGCGTCGCTGGACATTTGAGTTTTGGGAGGGCGACACGATCAACGCCGAACAGATCGCGCTGGCCGCCAATATCATCAATGCCAGTTTCTTCGAGCCGGTCGCTTTCAAGCCGAACTCGCTTAAACAGGAAGAGACTTCCGCCAAGATCGATAAGCTCGCGCGCGTCTTGCAAAGCGAGATCGCGAAAGAGCAAGAATATCAACCGCTCAATCTCGCGCGCGGCTTGGGCCGCATTCACATCATCGACAAGTTGGATGATCGCGTCGAGATCGGTTCCAATGAGATTCTCGTCTTGAACGAAGTGCCGGTGCATCTACCGCCGGTCGCCGGGATCATCACGAGCCGGCCTTCGACGCCGCTCTCGCACATCAATTTGCTGGCGAAGTCTTGGGGCGTGCCGAACGCTTATGTGAAGAATGCTGCGGAGTTGCTCAAGGAATATGACGGCTGGTGGGTGACGTTTGAAACGAAGCTCGGCCACTACGAAATCAAGCGCGCCGGCAATAATCTGCTGGACGAATATCAACGGCGGCTCGACGCGCGGCGCGACGTGATGACGCCACGCTTCAATCTCGCGGAAAAACGTCTGCTCGCCCTGCGCTGGCAGCGAGCGCGAATGGCCGACGCTTACGGCGCGAAGTCCGCCAACCTCGGCGAAGTTTTGCGCGCGGGTCTGCCCGGCATTCTCGTGCCGAATGGTTTTACGATCCCGATTTATTATTACGATCAATTCATCAAAGAAAACGATCTCGAAGAGTCGATCTACGAGATGATGGACGATCAGAAGTTCGTTCACGATCCGGCGTACCGGCGCGAGCGGCTCGCCGGGATGCGCGGGCGCATTCAGCAAGGTAAGATGAGCGCACGCCTGCAAGCCGCAGTGTTGCGCCGCAAGAGAATCGAATATCAAGGCAAGGGACTCTTCGTCCGCAGTTCGACCAACGCGGAGGATTTGCCGAACTTCAACGGCGCGGGCCTCTACTCCACCGTCCCGAACGTGCGCGATGACGGGCAACTGATTGAAGCGATCAAGGCGGTTTGGGCTTCCGTTTGGAACTTCGAGGCTTACGAAGCGCGCGAACGGGCCGGCATCGATCACGCGAAAGTCTATCCGGCGGTCTTGATCCAAGAGGGCATCAACGCCGATAGCTCCGGCGTGATGATCACAACCGATCCTTATGACGACGAACAGAAGGACGCGATCTATATCAGCGCCAAGCGCGGGCTAGGCATTAAAGTAGTCGAAGGCAAAAAGATCGCGGAGCAGATCATTTATCGCCCGAAGGCTCTGGCCGTCCAAATCCTGACGCGCTCCGACGAAGACAGCCTGTTGACTTTCGACGAGGGAGGCGGCGTCAAAGAAATACCGATCAGCGGCGAGCGCATCGTCTTGACCGATGTAGTGATCCGCCGCCTCGCCCGCGCCGCCGCACAGGTCGAGCGCCTCTTCGGCGGCAAAGTTCAAGACATCGAATGGGTCTATCAACGCGGCCAAATTTACATCGTTCAATCGCGGCCCTACATTGCGGGAAGCTGAGGAGGGAGTAGCCAGTAGAAAAACATTCTCCATGTTGGCTACTGACTACTGGCTACTATTTACCATGTGCAAACAACATCTTTTCATCTGCGCTTTATGCTGCATGGCGGCGGTGTGGTTAGGCGCGTGCAGGCGGGACGGCGCGGGCGCGAATCAATCGTCGGAGGGCGGCGCGGCGACGCCTGTGCCGGGCGCGACCATCGCCGGCCAGCCAATTGACACAATGAAGCTCGACGCCGAGATCGCGCAGCTTGAGCGCGAGGCCGAGAAAGACCCGGACGATGATGTGACGCGCACATCGCTGGCGCAGGCTTATTTCCAGCGCGGCGACGCCTTTCAGCACAACGGCAAACTCAACGAGGCTTTGAGTGATTACCAACGCACGCTCCGCTACGATCCAGAACACGAAGAAGCCAACCTTCGCGCCGCACAGATCGTGCGCGAGTTGCAGCCCGAACCGCGCGCCGACGACGGCAAGCCCGTCGCCGTCCCGGCCTCGCCGCAAAAGAACAGTAATGAGTGACGAGTGATGAGTGACGAGCAAAGGCAGGTTTTTTCACTTATCACTCGTCACTCATCACTCGTCACTGTAGTCGAGATGTTGATCATACCTGCTATTGATTTGAGAGAGGGGCGGTGCGTGCGTTTGACGCAGGGGCGGAAGGCGGACGTGAAAGTTTATGACGGCGAGCCGGTCGAGATCGCGAAAGGGTTCGAGGAAGCCGGGGCGCGGATGATTCACGTGGTCGATCTGGACGGCGCGTTCGCCGACAGCAACGCGCGCAACCGGAAAGTGGCGCGGCGGATCATTCGCGCAGTAAAGATTCCGGTGCAGTTCGGCGGTGGTTTGCGAAGCGTGAATGACGTGCAGCAGATGATCGAGTATGGCGCAGCGCAAATCGTGATCGGAACGCTGGCCGCCGAGTCGCCGGAGACGCTGGAAAAGTTCGTGCAGCTTTTTGGCTTTCGCATTTGCGTCGGGATCGACGCGCGCGATGGCTCCGTGATGACGCACGGTTGGGAGAAGCGAGAAAAGCTATCGGCCAGTGAACTGGCCCGGCGCGTGGCCGACGCGGGCGTTGATCGCATCGTCTATACGGACATCTCGCGCGACGGAACGCTCGGCGGCGTCAACATCGAACAGACCTGCGCCATCGCGCGCGAATCGGGACTGCGCGTCACGGCTTCGGGCGGCGTCTCGGAACTGCAAGACATTCAAAAACTGCGCGAAGCGGCGAACTCCTGCGGTGTCGATAGCGTGATCGTCGGCAAGGCGCTTTACGAGGGGCGGTTCATGTTGAAAGAGGCGCTGAACGTCGCGTAATTATGCTCGATCTTCAACCGGCAACTTTTGAGGAGTTTGAAAGGGAAGCTCAACGCGGCAACGTCGTTCCCGTCGTGCGGACGGTATTGGCGGATTTGCTGACGCCGGTCAGCGCTTTTTTGCGCGTGAGCGAGGGCGCGGAGTATGCGTTTTTGTTGGAATCGGTCGAGGGCGGCGAGCGGGTAGCGCGCTACTCGTTCTTGGGCGCGAACCCAGAGATGGTTGTGCGCGGGCGTGGGGACCAAACGATTGTTGAGCGCGGCGGCGAGCAGGAAATTCTCGACGGGACGAGAGTGACGGATTTCTTGAGCGCTCATTTTCGCGGGCGGCAGTTGGCGGAGCGTGAGCGTTTGGTCCCATTCGCGGGCGGCGCGGTCGGGTATCTGGCATATGACGCGGTGCGTTGGTTCGAGCCGGTGCTGGAAGACGGCAAGCCGCTTGAGCGCGACGACGCGGCATTGATGTTTTACCGCACCGTGATCGCTTTTGACCGCGTGCGGCAGCAGTTGGAGATCACTGCGGTCGTCTTCACCGAAGAAGCGGGCGGCAGCCGCGAGCGTCTGCGGGAGTTGTACGCGGGGGCGGTCGGCGAGACGGAGCGGATCGAGCAGTTGCTGTTGACAAGCGGGCCATTGAGAGCGGCGCGAGGGGGAGAGGCACAATCTCGGACAGAACTGCACATTACGTCGAACTGGACGCGCGAGGGTTTCGAGCGAGCGGTTGAGCAGATCAAAGAACACATCGCAGCGGGCGATTGTTACCAAGTCGTCTTATCGCAAAAATTCAGCGCGCGAGTGACGGCCATGCCGCTCGCCGTCTATCGCGCTTTGCGCGCGACGAATCCTTCGCCGTACATGTATTTCTTAAAACTCGGCGGCGAGGCAATCGTCGGCGCGTCGCCGGAGATGCTGGTGCGTTGTCGCGGCCAACAACTTGAGTATCGCCCCATCGCCGGCACGCGACGGCGCGGCGCGAACGACGCGGAAGACGAGCGGCTCGGCGCGGAGATGCGCGCCGACGAAAAGGAAGTGGCCGAACACTTGATGCTGGTCGATCTCGGACGCAACGATCTCGGTCATATCGCGGAATTCGGGACGGTCAAGGTTAATGAGTTGATGTCGGTCGAGCGTTATTCGCACGTGCAGCATCTCGTATCGGGATTGAGCGCGCGCTTGCGCGACGGCAGCGATTGTTTCGACGCGCTGGCCTCGTGCTTTCCCGCCGGGACGGTAACGGGCGCGCCGAAAGTCCGCGCGATGCAGATCATCCGCGCGCTCGAACCGGAGCGGCGCGGCGTCTATGCCGGGACGGTGCTGTATCTGGATTACGCCAGCAATCTCGACTCGTGCATCTCGATCAGGACAATGTTGTTGAAGCGCGACGGTCGCGCCGAAGTGCAGGCGGGAGCGGGCGTCGTTGCAGATTCAGTCCCGGCTCATGAATATGAAGAGACGATCAACAAAGCGCGCGCGTTGCTGCGAGCGATTGAATTGGCGGAGCGCGGGTTGTAACTTCACATTTGATGATTAAAAATTTAGGATCGAGATGTGATGAAATACCTCGTGATCAAAAGTCAGAAATTTTCATGGAAGGCTTGGCTGGCGTTTGTTTGTCTGCTCCTCGTGACGGGTTGTCTCGACCGCTCCAATCGTATCGTCAACCCTGAGACGGCGCGGCGCGAGTTAGCCTTGCGCGGCATTCCCTTCAAGGAGAAAGATTTTATCAGGCGCGCCGCCGACGGCGATCTGTGGGCGGTGAGATTGTTTCTCGCGGCGAAGATGAACCCGGAGGTGAAAGACGAGCGCGGCTTTACTCCGCTACATGCAGCGGTCGAAGGCTCGCAAGCGAAAGTCGTCAAGACGCTGCTCGACGGCGGGGCGAATCCGAACGTGCAAGACAAGATGGGCATGACGCCGCTCGCGCGTGCGATGCGGAATGAAGAGTTGTCGCTCGTCGAAGAGTTGCTCAAACAAGGCGCGGACGTGAACACGCAGAACCGGGAAGGCCACACGGCTTTGATGCTGGCGGCGCGCAGCCGCGATCCGCGTTTCATGCAAGGGCTTCTCGATCAAGGGGCCGACATCAACATTTTAGATAACGATGGCAACACGGCGCTGGTGTATGCTGCACATCAAAATCGCGTCTCGATGACGCAGGCGCTGTTGCTCAAGGGCGCTGATCCGAATCGCGTCAACAAATACGGCGGCACACCCTTAATGATCGCGGCGGCCAACGGCAGCCCGGAAATAGTCTTGGCGCTGATCAACACCGGAGCCAAGACCGATCTCAAAGACACCAAAGGCATCACCGCCCGCCAATGGGCCACGCTCGCCAAACACGCGGAAGTTGCCGAGTTGATTCGCAAACATGAAAAGTAGCCAGTAGCCAGCATGAAGAGACATGCTTTCCTACTGGCTACTGGCTACTGCTTTATGCTCTTCATCATCGACAATTACGATTCGTTCACTTACAACCTTGTGCAGTATCTCGGCGAGTTGGGCGCCGAAATGATCGTGCGGCGCAACGACGAGGTGACGGCGGACGAGATCGAACATAAATATCGCCCGGCGCAAATCCTGATCTCGCCGGGGCCGGGAACGCCTGCTGAAGCGGGAGTCTCGCTCGAAGTGATTGAACGCTTCGCCGGGCGTGTGCCGATCTTAGGCGTATGTTTGGGGCATCAGGCGATTGGGCAAGTTTTTGGCGGCAAGGTGGTGCGCGCGCCCGCGCCCATTCACGGCAAGCCGGTCGAGATCAGCCACGACGGGCGCACGATCTTTGAAGGACTGCCGCAAAATTTTCAGGCCGGTCGTTATCACTCGCTAATCGTCGAGCGCGAATCTCTGCCTGACTGTCTGGAAGTCTCCGCCACAACGCCCGATGGATTGATCATGGCTCTGCGCCACCGTGAGTTACTCGTCGAAGGCGTGCAGTTTCACCCCGAATCGATCCTGACGAGCGGGGGAAAAAAGCTACTGAAGAATTTTCTGGAGCAGTCAATAGTTAGTACAAAGACGATTGCCTGATTCCGACGCGGAATTGTCAACGTCGCTGTTAACAGTTGCCTCGTGCTGGGAGCGCGGACGTCCCGTCCGCCATGAGCGCGTCAGCGCGAATAATGCTTACGCGATCATCCGATGTGCCAGTAGATGTGAAACTCGGTTAGCTCGCTTGCGGCGAGCTTGGCGGACGAGCCGTCCGCGCCCCCAGCCCGCGTAAATCGTTTTCTAATGGCCGATCACTCTTCGACAATTTTTGAACGTCCTGCATGGATGCTGCCGACACCGGCGCGGCGAGATGAGCCAGCAACCAGCGCGGGCTTGCGCGGGTTGACGCTGCGGTTGATGCGCGGCGAGAACTTGACGCGAGATGAGGCCGCCGTGTTGCTCGACGCGCTGCTCGACGGAGCGGCGACCGACGCGCAGATCGCGGCGGCGTTGGTCGCTTTAGCGGTGAAGGGCGAGACGGTCGAAGAGTTAGCGGGAATGGCGACGGCGATGCGCGCCCGCGCCGTGAGGATTCAGAGCCGCCACGATCTTTTCATCGACACTGCCGGGACAGGTTCGAGCGCGGCCAAGACTTTTAATGTCTCGACTGCCGCCGCGTTCGTCATTGCCGGCGCGGGATTGCCGGTCGCCAAACATGGCAGCCGCGCAGCAACGAGCCGTTCGGGTAGCGCCGATGTGTTGACGGCGCTCGGCGTCAACGTCACCGCCGCGCCTGAAGTCTCGGAAAAGTGTTTGAATGAGATCGGCATCTGCTTCATGTTCGCGCCGCTGTATCACGGCGCGACCGCGCGCGTTGCGAGCGTGCGGCGCGAGTTGGGCGTCCACACCACTTTTAATCTGCTTGGTCCCCTGACTAATCCGGCGCGCGCGCCAAGGCAGGTGATCGGTGTGTGGCACAGGGCATTGGTCGAGCCGTTGGCGCGGGCATTGGCCGCGCTCGGCACACGGCGCGCGTGGGTGGTTCATGGCGCTGACGGGCTAGACGAAGTGACTTTGACGGAACAAACATTCGCCGCCGAAGCTGTCGATGGGCAAGTGAAGAAATTCGAGATCGTGCCGGAAGATTTCGGCCTCGCGCGTGCAGGGCTGGACGAGTTGCGTGGCGGCGATGCGGAGATGAACGCGCGGATCATTCGCGGCGTGTTATCCGGCGAGCGGCAGGACGCGGCGCGTGCGCTCATCATCGTCAATGCGGCGGCGGCGCTCTACGTCGGCGGCGTGGCGGGCGATCTCAAAGAGGCAGCGGAGCAGGCCGCCGCGAGCGTCGAGAGCGGCGCAGCACTCGGAAAATTAGAGCAACTCTGTGGGGCGACGAACCGGTGAACCGGCAGCGAGATTTTCTCGAAACCATTATCGACAGCAAGCGCGCGCGGCTGGCACGAGAGATGTCCGCGCGGCCTCTGGCGAGCGTGAGTGAAGCGGCGCAAGTTGTTCGCGCCAGTGCGCCATCTCACGCTTTGCGGGCGGCTCTCACAGACGGCACACGGCTCAACGTGATCGCAGAGATCAAGCGCGCGTCTCCATCGAAGGGCGAGATTCGCAGCGATGCCGATCCAATCGGGATCGCGCGTGAATATGCTGCGAACGGAGCAGCAGCGATCTCCGTGCTGACGGAAGAAGATTATTTCAAAGGCTCGCTCGATGATCTGCGAGCGGTGAAAGCCGCTGTTGCCGTGCCGGTGTTGCGAAAAGATTTTATTTTCGACGGGTGGCAAGTCTATGAGACTGCCGAGGCCGGCGCGGACGCGCTGTTGCTGATCGTGGCCGCGCTGGCAGACGAAGAGTTGGCGAATTTGCGGCAGTTGACGGAAGAAAAGTTAGGGATGGATGCGCTCGTTGAAGTGCATGACGTGGAAGAACTGCGCCGCGCCGTGCATTGCGGGGCCAAACTGGTCGGCGTTAATAATCGTAACCTCCGCACGTTTGCCGTCTCACTCGACGTGTCGCGCGAAATCAGCCGGCACGCGCCCGCAGACGTCTTGCTCATCAGTGAGAGCGGCTTGCGGACACACGACGATCTGCGAGGCTTGCGCGCGCGCGGCTTCGCCGGATTCTTGATCGGCGAGACGTTGATGCGCGCGGAGCAGCCGGGCGCGGCATTGCGTGAAATGATCGCGGGCGGCAGCGAGTAATATAAGTTTCATCTGCCTTCACCTAGTCAGGAAAGAGAGCGCGTCTTGCTGGGAGCGCGGACGGCCCGTCCGCCAAGCTCGCCGCAGGCGGGCTGACCGTCTCGCACGATCACTCACACGTCGGGTGATCGCGCAACGTTTATTCGCGCTGGCGCGCTCACTGCGGACGGGCCGTCCGCGCTCCCAGCACGAGCGACGCTTGATTTTGCAATTTTTCCGATGACTCGTATTAAAATCTGCGGCATCACGAATCTGGACGATGCACGGGCGGCGATTGAGGCGGGCGCGGACGCGCTGGGCTTTAATTTCTACGCGCGCAGTCCGCGCTATCTCGCGCCGGGGGCGGCGCGAGAGATTATCGGGCAGTTACCGGAGAGCGTTGAATGCGTCGGCGTCTTTGTCAATGAAGATTCGCCGGAAACTGTGGCCCGCATAGTTGAAGAGTCAGGAGTCGGGGCCGTGCAGTTGCACGGTGACGAAGGGCCAGAGTTCTGCCGGGCGTTGAAAAAATTCCCAGTTATTAAAGCCTTGCGGGTGCATGAAAACTATGCTCCTGAAGATGCTCGACAGTTTGAGACCGCAGCGATCTTGCTCGACGCTTATTGCTCGCAGGCGCGCGGCGGGACGGGGAAGTTGCTCGATTGGACGCTGGCGCGGCGCACGCGCGAGTTGGTCGGGAAGTTATACCTCGCGGGCGGATTGACGCCGGAGAATGTGGCCGAGGCGATCTCGTTTGTGCAGCCTTACGCCGTCGATGTGTGCAGCGGGATCGAAGCCGCGCCGGGACAAAAAGATCACGTGCGGATGCGCGCTTTGATCGCCGCCGCGCGCGAATTATTCCAAAAACCTTGACGCGACGCCCACTTGATCGGGTATGCTGGCAATGTTCTGAAAAACCACTCGCCGAAGTCTTCATTTCGGTCGCGGCAGTTATTTCAGCGCGCCTCTCAAATCCGCTCGAAAATTTGTTAGCTAGTTTAACCCGGCGTACCCGATGAGCGCTCAAGCACAAACTACTGAATCCCATCTCGCCAAATCGCGCGAGCAAGGGCGCGTACTGCTCGTGACGGACGATCCAGCTTTCAGCGCACATCGCCGCCCGTTGGAATTGGCCGGCTTCGCTGTGGTTGGGGTCTCGAAGGGCGTCGCGGCGATGGTCGAATTGCGGCGTACGCGCCCACATCTTGTGGTCGCCGGCACGCACCTCAAAGGCATCAGCGCGGAAGAATTGGCGCAGATGATCGGGCAGACGCAGAACGGCGTCCCCGTCATTTTCGTCGGCGAGGAAGCGGCAACGTGCGCGCGCCGGGCGGCAGCTTTAGCCGCCGGAGCTTACGACTATTTTCAGTTGCCAGCAGAACTGAATTTGTTCGTGGCGAGCGTCGGGAAGTTGATCAAGTTACAACAGAAGATTGATCGGCTGCGCGCCGAAGCGGATCGGGATTACTTGACGGGGTTAGCCAATCGCCGCCGCTTCCGCACCGCGCTCGGCCATGAGGTCGAGCGTTGGCGACGCTACAATCTCCCGTGCGGTCTGCTCATTGTGGACATCGATCATTTGAAGATCATTAACGACACGCACGGGCATTCGGCAGGCGATGTCGCGATCCGCCACGTCGCTGGCGCACTGTTGGAATTGTCGCGCGACAACGACACGGCGGCGCGCTTGGGCGGCGAAGAATTTGCGCTGCTCTTGGCCGGAGCGGATGAAGAAAAATCACTCGCCGCCGCCGAGCGCGTGCGCGAAGTCGTGTCGGCGACGGCGCTTGTGCCGGCAGGCATCATCACCATCAGCATCGGCGTCGCCGCCTGTCCGGCTCAAGCCAACACGGAACGCGCGCTCTATGCAGCGAGCGACGCCGCCCTCTATCGCGCTAAAGGTGAAGGCCGCAATCGTGTCGTCGCCGCGCCGCTACTCAAGCAACCTGCCGCTGCGGTGCCATCGACAAGCTATCCAAGCGGTTAATTTCGGTCGAACTGGAAGGTTAGCCCCCCACCAAAGGAGAATGGAAATGATCAAGAGAATGATTTTCGCTCTGACTTTGTGCTTATCCTTTTTTTGTTCCCTCAGCCACGCACAAAACTGTGCGCCGCCGAGTATCGTCGCTAACGCGAAGTCAACGAATCTGTTTTCTCCCGAACAGGAAATGGTTTTCGGCGAGTTGATAGTGCAAAATTTATCCGGCGAGCTGCGTTTTGTGCGTGACGAAAAGTTAGCGGCGTATATCAACGAGATCGGCGACCGGCTGACGAAACATCTGCCGCAGATCGGTTTGAGATTTCAGTTTCACCTGATCGACATCCCCGAAGCCAACGCCTTTAACATTCCCGGCGGCCACGTTTTTCTGTCGCGCAAACTTGTCGCGTTCGTCAATAACGAAGACGAATTGGCGGGCGTGATGGCGCACGAACTGGGACACGCCGTGGTGCGGCATGGCGCGACGGATATTTCGGAAGCGCTCAGAAAAATTCTCAACGTCAACACGCTCGGCGACCGCAAAGACATTACCGAAAAATACAATTTGCTGATCGAGCGGGCGAGAACCAAACGTCTGTCCAGAAAACGCGGCCACGAGAATGAACAGCAACTCGAAGCCGACAAGCTCGGCCTGTTCGCAATGGTCGCGGCGGGCTATGACCCGGCGGCTTTCACTTCGTTCTTTGATCGCTTGACCGAAAGCGAAGGCAAGACCGGCGGTTGGTTCTCCGATCTGTTCGGCAACACGCGTCCCGAACACAAACGCTTGCGCGAAATGATTCGCGCCACAGAACAACTGTCGCCCGCGTGCCGCGACGGGCGCGCGGCGAAAGCGACGGAAAATTTTTTGAAGTGGCAGGCCAATGTCGTCTCGTTCCGCGAAGCGGGGCGCAGAGAAGAATTGACCGGCTTGCTGTGGAAGAAAGAACTCGCGCCGAAACTCCGCAGCGACGTTTCGCATTTCGCTTTTAGCCCGGACGGAAAACTGCTGCTGGCGCAAGATGATTTCGCCATCACCGTCATTGAGCGCGAGCCGCTGCAAGCGCTGTTTCAGATTCCCGCCGAAGACGCGAAAGACGCGACCTTCACGCCGGACGGAAAGTTTGTCGTGTTCACGACCGAAAGTTTGCGCTACGAAAAATGGAGCATCGCCGAGAAAAAGCCAACCGAAGTTCGCGAATTGGTGCTGCGGCGTGATTGCTGGGAGCATCAACTTTCGCCCGACGGAAATTATCTGGCATGTGTCGATACTTCGACCGCCGTCAACGTTCTCGACACGAAGACGGGCAAAAAGATTTGGGAGAAGAAAGAGTTTTATCCGCTGACGGGTTTTGAATTCTTCACTTGGCTCACGTCAACGAAAGGTGACGACGATGGCGGGACCAATTTCTTTCGCATTCAATTTTCGCCCGATGCGCGCTTCGTGATGTTCAGCCGTTCGGAAAAATTTCGGTTTAGATTGATCACGGATTATTTTGTTGCCGAATCGGAAAACACCGCGCTGGCACTGGACTTGACAACTCTCAAACCGGCGGATGTCGGCGGCGAGTTGAAGAAAATCTCGTCGCGCCCCTACGTCTTTTTGGATGCGGGAAAAATTCTCGGAATGCCGACGCGGAAGATGGAGGAGGCCGGCATCTTTTCTTTTCCCAACGGGAAACGATTACAGAAATTCGCCTTGGGCGCGCAAGAAATTAAACGCACGGCGAACCCGGATTACGCCATCATCAAACCGCTGGCGGACGCTAAAATGGGCGTCTTCGATTTGAAAAGAGGCATCCTCGCTTCGGGCATGAATAAGGCGGACGCCACGCTCTGGAATAACCTGCTGGCGTACGAAGCGGCGAACGGCAAAATCTTGTTGCGGGAAGTGAGCTACAATGAAGCGGAAAAGAAATTTGATAGCCGTGACATCGGCACTGTCGAGATTCCCGTCGGCTCAATTAGAAATCTCGACGCCGCCGAAGTGTCGGACAATTTCAATTGGTTGCTGTTGTCGTCGAAATCTCGCGGCGGGCTGTGGCATCTCGCAACGGGCGAGCGCAAACTTTATGTGCGCGGTTTCAAGGGCGGCGCGGTCGGCGATGACGGCGGAGGTGTCGGAGATTTTCCCAAACTCGATGATGCGCCGCACAGTTTGGTGTTAATGAATCCGCACAACAACGCGGTCGCTGCCGTCCGCGAACTTCCCGAAACAGGCGCACGGCAATACGGACGTTTCGTGCTACTGCGGCGCGGTTTGAAGGAGAAAGAGAAAAAAGACGAGAAGAAAAACGTGCCTACATTTCCCGCCAATGACGACGATACCGATGTGGGTTTGCGCCGGGACGTGCGGTTCGAGTTGAAAGATTTTATCCAAGATAAAATTATCTGGTCGCGCGATTTTCTGAAAGAAGCACCGGAATTTTCTTTCGACGAGTTCTCCGGCAGATTGATTCTGTATTGGCGGCTCGGCAGCGACGCGGGCAAAGCGAAGTTGAAAGAAACCGCCGAGCTGCAAGCCAAAGCCGACGCGCTCGGCAACAAGTCCGACGATTATCTGGTGGAAGTCGTGGACGCTTTCATTCAGAAGACTGTCGGCCTGATGTTGCTCGAAACGGGCAAAGGCTCGTTCGATGTGGGGGCCGGCTTGTCGGAAGGCAATTGGCTTGTGCTGCACGATTCGGAAAATCGCGTGCTGGTTTATTCCATCAAGGACGGCGATTTGCGGCATCGTTTTTTCGGCAGCACGACGGCGATCAATTTGAAGAAGAATCATCTCGCGGTCGAAAATTTCCCCGGCGAAGTCACGCTCTACAATCTCGACACCGGAGACCGCCAAGCCAACTTCGTCATCAACGGCAGCGCCGCTTTCGTCAGATTCAATCTCGCAGGCGACAAAATGTTCATCCTCAGTGATGCTCAATCCGCCTACGCCTTTGATCTGAACAAACTCGCCGCCAAAACAACGGCGCAAGCGAAGTGATCGCTTTATGGTTCATTAGAGGGTGTCTGAAAAGCCAGATTTCGTAAGCTGTGTGGATGAATCGCAAAGCTTATAGCAGTGATCTGACTGATGCTGAGTGGGCACTGCTCGCCCCCTTCATCCCACCGGCTCAACATGGCGGTC
>Ga0136614_10000648_pt1 | contig 18271 bp, 18 predicted proteins | sample AntDrymUQ2792106_2_FD_106643 | JGI IMG/M metagenome (GOLD analysis project Ga0136614, IMG submission 106643) | Polar desert sand microbial communities from Dry Valleys, Antarctica - metaG UQ279 (21.06) | ecosystem: Environmental > Terrestrial > Soil > Desert | place: Antarctica: Dry Valley... | reverse complement strand
TCGCGTGCCCACGGGTCGGATGCTTGCGAAGCTCAGGTTCGAGCCGGCAGCAGGAGCCACCGACCTTGTCGGCAAGGCCGGCACGGTCTCGGTCGGAACCGCCTAGTCGGTTCCTCGGCTACTGCTCGAGCACGCGGCTCGCCTTGGCGACGCCGCGGGACAGGATGTAGGCGATCGTCACCCACTGGAAGAACCCGAACCACGACGCAGCGTTCAGGTTGTCCGAGATCCAGGCGACGAGCCAGGCCACGATCAGCACGATGAGATAGAGCGCGAACTCGGCGTTTCCCGGGATCGGCAGCCGCGCGACGTCGATCGTCATTCCGCCGTGGGGCGGGCCTGACCGTGGCGGCGGAGCGTGCTGCTGCGTGGGCTGGTCTGGTGTCGTGGACATCTCGTCTCTCCTTCTCGAGGGCCGCCCATCCAGTTCAGCGAACGCCCTCCAGCTCCTCCCCGCGCCCGTACCGGACGGCGCGACGCACTGCGCGCGGATCCAGGCCTTCCTCCAGGAGTCGCTGCCGAAGCTCACCCTCCTGCGCAAGCTTCAGGAAGAGCCAGGCGAGCGCGCCGATCGTCACCACCGAGCCCTCGATCATCATGATCGTCCCGGCGAGGCCCTGATCTTGCAGCGGGCTCACGCCATGACGCTCGCCGTGGTCGTACACGCCGTAGATGACGTCGCCCGACCAGATGAAGACGTTGCCGAGCACCGTCCCGAGCAGACGGATGACGGCGATGTAGCCGAACTTCGCGGCCGTGCCGAACCACTCCGGCCCGGGAAGCACCTCGACGACGGCCGCCCACATCAGCACACCCGTCCCGAAGAAGAAGAGATGCTCGAGCGCGTGGACGGCGCCGTTCTCGATCGCGGCCTCGTAGAGCTGCGGCAGATGCCACAGGTAGAGGCTTGCAGCCCAGAGCGGCAACGCAACGAGTGGATGGGCGAGGAGGCGGAGTCGGGAGAGCGGGCCGACCGCGAGGATCGGACGGAGAAGCGGCCCGGTCAGTCCGAGGACGAACGCCAGCGCGGCGAGGTCGCCGAGGACGACGTGCTGGAGCATGTGCGCGAAGAAGAGCTCGTCCTCGAAGGGAACGAGCTGCGAGGCAATCGCAAGGGCGAGCGCGAGCGCAAAGCTGGCCTGGCGCCAGCCGGCAACGGGCGTTCCGCGCGCCGCGAGCGTACGGGAGCGGCGCCAGTACATCGCCGCGGTCACGGCAAGCGGCAGCGCTGCGGTCAGGCTCGTCATAGCCCCCTATTAGACTCGCCCGCAGGTGGAAGGACGGACGTACGCGGCCGCCGGAGTCTCGCTCGCGACTGCCGACGCGGTCGTCGACCGGCTGCGGGCGGCCGTCGAGTCAACGGGAGGACAGGGCTTCGGCGCCTTTGCGGGCCTCTACCCCCTCGACGAGCGCCGCTTGCTCGCCGCCTCGACCGACGGTGTCGGGACGAAGCTCGTGGTCGCCCGCGCGCAGGGCGCGTTGCGCGCCTGCGGCGCCGACCTCGCAGCCCACTGCATCAACGACGTACTCACCACGGGCGCCGACCCGCTCTTCCTCCTCGACTACGTCGCAACGAACCGGATCGAGCTCGAGGAGGTCGCCGAGCTCGTGGAGGGCGCGGCGGAGGTCTGCCGGGAAGCCGGCGTCGCGCTGCTCGGCGGCGAGACGGCCGAGCTTCCCGGGATCTATCGCGACGGTGAGCTGGACTTCGCGGGCACCTGCGTGGGCCTTGTCGACCGCGACCGGCTCGTCGACGGGTCGCGGATCGAGGAGGGCGATGCGATCGTCGGGTTTGCCTCGGCCGGCGTGCACGCAAACGGGTTCACGCTCGTGCGCCGGATCCTCGAGCTGGAGGACTATGACGGTGAGGATTTGCTCGCGCCCACCCGCCTCTATCTCGACGAGGTGCGTCCGCTCCACGGTGCCCACGGCCTCGCGCACGTCACGGGCGGCGGAATCGAGGGCAATCTCTCCCGCATCGTCCCGGGCGGGCTGCGGGCCGAGATCGACTGGGACTCCTGGGAGCGCCCGCCGGTCTTCCAGTGGCTCGCGAGACACGTCGAGGAAGACGAACTACGGCGCGTCTTCAACCTCGGGATCGGCTACTGCGCCGTCGTCTCCGAGCCGGCGAGCGGCCGCTTGATCGGGCGGATCGTCCGCGGGTGATCGGGGTCCTGGTCTCCGGCGAGGGAACGAACCTCCAGGCACTGATCGACGCCGGGCTTCCGATCGCCTGTGTCGCGTCGAACAAGCGCGCCGTGCGGGCACTTGAGCGAGCCGAAAGCGCAGGTGTGGCGGCCCGAGCCTTTCCGCTCGAGGATTTCGCGGACCGCGAGGGGCGCGACGACGCAATGGGCCGCTGGTTCGAGGAGCAGAGCGTCAGCCTGGTCGTCTGCGCCGGCTACATGCACCTCCTGCGCAAGCCGTTCCTGGATCGTTTCGCCGGCCGAATCGTGAACGCCCATTCCGCCCCGCTTCCCGCCTTTCCCGGCGCGAGGCCGATCGAAGACGTGCTCGAGGCGGGCGCGTCCGAGACGGCGGCCACCGTCCACTACGTCGACGAGGGCGTCGACACCGGCGCGGTGATCACGGCAGAGCCGGTCCCCGTGCTCGCCGGAGATACGCCCGAGACGCTCCGCGCCCGCGTCCAGGCGGTCGAGCACCGACTGCTCCCGCAGACGGTGAGGGCGCTGATCGAATGATCAGGCGGGCCCTCCTCTCCACCTGGGACAAGTCCGGGGTGGTCGAGTTCGCAAGCGGATTGCGGGAGCTCGGCGTCGACCTTGTCGCGAGCGGCGGGACCGCGGAGCACCTCGCCGAGAACGAGATCGAGGTCACGCCGGTGGAGGAGCTGACGGAGATTCCCGAGATGCTCGGTGGGCGGGTGAAGACGCTCCACCCGCGGATCCACGCGGCGATCCTCGCCCGACGCGACCATCCCGACGACCTGGCCGCACTCGACGAGCACGGAATCGAGCCGTTCGACCTCGTCTGCGTCGGCTTCTACCCCTTCACGCAGATCGCTTCGCGCCACGGCGTCACCGAGGCTGACGCGGTGGAGATGATCGACGTCGGCGGTCCGTCGATGCTCCGTGCCGCAGCGAAGAACTTCGCTCACGTCGCGCCCGTCTGCTCGGCGGCTCGCTACCCGGCGATCCTTGCCGAGCTCCGCGAGACCGGGAGCCTCTCGGCGGACACGAGGCGGCTCCTTGCCTGCGAGGCCTTTGCGACGAGCGCGGCATACGAGACCGCGATCGCGAACTGGTTCATGGGCCGCGAGGCCTTCCCCGAGCGCTTGATCCCGAGCTTCGCGAAGGTGGCCGAGCTCAACTATGGCGAGAACCCGCACCAGCGGGCCGCGTACTACGCCGAGGAGGGAGCTCGCCGTCACCTCCTCTCCCGTGTCGAGCAGGTGCACGGCAAGCAGATCTCCTTCAACAATCTCAACGACCTCTCGACCGCACGCAGGCTGATCGACGAGTTCCAGCTCCCGGCCGCCGTGATCGTCAAGCACGCGAATCCCGCAGGAGTGGCAGTCGCGCGTTCCATCGAGAACGCTTTTCGACGGGCGCACGACGCCGATCCGGTCTCCGCGTACGGGATGGTGCTCGCGCTGAACCGCCCCGTGACGGCGGAGCTGGGCCGCGAACTTTCAGAGCGGTTCGTCGAGCTGCTGATCGCCCCGGAGTTCGAGGAGGGGGCGCTCGAGGCGCTCCGCGAGAAGCCTGCGCTCCGGATCCTGGTCGACCGAGAGCGCCGGCGGGGCGACCTCGGCGAGCGGGACTACAGGCGGGTCATCGGCGGCTTGCTCGTCCAGGACGGCGACCGTGAGATCGACGACCGGAGCGGTATGGAAGTCGTCTGCGGACAGGCAAGCGAGTCGGTTTGGGGCGACCTGATCTTCGCGTGGCGGGTGGCGAAGCACGTCACGTCGAACGCGATCGTGCTCGCGAAAGACCTGCAGACGATCGGGATCGGCGGCGGCCAGACGAGCCGCGTCGACTCCGTCCGGCTCGCCGTCGAGAAGGCGAGGACGCACGGGCATGATCTGTCGGGCTCGGTCCTGGCCTCCGATGCGTTCATCCCGTTCGCCGACGGCCCGGAGCTCGCGCTAGAGGCAGGCGTTCGAGCGATCATCCAGCCGGGCGGCGCGAAGCGGGACTCCGAGATCGTGGCAGCAGTCGAGGCGGCGGGCGGCTCGATGGTCTTCACTCACCGCCGCCACTTCCGGCACTGATCCGCACCGACGCTGGGGTCAGACCCCGTCACAAAAGCGTGACGCATTGTCCTCGGGATGGACCTGGCCAACGGCGTGGCTGCGCTGCTGGACCCATTCGCGGACACAGAGATGTGATTCTTCTGCGACCGTTTCCTGACGGGGTCTGACCCCAGGACCGACCGGGGGCTTCCCCGTCCATCCAGGGCTAGGCTTCGCCCGATGCCTCCCGAGTTCCCAACCGCGCTCGAGCTCGTCGGCTGCACGCCGATCGTCAGGCTGCAGAAACTCGGCGCGAAGGACGGCCCCGCGCTGCTCGCGAAGCTCGAGTACCTCAATCCCGGCGGGTCTGTGAAGGACCGGATCGGCCTGCCCTTGATCGAGGCTGCCGAGCGGGACGGAAAGCTGAAGCCGGGTGGGACGATCGTCGAGCCGACCTCGGGCAACACCGGCGTCGGCCTGGCAATCGCCGCCGCGATCAAGGGCTACCGCTGCATCTTCGTGATGCCGGACAAGATGAGCCAGGAGAAGATCTCGCTCCTGCGCGCCTACGGAGCCGAGGTCGTGATCTGCCCCACCGCCGTGGAGGCGGACTCACCCGAAAGCTACTACTCGGTCTCCGACCGGCTCGCGGAAGAGATCCCCGGGGCATTCAAGCCCGACCAGTACTCGAACATGGCGAATCCGGACGCGCACTACCGGGTCACGGGCCCCGAGATCTGGGAGCAGACCGGCGGAGAGCTCGACGCCTTCGTGGTGTCGGTCGGCACCGGCGGGACGATCTCGGGCGCCGGCCGGTACCTCAAAGAGCAGAACCCGGACATCCTCGTCGTCGGCGCCGATCCGGAAGGCTCCGTCTACACGTCCTCCGAGGACTCGGATCTCCATCCTTACCTCGTCGAGGGAATCGGAAAGGACACCTGGCCGAGGACGATGGCGAAGGAGGTCGTCGACGACTGGATCCGCGTCTCCGACCGGGACTCGTTCGTCACGGCCCGCCGTCTCGCACGGGAGGAGGGCCTGCTCGCGGGAGGCTCGGGCGGGACGTCGGTCTGGGCGATGCTCGAAGTCGCGAAGCGCTTCGGCCCCGAGGCCCGGATCCTCACGATGATCCCCGACAGCGGCCGCAACTACCTCTCGAAGTTCTACGACGACAACTGGATGCTCGACCACGGGCTCCTCGAGCGCCGTGCGCCGGCTCCGACCGTCGAGCAGGTGCTGCGCTCGAAGGGGACCGAGGAGCCCGACGTCCCGGCCCTGATCACGGTCGCCGCCAACCAGAAGGTCGGCGAGGCGATCAAACTCATGCAGCAGTACTCGATCTCTCAGCTTCCGGTCATCCGCGACGGCGCGATCGAGTCGCTCGCCGACGTGATCGGATCGCTCCACGATCGGGATCTCCTCGACCGAGTCTTCAAGAACCCGGATGCCCTGCACGACGACGTGGCCGCTGCGATGCAGCCGCCGCTCGCGGCAATCGACGCGGCCGAGGCGCTCGACGAGGTCTTCTCGACGCTCACGGGCCGCACGAACGCCGTCGTCGTCGCCCAGGCGGGGAAGCCCGTGGGTGTCCTGACGCGCACCGATTTGCTCGAGTATCTGGCACACAACCGGTAGAGCGGCGGCCGGCGGCCGGCTTGGCCCGGCCGCCGCAATGACTGCGCGGGCTGATCACCAGCGCAGTGGCGGGGAGTACCGGCGAGCTTTTCCTCGCCTTGCCTAGCCTGTCAACCAGGCGCGGCGAACCCCACGTAGCGGAAACCGAGTCCAGGAAGTTGCTCGCCGTCCACCGAGTACGGCCGCCATGCGAAGAAACGCTCCTCGAACCGGGCGTCGAGCTCCGCTCTCATGGCGCCGTAGCCGTGGAGCCCCTCGTGCTCGGCCTCCCACTCGGGTGTCATCGGGTCGAGCCGATCCCAGGCGAACTCGTTGAGGATCATCGGCCCCCGACCCCGCAGCAATCGCACGAGCTTGTCGAGCGCGCTGCCCAGATCATGGACGTGATGGAGTGAGCGGCTGGCGACGACGGCGTCGAACGGGTCGCTGTCGGCGAAGGCCTCGATCGTCGTCCGGCGGAAGATCGGGCCGTCCGGCGCTTCGGGGTCGATCGCGACGACCCCGTAGCCGCGCTCCCTCAGGGCGAGCGCGACCTCGCCCGTTCCGCAGCCGACCTCCAGTACCCGCGCCGGCGGCGGAGGCAGTTGCGAGAGTACGAACTCGATGAGCTCCATCACGCTCACGATCCCACAAGTTCGCCGCCTTGCCGTGGCCGGCCAGCTCCTGCCGGCACCGAAGGGCACGTCAATCCTCGACGCCGTGAACCACGTCGGCTACCTGCAGCTCGACCCGACCAACTCGGTCGCCCGAAACCATCTGCTCGTGCTCTGGAGCCGATTGGGGAACTACAAGGAGGCCGAGCTCGAGCGGCTGCGGTGGAAGACCCGGGATCTGTTCGAGTACTCGGCCGCGATCGTGCCCACGACGGACTTCCCGATCCACCAGACCTCGATGCGGCGCTACCCGAACGCGTACAGCTTTGCCGACTGGGTGAACACCTGGATGCAGGACAACGCGGCACTGCGTCGCGGAGTCCTGTCCCGGCTCCGGCGCGGCGGGCCCTTGCCTTCGCGCGAGCTGAAGTTCGCGGCGGATCGCAGCTGGGAGTCGACCGGCTGGACGAACGAGCGGAACGTCTCACGGATGCTCGACTTCCTGCACGCGAAAGGGAAGGTGGTCGTTGCAGGGAGATCGGGCCAGCAGAGGCTCTGGGATCTCGGCGATCGCTGGCTCCCGAAGAACGAGCGCAAGCTGACTCTCGCCGAGGCCGAGCGACGTGTCGTGGAGCGGTCGACGCGCAATCTCGGAGTGGCGACGGCCAAGGAGAGCGGACGGGAGCTCTTCCCGGGCGGACCCTGGCCCGGGGCGCAGAAGGCGATCGAGTCGCTCGTGAAAGACGGCAGGCTGGTACCGGTCCAGATCGACGGCCTCCCGGGAGAGCGCTTCGCCCACGTCGAGAACCTCGAGCCTCCGCGGCGCCGGAGCTACACGACGTTCCTCTCCCCCTTCGATCCCCTGATCAGAAACCGGGAGCGCACCGAGGCGCTCTGGGATTTCCACTACCGGATCGAGATCTACGTCCCGAAGGCGAAGCGGCAGTACGGCTACTTCGTCCTGCCGATCCTCCACGGAGACGACCTCGTCGGCCGGATCGACCCCGTCTTCGACCGCAAGGCCGGCGTCCTCCGGGTGAACAACGTCTGGTGGGAGGCAGGGAAGAGCGAGGTGCCGCTCGACAAGCCGCTGAGCCGGCTTGCGGCCTTCCTCGGCGCCGATACCATCAGGCTCTAGATGGACTTCGAGACCCGGGCGATTCACGAGGGGCAGGAGCCGGACCCCGCCACCGGCGCCGTCACCGTCCCGATCTACCAGACGTCGACGTACGTGCAGGAAGCGGTCGGCGTCCACAAGGGCTACGACTATGCGCGGGTTGCGAACCCCACGCGGACGGCGCTCCAGCTGTGCCTTGCGTCGCTCGAGAACGCCGAGTTCGGTATCGCGTTCAGCTCCGGGATCGGCGCCACCACGACGCTCATGCACCTCGTCCACCCGAGCGAGAAGGTGGTCTGCGTGAACGACGTGTACGGCGGCGTCTACCGAATGTTCTCGCAGGTCTACGAGCCGAAGGGCTACTCGTTCGAGTTTCTCGGCGTGGACACGATCAACGAGTCGCTCGCCGACCACATAGACGAGAAGACGCGGATCGTCTGGCTCGAGACACCCACCAACCCGCTCCTGAACATCGTCGACATCCAGGCCGCCGCAAAGGCCGCGCACGAGGTCGGTGCGATGGTCGTCGTCGACAACACCTTCGCCACGCCCTACCTCCAGCAGCCGCTCGACCTGGGCGCCGACATCGTCGTGCACTCGATGACGAAGTACCTCGGCGGCCACTCCGACACGGTCGGCGGCTTCGTTGCAACCAACGACCCGACGGTGGCCGAGCGCCTCTACTTCCTGCAGAAATCGCTCGGCGCCGTGCCTGGCCCGTTCGACTGCTGGCTCGTGCTCCGCGGGATCAAGACGCTGGCGATCCGCATGCAGAAGCACTCTGAGAACGCACGTCAGATTGCCGATTACCTCTCGACGCACGCCGCGGTCGAGACGGTTCTCTATCCGGGACTGCCCGGCCATCCCGGCCACGAGATCGCAGCTCGGCAAATGAAGGACTTCGGGGGAATGATCTCGTTCCTCGTCGAGTCCGAGGAGGAGGCCGTCGAGCTCGTCGCCCGGACGAACGTCTTCCAGCTCGCGGAGAGCCTCGGCGGAGTCGAGAGCCTGATCGAGCTCCCGGCGCGCATGACGCATGCGTCGACCGCCGATGCCCCGTTCGCGGCGCCGATGAACCTCATTCGGCTGTCAGTCGGCATCGAGTCGGTCGGCGACCTGATCGAGGATCTCGAGCAGGCACTGGTTCGCGCGCCCGCCGCCGCCGGCGCCTAGCGCTGACCGAGCTCATCGACCTCCGCCACCAGGGCGCCGAGCGCGTCATCGGCTGCTATCTGCTCGAGACCTCCGACGGTCTCGCGCTGCATGACTGCGGCCCCGCCTCTTGTGTTCCGAGCCTCGAGGAAGGGCTCGCGCGCTTGGGCTTGGGCCTCTCGGACGTCGACCACCTGCTGCTGAGCCACATCCACCTCGACCATGCGGGCGCGGCCGGCGTCCTCGTCCGGAAGCATTCCACGCTCCAGGTACACGTCTCCGGGGTTGGGGCGCCGCATCTGATCGACCCGTCCCGCCTCGAACGGAGCGCACGGCGGCTCTATGGCGATGCTTTCGACGGTCTCTGGGGCGAGCTGGCGCCGGTGCCCGAGGAGAACGTTCGAATCGTGGGGTCCGAAGCCCTCGGGCTCGACGTCTTTCCGAGCCCCGGCCACGCGAACCATCACGTCTGCTACCTCGCCTCCGACCGGACGCTCTACGCCGGCGACTCTGCCGGCGTGCGCATCCAGCCGGACGCGCACGTTTTCCCGCCCACCCCGCCGCCCGAGTTCGACCTGGAAGCGTGGCTTCGCACGATCGACGAGATCGAGCGGCGCGAGCCGAAGCGGCTCGCGCTGATCCACTTCGGCCTCGTGGAAGACCCGGGGCCGCACCTGGACCAGCTCCGCCTCCGACTACAGGATTGGGCCACCGAAGAGGCACCAGAAGACGAGTGGATCCGCCGGCGCGAGTCCGAGCGAGACGCCGAGAGCAGCGATCCGGACGCCTACGAGCGCGCGATCCCGCTCTGGCAGGCCTACGCCGGACTGCGGCGCTACTGGGACAAGCTTGCCGAGACCGGCTGAGCGACGGCCACGACATCCCCGTCGGGATCGGCGAACCACACGGCCTCCTCGCCCCATGAGCGTTGCTCGGGGCCGCTGAGCAGTCCGCCACCGGCGTCCTGGAGCCGCGTGATCGTGTCTCGAACATCGTCCACGCGCACGTAGAGGTACGCGCGGCCAGCCGAAGCCCGCTCGTAGAACTCGAGCGAACGCGCGACGTCGCCGACGGCGAGGATCACCTGCATGCGACGAGGATACGACCGCCGCGCTACTGCGACAGGGCAACCGAGACCGGATCGGCGGCGCGGACGATCGCCTCGCGAAAGGCCCGCACGTAGTCGTCGACCATTCGCTCCGGCGAGAACCGTTCTACCACGTACCTGCGGCATTCGAGCGGGTCGAGGGCCTCCGCAGCTTCGAGCGCGGCCGGCATCTCCCGGAAATGCTCGACGATGATCCCCGACCGACCGTGGTCGATCACCTCCGAAACAGCGCCGCGGTTGGTGGCGATCACCGGCGTGCCGCAGGCCATGGACTCGATCATGACGAGGCCGAACGGCTCCTCCCACTCGATCGGGAAGAGCGTCGCGCGAGCGTCCTGCAGCAACTCCACTTTCTTCCCGTGTGAGACCTCGCCGAGGTACTCGATGCCCCGCGTGCCGAGGTGCGGCTCGACGAACTCGGCAAAGTACTGCTCCTCCTTGGGCTCCTGCTTCTTACCTGCGATCTTCAGCGGGAGACCGAGCTCGATTGCGACGGCGATCGCACGGTGGCAGCCCTTGTCCGCGCTCATCCGGCCGAGGAAGAGCAGGTACTCGCCCGGATGAGGCTTGCACGGATAGACGGAGAGATCGAGCGCGTTCGGGCAGTTTGCGAGCCAGGGCAGGTCCGGCTTCGGTCGCCGCTGGTTGAGCGAGATCGAGACGAGGTGGATGTCGGCAACGAGCCCGCAGATCTTCTCGTACATCTCGCCGGGCTCCCCCGTCATCGGGCCATGCACCGTGTGGACGACCGGTGTGTCGACGAGCCCGCCGAGCACCATCCCCGTCATCCCGGTGTGCTCGCTGATGACGTCGAAGTCGCCGACGTTCGTGTAACAGGGCAGAGCGTGGGCGAGCTCCCAGTACGAGCGGCCGATCCACTCACTCGGCGCGATCTCGAAGACGGCCGAGAGCTTCGCCTTCGTGCGGGAGTCGCCCGAGGCAAAGAGGGTGACGTCGTGGCCCGCCTCCACGAGCCCGTCGGCGAGCAGGGCCACGATCCACTCGATGCCGCCGTAGCCGCTCGGAGGAACCGGGAACCACACAGGGCTGACGACGGCGATCCTGAGCCTGTCCTCACTCACCCGGGACTCACCTTCGCCCTCCCGTCCTCGACTCGAACTTCCCAGAGCTGGTCGAAGGCTCTCACACTCGACAGTCTGAGCGAGCCGGCCCACGCAGGCAGCTCGGGCGGCGCGATCGTCTCGAGCGTGTTCTGCCGGCGATCCGGGCGCAGCCCGAGCAACAGCTGGAGCAGGAGCACCGGCGTGCCCGCTGCCCACGCCTGCGGCCGGGCTGCGGTCGGGTAGGCGATCGGGAAGCGCGTCTCCGTCCGCGGCAGACCGGCGAAGACCTCAGGGAGCTGGTAGTCGAAGTGCCGAGACGCCGTCAGCAGCTGCCGGATGATCCGGTGTGCCTCCGGCCAGCGACCGTAGCGCGCGAGGCCCCACGCGCAGAGGGAATTGTCGTGGGGCCAGACGGTTCCGCTGTGGTACGCGAGCGGGTTGTAGCCCTTGTCGAGTGTGGACATCGTCCGGATCCCCCAGCCCGACCAGAGCGAGTCCCCCATCAGCGCGTCCACGATCGGATCAACGCGCTCCTCGGGGACGATCCCGCTCCAGAGGAGGTGCCCGACATTCGAGCAGAGCGAGTCGACCTGGCGCTTCTCACGATCGAGCGCAAGCACGTAGTAGCCGCCGCGGGCGTCCGTCCAGAACGCCTCGTTGAACCGGTCACGAAGCTCGTCTGCTTCGCGCTCGAGGCGGTCGGCGAGCTCGCGGTCGCGCCAGACCTCCCGCGCAAGCTCGGCGGTGCGGCGCTTCGCGTCGTACACGTAGGCCTGGACTTCGCAGGGCGCGATCGGCGGCTCGGCGACCGTCCCGTCGGAGAAGCGTTGGGAATCGTGCGAGTCCTTCCACGACTGGTTGTCCAAGCCGCGGCGGCTTCGCTTCAAGTACTCGACGAACCCGTCACCGTCGAGGTCGCCGCGCTTGTCGATCCACTCGAGCGCGTTCAGCGCAGGCCCCTTGAGGTTCTCGACCAGCGCCGAGTCGTCCGTCCACCGCCAGACCTCGGACAGGAGGACGAGGTAGAGGGGCGTTGCGTCAATCGTGCCGTAGTAGGTGCCGTGCCAGCTGCGCGCGGCTTTTCCGCGTCGTAGCTCGTGAACGATCTTGCCCGGCTCGGCGTCGCGGGCCGGGTCGTCCACGGTCGACTGGAGGTCTCCGAGCACCTCGAGTGCTGTAACCGCGAGCTCGGGCCCGAAAAGGAGGGTCTGGAGGCACGTGATGAGTGTGTCGCGGCCGAAGACCGTCATGAACCAGGGCATGCCCGCGGCAGGGAGCTTCCCCATGCCGTTCTCACGTCCGTGCATGCGCAGCGACGCCAGATCCGAGACGGAACGGCCGAACGCGTGCGCCAGATCGTCCCAGGTGGCACGCAGCTGAGGCACGCGGAGCTGCCATGCGGCCAGTGACTCGCGGACGCGGGCCAGCTCGTCGCCGAATCGGCGCTCCGCGAGCCGCGGAACGACCTGGTTGCCGTCCGGCAGCGGGACGATGTCCACGCGGAGGTCCCAGCGCTCGCGAGGCTCGAGCTCGATCCGGTAGGCGACGCGCGGCCCATCGGTCTCGCCCGCTCGGGACAGGATGACCTGGGTCTGCGCAGCGACACCGGACTCGTCTGCGAGCAGGAACTGGTTGTTCTCAGCGTCGTACCGACACTCGACGAGCGGCGGAAGCGGATCGGCGTGGCGGGGATCCCCGAGTGCGAAGTCGTAGTCCTTGACGGCGAAGATGTCGGCAAAGTCGCAGCCGACCTCGATTGCGACCTCGAACGACAGTGGGTGCATGCCCTGGTTCTGGACGAGGATTCGATCCTGCATTGCCTCGCCGATGAACCGCTCGCGCGTGATCGACACCTGATCGGCCGGGAGCTGGTCGGACGGTGGGTTTCGCAGGTAGAACGCCGCCGAGAAGTAGTCGACCTTGTCGGAGGTGAGGAGCAGCGGCCGCTTGCCGTTGACCGTCAACCTCAGCACCGAGAGAAACCGGGTGTCCTCGGCGAAGAGGCCGCTCGTCGGCCAGCCTCCGACGTCGCCGACGTCGTCGCAGATGCAGAACGTCGAGCCCTCGAGGATCGTGATCGCCATAGCCGATGGCTCCTGGAGTCCTTGGTCCTAGGATCCGTTCCGGATGATCCGGCTCGGGGTGCTTTGCGCCCGCGCCTTCACGACGAGCTCGTCGACGTTCACGTGGGGCGGTCGTGTGACGGCGAAGACGACGCAGTCTGCAATGTCGCCCGGCGTCAGCGGGTCGACGTCCTCTCGTAGACCTTCGCGGCGCTCTCGGCGTCACCACGGAAGCGGACGAGCGAGAAATCGGTCTCGACGAGGCCGGGATCGACCAGCGTGATGCGAATCGGCCTGCCGAGGAGATCCTCTCGCAGCGCATAGGTGAAGCCCCGCACCGCGAATTTCGTCGTCACGTAGAGCGCCGCCTTCTCGTACGCTTGACGGCCGGCGATCGACCCGATGTTGACGATGTGGCCGCCGTCGGCGAGCTGAGGCAGGCAGAGCCGCGTCATCCGGATCAGGCCCTGGACGTTCGTCTCGATCAGCGCCACCTCGTCCTCCTCCGAGCTCTCGTCGAAGAGGTCCCGCCCGAGTGCGAGGCCAGCGTTGTTCACGAGGATGTCCAGCCCACCGAGGCGGTGGGTCGCGCTCGAGACGAAACTGGCGCTGCTGTCCTGGTCGGCGACATCCAGCTCGAGCGCGACGAACCCCTCCCCGAGGTCGGCGAGGCGCTCGAGCCGGCGCGCGCCGACCGCGACCTGCGCACCTTCCGCTGCGAGCGCGCGGGCCGTGGCGGCGCCGATGCCGCTCGAAGCGCCGGTCACGATCGCCCTCTTGCCGTTCAGGACGCCCACGGGCGCGGAGCTTACGGATTTGAGAGCATCCACCGTGCCAACGCCGTCGGCACCAAGGAGGCCAGATGTTCTCGCGAGTCGCCCGCTACAAGATCCCTGAAGAAAACCTGGACGAGGCGGTGCAGGCCTTCGGCGAAGCAGCCGAGAAGCTGCGCGAGCTCAATGGCAGCACTGGCGGATACCTGCTCGTCGACCGGGACAACTGCACGGCACTCACGGTCACGCTCTGGGAGAGCCGCGTCGCCATGGAGGCGAGCGAGGTGCACGCAAGCCGGCTCCGCTCCGAAGCGGTTGCCCCGTACGACGGGGAGATCGTGGCCGTCGACCGCTGCGAGGTCGCGCTCGACTTCAGCGAGGCGAAGGTCTAGCAGCGGTCGAGAAAGAAGAGGTCACCCGGACGGATCTGCGGCTAGCCAGCCGGGGCTGAAGCACCCTTCGGCCGTCGGGGCGGGGTGCTTTACCACCGTTCGAGGGATGGGCGGTGCCGGGTTCGAACCAGCGACCTCCTGGGTGTAAACCAGGCGCTCTCCCAACTGAGCTAACCGCCCTCGCACACAGGGTATCGGCGGCCGCAGCCGGGAGCTCCAGCGCATCGACGCGGAGCCGCGGCCGGCCACGAATGTGAGGTGCCCCCAGCGGGATTCGAACCCGCGCTGCAGCCTTGAAAGGGCTGTGACCTGGACCGCTAGTCGATGGGGGCCGTGATGCTTCCGGCAGGATAGCCCGGTGCCGAAGGCCGAGCGTGTCGCGATCATCGGAGCCGAGCTCGACCTCGGTGCCGGTCGGCGAGGTGTCGACATGGGACCCTCGGCGATCCGCTACGCGGGTCTCGGTGAGCGGCTCGCCCAGCTCGGAATCTCGTGCGCGGACTGGGGCAACGTCGACGTCGAGATTCCGGAGACGACGGCGAGCGGCGACGAGCGCGTTCGCTTCCTCACGCAGATCCGCGAGACCTGCGAGCAGATCGCGGGCCGGGTCCGCGCCGCGATCGAGCAGAACCTCTTCCCGCTCGTCCTCGGCGGAGACCACTCGGTCGCGCTCGGGACGCTCGGCGGGCTCGCGTCCGTGCACGGTGCCGGCGGCGTGCTCTGGATCGACGCGCACGGCGATCTGAACACCCCGGAGACGACGCCGAGCGGGAACGTCCACGGAATGCCCCTCGCGGCGGCGCTCGGGAGGGCCGGCGCCGGGTTCGAGAGCAACTCCTGGCCACTCCCATCTGTCGATCCGAATCATGTCGCGATCGTCGGCGTCCGCAGTCTTGATCCCGGCGAGCGCGCAGTCGTCAAGGACACCGGTATCGCCGTCTACACGATCACGGACATCGACCGCCGCGGCCTCGAGCCCGTCTTTCGTGAGGCTCTCGAGCGGGTTTCGGGCGCGGCCTTCGTCCACGTCTCACTCGATCTCGACGTCGTCGACCCGGATGTCGCCCCGGGTGTGGGCACCGCCGTCCGGGGAGGGTTGTCGTACCGGGAGGCGCACCTCGCGATGGAGCTGATCGCCGAGAGCGGACTGCTTGCCTCGCTCGAGCTTGTGGAAGTCAATCCGATCCTCGACCACGAGAACGCGACGGCAAAGCTCGCAGTCGAGCTGGCCGCCAGCGCGCTGGGCGCCCGCATCCTCTAGTAGGAGGGTCTGCGTGACGTCAGACCCTCCTCGCCGGCGGTACATTCAACCGGCGGGCCGGTAGCTCAGTTGGTAGAGCAGGGGACTTTTAATCCCAAGGTCGCAGGTTCGATCCCTGCCCGGCCCACTGAAATCACCTGGAGATCTTGCATCTTTGGTCGAGCTGCATCTCGCTGCTGCTGCAGCATCACCTGCGGTCGTTGCAGCCTCTTTCAGCTCTTCGCAACGTGCTGTCACGGTTGACGTCCCGCCGGGTCGGTTCTATGGTCGAGAGCGAGGATCTGGAGGAGCACATGGCCGGAACGGCGCCTTCATCCTGCGGCTTCAGCGCTCTTTTCGGAGCGGCGATCCTCTTCGGCCTTGCCGCCGACGGAGCCCGCGCCACGTTTCCGGGCCGGGTCGGCCCGATCGTCTTCGCCAGCACCCAGGCCGGCAGCAGCGGCGACCTGTTCCTCCTCGACCCGGCGAACGGCACGACGAGGCGCCTCACGAACACACCGACGGAAGCGGACGCGGAGCCCGCATGGTCTCCCGACCTCGGGGACGGCCGGATCGCTTTCCAGAGCACGCGTGCCGGAAACACGGACGTCTACGTGGTCGACGCGGACGGCGACAAGGAGCGCCGGCTGACGGGCGACCCCGCGGCTGACGTCCAGCCAGCGTGGTCGCCCGGAGAGAACGGGGCCCGAATCGCCTTCGTCTCCAGCCGCAACGGCAATCCCGAGATCTACTCGATGGACGACAATGGGAATGACAAGCGCCGGCTGACGAACGACCCCGCCGCCGACCTCGATCCGGCGTGGGCGCCCGACGGGAACCAGATCGTGTTCTCCAGCAACCGGAGCGGGACATTCGATCTCTACACGATGAACGCCGACGGGTCGGATGTCCGGCGGCTGACGAGCACCGGCCAGGACGACCGGCATCCCTCATGGTTCCCCGACGGATCGCTACTGGCCTTCGACCGTGGGTCGGCTGGAGGCCCGGCGAACATCGACTTCATCCGGCGGGACGGTTCCGGACTTGGCCGTCTCACGTTGGATCCGCGTGACGATCGGGAGCCCGTCTGGTCGCCAGACGGACGGATGGTCGCCTTCTCGAGCGACCGTCGAGGAGCGCTCGAGCTCTATGTGATGCAGGCGACCGGCGCCGACCAGCGCCCGCTGACCATGGGCGCCGCGCCGGCCGCAGGGACTGATTGGCAACGGCGCGTGCCGCTCGACGTGGAGTTCGTCCTGCCCGTACTCGCACCTGGCGCCGGAGGCCGCGTTTGCACGCAGGCGGGCACGGAGCGGAGGGACACGCTCAAGGGCGGACCGCAGGCCGATGTGCTCTGCGGGCTGGGAGGCGCCGACCGAATCGACGGCGCCGGAGGCGCCGACGTGATCATCGGCGGTCCGGGACGCGACACGCTGCTCGGCGGCCCGGGCGCCGACACGCTCTACGCGCGAGACGGCGCTCGCGATGTCGTCACCGGCGGCAGCGGGAGGGACCGCGCCCGCGTCGATCGAAAGCGGGACAAGGTCAAGGGCGTCGAAACGCGGTTCTGATGGCCCGCGCGAAGAAGCGTCGACAGCAGGCCCGTCAGAAACGAGCCGAGAAGCCAACATCCTTGACGGCTCGAGCACGAGAGGGTCGACAGTCGAACGGGAGCAAGCGACAGGGGTTTCTCGGCCGGCTGAAGGAGGCGCCCAAGCTCGCCACCTTGATCGCGATCGTCACCCTGATCGCGGGCATCCTCGGACTGGTCGCGTGGTTCTTCCCTGACGCGAAAGGGAAGCCGCGGGCCCCGACCGATGCGAAGCTCGAGGTGCTGGACTTCCAAAAGCATGTGTCACTGCGCCAATACCTGCAGACGATCAAAAAGAAGGAGGATGGTTACTCCACCGAGCAGCTCACACGCGACGGCGTCTTGGCGACCGTCAGGGCGGTGAATGTCTCGGGTGTCAAGCTTGCCGAGCTCTACTGGACGGTACGCGACAGCGCGAGCGGAGGCGACCTAGCCGACGCCCACTACGTTCACCAGCTCGCCGCTCGTTTCCATATCCAAACCACCGGTGACAGCGGCGGCCGTCGGTTCTGGGTGCCGGCCCCCCCGCAGCCGGGCCGCTACTTCGTCCACTTCGAGCTCACCGCGCCGAACGGAACGATTCTCAATTCGGAATCAACCCGCGCGTTCGTGGTGGGCTAGTTGCAGATGCTCGCGCCTGCTCGCGCACGACCGTGGCAGGAGGCGGTTCCGGTAGGCGTCTGCTGAGGTAACGAGGCAGTTCGGAAGACTCCCTTTTTGTTGCGCTAAGAGCTCTCCGTCATGGACCTCGAGGAAGCGATAGATCTCGTCGGACTAATGGGCTCAGCGGAAACCTCTATCGCCCAGCCCGAAACCTATAGACCGGGACCGATGGGGAGCCTTCTCAAAAGGCGAAGTCTAGGTTTTTCTAGGTTTTGTACCCGCTCAACGGCTCCACGTTCCCGTCAGCCGTTTGAAGAGCGTTTGTTCACGCGAAACGACCGTCCCACTCACACCGCCGCCGCCGACTTCACCGGAGACACCCGCATCACTGAGGGTGCTCCGCCAAGCTGGTCAACGATCCGCGCCGAGTCCCTCGCGACCATCCTGCGCGACGAGCAAGTCCGTAGAACGACGAGGGGAGCGCCGTGGCGCTCCCCTCGCAGTACCGATCTGTTCGAGCTCCTACTTGATGTGGATGACGACGTTCCCGCCACCCAACTTGGTGGGAGGTACGTACTTCCACTGACTGCCGTTGCTCCGGGTAACGGTGAGCGCGTAGTCGTCCGACCCCGCGCCGGAGTTTGCGTTCGTGTCGGTGACCGTGGAGATGAACGTCGCGTTGCCCTCACTCCAGAGGGTGGCGCCGTCGCTCGCCCGGTTGATCTGGATGTTGGCCTTGCCC
>Ga0136614_10000647_pt1 | contig 18280 bp, 20 predicted proteins | sample AntDrymUQ2792106_2_FD_106643 | JGI IMG/M metagenome (GOLD analysis project Ga0136614, IMG submission 106643) | Polar desert sand microbial communities from Dry Valleys, Antarctica - metaG UQ279 (21.06) | ecosystem: Environmental > Terrestrial > Soil > Desert | place: Antarctica: Dry Valley... | reverse complement strand
TCTGCCGGTTCATCATTGAATAAAGCGAATGGAACCAGGAATTCCCAATCGGCAATCGGCAATTGGAAATCGGCAATTGGAAATCGGCAATTGGAAATCGGCAATACCGCTATTTCCGCCTCTGCACCTGGTCCCTGAAGATAGCTTCAATCACTTCGGGATAGGCCTTATCCAACCGCCAAAGTAATCAATCGTAATTGGCATCTCGATGTTGGCCAGCTGCTTGTTTTCCTGGTTCAGCGTTTCATTTGTAGTTGACCGGAAGTGATGCTTCACGAAGGCCCGCTGCGCTTCTTCGCTCCAGAGATACTGCATGAACGCATCAATTACGGGCCGCCGGGCGGCAGATACACTCCGATCAATGACGACCGCCGGGTGTTCGCTGAAAATCGTCGCCCGCGGGACCACGATCTGGACCGCAGTTCCCGCTTGTTTCATCAGGAGTCCTTCCAGTTCGTAGGTAATCAGCGCATCACCGAAGCCGGTTTCAAATTGTGTGCGCGCCTCACGCGCCGAGCCAGGTGTGGAAATTACGTTTCGCCAAATGGTCGCAACGTCTGCAGAGAGCGCGCCTGATCCGGCTCGCCCGTCAGCTTTTCTGACTTAACAAGTTCCGAACCATAGATCGCCAGCACGGACCACTGCGCGCCTCCCGAGCTAACGGGGTCGGGATGAATTAACTTCAGTCCCGGCTTGGCAAGATCCGCAAAGTCACGAATGGCTTTTGGATTTCCCTGACGTACCAGAATCACAAAGGGTGTTTTGTTGATCATGCCTTTCTGAGGCAACGCGTGCCAATCGGAAGTGACAAAGCCGCCGTCTTTAAGCCGGAAAGCATCGCGTTCGATGGAAAGTATTGCGATGTCTGCTTTGACCCCTTGCAGGATCTGGTTAGTGATCGTTTCGGAACCGGCGAATGACGAGGTGAACCGCACCTCCTGCCCGTGGTCGGCTTTCCATTTAGCAGCGAAACCCGGGTAGATGGATTTCTCGAGCGACTCCTTCATGATCGAGAATCCATAGACGGTAAGGTTTAGGTCCCCCGATTCGGCCGGCGGCTTCGGCAAACAACCGCTAATGAGTAGGTTCAGTACCAGGAAGGTAACGAGGAATCCCTACTGGTGAATGCACCTTTCCTCACTGGGAAGAACCTCCTAATCCGGGCGTCCTGGTCATAAATGAGTGCGTGGGTAGATTTGGTCTATACCATACCTCCGAGCCTTCTGGGAAGATTTTAAATGCCGAGTGCTAGTCCTGTTTCGCCGTAAGCCGTCCAAGGCAGAAATGCCATCGTCGCTACGGCTTCGCCGCCCGATGTGAGGGAAGCGGCGCCCTTCCGCGAATTGCCTGAACCGGTGCTCCCGGTTAAGCTGCGCTCATGGTAAAAGGCCCAACTCGCGTACATCTCTTTGCGCTTCAAAACGTCTGTATCTGGAAACACGCGCGGATCGTTCTTGCTATAACTCTAATCTTTTTCTCGGGGTGCCGCGCCAGGACTGCGAGAAACGGAGAAAAACCGTCCTCCGAAATATTAGTCGCGGCCGCAGCAAATCTTACTGACGCCTTCCAGGAACTTAGTCGCCGATTCAGCGAGCGCACTGGGATTCGTGTGATTCTGAGTTTTGGGGGGACGGCCGACCTGGCAAAACAGATTGAGAACGGCGCGCCGTTTGACATCTTTGCGGCCGCCGACTCGGCTCATGTTGAAGCTCTGGAGCAGAAAGGTTTGCTGACCCCAGGAACGCGCGCACTGTACGCACGCGGTAGCCTCGTTTTATGGGTACCCGCCGGAAGCACGATCAACGTCGAGCGAGTGGAAGACCTGCAGCGCAAAGAGGTGGAGCGCATTGCCATTGCCAAGCCGGATATCGCGCCCTATGGTCAGGCAGCAGTGGAAACCCTTCGTGCCTTAAAGATGTGGGATCAGGTGGAACCCAAGGTGGTCTACGGAATGAACGTCTCGCAAGTGAAGCAGTTTGTCTCTTCGGGTAATGCCGAAGCGGGCTTTCTTCCGCGTGCACTGGTGAAACCGGGCGAAGGCAAGTACATCGAAATAGGCGAAGAGCTGCATCGACCCATCGATCAGGCCCTGGGCGTGATCAAAGCTTCTGAAAAACAGGACGCCGCACACCGCTTTGCCGACTTTGTTTTGAGCCCAGAAGGACAACTTATCCTCAGGGAATACGGTTACAAACCGCCAACCCCGTGAAGATTGGAAACAGTTGCGCTTCACTCACCCTGTAAACGTCGATAAGGACCAGCTCACAGTCTTCGGAAACCAGTGCCACGCTTCTTCATCATAGCTATCTAGCCGATCGGAACGGAGAAGGTGCTAGTGACCACTGCAGGACGAGACGAGGAACCAGCGACAAATGAGATTTCGTGGCGTGCTCAGGTCGCCGACTACCTTAGCCTCGAACGTAACGTAACCATCGCCTCAGCTTCAGTATTTCTGTTAGGTTTGGGTGAAGAGCTTTGGAAAAAATTTCTGCCGAAGTATCTGGAAGCACTCGGTGCGAGCACTCCGGTAATCGGGCTGTTTGGCGCAGCGGAAATTTTTTTTGACGCTGTCTACCAGTATCCCGGTGGCTGGATTGCTGATCGCCTCGGACGACGGAGCGCTTTTCTTATCTTTGTCCTTCTCGCGGCCGCGGGTTATCTAATCTATCTCTTCAGCCCGTCTTGGCCATTCGTCTTTTTGGGCTTGGCATTGGCAATGGCCTGGCAGAGCATGGCTTCACCCGCGATCTTTGCGATCATCGCTGATTCCCTTCCGCAAGAGAGAAGAGCAATGGGTTTCACCGTTCAGTCTATTCTGAAGCGAGTGCCTATTGTTATTGCGCCTATGATCGGAGGAGCTTTTATAGCTGAATTCGGGGTCGTTCGCGGAATTCATCTAGGCCTCGTCGTGACCCTGTTTATTGTGGCCCTCACGCTAGTCCTGGTTCATCGCATTAATATAGAGGTAAGGGCGGCGGCGGCGACTAACATCCGTGGGGTATGGCGCTCTTTCCATATGGCCATGAAGCACCTGCTGATCTCGGACGTAATCATTCGAATGTGTGAAGGCATGACCGGTGTGCTGACAATTCTATACGTGACCAACGTCCACGGTCTGAGTGCTGCTCGCTACGGTGCGCTCATCGCCATTCAAATGGCGACGTCGATTCTCGTTTACGTTCCCGCCGGAAAAGTTGCAGACCGGGTGGGGCGCAAACCATTCGTCATTCTGACGTTTATATGTTTTGCTCTATTCCCCCTGGCGGTTGTCGCCGCCCGGAGCTTTGCGTTGTTGAGTGTGGCTTTCGTCATCGGTGGTTTGCGCGAAATCGGTGAACCCGCGCGCAAGGCGATGATCGTAGACTTCGCTCGAGAAGACATGCGCGCACGTTCAGTAGGGCTTTACTACTTGATTCGGGGTCTCTCCATCACACCGGCGGCAGTTATTGGTGGTTTTCTCTGGAAGATCACTCCCGAGGTCCCATTCATGATAGCCGCCGCGATTGGGCTTCTGGGCACACTGATATTCGCGTTGACCGTCGAGGAACGATTCGCGAGCTAAATCAAAGTCAGAACCGAGGAGCGGTAGCGACCGGGCCCAATGCGCGAGACCACTCGACCGCATAATGACTAGGGATTTCACATTACTTGAGTGAGGCACCGCACCCCCGGTCGCTAGCTCCCGGTTCTGACGTTGAGTGGCAGATAGTCCGCTCTCCGTTACTCAGAGGATCAGCGAGAAAAAAATGAAAACTCTAAGCGGGGCTAAACGAATTCTTTTGATCAGCAATTCAACTCTTTACGGTAGCGGCTTTCTCGATCACGCGGAAGGGGAGATTCGTGATTTCCTCGGAGAGATTGGGCCCGTGCTCTTCGTTCCTTTTGCCCTCTTTGATCGCGATGCCTATGCGGCGAAAACGCGAACGCGGTTCAATGCGATGGGCTACGAACTGGACTCAATCCATGAGTTGCCGGACCAGCCGCGGGCCGTGAAAGATGCAGCAGCCATCTTCATTGGCGGAGGCAATACCTTTCGTCTACTCAAGGCACTTTACGACTTCCAGATTCTGACACTGATCCGTGAGAAGGTAGAAGATGGTATGCTCTACGTCGGATCCAGCGCTGGGTCGAACGTTGCCGGCCCAACAATTAAAACAACTAACGACATGCCCATCGTTGAGCCTCCATCCTTTCAGGCGCTGAATCTCGTAAGCTTCCAAATCAATCCTCACTACCTCGATCCGGATCCGGATTCAAAACATATGGGAGAAACTCGCGAAGAAAGAATTCTGCAATTCCTTGAAGAAAATGACACGCCCGTGGTGAGCTTACGCGAAGGAGCGATGGTCCGAAGGGAGGAAGGGGCGACTATTTTGAAGGGATCGACTGGCGCGCGCATCTTTCGGAAAGGGCGGCAGCCAATTGAGGTCCCGCCCGGTACAAGACTCGACGAACTAATTACTTAATCCACTCAGATGGTCTTGGACAGAAAAGACCGTGGCCCATGTCTCCGCAGTCGCACAAAAAAAGCTCGTGTTACCCTGACGTGTAGTACTATTGCGCCCCCGACGCCTCTCCCTGAGATTCGTCGGTAGGCCTCGCAAAGCAAGGTCTTAGCTACGCAGAGATTCTAAGAACCTACTACTCAGGGATTGGGCTTACTCGGCTCTATTAGCCTTCCGTGCGCTTCTCTCGCAACCAAATCATAGGCGCTCTCATTCTTCTCGCCCTCATCTGGGCGGTAATTGTTTTCCGCATGCTATCCTCAGGCGCGTGAGCGCAGACAAGCCTCCAAGACCTGTCATTGCTATTGTCGGACCCACCGCATCAGGCAAGAGCACACTCGGCATCACAGTGGCTCTCCGACTCAATGGCGAGATCATTAACTGCGATTCAGTTCAGGTTTACAAAGGCATTCAAATCGCGACTGCCAAGGTTCCGGCTGAGGAGCGCCAGGGCATCCCACATCACTTAATCGATTTCGTTTCCCCGGAAATCAACTACACTGCCGGAGATTGGGCGCGCGAGGCCGCGACGGCAATTGAAGAGGTCGAAAACCGCGGCCGAATGCCCCTCCTAGTCGGCGGCACAGGCCTATATCTGCGCGCGCTCCGCCGGCCTTTCTTTCCTAGTCCGCCAACGGACGAGAAACTGCGTCAGCGGCTTAATCGGATTCGTGAACGGCGCGGTGCCGAACATCTCTATTGCGTTCTGGAACGGCTTGACCCTGAGATGGCGGAAGGGTTGTACCCACATGACTGGCCTCGTGTGCAACGTGCAATCGAAGTTCGACTACAGACTGGTCTCCCCATGTCGGAGCAAATGAATTTGCGCCCGGAGCCGCACGAGAGTGCGCGAAGGCTGCAGATTTTTGCTGTCAACCCATCGCGCAATGAACTTTACGAGCGCATCAATGCGCGCACGGAGGCACACTTCGCGGGCGGCCTGGTGGAGGAAGTCAGGGACCTTCTTGCTAAGGGTGTTCCGCCAACCTCAAACGCTCTCGGTGCCCATGGTTACCGCCGAGTAGTTGAATACCTGGAAGGACGACGGGATCTGGCCAGTGCTCTCGAGCAGACAAAGCTGGATGTTCGTCACTATGCAAAAAGGCAGTTGACGTGGTTTCGCCGCGAACCTGGCGTTGTCTGGTGCGAAGGGTTTGGCGGTGAAAAACTACTTCAGGAAAGGATGATCCAGCTGGTAGCGCCCTAGTTCCAGCGGGTGTTATGTTGTAATCTGAATCAACCGCCCCGCTAAAATTTTACGGCCTCAAGGTGGGATCCATGTCAGACGGGAAACCAGTTCCACAAAATATTCAGGATGCATTCCTGAACACGCTCCGGCGCGAGAAAACGACAGCGACAGTCTATCTTTTGAATGGCGTGAAGTTGATTGGAAAAATCAAAAGCTTCGATAAATTCTCGGTTCTATTGGAATCGGGTTCACAGGAGCAATTAGTCTTCAAGCATGCCATCTCCAGCATCTCGCACGCGAGGGAAGTTCGCGGTGCGGTTGAAGCTCACCAATCTGCCCGGGAAACCGCCGACTCGCGCCAATCGTGAGATTCGTTTAAACTCTCGCCCGAACAATTTCGCTTCACTAGAGGACTTGTGGTAGGAACCTTAATCACCTTCGAGGGTATAGACGGCAGCGGTAAATCGACGCAATTGAGATTGTTGGCTAACTTTCTGCGCTCGCAAGGCGGCGAGGTTCTCGTCACTCGCGAGCCGGGAGGAACACCTGTAGGTCTGCGCCTGCGGGCTGCCTTGCTCGACGCTCAGGAACAGGTTGACCCGCTTACGGAATTGCTGGTCTTTGCAGCGGACCGCGCGCAGCATGTGCGACGCGTCCTTCGACCGGCGCTGGAAGTCGGACAGATTGTGCTCTCGGACCGCTACGCCGACGCCACCAAAGCCTACCAGGGTGCCGGTCGAGGTTTTTCTGCCGAGCTAATTTCCGAGATTGTCCAACTCGCTACTGAAGGCCTGATACCGGATCTGACGTTGCTGTTTGATCTGTCAGTAACCGAATCCTCTGCGCGAACCCGGCGCAGGTTAGCGGGCAGGCAAAAGGGAGATCGCCTCGACTCGGAGGATCCAGAATTTCATACCCGGGTTCGCGAGGCCTATTTGGGCCTGGCGGGGAAGGAACCGGAGCGCTTCCGCATTGTCACGACGAAGGGGTCAGCTGAAGAAACTCATGAACGCGTGAAAGAGATAGTCGTTCCTTTTCTTGAGGCTCGTGGCCAGATAGTCTCGAGAGAGCCGGCAGCGGCAGGATCTCGCCAGACACAGCCACTATAGAAATGTTTGATCAACTCACCGGCAATGAACTTGTAAAACAGCTATTCAGACGAATGCTCGGATCCGGGCGAGTTCCGGGTGCGCTGTTGTTTACAGGGGAAGAAGGCGTTGGAAAAAAGCTCTTTGCCGTGGAGATAGCCAGGGCGCTCAATTGTCGTGCTCCGCAAGGCGTCGAGGGATGCGGAAAATGCCCCGGGTGTGTACGAATGTCTCGTTTCAATTTTCCCCAATCCGAAGACTCAGATGACTGGAAGAAGATCATTTGGACTGATCACGGCGACGTGGGCATGGTGGTGGCGCCCAAGCGGGTGTTGCTGGTAGATCAGATGCGGTATATCGAAGGTGAGGCTAACTTTCGACCTTTCGAAGGTAAGGCGCGGGTATTCATCGTGGACGACGCTGACAAGCTTAATGACGCATCGGCAAACGCACTGTTGAAGACCCTGGAAGAACCGCCACCTACTTCACACATCATTCTCATCACCTCGCGGCCCGCTATGCTGCTGCCAACAATTCGGTCGCGCTGCCAGGCAATTAGATTCTCACCGCTGACTACGGCGGAGATCGAACAACACTTATTGACGAATAAACTTGCGACTCCGGTAGAGGCCGGGCTAAGGGCGCGAGCCGGCAACGGCAGCATCGGACGGGCCCTCGCTGGCGATCTGGAGAGGTTTAAGGAGCGACGAGACGCGATGCTGCAGGTGCTCACGGCGCTGGCCATCACCGGGGATCATCTTCGTCTCCTACGCCTGGCTGAAGAGATGAACGAGGCGAAACACAAGGACGAATATGAGTTTGGGTTGGAGTTGTTGGAAACCTTGATTCGCGATGCCCTGATGGTCTCGTTGGGAGTCAGCTCCGGACAGGTAATCAACGAAGATGTACTTCCCCAGCTACAAAAGATAAGTGAGCGGATTGACAGCCGAAGCGCTACGTCATGGATCTCACTAATTGAGGAGCTCCGCGAACAGCTCGTCGTAAACGTAAACCGCAAACCCGCCACCGACGCTCTGTTTCTTTCAATGGCCGTATCGTGACCGCAATTGCCGGTACAGAACCGTTGAACGGTAGCGACGGTGTGAAAACCCAAAAGGGCTTACGGTAGTTTGCAGGTTCAAGAAATTCTGCAAGTTGGGGGAATTTGCAGGTTGGGAAGGTGGGCAAAGCGTAGCGCGCCCCCGCTCCAGCGTAGCGTCTCTCGCTAGCAAAAAGCCGCTGTCTCCTTATGCAGACCAGTCCAGGGTAGTCTTGAAGAAAACTAACGTTAATTGACGCTGGAGCGGGGGCGCGCTACGCTTTGCCCACCTTCCTAACTTGCAAATTGGTGAACTCGAATTGTTAATTCAAAGTTGAGTGGCTGTGTACCTGGAGCGGGAAGCCACCCTTCCTAACCTGAAAGTTGCAACAGTTGACTATCTCGTTTACTTGACGGCGACGAGCTCGGGTTCGGCCTCGCTTTTAGCGGCCGCGCCTTCGGCCAGGAGTTTCTCCGTTTCCATGACGAAGGCTTCGACTATGTCCTCGCCGGCAACCTTTCGCATCGGCACTCCATCCTTAAAGATCATGCCCACGCCACGACCAAACGTCACTCCCAGCTGCGAATCGTGCGCCTCACCTGGTCCGTTCACCGCGCAGCCCATAATCGAAAGGTGCAACGGTTCTTCAACGTGAGCCAGACGACGCTCGATCTCGGTTACGATCTCCACAAAATTATCTACGTCGAGCCGGCCGCAGGTAGGACAGGCCACAACTGTGACACCACGCGCGCGTAGCCCCAGCGATTTCAGAATTTCCCAGGCAACGCGGACTTCCTCTTGCGGCTCGGCGGCAAGCGACACACGAATCGTGTCTCCGATGCCTTCCTGCAGCAAAATGCCAAGGCCGATGGCGGATTTGACTGTGCCGGTGAACGCCGTACCGGCTTCGGTCACGCCCAGATGGAACGGATAATCCACTTTTTGGGCGAGCAACCGATAGGCGTCGACTGTGCGATGCACGTCCGAGGCTTTGAGCGAAACAATCGTCTCAGTGAATCCGAGATCTTCGAGGATCTGGATGTGTCGAAGCGCCGACTCAACCATCGCTTCCGGCGTAGCAGTGCCGTACTTCTTCAGTAAATCCTTTTCCAGCGAGCCGCCATTCACGCCAATCCTAATCGGAATTTTTTTCGCTTGCGCAGCGCGTACGACCTCGACGATGCGCTCGTGCTTCCCGATGTTTCCGGGGTTCAATCGAAGTTTGTCGATACCCGCATCGAGGGCCATCAGGGCAAGTTTGTAATGGAAGTGGATGTCAGCAACGATTGGCACCTCTGGTACGCGCTTGCGGATCTCTTTCAGCGCCAGGGCGGCATCGTTATCAGGCACGGCCAGACGCACAATCTCGCATCCAGCGCGGACCATTTCCTCTATTTGTGCCACCGTGGCGCCCACGTCAGCAGTGTCGGTTTTGGTCATGGACTGAACCGTGACAGGCGCGCCGCCGCCGATCTGTATGTCTTTGACTTTTACTGGTCGAGTCTTTCGCATATCAAGTTTGTCCAAAGTCCAACGTCTTATTTCCCAAAAAGGATCTTTAGATTCTGGACCTTGGACTTTGGACTTTGGACTTTGGACGGTTCACTTAGCCGGCTCCGTCGCGGCCGGTCTACTGTTGCTGGACCCGCGCGAAAACAACTTTACGACGTCATTGGAAATCACAAAGACCATTAATAGGATGACCATCACAAAACCAACTTGCTGAATGCGCTCGCGCACCGTCATTGATAACTTTAGACCAATCGTCGCCAGCAGACCTTCAAGTAAGAGCAGGAAGATTGCCCCGCCATCCAGAACGGGAATTGGTAACAAATTGAAGATGCCAAGATTAAGGCTGAGGAACCCGAGCATGCCAAATAGACCGGTCCAGCCGAGCCTTTGAACTGATGCCGCAGCAGCGTTGTAGATTCCGATCGGTCCGGATAGGGTGTTCCTGGCCGAGCGCTGGCCGGTGACTACTTGCCCCAGGGCTTTCCCCGTCAAACGCAGAATCTCCAGATTGGATTTAACTGCGAAAGTCGCTGACGAAGCCAAACCGACACGCTGCAGCGGAATTTCCTCGTCTGGGCGAAAACCTAATCGCTCCCGTCCATCCTGAAGCTTGCGAGCCGTGGCGGTAATATCTTTCTGTTGGCCAGCTCGGTTGACCGTTAGTGTAATCGGCTGACTCTTGTGATCACGGATGAACTGGGTTACCTGCTCAGCACTTCGAACTGGTTGGCCGTTCACTGCGAGAATACGATCGTCTGGCTGCAATCCCGCTTCAGCCGCCGGCGTGTTCGGCTCAATTTCGCGCACGAGAACCGGGACGTCCCCATAGTCGGGAACAAAATCCAAAAAGCCGGCGGTTTCTCCGTCTTCGGTGACAGCAGTTGGTGTGAGCGTGAGCGGTATGCGCTCGCCATTACGTCCGACAATTAGCTGCAAAGGCTGGCCAGGAGAGAGAAGCGCGTCGCCACGAATGGAGTTCCATGTCGGGTTCTCGGTTCCGTTGAATGAGACTATTCGATCACCTGGCTTCAATCCCGCCACCTCGGCAGCGCCTCCCCGGGCGACAGCGCTCACAACCGGTGCGGGTGTTGCGGGAACTCCGTACATCAAAGCGCCGGTAAACGGGTATAGCGAGTGCGGTGATGATATTCATCACGGGCCCGGCAAGCGCCACCAAAATCCGCTGCCAACGCGGACGAAGATTGAACATTTCATGCTCAGGGATATCAGTAGACCCTGCGCCTTCGATTGGTGCGTTTGATTCGTCGCCGCCGAGTTTTACGTAGCCCCCGAGCGGAATGGCCGAGACACGATAGTCAGTTTGTCCCCACTTCTTGCCAAACAAGCGTGGACCAAACCCCACCGAAAATGTTTCAACTCGGATTGCGAGGAGCTTGGCAACAATAAAATGACCAAATTCATGAAGGACTACAGCTGCGCCAAGGATGAATATGAAAGCTAAAATATTGATAATCATTAATCTATATCTCTTTTCATTCTATCTCACCAAAACCAGGTGCGCTTAGACTCCGCATCCCTCTGCGGGGTCGCCGTCAACGAGTGTACGTGGGCTGGGGAGGGCGCGTCAAACAGAGTGTCCGGCCAACAGATTTGAAGGTTTTGCTAACTTTTCTATTTCCCCATTAGCGGCCAGGCGCGCCTCCCGGTCGGTATTGAGGACGGTTTCGAGATCGAGGGCAGGTTGAGTCGTATGTTGATCCATCACCAACTCTATTATGCGAGGAATATCAGTCAGGCAGATGCGTTCTTCAATAAACGCTCTCACAGCTTCTTCATTGGCGGCGTTCAGCACCGTGGGAAGCGTGCCGCCTTCGCGAAGCGCTCGGTAGGCAAGGGCTATGCAGGGAAAACGATCAGGATCGGGAGGCTCAAAATGGAGTGTGGCCAGCGCGGTCAGGTCGAGCGGGGGTAGTTCGCATGAGTGCCGTTCCGGATACGTCAGCGCATATTGGATCGCATGACGCATGTCGGTGACTCCCATTTGAGCTATTACCGAACCGTCTATTAGCTCGATCATGGAATGTACGACTGATTCCGGATGAACGACGATTCCAATCTGATCAGCTTCGAAATCAAAGAGCCAATGCGCCTCGATCACCTCCAGTCCTTTATTCATAAGCGTCGCCGAGTCAATGGTGATCTTGTCTCCCATGTTCCAGGTTGGATGACGCAAAGCATCCGACACACTCGCTTCTCGCATCTGGCTCTTGTTCTTGGTGCGAAAGGGACCGCCTGAGGCAGTTAGCACTATGCGCCGAACTTCGTGGCGCTTTTCTCCCCGCAGGCACTGATGCAACGCATTGTGTTCGGAGTCAACTGGCAATAGTTCCGCGCCGGAAGCCCTGGCAGCGCGAGTCATCATCTCGCCGGCCATAACCAGCGTCTCCTTGTTGGCCAGTGCCACGCGTTTACCGGCTTCGAGCGCGCGAAGAGTGGGTACGAAACCAACGGCCCCGACAGTGGCTGATACCACCGTTTCTGCATGTGGATGTGTGGCCACTCCCACCAGGCCGGATTCCCCAGTCACGATTCGCGGAAGATCTAGATTTCTTTCGAAGAGTTCGGCGCTTAGATCGTGAGCGGCGGTTTCCGTTTCCACGGAAACCAGTTCCGGCAAGTGGAAAGCAATCTGATCGGCCAGCGTACTTATGTTACGACCCGCGCCCAGAGCGACGATTCGAAACCGATCTCTCCCCAGTGCCTCGACAACTCGCAGCGTGTTGCAGCCGATCGAGCCCGTGGAACCGAGGATAGCAATGCCGGTGGGTTTCATTTAAGCGACCAGGAAGGAATAGGTCTTCGCACTGGGAAGATAATTGGCCACAGATTTACACGGACTGGCCGGACAAGATTCCGAATGAATTTTTGCTTTTGGGCTCCGTGTTCATCTGCGTTCATCTGTGGCCGCTATACTCAGCCACTGAAATAGATGCGACCGAAATAGTAGATGACTGGTGCGTTGAAGAGCAAGCTATCGAGACGATCGAGTAAACCACCATGCCCGGGTAGTATGTTCGCCGTGTCCTTTGCACCGGCGCTCCGTTTGAGTGCGCTCTCGGTCAGGTCACCAAGAATACCGACTACTGTCATCACCGCCGCCAGGGGAAGGGCCAGCTTCAGCGGTAACTCTCTGAAAAACCAGAAGTGAGCAATGGAGCCCATCAGCAGACCGGCCAGCAGTCCGCCGGCAACTCCTTCCCAGGTCTTTACCGGGCTGATCGACGGCGCCAGTTTGCGTTTGCCGAATGCCCTGCCAACGAAGTAAGCGCCCGTATCTGAGCCCATAAGGACCAGAAAAAAGAAACATAAGAGATCCGCGGAAAGAGCCTGGTTGAATCCCGTGCGCACTGCCACCAGATGGCTGCCAAGCAGAACTACGTAGAGAACGCCAAGAATCGTCGCCCCGGTTGAGGCGATCATTTTGTCAAAAGGTGCACCGCGCAAAGTGGCTGCGATCAGTGTCGCTGCGGTAAACACAATCAAGATGAGCGGGATCAACTGCATCATCAACAAATCAGAGCTTGGGCCGGGGTCGTTGAAATAAAAGACCGTGAATAAGGCAGCCGCGGCAAGGTAACCGATGGCCGCGTCAGGCTTCAGGTCTCGTCGCTTCGCCAGCACATAAAACTCAAACAGGCCCGCCACCATCGCCAAAGCGGCGAGAACCACGAATAACAGTTGCAGCCAGGAAATGAGGATGGAGGCGATAAGAAAAGGCAGGACGATGACAGCGGTGATGATACGCGACACGTTATTTTTGATTTCTGATTTTTAATTTGCGATTGAAATGCGATGTCGAGTTAACAAACAGACGCCAAACACGAACCACTCCGGACTGATAATCCAACTGAAGTTCAATCGCAAATCTAAATCAAAAATCTAAAACACTTCACTTCACGTTTGCTACCAGCTTCAAACCGCCGAAGCGACGATTGCGTCGCTGATAGTCGACGATGGCTTCAAGCAAGTGGACGCGGCGATAGTCTGGCCAGAGGGTTTCAGTCACATAGATTTCGCTATAAGCCGCCTGCCACAGCAGGAAATTGGAGATGCGCAGTTCGCCACTGGTACGCACCAGCAAATCCAGATCAGGTAGATTGCGGGTGTAGAGTTCATTCGCAATCCGCTCTTCTGTTAGCTCGTCAGGCGGGTTGCCTTCATCAAGTAGCCGCCGCACGGCTGCGCGGCAGGCATCGATAATCTCGGCTCGGCCGCCATAATTCAAGGCCACCGTCAACACCATTCCTTTGTTTTTCTCAGTTCTTTCGGTAGCTTTCGCAATCTCACGGCGCACAGTGTCAGCAAGCGCGCCCGTTCGGCCGATGGTCTGAAACTTGATGTTCTGACGGTCGATCTCGTCGAGTTCGAGACGAAGATAGCGTCGCAACATCCGCATCAGGGCAGCAACTTCGTAGCGCGGTCGCTTCCAGTTTTCGGTGGAAAAAGCGTAGAGCGTAAGAGCTCCTAACCCCAGACGCGCACCTGTATCGACGGCCGCGCGAACCGCTTCGACACCCGCGCGGTGCCCGGCAATACGCGGCTGTCCGCGCTGCGCTGCCCAGCGTCCGTTGCCATCCATTATGATCGCGACATGACGAGGCAAACGGTCCCAGGCGATTGATGCGAGCAGCATCTCGTCGCGGGTTCCGGGCTTTACGACTTTACCAAAATCAGAAAGCATAAGACTTCAATCAATGTAATCAGAGCCGCTCACATTCTTGCCTCAACTCTGAGGTGTGTCAACAAATAGGTACTGAGGAGATGTGGGTCAGTCTGGGTTTCGGCATATCATCACAAGCACAGCCCAATCCTTAAAGGACAGCTCAAGCCCGGCTGACTTGCAGGTAAGGAAGGCGGACCCTGTCCCCGCTCTTACGACCAAAATAAAAAATCGTTAGACAAACAACTCAATTTATTCTTACCTCCAAAGGGGCTTCCTAATAAGGCTCGCAAATGCTCGAACCTCAATCTCCCAAGCGTTGATGAGTGGCTTTCAAGCTCGAGGCGGGGACAGGGTTCGCCTTCCTGCAAATTACCGTAGGTCCTTTTTGGCTTTTTACATAGCTATCGCTCCCGGTGTAATGAGCTATTCACCCGGACCGAACTCACTCATAGCGAACCGACAATAACGTGAGGCCGTACGCGGGTGCGGTTGCTCCGGCAAGCGAGCGATCACCCTGCTCGATGGCGCGTTTAATATGTTGCTCGTCTATCTCGCCACGGCCTACTGCCAACAAAGTCCCCGCTATAGAACGCACCATGTAGCGGAGAAACCCGTCGGCACTGGCCTTGATCTCGACCATTGGTTCGCCTGAGCGTTCATCCGTGCGCCCGGAAACTTCGAGGTGATTAATGGTGCGTGTCCTGCCCTCGGTGTCCGATTGAGCCGCCGAGAAAGCAGTCCAGTCATGAGTACCAAGAAAGACAGCGGCACAGGAGGTCATGCCTTCAAGATCAAGTTGCCGAGCCTCGTGGTGTGCATAGCGAAGCCAAAATGGAGACATCACCGGACCGTTTACGACTCGGTAGAGATAGGTTTTCTCCAGAGCTGAATGGCGTGCGTGAAAGTCGTCGCTGGCGATTTGCGCCTGCATGATGCGCAGGTCTTTGGCCACGTTTCCATTAATTGCCGCGCGAAGCTTTTCGGGTGTTATGTTTCGCTCTACTCGAACGCTGGCCACCTGACCTTGTGCGTGAACGCCTGCATCGGTTCTTCCGGATCCATGAACTATCACCTCGAGGCCATCAATCAACGTTAGCGCGCGGGTTAATTCTCCCTGGACCGTGCGCAGTTCGCCCTGTCTCTGCCAGCCATGAAAATCTGTGCCGTCGTATTGAATGGTGAGCTTGAAATTCATGGTTGGTCAGTAGTTCGTAGTCAGTTGTCAGTCGTAAACGAAAGTAGACGAATTACCTCCAATCCAGAGGTTATGCCCCTGACAACTGACTACTGACCAGTGACTAGCGGTTTCCTGCTGCCCGGCTTTATAGCGGCTTCGTCTCGTTTGCACAGCTCGCAAATTGAAGGGTCCACGGATAGCACATTGAGCGTCGCGAGCGCGAAACGCGGTACACCCACATCGGCAACGCCCGCTGAACGATCGATGATTGAAGCCGCCGCAACTACGTTTGCGCCTGCGGCTTGCAAAGCATTCACCGTGTCGCGGGTTGAACCGCCCGTGGTTACCACGTCCTCAACAACCACCGTTCTCTCACTGGGCGACACCGAGAACCCGCGCCTTAAAGTCATCTCGCCATTCTCGCGCTCAGTCCAAATGAATCGAGCGCCTAGCTGTCGGGCAACTTCATGTCCGATTACGATCCCGCCAATCGCCGGAGAAGCCACGAGCTGAATATTGTCCTGTTTGAAATCTTCGGCGATGGCCCGACCAAATCTTTCAGCTTCCGCTGGATGCTGCAGCACGAGGGCACATTGCAAGTAGTTAGGGCTATGAAGCCCGCTGGTGAGGACAAAGTGGCCCTCAAGCAGTGCTCCCATCGCTCTGAATTTCTCAATCACATCTTCGGTTCGCACAATCTTTCCCCAATCGAAATATAATGCGTGTTACAATCGCGCCCGATGGCTCCCTATCCAAACCTCGTTTCCGACTCAACTCTTGTTCAAGAAACAATCGACTTGTTGCGCGACTGTGGCGGACGCGCTAACGCAGCTGAAATCGTCGATGCGGTTTTTAAGGTCTCGCACATCGACGATGAGCTGGCAGGCCTGCTCGTGGCCGATCTCGTCAGAGACGATCGTCGGTTCAGGTTCGTCGATGGGAAAACGATTGAGCTGCAAAATGACGACGTCGAATTTCGTCTGCTCGACGACCTGGATTTCGTAGTAGTGGACTTGGAAGCCACCGGCGCCAAGATGCCCCCTAACCGTGTTATTGAATTGGGGGCATACCGGATCCGTCAGGGGCGCCTTGTCGACAGTTTTCTGACGCTGGTAAACCCCGAAATTGCCATTCCTCGTTTTGTGGTCGCGCTCACGGGGATAACCAACGAGATGGTAAAGACCGCACCGGTATTCGCCGAAGTCGCTCCTCAGTGGCTGGATTTCGTCAGCGACGCAGTGCTCATTGCGCACAACGCACCTTTCGACACAAGTTTCTTAAATCATGAAATCTCACGCGTTTACCCCGGCCACCGGATGATTAATACGCACCTCTGCACGGTTAAGTTGTCGCGGCGAGTGTTTCCGGGTTTAACTAACTACCGCCTTGACACAGTTGCCAACCATTTCTCGATCCCGATCTTCCACCGGCATCGGGCCGGCAGTGACGCGCTCGCGACCGCCGAGGTTTTTCTACATCTGCTCACGCGCCTTGGAGAACACGGCGTCAAAGATCTTGCGAGCGCCCGAAACTTTCAGTTCCTAGAAATAAAAACCGAGGAAACCACCGAGGCCGCGCCGCTCCTCCCCTTAGTTCCTGGCTTCTAGACTTGCCTGAACGCGCGAATCCGATCTTCGTCTCCACAAACTGCGGGTCAGCAACACAGCAATAATCGTCGCTAGTCCGAACCCGATCCAGGGGTAGTACTTCGCCAGAAACAGCTTGGCCTGAGCGCCGTAACGAATTGCGAAGTAGCCTTCCAACAAGAAACGAAAACCACGACCTAACACAATCGCCACCACAAACCGAGTAAGGTTGAAGCGAAACACTCCGGCCGTGATCACAAATAATTTGAAGGGGAATGGCGGCGGCAGAAGCGATGCGACCAGTACGGAGATTACGTCGTAACGATCTATTAGTTCTTTGACCCGCTTCTGTTTCGATTCTGAAAACCTGGCGAGCGCACGCTTGCCCGCGCGACGTGACGCGTAATAGAGAATCCAACAACCAAGCGTCGATCCCGCGGTGGCAACGATTGCGTAAAAGACCATCCAACGCGGATGAGCTGCCGTTAATAGCAGCATCAACGCATCAGCGCTGCTCGGTAACGGTACAAAGCTTGAATCAAGAACTGCAACCGCGAACAGCCCAAACGGACCAAAAGCGATGAGAAAGTCCGACAGACGCGAAAGGCTTTTAATGAATTTATCGAGCAGCAGTTTCAACTAAGTGTCCTTCCTGCCTAGTAAATTTGTTCTTAAACTAATTCTCCGATTTTCCCGTTGGCGCCGCCTTCCTAACAAAACCTGTCCGGCATCGATTGACCACGACGTAAATCAGCAAACCAACAACAGCCACGGCTGCCACTATGCTGAGAATGACCAAACCATTGTCTTTCATGAACAATAGCACGCGCCTGCCGTAAAAAACTGCGAGGATGCCTTCCACGTAATAGCGAAACGACCTCGCCAACATCACGGTGGTCAAAAACTTCCAGCGCGGGTATTCCAGCGTGCCGGCGGTAGCAACGAAGATTTTAAAGGGCAGGGGCGGCGGAAGTATCGCGGGGACAGCGATAGCCAGAAAGCCGAACCGCGCATAGGCCCGCTCTACGCGCTGAATGCTTTCGGGCTTGAACCGTTTGCGCAAGAGCGCCTGACCACCGCGTCGCATGATCGAATAGAGCAGCCAGCATCCGAGAACGGAGCCGGCGGCAGCAAAAAGCGGGAAGTAGAAAACTGCATTTGGATACTTGTAACAACGCCCTACGACCAGGTAATCATTAATTTCCGGCAGGGATAGCAGCGACGAATCGAGGGCGCCAATGAGAACCATCGCCGGCGCCGCAAGGTAAAGCGGCACGTCGATTACGTACTGCTCCAGCCAGCGTCCAATTGAGCTTAACCAATCCATGATTTAGTGATAAGTGATTATAAGTGATGAGTGATCTTATCACGCTTGAATCTACTTGGCGGGAATAAAGACGGGCGGCGTGTCGTAGGTTACCCCGATGGTAAGACCGGAGTTAGGACCGAAGTTCGTCAGGCCCTTAATGCCGGCAAAATCGAAACGCAAACCGGACGCG
>Ga0136614_10000646_pt1 | contig 18282 bp, 20 predicted proteins | sample AntDrymUQ2792106_2_FD_106643 | JGI IMG/M metagenome (GOLD analysis project Ga0136614, IMG submission 106643) | Polar desert sand microbial communities from Dry Valleys, Antarctica - metaG UQ279 (21.06) | ecosystem: Environmental > Terrestrial > Soil > Desert | place: Antarctica: Dry Valley... | reverse complement strand
GTCGTAGCCGGGGAAGGTCGGAGCCTTCTTACCAGGCTTCTTCGGCGTCGGCCCTACGTTTATCTCCGGATTGACGCCGCCGTGGCGGTCCATCCAGAGCTCGATCGCGGCCTGCTGCAGGGCGCGGTCGAACCCGTGCGGCTTGGGGCGCCCGCCCTCGTTGGGCGCGAGCGAGAAGTGCATCGCGTCCTTGACGCTTCGCCAGCCTCCACCCCATCCGAACCCCTCGCTCGTGAAGCACTCGACGAAGTCGCTCGGCATGTCTGTCTTCAGCGCGCCGGTCGTGAACGGGTTCTTCTCGGGGTTGATGTCTACGGCGGCGGCCCAGGCGTGAGTCGACCAGGACTTCCCGCTGGTCGTCTGGCGGCAGTTGAAGCTCTCGATCCTGTAGACCTGATACGGGATCTCGTAGGCCTTCATGACGGCGCGCAGGAGCTGGTTCGCCGCGCGGCGGTCGAAGGAGATCGTCTTGCCGAACACCGTCACCGGCACGTGAAACTGCTGCTGGCAGTGGTTCCCGTAGTACGGCTCGAGTCCCGAAGCCATCTCGCCCCTTCCTGTTGGTCGGCAGCGAGCTTACGCGAGTAAGCGCCTCATTCCGAGTCGGGCCGCACCGCCGAAGACCGCAGTGAGGCCGGCGAGCCAGGCGACCTCGCGCCCGATCGTCGCCCACGGATCTGCGTCGTAGAGCGTCGACTCGAAGAGCCGCACCGCATGCGCGAAAGGAAACGCGGTAGAGACCCAGGCGGCCGGAGCGACGGCCACCTCGGGGAGTAGGCCGAGCAGCACCACCGGCAACGCAACGAGGATGGCGACGAGCGCGGCGGCCCGGGTCTCGCGCGCGAGCGTCCCGAGCAGGACGCCGAACGCGCCGAAGGCCGCTCCAGCGACGGCGAGACCTGCGGCGAGGAAAGGCACCCGCGCCCACGAGGCGAAGGAGGTCGAGCCCGCGAGCTCGATCGCCGCTCCGAGGCCGAGTGCCAGGACGAGCCCGAGTCCGACGGCCACGAGGGCGACCAGCGCGATCTTCTCGGCAACGAGTTCGCCGAGCCCGACCAGCCCTCGCGTCAGGCGCCCGAGAACGTTCTCGTCGCGTTCGGCGGCGATCCCCGCGGCGGCGACGAGGATGCAGAGGAGCGCGATCGTCAGGGCGAGCGCGTAGGCCTGCACCTGGGCCGAGAGGAGCCAGCCGCGGCGTCCCTCGTCGTCGAGCCGAAGCGTGATCGGATTTGCCGTCGCGCGCAGGGTCTCGCCGCTCTGATCGAGTGCGAGGAGTGCCTCCCGCACGAAGGTCTGAAGCTCCTCGACCTCGGCCCGGGCGACCGGGTCCTTCGCCCGGCCTTCCAGCTCTGCCAGGATCCGCTGCGCGCCCTCCAACCCGACGATCTCGAAGTCGTTCCCGAGGAAGGTGCCGCGGCCGCCCTCGCGGATCAGCCTGAGGTACTCGAGGTTCGCGTCGATGTAGGCGTCCTGCAGCCGCCGATTGAGGTTGTAGACGAGCGCCTCGGTCTGGCGCTCGACCCGCCCAGCGAGGCCTCCGCGCGTTATTCGCAGAACGAGCTCGGGCCGCCGGATGAGGCTTCGCAGCCGGGATACGAAGCCGCGCGGGACAATGATCGTCGCAACGGTGTCGCCTGTCCTCAGCGCGTCCGCCGCCTCGTCCTCGGACATGCGCACGAGGTCGACCTCAGTCTCGACCTGCTCGATCACGCCGTTCACGTCGAAGCTCTGCCCACCGACGACGAGGGACTCCGGGATCCGGTCCTGGTCGACGAAGCCGACGCGGGGGCGGTCGGCAGCGAAGCGAGCGACGAGCCCGACGAGGAGCGCGATCAGGAGCGGGTAGAGGACGAGCGCGACGACCAGGGCCGGCGCACGCGAGAGCGTCCGCAGGTCCTTCGCGAGAAGCAGGCGGACGGCCCTCACGCAAAAATCTCCGCGGCCGGGCTCCGCTCGTACTCGGCGAAGGGCCCGAGGAAGACGAGTCGGCCGGCCTGGAGAACGGCGACCGCGTCGGCATGGTGCTCGACCTCGTCCAGGTTCTGCGTCGCGAAGACGACGGCTCCCCCGCGCTCGCGCACGACGTCGACAAGACTCCACAGCCGCCGGCGCTGGCCGGGGTCGAGGGCTGCCGTCGGCTCGTCCAAAAGGAGGACCTCCGGATCCGCGAGGAGCGAGAGCGCGATGTTCAGGCGCTGCTGGTTTCCGGTCGAGAGCGATGCCGCGGGCCGGTTCGGCCCGACGAGATCGACGAGCGCGAGCAGCCGCTCCACCGTGCCCGGGACGTCCTGGACTCCCTCGAGGCGCGCGAAGAGCTCCAGGTTCTCGCGCGCCGTGAGACGCCCGTACTGCGCGGGACGCTGCGGGACCCAGCCGACCCGCGGCGCTGCGCTCGCCCGCTCCACCCGGCCGGCAGTCGGCTCGAGCGCGCCCGCGAGGATGGCCAGCAGTGTCGATTTGCCCGCGCCGTTCGGGCCCACGAGCGCCAGCGTCTCGCCCGCACGGACGTCGAGATCCGTGGGCGCGAGGGCCTCGTGCGATCCGTAGCGACGCGCCACGCCTCGGGCCGAAAGGAAAGGCTCGTTGTCCGGCCGCGCTGCCACCCTGATCCGGAGCCGACACTACCCAATGGCTCCCGGGACCCCATACGACCAGCAGGCCGAAGCGCCTGCAAACCGGCCGGTTCGGCGGTGCTGGCGACCCGACGCCTGGGACTGGCAGCCAGTCGACGGCTCCCTCGCGCTCGAGTGGGAGGAGCCCCCGCCGCAACCGCGTCTGACATTGGCCTCAGAGGCGGGTAGCCGGTTGAACGACAGACCGGCCTCGGGTAGCTTGCTGCGGATGGCTTGGCCCGAAGCACCGGGACTGGCCGCCCGTGCTGCGCTACGAGAGAGGAAGCGTGCGAGGGTCCAGCGCGCCCGCCGGTTCGCAGCTCTCGCCTTCGCGGGCGCCGTCGCCCTCGTCCTTCTCCTTACTGCGTTCGGCGCGGGCGGAGAACGGCCGGTCGAAACCGTCGGGCTCGCCCCGGCGCAGCGCCTCCTGCCCTCTGGCCCACCGAGCCCTCAGGTCGTCGCGCTCTACGAGACCCTCCGCGTCCAGCTGCCCGTCAACCAGGGCCGTGTGACCGCGATCGGCTACCACGCGGCCGGCGAGTCCGCGCTCGCGCTCGAGGCGGTGGGCTCACAGGCCAACGCTGGAGTCTTCGGCCGGCTCGTGCAGCATCTCGTCGGCGGCGACGGCTCGGGGATCCGCTACTACCTCTTGGAGGGCGGGATCGGGCCGCACACGGGCGGACTCGACATCGGGGCACCCGTCGGGACTGACGTCTACGCGCCGGTGGACGGGACAGTCATCGCGGTGTCCGACAGAGTCGTCGACGAGCTCACCTACGGGAAGCGGATCGAGATCCAGCCCGCCGGGGAGTCCGGGGTGGTCGTCGCGCTCACGAACCTCCGCGCAGACCCGTCCCTCAGCGTCGGCGACCCCGTCGTGGCCACCCGGACGAAGCTCGGCCGAATCCTCGACCTCTCGAAGGTCGAGCGGGCGGCGCTCGCCCGCTACACGCAGGACACGGGCCAGCACGTCCACGTCGAGGTTCACACGGCGGCCTCACTGTCCGCTCCGTAGCGATTCGGATCCTCTTCCTCGCGGACGTGTTCGGCTCGCCCGGCCGCCGCGCGGTCGAGGAGCGTCTCCAGGGTCTGCGCCACGAGCTTGGTGTCGATTTCTGCGTCGTGAACGGAGAGAACGCGGCCGATGGCGTCGGCCTGACCGCCAAGCTCGCCGCGAAGCTCCTGGCCGCGGGCGCCGACGTCATCACCACCGGGAATCACGTGTGGCGGCAGCGCGACCTGATCCCGCTGCTCGAGTCGAGCGACCGCGTGCTGCGACCCGCGAACCTCGGCGGGCCGGATGCCCCGGGCCGCGGATTGACCTTCGCCCCCACAGCCGACGGGACGCCGGTGGCGGTGATCAATCTCCAAGGCCACCTCTTTCTCGACGTGGCCGTCCACCCGTTCCTTCTCGTGGACGAGCTGGTCGAGGAGGCGCGGCGGACGACGCCGGTCGTCGTCGTCGACTTCCACGCCGAGGCAACGAGCGAGAAGGTCGCGCTCGCACGCCTGCTCGACGGGCGAGTGACGGCCGTGCTCGGCACGCACACGCACATCCAGACGAACGATGCGCGCGTGCAGCCCGGGGGGACCGCGGCGATCACCGACGCCGGCATGTCAGGCCCGCATGACTCCGTGATCGGCGTGCAGGCCGACCTGGCCATCCGCCGGATGCGCACCGGCATGCCAGTCCGGTTCCACCCCGCGAGCGGCGACGTTCGTCTAGAGGGCGTGATCGTCGACTGCGAGCCGGACGGCCGCGCTACGGGCTGCGAGGCCGTGCGCGTTCCCGTCCCGTAGCGCGGACGAGGACGGCTACGAGCCCGACGAGCAGGAGGTCGCGGCAAACGACGAGCCATGCGACCGGCCCGAGCGCGACCACGTCCCAGTAGCGGCCCGGAAACCAGAGCTGCGTCAGAACGAGGGCTCCGGCGAAGATTCCGAGGGCGAGGCGTGAACGGCTGAGCGCAAGCGGCACGAGCGGAAGGAGCCAGATCAGGAACTGCGGGGAGAGCACCTTTCCGAACGCGGCGAACGCTGCCACAGCCGCCGCGCACCCGACTAGAAGGTCGGCCGGCCCTCGCTCCGAGCGCGCGAAGACGATCCAGATGCCGACTAGCGCGAGCGCCTGCACAACCGTCTGCAGGGAGGCGACCGTGTCGGGAAGGGCGCCGGCGAGGTTTTGCGAGCCGTGGCTCGAGACCACTGTCGCCTCGTAGAGACCCAGCCGGTGTGCGGCAAGAAGCACGCCTGCGCCGAGGCTCTCTAGCTGGAGCGGCCGGCCCGTCTGACGCTCGACGCTGTCGAGAAGCCCGCCGGGTGAGGCGAGGAAGAAGGGGCCAACGACCACGACGAGGACGAGCGCGAAAACGCCGAGCGCTACCAGAGCTTCACGTGGGCCGCGCCGGCGAGCGACGTAGAGGAGCGCGAGCGGCACGAGGACGACGGGGTAGAGCTTCGCCGCGACCGCAGCGCCGAGCAGGCCGAGCCCGATCCGGTTTCGCGCGGACGCGAGGGCGGCGAGCGCACCCGCCGTGAGTGCGGCCGGCCAGAGGTCGAAGCGGCTGAGCAGCATCGAGCCGAGGAGAAGGGGCGCCAGGCCCGCAGCCGCCGCGCCCGCATAGAGGGTCGCCGTGGAGGCGCCCGCAGCCGCGAGCCCGACGGCGACGAAGGCGACCGCGGCCGCGCCGCACGCGAGCATGAGCGCCTCGAAGAGCGTCGGGTAGTTCCCGCCCGCCCCGAGCGACGGCACCGCGAACGCCGGCAGCGCCCCGGGCGGGTATTCGAGCTCGAAGTCCCGATAGGGCACCTTCCCCTCGAGCATTGCGTCGCCGTAGCCCTGGTAGACGGGCGTGTCGATGATCTGGTAGTCGCTGTAGAAGCCGAGGTGGAGGAGCGCCCACGCGAGGGAGAAGAGCGCGACCCCGGCCGCCGCGGCCGTCACGACACGGAGCGGGTCAGCCCGCGGGAACGAGCTCTGGGATCTCGCGCTCACCGGCAGGCGGCTCCTCCTCCCGCTCCTCGGCGCGCCGGCGCCGCGCTGCAGGAGCGAGGAGCGCGATCGCCACGAAGGGGAAGAACCACGGGATGTAGAGATAGAACCAGTGCGTGAGGACGAGCTCGAAGCCAATCAGGAGCGCGCCCGTGAGCGCAGCGAGCTGGAGCGGGCTCTTGCGCCTCGGAACGAAGTAGAGGGCGAGCGCCGACACGAGCAGGAGGACCTTGAGCGCGCCCTGGAGGACGGCCAGGTCAGGATAGCCTGGGTACTCGTCCCAGTCCCAGATCGAGAACGGCGAGGAACGTGAGAGCTGCCACCCGAACGTCCGGTCCCAGAACACGCCCGCCGCGGCGAGCGGGTCGGGCTCGAGCAGGAAGATCCAGAAGGCCAGAGCCGTCCCGAGCAGGAACCCAGAGGCGAAGAGCACGAGGCGGGGAACGGCAGGTCGCTCGAGGCCCCTGGGGTAGGACGCCCAGAGCGGCACGAGAAGGAGGCCGGCGAACTTCGCCCAGGTGGCGAGGGCGAGGAATGCGCCTCGCCCCGGAGGCGACGAGACGAGCCAGAAGCCCCAGATGAGTAGCGCGGGCATGATCGAGTCGTTCGAGTTCGAGCTCGAGACGTACTGCGTGAACGGGTAGGCCGCCCAGGCGAACGCGAGCGTCACGGCGAGGCGCGACCCCCCGAAGCGCCGCCCGACGAGCGCGAGCCCGGCCAGCGCAAGCAAGTCGAAGAGGATCGAGGTGAAGTGCGCGGCGGGCAGCTCGTCCCACTTCCCGGTCCAGCCGAAGGCGAGGTAGCCCGGTACGTAGCCGAGGTAGGCCACGGGCCCGTAGGTGTCCCCGCGCCCGTTCGCCGACTCGCAGCGCCCGTTCGTCTGGATGCGCTCACGGACGTACCCGTCTCCATCGGCGGCGCCGCACTCCTTTCCTTCATCGGTCGGCATATGGCTGTAGGGCATCTCGCCCTGCGAGGTGATCCGCTGGGCGCCGATCACGCTCGCGTACCCGACATCGATCACGTTCGAGGCCTCGGTGTTGAGCCCGATCCGAAAGCCGGTCAGAAAGACGGTCGCCGCGAGCAGGAGCCACACGGGCCAGACGGGCCGAGTCGGCCGGCCGCGTCCCCGGAGTGTCACCCAGACCAGACGGCCGAGCAGGTAGACGAGCGGCGGATAGACGAGCGGCATCGCCGTGAAGACCTGACCTTTGTTGAAGAAGAGGAGCGACAGGCCGAAGGAGAGGAGCGCGAGCAGGTCGGCGTTCCGGACGGAAAGCGGTCGACGAAGGTCGGCGAGCCCGACGAGGAAGAAGGCGCAGAAGCCGAGCCAGACGAACGGATCGTTGATCTTCCGTCCGAAGGCCCCGTCGTAGCCCCGCGCCATCTTCCATGCGACCTGGGGGCCGGTCCAGGCCTCGGTCACACGCGTGGAGGCGTCGTCGACCTTCGCTTCGACGATCTGCCCGGCTTCGCCCGGCACCCAGACCTTCACCGTCCAGACGCCATCGTCCTCCTCGAAGGTCGCGTCCTTCGTCAGCTTCCGTCCTTCGTACCGCTCGACCCAGTCGCGCAGCTTGGGATCGCGAAGGGCGAGATCGAGCGCCTTTTCCTCGGTCAGCCGCGCCTCGCGCGGCGGCGGGACGAACGGCGTGCCGATCAGGTTGCCGTCCGCGTCGTAGATCGGGCCCGACTGCGCGCCGGCCGCGGGGGCCACCAGAGCGACCACCGCAGCGGCAACGAAGGCGAGCCGCGTCAGCGCCGTCCGAAGCTCCACAGCTTGTTCGCGAGGAAGTTCCACGGCATGACGAGGATGATCGCGAGTGCTTGGGCGACGATCTCCCCCAGTCCGAGCCCGACGAGACCGCGCAGAAAGAGCAGGTTCCCGGCGAGCGCAACGAGCGAGACGAGCAGGAAGCGAGCGCCCTGGTGGAAGAGGTTCCCGCGCTGGTGGCGGAAGGTCCAGGCCCGGTTCCATGCGTAGTTGTTCGTCACGGCGAGGGCGAACGAGCAGACCGCCGCGACGAGGTAATGCATGCCGGCGACGACGAGAATCGAATAGACGGCCAGGTTGAGGACGTACCCGGAGGCGCCGACGGCCGCGAACTTTGCCAGCTGCATCCAGTTGGCCGGGCGGCGAAGGGCGAGTCCCCAGCGGCCGCCCGTCAGGCTCCGCGGGGCGACGGCTTCGCGGTTCCGCGGCATCCGCCGAAGCCTAGTTACGGGGTCGTGCCTACCTGCGGCCGGACCGACGGTAGCCACGCTCGCCCACCAGAGGGACGAAGCGGCAAGGAACCGAGTGCAGGACTGCCGGGCCCTCGGGACTGCGGATCGCGATCTCGAGCCGCTGCGTGTGGCGCCTGCCGATGGGGACGACGAGGCGCCCCCCCAGCACGAGCTGCTCGTACAGCGTCAGCGGCAGCCGGGGAGCCGCAGCGGCGACCGTGATGGCATCGAACGGGGCCGCCTCGGGGACGCCGAGTGATCCGTCGCCGACATGCACCCGGACCCCGGCATACCCCGCGGCGCCTAGACGGTCGGTGGCCCGCTCGGCCAACTCGGGGATCCGCTCGATCGAGTGCACCTCGGCGCCGAGGTCGGCAAGGACAGCCGCCGCGTAGCCTGAGCCCGTCCCAACGTCGAGGATTTTCCGTCCGGGCCGGACATCCGCGGCCTGCGCGATGAGCGCGACCATGAAGGGCTGGGACATCGTCTGGCCGAACCCGATCGCGATGGGTGCGTCCTCGTAGGCGCGCGGGCGATCCCCCTCGTCCAGGAACGCCTCTCTCGGGACCCGCCCCATGGCCGCAAGCACGCGCTCGTCGTCGATTCCGCGGTCGCGAAGCTGTCCCGCCACCATCGCGCGGCGCTCGGAGGCGAAATCAGACTCGAGCACCGGCGGTCTCGGCCCGGCGGGCCATCGAGTCGGGCACCTCGACACCGAGCGCCGAGAGGACGAACGGCGCGAGCTCAGTCAGGCTGGGGCACTCGCCAAGCTCCTCGCCGAAGCCCGCGGCGATGATGGGCACCACCGAGTCGCCGACCTGTAGCGAGCCGTGGCTCCCGCCGCCCGAATGATGGCGGCCGCCGAGGTCGGCCAACTCGTAGCCGTCCGCGGCGGAGACGATCACCTCGCCCGCGTTCGGGCACGCGAGCGCGCACCAGGCCCGCTCGAGGGCGTCCGGATAGACCGAGTCCTCGAGAAGCCCGCGCTCGCCCTCCGTCCCCCAACCTCCGTCCTCAGGCGCGAAGCGAAGCTCCTGGCCCCGGCGCCGGGCTACCGCAAGCGGGCCTTCCCGAAAGAGGACGACGTCCGCCGCCGGCTCGCCGTCGAGCCGCCGGGCGAGCTCCCGCGTGCTCGCCCCGCAAGCGGGGAGCCGGTAGACCATCCCCGATCGGTTCGAGGCGGTGATCGCCACATCCGACGCGTCGGGATCCTCGCGGCGACCGCGCAGGACTCTCAGGTCGGAGAACGACTCCTGCAGGCTGGCGACCTTGTCCACGTGGGTCTGCCCATGGTCTGCGCAGACGATCACGGCGTAGCGCTCGAGCAGCTCGTCCGGGCCACCGGCAGCCTCCATCAGCTGCCCGACGCTCGCGTCCGCGCGGGAGAGGGCGTCGAGCGGAGAGGCGGGCCCGGCCAGGTGGGAGGCGTAGTCGAAGTCGGGGAGGTAGAAGACGAGGAAGTCGAAGCCGTCCCGCGTGACGAGCCAGCGCCCCACGTAGCCCGCGTAAGCGTCCGTCGAGCCCTCCACTCGCGAGCGAACCGCCAAAGGCGCTCCGGTCGGGTCGGATTCGAACAAGTTGAAGAAGAAGAAGCGCTTGGGCCCGTACGCGGCCTCGAACCAGCGATTCCGGGTTGCGAGCTCCGGGAGGCGGATGGGATGGCGTGTTCGTCCGCGGTAGCACGTGAAGTTGATCGCAGCCGGAACGAGGCCCGCGTCCTCAACGGCTTCGAAGACCGTCGTCGCGCGGGAGCTCACGTGCGAGTGGCTCATGTTGAAGACCGCGTCGCGGACCGCCTGCCGCGCGCCCACCGCCCGCATCGCGTGAAAGGACGAGCCGTACTCGATGATCCGCCGCTCGCCCCGGTGGTACCAGGAGAGGTGGGGGATGTGGTGCACGTCCGGGTGGGCGCCCGTCGCGATCGTAGTCAGGCAGACCGGGGTCACCGACGGGAAGGTCGTCACGCCCCGGCGGTAGCTGCCCTGGTCGACGAGGTGCGAGAGCGCCGGAACGCGGCCCTCCTCGATCCCGCGTTCCAGCATGCCCGGCGTCAACCCGTCGATCACGACGAGGACGACCTTCTTCGCGGCCCGGCGCGGGGGCACTAGTCCTTGGCGAGGATGCGAAGCCCGGCGAAACGGCCCGAGGCGCGACGCCGCAGCCGCTCGCCGAGGAGCGGCGCTGCGAGTGCTTCCAAGTACCCGACAACCGGCACGAGTGCGAGAAGGGCGAGCGCGAGCGCGGCGGCGAGGACGGCCGCCGGAGCCAAATGCCGGAACGAGAAGACGCCGATAGCGACGCCGACGATCGTGGCGACGATCGCCCACCCGGTCGCAAAGACGGCGATGAGGGCGGCGGCGACGGCTGCCGCGGCGATCAAGGCAAGCGCGAGCGCGCGGTTTCCCTCGCGCCCCTGACCGGGCGTTCCGGCCGCGACGCCCAGGCCGAGCGCCACGCCGAGGAGGTACAGGTCGAGCAAGCCGTCCAAGCCGCCGGAAAGTGTAGCCCGGGGTAGGCTCGCCGAGGGATGGACTTCGGCCTCCTCGTCGCGCTTCTCCTCGCCGCGGTGCTCCTGGTGCCCGTCCTCAGCCGGAAGCTCCTAGAGCGCCGGCGGGTCCGCGCCCTCGAGACGATCGAGCGGGCGCGCGGCACGCGTGTGATCGCGCTCATCCATCGCCAGGAAACCGTTGGCTTCCTCGGTGTACCGCTCTTCCGCTTCATCGACATCGAGGACTCGGAGGCAGTCCTGCGCGCCATCCGCATGACTCCGGACGAGCGGCCGATCGACCTAGTGCTGCACACCCCCGGCGGCCTCGTCCTCGCATCCGAGCAGATCGCCTATGCACTCCGCGACCACCCCGGCAGGGTGACGGTGCTCGTGCCGCACTACGCCATGTCCGGCGGCACGCTCATCGCCCTCGCGGCCGACGAGGTGCTCATGGACCCTGCCGCCGTTCTCGGGCCGGTCGACCCGCAGCTCGGAGACCTCCCGGCGGCCTCGATCGTGCGCACCGTAGCCCGCAAGCCCATCGATCGGGTGGACGACCGCACGCTCATCCTGAGCGATGTGGCCGAGAAGGCGCTCCGGCACATGAAGGAGGTCGTCCGCAGCCTGCTGGCCCCGCGGATGGAGGCCGAGCGGGCGGAGGCGGTGGCCGAGCAGCTTGCGGGCGGCCACTACACCCACGACGACCCGATCACCTTGGGCGAGGCGCGCGATCTCGGGCTGCCGGTTGCCGAGGGCGTCCCGCACGAGGCCTACGAGCTGATGGCTCTTTTCTCGCAGGCCGGCGGGCGCCGGCCGAGCGTCCAGTACGTGCCGCTCCCGACGGCTCCCCCGCCGGACACGCGGCGCCATGGGCGGCCCTAGCCGTTTCGTCGAGCGCGTTTTGGGGAAGGAATTGTCCAGTACCGGCTCCCGCGATGGGAAACGAGACGCGCCCCATTCTTCTCTTCTTCACCACCCCGACCTCAGGGCCGGCCAGGCGCATGGAGAGCCTCCTCGCCCACCTTGCCCGCAAAGAGCGGTCGCGCCTGCGGGTGTCGCGCATCGACGTAGATGCGTCGGCCGAGGTGGCCAAACGACTGCGAGTGACCGACGTCCCGACGCTCATCCTCGTGAAGGACAAGCGCCCGGTGGCGCGCCTCGAGGGCCGCGTGAGCGCGCCTCAGATCGAGCGCATGCTCGAGCCCTACCTCGTCGGCTCGCCCGAGACCGTCGCGGCCTAGACTTCAATCCACTTGTCCCCGGGCTTCGTACGTCCAGGGGTCCGACAGGGAGGTCAAATGAGAAAGATTGTGCTAGCGGCGCTTCTTGGCGCTGTCGTAACCGCACTCGCAAGCGGCTCGTTTGCGATTGCGCGAGGCGGAGGCGGGGAGCGCGGCGCGTTCGATACCAGGCTGAACGGCTGGCAAGAAGTTCCGTCCCAGGTTCGGATGGGCGAGGGGCGCTTCCACGCCCGCGTAATCAGGCTCGCGGGCGAGCCCGCGATCGAGTACGTACTTCGGTACGAAGGCCTGGAGGGCGACGCCGCCCAGGCCCACATCCACATCGGCGACCAGCACGAGAACGGCGGCATCAGCGCGTTTCTGTGCGGGCCGGCGACCTCGAGCGACAAGCCCGTCTGCCCGCCGCGAGCGGGCACGGTGCGCGGCGTGATCGACCGGGCCGACGTGATCGGACCGGCCGGCCAGGGAGTGGCCGCGGGCGAGATCGAGGACCTGATCCGGGCCATGAGGCGCGGGGAGGCCTACGCGAACGTCCACACAAGCGTGGCGCCCGGCGGCGAGATCCGCGGCGATCTTGGCCGCGGTGGCCACGGCGGCCGAGGCGGCGGGCACGACGACTAGGCCTTTCGCGAGGGCGCATGGTGGAAGAGCCCGGCTACGGCCGGGCTCTTCGCTATTCGGGGCCCTGTAGGCGCCCGATTACCGTGAGCAGGAACTCGCTCGCGCGAACGCCGTCGACGACCCGGTGGTCGAACGTGCAGGAGAGCCAGCCCACCTTCCCGACGACGATCTGGCCGTCGCGAACGACGGGCCGCTCGCCGATCCGGTGGAGGCCGAGGATCCCGACCTCCGGATGGTTTACGAGCGGTGTCGCGAAGAGGCCGCCCAGCTTGCCTCCACTCGAGACGGTGAAGGTCGACCCGCGAACCTCCTCGGGCGTCAGGCTCCCCGAGCGGGCGGCCTCGGCCAGGCGGGTTGCCTCGGCCTCGAGGTCGTCCGGTGATCGCGCGTCAACGCCGCGGACGACGGGGACGACGAGCCCCTGGCCGGTCTGGACTGCGAGACCGAGGTCGAAGCGCTCGAGGTAGAGGATCTCGTCGCCCTCGAGCCGGGCGTTCAGCTCCGGTACCGCGCGTAGGCCTCGGACGGTCGCTTCGAGGAGGTACGGCAGGTAGCTGCGCTGGCCGCGCACCGCGTCGAGCGCGGCGAAGTCGCATTCCTCGACGACGGTCACGGCCGGAACCTCGCGATGGGACGTCGTCAGGTGCTGCGCGATCAGCTTGCGGACGCCGCGGAGCGGCTCGCGACGGCCTGCTTCCGCCGGTGCCGGCTCGACGCCGGAGGCCGCGCCCCGCACGTCGTCCTCGGTCACCCGCCCCTGAGGGCCCGTCCCCACCAGCGACCCGAGGTCGACGCCGAGCTCATGCGCCACCCGGCGCACGAGCGGCGTCGCGCGAACGCGCCCGCGTGCCGGGGAGTCAGACGACTGCCTCGGGGGCGGTGCGGTAGGCGCCGCCCCCGAGGCGCTGGGCCGCTCCCCGGCGACCGCTCCATCGCCGCCGATCACGATCAGCACGGTGCCCACCGGGACAGTGTCACCCTCGCCCACGAGGATTTGCGCCACCTTCCCCGCGGCGGGCGAGGGGATCTCGACCGTGGTCTTGTCCGTCTGGATCTCGACGAGCGGCTGGTCCTCGACGATCTCGTCGCCCTCCGCGACGAGCCAGCGGGCGATCTCGCCTTCGGTCAGTCCCTCACCGAGATCGGGCAGCTTGAACTCGTAGGCCATCGGCGGCGGACAATACTTGCGCCTAGGGCCGCGGCAGCCCGATCCAAGCGTCCGCCGGCGCGATCAGGACACGGAGGCCGACGCGCCGCCTCTCGACGTCCTGAAACTCCCAGAGCGAGACCGCCTGGGCGTCGGGTGGGACGCGTGCCGTCGCATCTGCCGGGACGTAGCCGCCCTGGAGGAGGCGCTCCGCGTCCCAGATCCCGACGGCATTCGGGTCGTGCTGGTTCTCCGGCTCCGGGACGAGCGCGAGGAGGCGTCCGGGCGTGAAGGCGTCATCCTGCAACGCCTCGGGGCGATACGAGGCCCCGGCCAGCGGCACGATCAGAAGGCGCTCGTCATTCCAGTGCACCGGCTCTCTCGTGGCCGCGTCGCGCAGCCAGTAGCCGCCCTCGCCGCGCTCGAGCCAGAGGCGTAGCCGCTCGGTCAGGTGCTCAAAACCGGAGCAGGCGCCGTGCCGCGTCGACGACGCGCTCGACGGAGGGCATGTAGGCGTCCTCGATCTGCCAGTACGGGTAAGGCACGTCGAAGCCGGTCACGCGGACGACCGGGCCCCGCAGGTCGAGCATGGCCTTCTCGGCCAGGATCGCCGCGAGCTCGGCGCCGAAGCCCGCGACGCGGGGGGCCTCCTGGACGATCACGACCCGGCCGGTCTTCGCGGCCGAGGCGAGGAGCGCCTCCTCGTCGAGGGGCTTCAGGGTGCGGATGTCGAGCACCTCGACGCTCGCCTCGCCCGCGAGCGCGTCCGCCGCCTGCTCGGAGAGCGGCACCATCGAGCCGTAGGCGACGAGGGTCAGGTCGGAGCCCTCCCGAGCGATCCGGGCCTGGCCGAGCGGAACGACGTAGTCGCCCTCCGGCACGTCTCCACGCATCGTCCGATAGTGGAGCTTCGGCTCGAAGACGACGACAGGGTCAGGGTCGCGGATGGCCGCGGCAAGAAGCCCCTTCGCGTCCGCCGGAGTCGACGGGATCGCCACCTTCACGCCGGGGGTGTGCACGTAGTACGTCTCGGGGGAGTCGTCGTGGAGCTCGGGCGCGCGCACGCCGCCGCCGTAGGGCATGCGGATCGTGAGCGGGAAGGTCATCCTGCCGCCCGTTCGCCAGTGGTAGCGGCCCACATGCGTGATGAGCTGGTCGAGCGCGGGGTAGGAGAACGCGTCGTACTGCATCTCGCAGACGGGCCTCCAGCCGGCCATACAGAGCCCGACGGCGGAGCCGAGGATCCCCGCTTCCGCGAGTGGCGTGTCCACACAGCGATCAGCCCCGAAGCGGTCGAGCAGACCCGCGGTCGCGCGAAAGACGCCGCCCGCGCGACCGACGTCCTGGCCGAGCACCATTACGTTTTCGTCCCGCTCGAGCTCCGTGTGGAAGCAATCGTTGATCGCCTCGACCAGCGTCAGCTCAGCCACTCGAGCCTCCGAGGATGCGGCGAAGGTCGGCGAGGTCCGCCGCGAGCGAGGGGGGCGGATCGACGTACGCGTGCTCGAAGACGAGCCCGATGTCCGCGGGCGACTCGGCCTCGGCCGCGCCGATCCCTGTACGCATGACGTCGGCCGCGTCCCCACGAATCTCCTCGACCGCCTCGTCCGAGAGCACCCCCAGGCGCCGGAGATAGCCCTCGTAGCGCCCGACGCATTCGCGCTTCTTCTCCGCCTCGACCCGCTCGAGGTCGATGTAGACGCGTGGATCGTCGGCGGTCGCATGCGGTGCCGTCCGGTACGTGACCGCCTCGATGAAGCTCGGCCCCTCCCCCCCGCGCGCGCGCTCGACCGCCTCCCGCGTCGCCTCGTACACGGCGAGCACGTCGGCGCCGTCCACCCGCGTCCCCGGCATCCCGTAGCCCACCGCCTTGTCCACGAGAGCCTCGGCCCGTGTCTGCGCCGACAACGGAGTGGAGATCGCCCACCCGTTGTTGTTACAGAGGAGGACGAGCGGCGCGCGCATGACGGCGGCGAAGTTCGCGCCCTCGTGAAAAGCACCCTCGGAGGTCGCCCCATCGCCGAAGAACGCGATCGCGCAGGCGTCTTCTCCGCGCAGCTTCTTCCCCCAGGCGAGCCCGGCCGCGTGCGGGACGTGCGTCGCAATGGGCACAGAGATGGACGCGACGTTGTAGTCGGCCGGGTTCCACCAGCCGGCCGGATGCCCTCGCCACCAGGAAAGGATCGTCTCAGCGGGCATCCCACGCAGGAGCCCGATCGCCGACTCCCGGTAGGACGGAAAGATCCAGTCGTCGTCGCCGAGCGCGAATGCGGCTCCCGCCTGCATGGCCTCGTGATTCCAGAAGATCGCGTAGGTCCCGATGCGGCCCTGCCGGTGGTAGACGACCGACCGCTCGTCGTAGGTGCGCAGGAGCACCAGGTCTCGGTAGAGCGCGACAAGATCGGCCTCGGAGAGACCGTCGACCTCGCCGTCGGCCACGGTCTCGCCGTCGCCGATCACGCGCCGAAGCTCGGGTTCTGCCGCGGCAACCTGGGCCATCAGGCCCGCATTATCGCGAAGAAAGGAGGGGCCTCCCGCGAGGCCCCTCCTTTCGACTGGTACCCCGTTTAAGGAGCCGGAGCCGGCGCGGGTCCGCCGGCGAGTCCGCAGAGCAGATCGCCGAGGATTCCGTGACCCCGCTCGGCCGTCACGACGAGGTGCACACGCGACAGCTGCACGCGCAGCCCGAGGATCCGGAGATCGAGCGGCCCGAGCACGAGGTCGAGCACCGGGCACGTGCCCAGGTGATCGATCGAAACCTCGGAGGCCGGAAGCGTCCCGATCTTTCCGACATCGCGGTTCCAGGCCGACACTCCGGCCCGGGTGTTGAGCCGCTGTCCGGCCAAGCCGCAGAGCAGCTGGCCGAGGATCCCTCCCCGACGGTTGGCGGTGATCCGAAGCGTCACGCGATCCAGATGCACCACGAGCCCGAGCAGGTTCAGATCGAGCGGGCCCAGCGTCAGGTAGAGGATCTGACAGATGCCGCCGCCCGAGCCGGCGAGCGTGCGAGCCCGGTAGACAACAGGCTTCGACGTGCGGTAGACCGCGCCGTCTGCTGTGGTCGCGATCACGTTGACCACGCCTGTGGCACGCAACTCGCCCCCAGCGCGGTGGAGACGGCCGACAGTGTGCGTCACGCGGACGGTCGCGGCCTCCTCGGCCGCTCCCGTTGCGCCTGCGGCACGGGCTGCGGCACGGAAACGTTTCGTCAATGGAGGGTGACGCCCCAGCCATTGCACCCGCGTCGCCCCGGCCGCGATTCAGGACAGGCGCAAGCCTCCGACGATCACCTCCAAGGCGTTGCGCTCCGCCTCGAAATGCGCATCCGTAACGTCGCCCAGATCCTCGCCGTCGACCTGAAGCGGCGTCGGGCCGTCGCACTCGATCCGCAGCTCGTCGGCGTCGTGCACGTGGATCACCCAGCCGGCCCGCGTGTGCGTGGGACGCAGGAGCACGGAGACGGCCGCCCGGGGGAGGCGAAGCGGCGTGAGGCTCTTCGGCGCCACGAGGTCGAGCCCGAGCTCGAAGCGGGCCTCCGGCGCGACGTGCAGCGGGGCGCGACCGGCGTAGGTGTAGGGGTCGCAGTTCGCCACGAGCGCGAAGGCGGCGCGGCCACGACCGAGGACGGTAAGCGACGGTGCGAGGCTGCCGCGCCGGTGCGCGAGGAGACGCGCGAGCTCGGCGGCGAACGCCAGGTCTCCCGGACGCCTGCCGCGCGTCCTACCGCGACGGTCGACCGCGCGGACGAGCTCGGCGTCGAGACCGAGGCCCGCCGAGAAAGTGAAGCGCCGGCCGTTCACGCGGCCGAGCGAGATCCGGCGGGTCTCGACCGTCCGCGCGAGCATCCTGGCGCACTCAACGGGGTCGCGGGGGAGCCCGAGCGCGCGCGGCAGGACGCTCGTCCCGCCACCCGGGAGGAAGCCGACAAGCGCTTCCTGCTCGAGACCATTGACGACCTCGTTGTAACCCCCGTCCCCGGAGAAGACGTACACGCGCTCGGAGTCGGTGGCCGCCGCGAGCCTCGTCGCGTGCCCCGCGCGCTCGGTCAGGAGAGTCTCGACGTCCCCGAGCTCACGCTCGACGGCTCCTACGAGCTCGGGTGTGACACGCGAGGCGTGCGGATTGACGATGAGCGTGGCCCTGGCCACGCGCGCAGACTAGGCGGGGGTGTCGTAGCCGCGCATCCCGTCTACGAGCAGCCCGAAGAAGGCGTCGGCCACGGCGTCGGTGTCCTGCCCGGGCCGAAGCCACGTGTAAGCCCAGTTCGCGGCCGAGAGGAAGAGCAGGGCGGCCGCGTTCTCGTCGAGGTCGGTGCGAAACTCGCTCAGCTCGCGGCCCTCCCGGAAGAACGCGCGGATGCGCTCCTCGTAGCGGCGCCGCTCGGCGACGATCTCTCCCCGCCGCTCGTCCTCGAGATAGCGCCATTCCTGCACGAAGACCGTGGCGACCTCGAGCTGCTCGGCGACGAGAGCCAAGTGGGACCGCAGCGCGAGGTGGATCTTCTCCGTCGCGGGGAGTCGCTCAGGGATCGCGTCGAGTGACGCATGGAACGCCTCGGCCCCCTCCCGCATGGTCTCGTGCAGGAGCTCCTGCTTGCCCTCGATGTGCGCATAGAGCGAGCCTTTCTGCACTCCCAGGGCCGCCGCGAGGTCGCCGACCGAGGTGCCGTGGTAGCCCTTCTCGGCGAAGAGGCGCGCGGCGTGACGAGAGAGCTCCTGGCGGCGAGGGGTGCTAATCTCCCTAGCCTAACGAGCGTTCGGTAGGAGGAGCAAATGGCGCCGCGGACGGAGCAGGAGTTCAAGAAGCACGTGCAGGCCGGCGGGCAGGTCGAGACGAATGACTGGATGCCCGACGAGTACCGCGCGAAGCTCATCAAGTTCATCGAGATGCACGGGAACTCCGAGCTCATGGGCGTCCTCCCCGAGCGGGAGTGGATTCTCCGCGCGCCAACCCTC
>Ga0136614_10000643_pt1 | contig 18294 bp, 14 predicted proteins | sample AntDrymUQ2792106_2_FD_106643 | JGI IMG/M metagenome (GOLD analysis project Ga0136614, IMG submission 106643) | Polar desert sand microbial communities from Dry Valleys, Antarctica - metaG UQ279 (21.06) | ecosystem: Environmental > Terrestrial > Soil > Desert | place: Antarctica: Dry Valley... | reverse complement strand
GACCACGGTCTTGTCAGCCTCCAGTTTCCGCCTAAGTGCCTCGTTACCGTTCCAGCCCTAGCCCAGAAACAGCGCATCCATCAGCTTTGCTGCCTCGAAGATCTTACTCAACGCCTGACGATCGTTCCCCGAGAGCCCTGAGAGGTTGGCGGTTAAAACGGTCGGAGAGAAGCGGGCGATCTTTTTCGCCAGTTCTGGATCACCGGCTGGTTTGCGGCGGGCTTTCTGATTGCTCACGACACTCATACTCAAACTCACCATCAATAAAAACGCAGTAACAAGTTTCATAATCAAATCCTCTCGAGTCCCACGGCCAATGCCTGGGCTGACAACTATTCTGGGGATCGCGGGCGTCCCGCCCGCAACGCGCCCTCTTCTTGTAGAAACTTAGTCAGACCGTATTCGCGCTTTACGCGCTCATTGCGGGCGGGAACCCGCGATCCTTTACAGTTCCTGCCGGTTATTTAAGATCTTCACGAACGAACCCGAATGAAGTTCTGCGAGGGTCAGTCCCGACAGTTCGACGGCCTCTTCCTGCTTGATTGCCCCTGAATTAATCGCGCGCAGGAAGTAATTGAGCAATCCCTGCCCGGTTGCCGCATCGTCAAAGACATCGCCAACAAGCGTCGCCTTGGCGGCCTTCTCCACAAAGTTTTTCAAACGCTCAGAAGCGGCATCCAGGCTCTCGAGAAAGAACGCATATACCGCAGCATAACGAGTCGGTAACTGTGCCGGGTGCAAATCCCATCCCTGGTAGAAGGCATTTACAAGGGAATGTTGGATGTGGTCGTAATGAAGTTTCCAGGCTCGATGAACGACAGTGCGGTTCTCTTCAATCTGTTCCAGGGTCAGTCTGGGGCCACCCTCCACAAACCGGTGTGGCGCCACGGGCATGATGTTGGTTGCGCCATCTGACAGCCAAATCCCGGTTCCGGCAAAAGCAACCTGCATCATGTGCTTAGCGAAATCACAGGCCGAGTGCATCATGTGCTGGTGTGCGGCCGTGATGCTGCAACTCGCGGTGTAGTCGTAGGTACCAAAATGTGCAGCGATGCAACGACCCCGGGCGGCGGCCAACAGCAGAGGAAGATTGATGTCGCCACGAGCGTTAATGATCGACTGCGTCGTTTCGATCATCAGCTCCAACTTCAGTGACCCTGCGGAAATTCCGTTTTCCCGTTCCAGCAGATCGAACAGATCGGCTAAGGCTGCGGCTTGCTCCGGAATCGTGATCTTGGGAAGCGTGACGACAAAATTGTCGGGTAGTTTGCCGCCGGTCTTTTCAAGCAGAGTTGAAACGAAAATATCCAGTGTGCGAACGCTGCGGGCCCGTAGTTCTTCGCTGAAGGGCTTGATGCGAATGCCGATGAAGGGTGACAAACTCTTATCGACAAGCCCCTGCGCCACTTCGCCTGCGGCTGCCGCAGCGTGGCCGTCCTCTTCATCGTCAGGTCTGTTGCCGTAACCGTCTTCAAAGTCAATCCGAAAATCTTCAACGGGTTCATACCGCAGTTTTTCGGATACCCGCTGGTAAATAGTATGCGCCAGCCACGCAGATTTATTTTCCACGCGGACAGCTTCCGGATGATTTTCCAGATTGGTTGTCAGTTCCTCCACTTCGTTAGCGGATTCGGGTAAGTGCTCGGCGCCGGGTAAGCCAAGCGCCTTCGCAAAAACCAGAAAGTCGGGAGCGAACTGATCGAGCGAACGACGTGCGAGAGCGCCGAGACGTTGGGCTGTATCAGCTCGGAAAAGATGCGCTCCGCCGTAGACCGTGTGCACCGGTTGGCGTCGGCCTGTTTCTCCGGGGTAAGTTTGCGCAAAAGCGTTGTTGCCCTGGCTCAAGCGCGCATTAATCTCTCCAGTGGAACCGTCAGACAGCGACGTTTTCATATGTACCTTCGACAAGTTGAAATAAAGTTTGAGGCCCGACTTTAGTACAGGCAGCGTGAAAGTTAAAGACTATGTAACGCAAACTGTTAGTTTGCGTTCTCGGGCTGCCATTACCAACCCGTCGCAAACTGACAGTTTGCGTTACAAAGTCGGAATCATTGACATTTGCCAGCGATGGTAATAACGTCCGCTCGTTCTTCACGGGCTGAATCTCCCGAGCAACCTCGTATACTCGCCAGCCAGCCTTGGACAGTTTAATCAACGCTGCCCCAACTTCCTCGCGGGTTCAAGGGACGACCACACAATCAGATTAAGAATCATGTGCCGTCATAAACAATTTCGTTCACTTCCGAGCGTGCTACGTCTTCGGAGCGCGCCCTCTTGGTTAAGCGATTAATCGTCGATAGGAGGAAAGACAATGGCCAGCAAAGCCACGCTTCATCTGGACGTAATGGACGTCTACGGAAAACGGATCGCAGAGAAGATCGACATCATGCTGCGTCACAAGGTTCTAAGCGATTTCAAGAGAGTAAGTGGTAACGGCGCAAAGACGATCGAGGTTCGAGATTTGTTCGGTGATCCCCAAGGACTCTATCAATTGGATGTGGATCCGCCGTCGTATCAATCTGTCAGTCATTTCGTAAACATGAAGTCCAGCGGGATAACTTCAATGAGTCTGACGCTGCCCATCGATCCTTTTAAGGTTAAACAGGTTAATTTTCCAGCATTTTCGGCTTTGGAAGCTGCTGTCTCCGGATTGCTGAAGGCTAGCGCCGCAGTACTTTCGTTCGAGGGAAAGAAAGGGAAGGTACTCTACGACGCTCTCGACCCGATTCGGAAAGCAGGCTTCTTTAATATTGTGCGAAAAACTGGATCCACCGGCCTGGCTAACGGAAAAAGCGTGCTGTCTTACATTCAGGAACTTACAGAGCTGCGTGGCGATCGCTTTTTTGCGGTGGTCAGCAAAGATCTACGCGAGGAAACTAAGAACAGTATTGACGAAGGCATCTTTCATCCGGCTGATCAGAGTCTGCACCACCCGCCGCCGAATTTTTCCGCTGCCGGGAGTTTCAAGACTTCTGATCGCTACGGGAATCTCCAGCTTACTTTCTTCGCCAAAGGCGACGAGTGGGTGGCGGACATCGACATCGATGATGCTGGTGGCTTGGAACACGTGTTCCAGGTGTTGCGCAATAAAATTTCCGGGCGGCCCACGCATCCTTACAACATCCACGAAATCCTGGTGAAGTTTCAGCAACTCGATCCGGGCTATACGTTCACGGTGTGAGAAGAAAGAAGGGAAACTGGGGAATAGGGGAACAGCGAACAGCGGAACAGTTGAATACTGAGACATGTGATGTGGACAAAGTTCAACCGAGCGGAGGTGAGCGATGGCGACAGACTTTGACGCAGTAATAATTGGGAGCGGTTTTGGCGGCGCAGTTTCAGCGCTGCGGCTCGCCGAGGGCGGCTACCGTGTGCTCGTTCTCGAACGCGGTCGTCGCTGGGTGCGTGAACAGTATCCGAGCATCACGCGTAGCGACTGGCTTTGGAATGAGGCCCATCCTGAAAGGTCCAACGGCTGGCTCGACATTCGTCAGCATGGAAATATCGGTACGGTTGCCGGCGCCGGTGTTGGCGGCGGTTCGCTTCACTTTGCGAATGTTGTGATTGACGCTCACGAGGATTTCTTCCGCGCGGGTTGGCCACCCGAGATCAACTTCTCCGTGCTCGCGCCTTACTACCAAAGGGTCAGTGATGTGTTGACCCCACGCAAGATTCCGGCTAACCAGTTTTCAAACCGCACGAAGTTGCTTAAAGAAGCGGCGCAGCTCGCAGGCTTCGGAGCGCAGTACGACGAGGTCGAACTCGGCATCAAATTCAATCCGACCTACGCCTACGACGCGTCAAACGAACCGAACGCTGAAGACAGCGTAATGACGCCGAACGCGGATGGTATCAACCAGGGTTTCTGTGTGCACCTGGGTCAGTGTGAACTCGGCTGCCCGGTTGAGGCCCGCAACACGCTCGCCCTGAATTACATTCCGCGCGCGGAGAAGAAAGGTGCGGAAGTCAGACCGCTGCATGTCGTTCGCAACATCGAGCCAATTTCCGGCGGTTATCGCGTCCACTTCGATCGAATTCAGCAGGGAACGCTGATACGCGGTTCTGTAACCGGGCGCGTCGTGGTCGTTTCCGGCGGCTCGATCGGTTCCACGGAACTTCTGCTGCGCTGTCAGAAACAGCACAAGTCGCTTCCAAATCTCGGCAAGATGATGGGTGGGAGGTGGTGTACCAACGCCAACTATCTGAGCCCGGCCTTTCACGCGGGTCGAAAGGTCTATCCCTCGCGCGGACCGACAATCACTGCCGGCATCCGCTTCTTCGGGGATAACAACTACAAAGGCAGCCGTTTCATGATCGAGGACGGTGGCGTGCCCGATCTCTTGTTTGAATACAAGGACAACCTGAAAAACCCGCAGGGCGAGGCGCAGAGGTTTGGCGATGCCTTGCGAGAACTGTACAAGGGGCTAAACCAACAGCCCTTTGAAACGCTAATGCCGTGGTTCGCTCAGGGGCGCGATGAGCCGATTGGAAAGTTTCGTGTCGAACGTTGGTTCTTCGGGCTGTTTGGTGATTGGGTGCTGCGCCTCAATTGGGATCGAAACGGAGCGCGAAAGGTACTCGATGGAATTCAGGAAGTGCATCGAAAGCTGGCTGAGAAGACGGGCGGTAACTTTATTATTCAGTTACCTGACGCCGCCATCACCCCGCACCCACTCGGCGGTTGCCCGATCGGTTCAACGTCTGCCGAAGGGGTGGTCAACCACCTTGGCGAAACGTTCGCTTATCGGAATCTCTATGTAGCGGACGGTTCAATCATGCCGGCGCCGGTGGGACACAATCCGTCCAAAACGATCGCCGCACTCAGCGAGCGCATCGCTGAAGGAATCGTGAAAGAGGCTCGGTAAAGGAACCTCGGCTTCCACGCTCTTTTGGAAGTACGAGCCACAGATAAACACAGAGGACACGGATTCAAACAGGGAGAACTAAAGCTTTCTTATCCGTGTCTGTCCGTGTAAATCTGTGGCTGGCTAACGCTTTCAGAATCCTCTTAGAATGGCAGAATTTGAGGTCTCACAATGCCCACCATCAATCTCACCGATCAGCTCGGAGTCGAAGTTAATGCTGAGTTGAATGAAGACTCGTCCGTTGCCAAGTATCTCAAAGGACTCTCAAAACTAAAGTTCGACGGCCTCAATTTTGCCAACCTCAAAAACGTCACCCTTGATCAGGCTCCACTCAACAGTCTGGAAACGGGCGTCAGCTTCGCGCAGCCCATTGCTGTCGGTGGTGACTCAGAAATTACGATTGAAGCCGGCGCATCCGGCGGAGTAGAACTCTTCTCCGCTAAAGATAAACAGCTCTTTGACCCGGAAGTCTACGCCGACCCGATTGCGATTAACGCAAATCAGTATTATGTCGGACTGGGAACGACGGCAAAGTTCGCTTCAGCGTTTACGAGTAAGAGTAACGATTTGAGGTTCGGACTCAGCGCCGGCGGACAAATAGGTTTCGCAACTTATCGGCTGTTTGAAAAAGCCCCGGCGGGAGGATTTCCCACCTTGATCGAGGCCCTTAAAGAAACAGTTACGGCTTTCGTCATCCCGCGCGATTTAGACGACCTCGCGAACATGACGAATGGTACCGTCGCCACGGTTGAGGGCAGCGGCACTCTCAAGGTTTCTGGAGACATGGAGTTGATGAGCGTTATCAATCCCCTGGCTTCGATCAATCTGCCTGAGCCGATCGGAGCCCTCAGCCTTAGCTCTAGTGGCTCAATAAAAGTTGGCGCCTCGTTTGAGATCTCCGGAGCTTTCCAGGTTCGCGCTCACAAGATCGCTGCTGACAAGGTCAGGCTCGGCTACTACCGGAAGCGCGGCACTGAGTTCAATCTGAAAGCGGCCGCGTCGATCGGCGCGTCAGTGGCCGTGGGGAAATTCGAACCACTGGAACAGGTGCTGAAAGCGTTGAGCAGCGATCCTCAGTCTGAGCTCGAAAAACTAAAGCAGGAACTGAGCGAGGATCAGGTTGAAGCGATCAGGAAAGTCGTGGAAGCCGGAATCTCACGGAAGCTGGAGATTGCTCTCGGATTCGAACTTACCTCGCAGGATACTTCTGAAGCTGCGTTTCTTTTTGAAGTTGAAATCAGCAAGCTGGAACAGGCTGGACGTGCCGCGATTCACAAGGCCCTGGCCGGTGATCTCTCAAGCCTACCCGCCCGGCAGGAGGGTTTACCGGCGGGAGTTAATCTCATTCGCAGCATCTTCACTGAGGTTCAAAGAAAGAAACATGCACTGAAGTTCAACCTGCTCGGTATCTACAACTTCATTTCCCTCAGCTCACTAATTCTCAAGGGCAGGGTGATGTTTGAACCCTCCACTGGGGAACTCGTCATTACCGACACGGCCACCGCCTCCAGAATTTCGGCCTCGACGCTTAACTTCGCGGCTGACGGCCAAAAGCTCAGAAAGGTCCTGGCGGAGAGTGTTTTGATCAGCGTGGCTTATCGTTGCAGCAAGCTGGTAACCCACCAACCGCAATTAAATATCGCACACAGTTACTTCGAACTTCACACCAGAACCGATCAAACCGTAATGAAGAACAATCTCGACGTCTTCGAAGCGTTGGGACTGATGAAGCAACCTGAGAAGGAAAAAATCCTCTCACTCGCTCAGGAGTTTGGCCGCACAACCCTCTATGCCGAGACAGCCTACGACGACGCGCTTGTCAACGCTCTCTTTCTCAAAGATGGCAAGCCTCGGTCACAGGCGGATTATGAGATTGCCGGAAGAAAGGCGTTGGCCTTGCTCGTGCAAAGCGGCGAAAGAGATCAATTTCGGCGACTCCCGGGGATCGACGATGCCCTCTGGAAGGAAATGTCGCAACTCGGCCAACCGAGTTTCCCCACGATCCCTAAACTAAAGGCCCTCTCGAAACTCGAAATCGCTGTCATTACCAGTGATTACACGGTGATCATGTGGTGGGCCGAATCTATGAAAGAAATGAGCGAGCGACTTGCGGAGCTACGGGAGTTTCTTGCTGACAATCCAGACGTTGATCCGAACAACGAGACGTTCGTGAAGCTGCGAAAAAAACTCAGCTCCAAACTGAAAGAGGTTGCAAGCAATACTAAGAGCGAGTTTGGCGATCCCTGGGGACTGGTTGCTATGGATCAAGTCTCGGGCCAGAAGGCCAGCGCTGAGGCAGTCATCAACAGTCCCACGTTTGTTATCCTCCGCAAAAGAAACGTATAGCCGGTTCGTAATCCAGGACAGACGATCCACGAATCGACACGAAATGCACGAACTTGCTTTGTGCTGCTTAGTGTTTAATTCGTGGATGGTTTCTTCGATTCCGGGCTTAGGAGACGACCGGCCTCCTACCGGAATCAGTGGCGGTGCTCATTCTAATGCCCTCCCAGCCTCACCTTCGTTTATCATAATCAGCAATCGCTGAAACCAGCGACCGGTTAACCCTGAACGGATTAATAGCGGGAGCGCAGCCATGAAGGAAACAACAAGTAATCCGCGGGCAGAAATAGATGCGATTGACGATGAGTTGCTGCGACTGCTGAACGCGCGTGCCGAGTTGGCGCTAAAGGTGGGAGCGGCAAAACGGCAGGATGACACATCGCTCTGTGATAACAATCGCGAGCGCGAGGTGCTGACGAGATTGTGCGCCCGGAATCCTGGCCCCCTGGACGAAAAGAACGTCACGAACATCTTTCAGCGAATCATCGACGAATGCCTGCACGTTCAGCTGCGGGCTTTTAACCCATCCGCTTCAGAGAACGTTCGGACTGATGCAGAGCTCACACAGTTGGTTAAAGCCGCGCGGGTAGCGTTTCAGGGAGAACGCGGGGCGTTCAGTGAAGACGCTGCGATTGAGCTTTTGGGTGAAACCTGTAAACCCGTGCCTCGTCCAACATTTGAGGACCTCTTCACGGCTATCGAGGAAGGAAAGGCAGATTACATTCTGACGCCGCTTGAGAACAGCCTTATGGGATCGGTTCATCGTTGCTACGACCTGCTGTTGGAAAGTTCATTGAGTATTGTGGCGGAGATAATCTGGCCGATCTCACACTTCCTGATTGGTTGCCGCGGGGCATCTCTTGAAACTATCGAAACTGTTGACTCACACCCGGTGGCCCTCGCACAGTGTGAACGCTTCTTCGCCGCCCATCCGCATCTTAAACGGGTGGCTACAGACGACACCGCCGGCAGTGTGCGGCGCGTGGTCGCAAGAGGCGATACATCGAGAGCGGCGATAGCCGGAAGACGAGCGGCAGAGATTTACGGTGGAATAGTGCTGCGAGATCATCTGGAAGACCATAGCGAGAACTACACTCGGTTCGCCCTCTTAGCTGCTAACTCAAACGAGTCAGCCGGTGGCAACAAGATTTCTCTGATTGTCAGATTGTCACATCGTCCCGGAGCGCTGCACGAGGCGCTCAGACCTTTCGTGCGACGCGGTATTGATCTGTTGAGAATTGAGAGCCGGCCCATTAAGGGGCGTCCCTGGGAGTATAACTTTTATCTCGATCTCCAGGCCCCGGCGAGCGAAAGTGAGATGCGCGGCGCGCTCAACGACATACGCGAGAGGGCAGAAGAGGTCCGCTACCTCGGGCGTTATCCTTCAAGGGAGATCTCAAAAAGCAGATAGCCGGATCCGGGAATGATCTAACAAAACATGATTCTGATTCTAAAGTCGAACCTGAACACTGAAAGCACTGAGTACGAGCAGTTGGTTAACCATCTCTCTCGTTTGCAGAGCATCGAGCTGCGCGTTCACCAGGAGCGAGGGGTCGAACAGACCTTGACCGAAATATATCTGATAGGTAACACGGCGGCGCTTTCTGTGGACGACATGAGGAATTTGCCCGGCGTCGATAAGGTCGTTCGTGTATCGGAAGAATATCGAATTCTCGGAAGGCACAAGGATGATCACCGGCCCAGCCACTTTGACTACCAGGGCGAACGCTTCAGCCAGGATAGTCTCCACGTATTTGCCGGATTGTGCGCGGTGGATACTCCAAAAAACGTGGAAACGATGATGAGGGCGTTGAGTGACAACGGTCAGGTTTGCACCCGCATGGGCGCGTACAAGCCTCGCACCAGTCCTTATTCATTTCAGGGACACGGCAAGACTTGTCTACCCTACGTTTTTGAACTCGCGGGAAAGTATGGGATCAAGATCATCGCGATGGAGGTGACTCACGAGTCGCACCTCGAGGAGATTCGAGAGGCACTGGAGAGCACCGGCAATCCAACGGGAGTGATGTTGCAAATCGGCACGCGCAACACGCAGAACTTTGAATTGCTGAAGAGTGTTGGGCGTCAACAGGAATTTCCCGTGCTCCTCAAGCGTGGTTTCGGCATCACGCTCGATGAGTCGCTGCACGCGGCTGAATATCTCGCGAGTGAAGGCAATCGCAAAGTCGTGTTCGGGCTTCGCGGGATGAAGGCGAACATCGCGGCTCCGCATCGAAATTTCGTAGACTTCGCGCACGTTCCTGTAGTTAAACGGCTGACGCGCATGCCTGTCTGCATCGACCCGTCACATTCTGTTGGATCACGCAGCCTGGGTCCTGAAGGCATCCTCGACATCATGCACGTCACGGCGCAGGGTGTGATTGCCGGCGCAAATATGATTCTTGTGGATTTCCATCCCGACCCGGGCAACGCACTCGTTGATGGCGTTCAGGCGCTGCGGCTTGATGAACTTCCGGGATTTCTGGAAGACGTGCGCATTGCGGGAGAAGCTTATCAACAGCGCCTCGCCCGGTTTCAGCGTGTTTCCAACATTGAGCCTGTATGACTTAGAGCGGGAGCAAGCCGCTAGACACCTGGAATGTTTCATATGGAGGCCTGACCGATGACATCCAAATCCAAATCCAAATCGAAGTCACGGCAAAAGACTGGGGGCTCCGGCAGTAAATCTGCAAATGACTCCAAAAGCGCGAAAGGAAGCGACTATCCAAACATCATTGAAGAGCCGATTCGGGTTGTCGGTGATCCTACGCGGGACAAGGCCAAAGCAGGCAAATCCAGAAAACGAACTACTAAAAGATCTGACGGGACAGTCGCAAAGAAATCAGGAAGGCAGAGGCGCTCTTAGGCACTGCGACCGTTGGTTAGTGGAGCAAGCGGGATCGTGCACCTGATCATGGATGGGGTACAGGGTTCAAAACGATCATCTCGCACGATAACAAAGCACTGAGACAATCCTTGCCTGACCTTCGGCAACTTTCAGCAGCGCGTGAGGCACAATTCCGCCAAAAAGGACAATCGTCTGGCCCGGATCCAATCGCACCTTCACAGCGCCTTCTTGAGGAGTAGCGCGGATTTTGGATAGCGGTTCAAATAAGCGTTCGGGGTAGAGGCATAGCCTGCCCCCGTTGCCATCATCCATCGGTCCCTCGCTCAAACAGCTGATGACGGCGACATCGCAGTCGACTATGTCGCGGTGGATGTCCAGGAAGTCACCTGGTCGTATGTAGTAAGAGTAAGTCCCTAAGGCGCCAGTGGGAGTTACTACGCAGCGGGTTATCTCGCGCAGAAAATCGATTAGCCAGGGCGCCGAACAAAACGCTTGTTGCAGGGAACCGCCCTGACCGCTGATAAAACTTCGTTGTGGTTTGCCACCCCGCACTTCTTCTGCATCAGCCAACTTCACTTCACAAGCGGTGGCGAAGGGCAGCAGGCCCAACGCCTCTGACAACATTTCTACCCTGAGCCGTGCATCAATTATCCCCTCGAAAACCTGAAAGCCTCCTTCCCTCATCAACGGGGATTGACGAAAAGAAATAGGAATTGAGTTTGGCCCTAACCGCGAAGGTACAACACGGGTGTTCGGAATCGCGGGACGGGCAATAGTCTGTGGCGCCTGCGTCATGTGGTTACGGACGTGCGTTTTTCGGGGAAGTGCTCAAAGCTTCTGTACGACGCGAGGAGAATCTACTTTGCCAATGCCTTCAGTAACTGGAAGGGCCAAAGTCAGGTGGCGGCGAAAATGTTACTGCGGCGACATAGCGGGACAAGTCAGGCGGGAGAGCTTTCAATGGAAGTTCGTACTCGCCGGGAGTGGTTTCAGTTCCTTTTATCTTCACGCCGCCGCGATCGTCCGCTTCCAATTTGATCTTAAAAAACTTCTCAAACGTACCCTTTGGTGCCGTGATGCTGAAGCTGTTTCCCACCATGTTGCCGACTTCGAAACCCGCGCGCTTAAACCCAGCGCCGGCCTCCGTGACGGTGTCCGCCGACGGCGCATAAGCAGCAATGTTCTCCGCCGTAATGGCCGTCCGCTCATTGTAAGTTTTGCCGCTCGCCGATTTTAATGCCACCTGCGCGGAGATTAATTGTTTGCTTTTGGAAGGCATTGGTTGAATCAGTATAACACCGCGTCGCTTGACGGCCAGGCGCAGCGTCTCGTCCAACAAACAGTTGCTCAAGAGCTACGCATGAATCACTTTCAATTCGGCGCGCAGGTACGTGCTTGCCGGTCTGGCGGAAAAATCCCATGTCGAAACAAACTGGCTCGGTTCCGTTGCTGCCTGTGGTACAGGTGTGCGCAATGCCAGGCTCAGGTAGTTTGACCCGTCCGTGATCATCAGTCCGTTAGCCACCAACGAATCTATAAATCTCATCACGTTCTCCTGCGAAAACTCCTCGTCCGGGAATAGACTGCGCAGGTGACGCACGATGCTCGCTCCCGACTGTAACTCGTCGCAAAACTCATATGCCGCTTTTTCCAGACCGACAAGATGTAATTCGGGTACGGTCGCGTTTGGCCGGGTATCCAGAATGGCCAACGATCCACCGTCCGATCCCTCAGGTGAGCTCTCCGGGCCCGAGATTGAACGCAATTCGCCCGACTGCGGATTAGCACGCCAGTCGTTAATGTACGCGATGACCTCTGCCGCGTAACCAGTCGGATTGTTTGCAGGATCATAGTCGAAATCAAAGTAGTAGGAGATACGTCGCAAGCTTTCGTCGTCGAAGGGATAGAGATAACGATAGGTGCTCAGCGGGCGCACGTTGATGAGTCCAAACTCCGCCGGTGTATTGTGATAGGGACTGAAGCGGTCGAGGCGAATGGGCCCGGTTGCCCCTGGTGGACGCAGAAACCTTATCTGCTTCAACAGCTCGAGCATGGTTCGGTAGTCTTCAATCGTCTCACCTGGAAACCCATAAAGCATATTCCACTCGACGATGATGTCGTATTCCTTTGCCCACTTCAGGAGCTGGACGTTTCTTAGCGCGGTGGTGCCCTTTCGCATTAGTTTGAGAATGTGATCACTGAGACTTTCGATACCGGGCTGGATGCGACAGACGCCGGCCTCCTGCAAAGTCTCCAATTGAGCCCGCGACAAATTTGATTTGACCTCATAGAAAAGTTGCAACGAGCGGCGCGCGCGAGCGAGCGCCGGCAGCATGTCAGCGAAATACTTCATGTCGAGAATGTTGTCCACCACCTCGACATTTGTTATCTGCCAACGATCCACGAGCAGTTCAAGCTCGTCCAATGCGCGACGAGGGCTCTTGCTGCGGAAGGCCATGGTTCCGCCGTTCAGTCCGCAAAAGGTGCAGTGTGATTTTGCGCCCCACCAGCAGCCACGCGACGTTTCGAAAAGCAGCGTGGGCGCTACCGGCGCGGCAACCGTGCATTGCTTGAGATCCTGGAAGTAGTCGGAGAAATCCGGTATCGGCAGTGCATCCATGTCGCGAATCATCTCCGACGAGCCGGTGGACACCGAGGCGCCTTTGCGGTCGCGATAGACGACACCTGGAATGGGCGCGAGTTTTCCGTTCATGGACGTACGATTAAAAACCCGCTGCACAAGTGCTGGAAAACTTTGCTCGGCCTCTCCGGAACAAACGTAATCAACGAAAGGAAACTGGCGGTGAAGCTCAAGCCCCATCTCGCCTTCCCAATTTGCGCCGCCAAATACGGTCTGGATTTTCGGGAAGGATTTTTTGATTCGCTTGGCTAATGCGAGTGAGGCGATGTTTTGTTCAAAGGTCGAAGTAAAACCAACCATGGCGTACTCCGACCATGGAATGGTCTCCAGGCAGTAATCAAGAAAATACGACACCCTCGAACGGATGCTGAGGATACGTTGAATATCAGCCTCTGCCACGCGCCAGGTATTGCGTAAGATTTCCTGGATATAAGCGTGATCGATATCAGGGCGTTCACCGTAAAGTGCCTCGGTGAATGACCAGTCGCCGGCAAATGCGGTATACGGAAGTTGGTAACCCATCCACTGATATTCGTCATGTCCGACAAACTCCGCGAATGTGAACGTCAAGTAGCGCACGTCACATTCGAAGCCGGATTGTTGCAACCGCTGCTTCAGCAGACTTAGCCCCAGTGCGGGACGCTCAAGTGCGCCCATTGGCATGCTAACGAGTAGGATCTTTTTCATAATCACTCCAGACGCGTAACCGCCCGATAGATCCGTGAGACAACGCCGCGATTGGGTACACCGCGGCGTTGCCCAGTTGCAGGGTCCCGATCTAGTCGGATTCAAACTCTGAGTTGATAATAAGGTCGCTCAGAGCAGTAACATCTTCAGACGAGAGCGCAGATTGCGAAGCGCCTCCTTCAGCGGACCCTTCCATCCCAGATCCACCAGCCCCTTCCTGCGGTATCGGCTGAACCGGTCCGGGGTTAACGATTGGGGCGATCGGCCTAATTGGCTGAATGGGTACAACTGGCCCAGGCTGAATCGGCCTAATTGGCTGAATCGGCAACACCGGTTGTATTGGTCGAACCGGTGCGGGTGGCGCCGGCGGTCCGATTGGGCCAACAATCGGGCTTGGACCGACTATCGGTGTTGGGCCTACGATTGGGGTTGGAGCTACGATTGGTGTTGCAATGATTGGCGTGGGTCCGACTGTGGGACCGACTATTGGCGAAATTGGGCCAAGGCACTGTACCTTCGCAACCATTACCGCCTTGTGGGCATCGACAAGGCCGGTGCCGGTTGCGATATCAACCCCCACCGTCGCTGTGTAGCCGGCCGGAAATATCGGCGAGCCCCCGACGGGATTGCTGCTGCCGGTCGTTACGTCTCGTGCCGTACTCTTCATGATGTTTCGAACCTGCGTCGGTGTCAGACCCGGACAAGCCTGTTTGATCAGGGCTGCGACCCCGGCAAGTTGCGGTGCCGCTGCCGATGTCCCACTAAACGCACCCCAGCCGTCGCTGTTGGTAGTTTCATCACCATTTGGGTGCGTTGATCCCGCGTTGCCAACGTCAATTTCGTCTCCAGGCTCAAGCGGAAGCATTATGTAGATTGCTTTCGGCTTCATGCCGACAAGGCCACACAGATCGGGACAGTTGCGGCCAGGATAAACATTGCCGGGAAAGCTGCTGGCATAGTTTGAAGCCTGTAGCGTTTCGTTCGGATTCATGAAAACGCCGCCAGCGGAAATTACGTTAGGGTGCATTCCCGGAAAGCCGTAATGCCCATTGCCAGCCGAGAAAATGACGATGATCCCTGCAGCCCAGGCTGCCGCGATGGCCGCAGCCAGGACCTGGTCAGCCGCGGTTAACGTTGGGGAGGGGTGGTGACTTCCCCAACTGCACGTAATGATGTTTGGGTGAAGACCAACTGCGGCATTGAAGGCGCCGGTGGAATTTACAAAGCTCATCTTCACCGGCATGAAATCTACGTCGGGAGCGTTGGCAAAAATATTTGCTGACTCGCCGGTGCCATGCCCACTTTCATCTCTTAATGGCAGCGTAGCCCCAGGCCCTAGCACCACGGGAGCGGCCCGATAACCACGATTCACGAAGTAAGGATGTTTGAACCAGCCGCTATCGCACATTGCTACTTTGACACCCTTGCCGGTGATTCCGGCGCGGTGTGCCTTATCAGCGTTACACGCCAACGAAACGTCTCCGGGTATGCGCAGATGCCAGTAAGATTTAAGCGGCGCGTAACTCGAAGCAGCCATGTAGTAGCGGGGCTCTTCAAGGGCAACGCCCTCAATGGAGTCTTCAAACTGTGTACCCTGCGTCTGGATTAATCCCGACAGACTCGAATCGGGGGAGTCCAGGAATTGCGCTACATCTTTCTGGCCGCCTTCTTTAATCACTGGCCGATCTTCGACCACGATGTTGGTGCCAAATGCGCGGCGGTATTGCGCTGGCGTGCCGGCTATATTGATTGTCAATGGGCCGATTTGGAGGATATCGAAACCCGCTTCCTGTAGACGATTTACCGCGGCCTCAATAACGTCCCCCTGCGAAAAGAAATTCGTTATGGTCCCGGCGTGGATCTGACTCTGCGCTTCAAACATAGAAACGCCGCCGATCGAGCGCGGCGAGACATTGGCAAAGATTTTGTTTGGCAGCGGATCTTTGCTGGCTGACGAACCTCGGCTGCCTCTGGTCGTCGCTGCTTTTGCGGACTTGGTGGCCGCTTTTCTTGATTTCGACTTTCTTGTTGTCATGTTGAGATCTCCCATAGCGGTTGAGCGTTGATGAGCGCGAGGAAAAGTTCTCTAGACTACGATCGGACAGTTGGAGGGTGGGCGATCTTTCCCGCCCATCGAGCTTCCGGTTGGTGTGGTGCACGGAGTTTGGATCTCAGCGCATCTCTGGTTTAGCTGAGTAACTGGAACCTGTCGGGAAAAGGCCAACGGACGTAAATGCCAAGCCGATCAAAAGAGAGCGGAAACCTGGTAGGCCGAATTTAATGAACTGTGGCTATGCGCCTCCGTGAGGCGACCGCCGACAAAACGGCCAATGTCCTGAGTTTATGCGTGGACGGTCTCGGTCTTTTTTTAAACCGTGGTGACGTCAGTTGGATCGTAAGGTGCAGTCAGTTTCAGATTGTTTCGTTACTACAGGGGGATAGTTGCTCAAATACACGTTTGGAGGAACTGAGCACTAAGGGCTAAAGGTTTACGTCGTGCGAGGACTGAGCGGCTTATATCACATGCCAAAGTCGTTTGGAATAGCTGGCGGGACATCCGGCGTGCCCTTCGAAGTGGCTGTACACAGAGTTGAGGACCGCGTAAGGAGGGCTGAAGTTCTGACGGCTCGGTGCTTACTGTTGGAATAAATGGTAGCGCATACGGGACTCGAACCCGTGATCTCTGCCTTGAGAGGGCAGCGTGTTAACCAACTACACCAATGCGCCAAGCGGAGTTGGATTATAGGTGGGGGCAGAAGGGTTCGCAAGTTGCCCAGAAATGAGCCACAGATATACACGGATTACACAGATTAGAACGTTAAGATCTGATCTGTTCTTATCAGTGTGAATCTGTGGCTATTAGCGTTCCGGAATTTTTGTAACCTCGGGCCGCACGAATGTTATACTCCGCTCGCTTTTCTGCTTACTGCTACAGCACAGTGGTTCGTTCCAGGGTCACGATCGATCTATGCCGAATCTCTTCGCCGTCCGCGCCAAGTTCGATCCTACTGCACGACTGGTTCTTAATCACTCAGTTCACTTTCATTGCCATCAACCAATTAATCGGAGAGTGGGATGAACGTAGTTGTCGTGCGAGAGACTGCGGCCGGTGAAGCGCGCGTGGCCCTCGTCCCGGAATCAGTAGTCAAACTCGTAGCGTTGAAGGCGAGTGTGGTGGTGGAGAGTAAAGCCGGGTTGGGGGCGGCGCGCACTGATGACGATTACGTACAGGCAGGGGCAAAGGTCTCTTCCGACAGAGCGGGACTCCTGCAGTCCGCCGATGTTTTGGTTTGTATCAATCGCCCTTCCTCTGACGACTTGCTGCTTCTCAATGCCGGCGCGGTTGTCCTGGGATTTCTTCGACCTCTCGATGACCCGAGAGCGCTCGAGCCCGCATTGACGAAGAGCCTCACGACTTTTGCTGTCGAACTCATTCCCCGCATCACGCGGGCGCAGGCCATGGACGCGCTCTCTTCGATGGCCACAGTTGTCGGTTACAAAGCCGTACTGATGGGCGCTGACAGGATCCCGAGGATGTTTCCCTTGCTGATGACAGCGGCGGGCACGGTGCCGCCTGCCCGTGTGCTAGTTCTCGGAGCGGGGGTGGCGGGATTGCAGGCAATAGCAACAGCACGACGACTTGGAGCCGTGGTCGAAGCTTACGATGTGCGTGCGGCCGCAGGTGAACAAGTGCGTTCGCTGGGCGCAAACTTTCTCGAGGTCGATCTCGGCGGCATTAAGACAGAGGATGCGGGTGGCTACGCGGTGGAGTTAAGCGACGAAGCAATGGATCGTGGCCGCGCGTTGATCGCCGAGCACGCAAAGACTGCGGACGTAGTTATTACAACAGCGCAAGTGCCTGGCCGTCGCGCTCCATTGCTGGTGACAGAAGCGGCGGTCAATGGTATGAAGCGCGGTTCGGTAGTGATCGATCTTGCGGCTTCAACCGGCGGCAACTGTGCTGTGAGTAAGCCCGACCAAACCGTCGAGCGCGATGGCGTGACGATCCTGGCGCCAACAAACCTGGCGGCCACGGTTCCCGTTCACGCGAGTCAATTATATTCGCGCAACGTCACGGCATTTCTGACTTTGATAATCAAGGACGGTGAGTTGCAGATTGATATGGAGGACGACGTTGTTGGACCGTCGTGTGTGACGCATCAGAGACAATGGGTGAACAGCCGCGTGGCGGCGTTGATTGAAGGGCCGAGTCCGGAGAGCGGTTGACGTTCACTGACCGAGCGGAGAACTCGGGAAGAGGAGGAAGGGGAACAGAATGTCTCATGAATCACTGATCGCGGCGCTCTACGTCTTTGTGCTCGCCGCTTTTATTGGTTATCAGGTCATCTCGCGGGTGCCGCCCCTCCTGCATACGCCGCTGATGTCCGCGACAAATGCCATCTCCGGTATTTCCCTCGTTGGTTCAATCGTTACTGCGGGCGCGCATTACAACACGGTGAGCACCGTACTCGGGTTCATTGCTGTTGTGTGTTCGACAACGAATGTCGTGGGTGGATTTGTGATCACGGATCGCATGCTGAGAATGTTCAAGCGCAAGCCGTCGGAAAAAAAACTGGCCGCGGATGAACGCAGATAAACGCGGATTAGATCAGATCAAATTACAAAAGAACAAAGTACAAAGCGCCAAGTACAAAGACCCAAGACCAAAAGCCAAACCAGTTTTCTCTTAGATGCAAACCTACTTCATCGAACTCAGTTACCTGCTGGCTTCAATTCTTTTTATCCTCGGCCTCAAAGGCCTGAGCCATCCCGAAACGGCCAAGCGGGGAATGCATCTCGCCGAGTTTGGCATGCTGATGGCCATCATCGGCACACTCCTTCACCACGAGATCGTCAGTTACACATGGATCCTGTCAGGTCTCGCTTTGGGTTCAGTGATCGGTCTGATG
>Ga0136614_10000641_pt1 | contig 18318 bp, 10 predicted proteins | sample AntDrymUQ2792106_2_FD_106643 | JGI IMG/M metagenome (GOLD analysis project Ga0136614, IMG submission 106643) | Polar desert sand microbial communities from Dry Valleys, Antarctica - metaG UQ279 (21.06) | ecosystem: Environmental > Terrestrial > Soil > Desert | place: Antarctica: Dry Valley... | reverse complement strand
CGTTCCGCTCTTCCTTCTCTTCGTGGTCCTCTCGCTCATCCTGGGTGTGCAGCTGGTGATGCCGATCGGCGGGGCGGACATGCCGGTCGTGGTCTCGCTGCTGAACAGCTACACCGGCATCGCGGTGGCCGCCACCGGGTTCGTGCTGAGCAACTACGCGCTCCTCATCGCCGGCACGCTCGTCGGTGCGTCGGGCGCCATCCTGACCCAGCTCATGACGAAGGCGATGAATCGATCGCTCTTCAACGTCCTGTTCGCCGGCTTCGGAACGGGTGGCGACACGGCGGCCGCAGGTCCCGAGGGCGAGGAGCAGCTCCGGGAGATCAGCGCGGAGGACGCCGCGGTGCTCATGGCCTACGGCAAGCGCGTGATCATCGTGCCGGGCTACGGCATGGCGGTGGCACAGGCGCAGGGTCCGGTGCGTGAGCTGATGGACCTGCTCGTGGCGCGCGGTGTCGACGTTCAGTTCGCCATCCATCCGGTGGCCGGTCGCATGCCGGGCCACATGAACGTGCTTCTTGCGGAGGCCAACGTGCCGTATGACCGGCTCAAGGAGATGGACGAGATCAACGACGACTTCGCCGATACCGACGTGGCGCTCATCATCGGCGCCAACGACGTGGTGAACCCGGCGGCGCGCGAGGAAGGCTCGCCGATCTCGGGCATGCCGATCCTCAACGTGGATCACGCGCAGAACATCATCGTCCTCAAGCGCGGACGCGGCGCCGGCTTCGCCGGCATCCCGAATCCGCTCTTCAGCAACGACAAGACGACCATGCTCTTCGGCGACGCCAAGCCCTCGGTCGCGGCACTCGTCCAGGGAGTCAAGCAGGCGTAGCTCGCGGGCTCCGTCACGATCGAGATCGCTCCTGCCACCGCTCAGCGGCGCTAAACCGACACGAGCGCCCGTGGCGGCCGTTACGGCAGACCCAGGCTTGGTAATCGCCGCTGGCCGGCGCTGGCTGCCCTCGTGGGGCGCTCAACCGCCGGCCGGACGCTCGAGCCGACGCGACACCGCTCCCCGTGCTCAGTTAGCGCCGTTGAGCGGCGGTGGGCGTCCTGCGCTGCGTCAATCGAGGACTCGCCGTTCAGCGGCGACCAACGGGTAGACGAAGACCTGGACGTCGGTTGGCGCGTTCACCGTTTCGAACGCGCTGGCTGAGGCACCTCGCAGCTCGCTGTCGAAGAACGCCAGCGTGAATCCGCGCGCCATGGCGATGACGTGCTCCGCCGTTCCGGGGATCGGCAGCAGACGAGGCACGAACATGGGTCCATCGGCGAAATGATCGTGCGAAGCCGCCGGGATGATGACCCGATAGAAGCCTCGTCCACCCTGCTCGAACAACGTCGCGAGATCTGGATGGAGCTCGACCTCCTTTGTCACGAACATGAACGGCTTTGTTGGGGCGACCAGCTCGGCCCTCGATGAGAGCGGTCCTCCGGCCAGTTGGCCGTCCAGGTTGACGCAGGCGTCAACGCGGGCGTCGGCACACGCCTGCGCGGCGGCGATTCCGCCGTTCGAGTGGCCCATGACGCCGATTCTCGCCAGATCGAGGTGCCCGGCGAGTGCCTCCAGCCCGGCCGCATCGCGCTCCAGGCGATCGAGGACGAAGCCGATGTCGGCCACTCGTTCATCGATCCGCGCCTGGACGAAATCTTCGGCCTCGGCGAGCGGCGGATCGCCGCCATAGATGGCGACGTCGCCATCGAGGTCTACCGCCGCCACTTGGTAGGGATGATCGATCCCGATCACCACGAAGCCATGGCTCGCCAGCTCCTCGGCCAGCGCACCGTAGAACTCGACGTTCGTCGCATTGCCAGGCGAGAAGACGATGATGGGGTACTGGTCTTCGGTCGTGGCCATCGTCCCATCGGCCCGGGCAGGATCGGAAACCATGGAGAGGCCGGCCACCTCGAATTCACCGAGCTCGCCACTTGCGACGAGCGCGCCCGCGATACCGCCGAGATCGGAAACATACTCCGCGGGTCGTCCCGTACCGGCCTCGGCCGGATACCACGCCACCACGCGAACGCGGCGGCGATCGTCTCCGTCAGCGGTGGCGGGCTCCGGGCGTGCGTCGTCGGTCAGGATCGCGTCGATCTTCCCGGTCACGAATGATCCACCGGGATCAGGGAGGCGGAGGGAGCCGAGGGTCGATGCGACCGCCGAGATCGAGGTCGCGAGCGCGATGATGCCGATCATGGCGAGTGCGCGACGGCTCCCGCGTCCATTCCCGATCCTCACAGCCAGCCCCTCTCGCGAGCCAGGCGCGCGGCGGCGACACGATTCGTGACGCCGAGCTTCCCGATCGCCTCCGAGAGATAGTTGCGCACCGTGCCGTCTGACAGGTGAAGCCGGGAGGCGATCTCCGCGTTGGCGAGGCCATCGCCGGCAAGGCGCAGCACCTGGCGCTCGCGGTCGGTCAGGGGATCGGACTCGCCCCAGGCATCGGCCGCGAGCTCCGGATCGATCGCACGGCCGCCGGCGTGCACGGACCGAATGGCGGCTGCCAGGCTTGCGGACGGCGCGTCCTTGAGCAGATAACCGGCCGCACCGGCGTCGAGTGCTCGGCGCAGATAGCCGCCGCGCGCGAAGGTCGTGAGGACCACGACGCGTGTCGACAGGCCACGTCGCCGAATCTCTGCGGCGACTTCCAGCCCGGTCATGCCCGGCATCTCGATGTCGGTCAGAAGCACGTCCGGCGCCAGGGATTCCACCAGCCGCAGTGCCTCCTCCCCATCAGCCGCGGTGCCCTCGACGGCGAGATCCTCCTCCATGTCGAGCAGTGCGCCGAGCGCGCCGAGCACCATGCGCTGATCCTCGGCCAGGACGAGACGGATCGTCACGACGGCCCGACCGATTCGACAGCCGGCGTTCCTGCCACCTTGGCCACCGTTTCGACCGGCAGCGTCACGCGCATCCGCGTCCCCGATGCACCATCGCGCTCCACGGATCCGCCAAGAGCGGCGATCCGCTCGCGCATGCCGGTCAGGCCCGCGCCCTCGACGGCGGATCCACCCCGGCCGTCATCGGTCACCTCGAGGACGACAGCCGATTCCTCTGCGCCGATGCGGATGCTGGCGTGCCGCGCTCCAGCGTGCCGCACCACGTTGGTGACGGATTCCCGCAGGGCCAGGGCCAGCGCGGATTCATGGGCGATCGGCAGCGCGGGCAGGTTGGCCTCGACCCTCGACTCCACGCCAGCAGCAGCGAGCGCGCGCCGTGCACCATCCAGCTCGCCGCGCAACCCCTGGGCGCGGTAGCCGGCGACCGCCGCGCGCACCTCTGACAGCGCCTCGCGCCCGATCCGTTCCACGTCCCGCATCTCCTCGCCGGCCCGTGCCGGCTCACGTGCGGCCAGGCGTGCGGCCAGCTCGGACTTCACGACGATCACCGATAAAGTGTGGCCAAGCAGGTCGTGCAGGTCGCGCGCGATTCGTTCTCGCTCCGCGAGGGTTGCCAGGCGCTCGATCTCCTCGTCGGCGCGACGCAGCCGGCGCTGCGCGCGGTCGCGCTCGGCGTCGAAGACGTTCGCGGCGCCGATCACGATGGTGAAGATGAACGCCGGCGCGTGAGCCCACAACCGCCATTCAAGCGGCACGGGCGAGATGAGGAAGATGATGCCCACCACCAGGACGAGCGCGGCAATGGCCTGCACCGCGCGCCGCGCTGGATCGAGGTACGCCGCGCCAGCGGCCGCGTAGATGACGAAGACGCTCGCGCCGCTGTTCAGCAGCGAGCCGGCAACGCCCAGGGCCGCCATCGCGCCGACGATCGCGATCAATCGTCGGTCATCTCCCGCCCGGAAGCCGGCGAAGTAGAGTGGCAGGAATGCCGCGATCAACCCGGCGACGATGACCCAATCGAGTGGGCCGGCCACGGGATCGAAAGTGGGCTGGAAGAAGAGCGTTCCGAGGTAGATGAGCCAGACGTAGCGCATCCACCTCGTGCCGTCGGACGGCTGCTCGCTCATCGGGTGGCCCTCATCCGTACGTGCGTCCGTCGTCGCGCCGATAACCCCATCCCGCCACGATCAGGAACGCGACCGTGAAGGCCATGAGCGATCCCAGGTGGACGAACGGGCTGACGCCTTCGGCGGCGCCGAAGGTGCCGAGCGCGAGCTGAGCGAAATGATACGGCGGCAGGAACGGGGCGATCGATTGTACGAGCTCCGGCAGTTGGAAGAGGGGGATCCACAGGCCGGACGCGAAGGCCATCGGCAGGTAGACCAGGTTCAGAACGGCCGGCGCCGAGTTCGGACCGACCAGGTAGCCGAAGGCCAGTCCCATGGCGCAGAACGGCAGTGCGCCGACGACGAGCACGCCAGCGAGGCCGATCCACTGCTCGGCCGGCAGTCGCACGCCGCCGACCGTCGCCCCAAGAACGAAGAGCGCCGCGACGATGAGCGCCGCGAACGACGTGCTCATGAGGACCTTGGCCACGAAGTAGGCGAGCGGCGGCATCGGCGAGACTCGCTTCAGCCGCATCCACCCCTGGCCGCGCTCCATCGCCACGCTCACGCCGAAGCCGAACAGGCTGGAGCCGATGACGCCGAAGGCGCCGTAGGTGGCCAGCATGTAGGTCGTGACCCCCACCGGCCCGGCGCTCTCATTCGCGAACGTCAGGCCGAAGATCACGTAGAACATGAGCGGGAAGGCGAGGGAGCTGATCGCGAAGATAGGGACGCGGATGAGCTTGAGGAACTCGTGTCCCGCTTCGGTGCGGTAGATACGGAGCTGATCGGGTCGACGGCCGGCGGCCGCCGTGAGCGATCGGGTCTCAGTCAGGCCGGCCATGCGGCTGCCTCCTGCGTTGGTGTGGTGAGGGCCAGGAATGCCTCCTCGAGGCTGGGCTCGACGACGGTCAGGTTGGCGATTGCCGGATCCCGAGCCATGAGCGCGCGCAGCGCCGGCTCGGCCGTGCCGGTGAGCATCTCGAGCCAAACGCCGTCGCGTGACGCTCGCTGCACGCCGGGGAGCGCCTCTGCGTCAGCGGCGCTCACCGAGCTCTGGGCACGAATGCGGCGGCCGGGGACCTGTGCCTTGATCTCCGACGGAGAGCCCTCGGCGATGACGCGGCCGCGGTCGAGGACCACGATTCGATCGGCCAGCGCATCGGCCTCCTCGATGTAATGGGTCGTCAAGACGACGCCGCGACCCGCGGTCGTCAGCTCACGCAGCGTCGACCACAGGCCACGCCGCACGTCGACGTCGAGGCCGGTCGTCGGCTCATCGAAGAAAAGGAGTTCGGGGTCGCCGCACAGCGCGATCGCGAACAGTACGCGGCGCTGCTGGCCGCCGGACAGCTCGCCGTAGAGCCGTCGCTCCAAGCCACCCAGGCCGCCGGCGGCGATGACGGTGGGCAACGGCAGAGGATCGGGGTAGTAGCCGCAGAACTCGTCCAGCAGCTCGCTGACACGCAGTGTCTCCGGCACGCCGGAAGCCTGGAGCATGACGCCCACACGTCGCCGGGCCGCGATGTCGCGCGGGTCTCGATCGAAGAGCCGCGCCGTCCCGCTCGTGGGGCGGCGGAGCCCCGTGAGCATGCTGATCGCCGTCGTCTTGCCGGCGCCATTCGGGCCGAGCACCGCGAGCAGCTCGCCGGCATGCACGGCGAGGCTGACATCATTGATCGCGTCGACATCGCCGAAGCGTTTGGAAGCGTTGCGGAGCTCCCCGAGCACAGCTCCGCGCTCGTTGACCGGTGACCGTTCAGATTTGTTCATGCGTCGATGGTCGGCGCAGGTCGACCAACGCCGGTAGTGCGGCCCGTCAACGATCGGAGGTGACAATGATCATCGCAGTGCTTCGACCTCGCGGGTGCCCGGAGATTGGCTCAGGCCTCTCCGCGTGGACCACCAACGCCCCGGCCGCCGCTCAGCGACGCTAAGTCGACACGAGTGACTGGCGTCAGGGGTTTGCCCGATCCTGACCCCCGATATCGGCGCTGACCGGCGGGCGCTCTCCTGGACGCGACCTCCATGAAGGCACCTGAGCTGTGATCGCTGACCCGCTTGAGGCTGACGGACCGCTGGAGCCGGAGCGACGCGTACTCCGTGCTCAGTTATCGCCGCTGGGCGGCGGCCGGCGCTCAGCGCCGCCTCACGCTGAACTGTCTCGCGCCGACCTCGCAGGAGGCGTGGTCGGCTCAGGCTCTCCGCGTGGACCACACCGCTGCCGCGATGAGCGGAAGCTGAAGCGGGAGGCGCGCCCAGCGCAACCATCCGGTCGGCACGCCACCGATCGGCACCTGGCTCACCGCCGCGTAGACGTTCGCCGGGAAGACGAGCGCCAGGAATACGGCCAGCACGATGCCTGTCAGCGGCCGAAAGCGGTGCGGGCCGATCAGGCCCGCCGCCAGGACGAGCTCCATCACGCCGGTGAGCGCGACCAGCTCTGGCCGGAAGGGGACTACATCCGGCAGGTGCTGCACGTACGGACGCGGTGCCACGAAGTGCGCCAACCCACCTCCCGCCATGAGGGCCGCCAGGCCGATGCGAGCCAGGTCGCGAACGCTCGCCCTCACCCTTGACGGCTGGCGCCTGGACCGAATGCCGCCAGCAGCTCGGCGGGGACACGCCGCGGCCGGCCGTCGGCGAGGCCGACCCACACCCACTCGCTCGTGACCTCGGCCAGCAGCGCGTCGGTGGACGATCGTCGGATCTCGGTATGCCGTCGGCCACGGACCCCGCCGATGCCGAGCACGCGGACCGTCAGCCGGACCTCGTCAGCTCGCCGTGCGGGCAGGTGGTACGTGATCTCGTGGCGCCGCACCAGCCAGGCACAGTTCCGCACGAGGCACCACTCGCGCCCGAAGCCGACCGCCTCGGCGTGCTCGGCGGTGAGCTGCTCGGCCCACTGGAGGTAGACCGCGTTGTTGACGTGGCCGTTCTCGTCCACCTCGTACGTTCGTACCCGCCAGCGCTGGGTGAACTCGAGCGGATCCGGAAGTGGCGTATCGGTCACGGAGGCATGCTACCCGGCAGTCGAGGCTGCCGCCCGTGGGTCAGACTGAACCACGGCCCTGGATTGTGCACCTTGGCCGGTAGCGGCGGTGGAGCCGTCCAAGGTGTAGTATGCTACTTCCATGCTAACCGTGCCGCAGGCGGCCAGGCGTCTGGCCAAGAATCCCGAGACCATTCGACGTTGGATCCGATCTGGCCGTTTGCCGGCCCGCAAGATCGGCACCCAGCATGTCATCGAGGAGGAAGACCTGGATCGACTCCAGGACGCCGAGGTGCTCCCGCTGCCCGACTCATGGACACGAACATGGACCGGCGAGCCGATGCCCAATTGGGTGTCGATCGTCCGCCAGGAGCGGGACGAGCACTGAGCCGGATCGTCATCGATGCGAGCGCCGCGCTGTTCGCCAGCAGCGCGCCCGAGGGGTTTTCCGCGTTGAGCACCTACGATCTGGTCGCACCACCGTTGCTGTGGTCGGAGGCCACCGCCGCGCTGCGCCAGCGGGCCTTCCGCAATGAAGTCAGCCCCGACCTCGCCGAGAAGACCCTGTCGACGCTGCTGGAGTCGCGCATCGAGCGGGCGATTCCCTCGGAACTGTACCGGGAAGCGTACTCGTTGGCCGCCAGCCTGGGTTGGGCCAAGAGTTACGATGCCGAGTATGTCGCGCTCGCGCGGCTCCTCGACTGTCCACTCCTGACCGCAGACGCGCGGCTGCGTCGTGGGGCCGCGCGGCTGATCAAAGCGATGGCGCCCGAAGACTTCTGATCAGTCCTGAGCGGCTCAGTCGAACAGGCGGCGTTCGTGCCCCGCTGGGGCCGGTACCCTTGCTGCATGACCGCCGGATGCCGCGCCGCGCCATGACCGCCGATGACCGCTGGGTCTGCCTGGACGTCGGGGAGACGCTGATCGACGAGACGCGAATCTGGTCGCTCTGGGCCGACGAGCTCGGCGTGCCGCGCCTGACCCTGTTGGCGGCGCTCGGCGCGGTCATCGAGCGCGGCGGCGAGCACCGGGACGTCTTTCCGATCTTCGGGGCCGATGACTGGCAGCTGCGCCTGCCGGCGGTCGAGCTCACCTACGGTGGCTTCGGAGCGGATGACCTGTATCCCGACGCGGAGCGCGCGGTCGAGCGGCTCCGCGCGACGGGCTACCGGCTCGCCATCGTGGCCAACCAGCCCGAGGCGCGTGCGGCGCAGCTCCGTCGGATCGGGATCGAGACCGAGGTGATGGCGATGAGCGAGGGGATGGGCGTGGCGAAGCCGGATCCCGCGTTCTACGGGCGCGCTCTGGAGCTGATGGGTTCACCCGACCCGGGTTCGGTCGCCTATGTCGGCGATCGGGTCGACAACGATGTCCTGCCATCGGCGGCCGCCGGCCTGCGGTCGATCTGGATCCGCCGCGGCCCGTGGGGGGTGATCCAGCGCCTGCCGCCCGCCTTCCAGCCCGCGCTGGTCGTCGACTCGCTCGACGAGCTGGTCGAGCGTATCGGCGAGGCGTGGCCTCAACGACAAGTCAGCGCTGGCGGCGGTCCACCAGCAGGGCGGCCACCTCGCGGTCGCTCACTCCGAAGCGCCGAAGGGCGTGGCGGATGAGCTCGTTGCCGAGCTCGCGCTCCGCGACCACGACGCGGGCCACGCCCAGCCGGCGCAGATCTGCCTCTTCGGCGTCGGAGTGGGCGCGCGCCACGATCTCGATCCTCGGGTTGCGTGCGCGGGCGTAGCCCACCGCCTGTCGCGTCGCAAGCGCGTCGGGGATTGCGACGATCAGCGCGTGCGCCTCGACCACCCGGGCCTGGTCCAGGACCGATTGCGCGCCGGCATCCCCGTAGATCACGGCCGCGCCGCTGACGCGCGCCTCGCGTGCATGTGAGTAGTCGCCGTCGATCGCCACCCAGCCGAACCCGCGAGCCTCGAGCACTCGGGCGACGGCACGCCCGACGCGTCCGTAGCCGACGATGATGGCGTGGCGTCGGAGTCCCGCCGCGGGCTCGCCACCCGGCATCGGCTCCCGGGAGGTGATCCGATCGAAGCGGGTCCCGATCCGTCGTGCCAGGCCGAGGAGCGGCTCGGCGGTCAGGATCGAGATGACAACCGCCCCCATCGCCAGCGAGAACGTCTCCGAAGCCACCGCGCCGAGCGCCAGCCCGGCCGACGCGATCACGAAGCTGAACTCGCCGCTCTGCCCGATGAGCGCGCCGGCGCGCTCATCGGGCAGAGCGGCGAGTTCAGCTTCGTGATCGCGTCGGCCGGGCTGGCGCTCGGCGCGGTGGCTTCGGAGACGTTCTCGCTGGCGATGGGGGCGGTTGTCATCTCGATCCTGACCGCCGAGCCGCTCCTCGGCCTGGCACGACGGATCGGGACCCGCTTCGATCGGATCACCTCCCGGGAGCCGATGCCGGGTGGCGAGCCCGCGGCGGGACTCCGACGCCACGCCATCATCGTCGGCTACGGACGCGTCGGGCGTGCCGTCGCCCGAGTGCTCGAGGCTCGCGGGTTCGGCTGGGTGGCGATCGACGGCGACTACTCACATGCACGCGAGGCGCGCGTCAGCGGCGCGGCCGTGATCTACGGGGATGCCGGCGCGCAATCGGTCCTGGACCAGGCCCGGGTGGTCGAGGCGCACGCGCTGATCGTCGCAATCCCCGACGCGCTTGCGACGCGACAGGCGGTGGGCTACGCCCGCGCACGCAACCCGAGGATCGAGATCGTGGCGCGCGCCCACTCCGACGCCGAAGAGGCAGATCTGCGCCGGCTGGGCGTGGCCCGCGTCGTGGTCGCGGAGCGCGAGCTCGGCAACGAGCTCATCCGCCACGCCCTTCGGCGCTTCGGAGTGAGCGACCGCGAGGTGGCCGCCCTGCTGGTGGACCGCCGCCAGCGCTGACTTGTCGTTGAGGCCACGCCTCGCCGATACGCTCGACCAGCTCGTCGAGCGAGTCGACGACCAGCGCGGGCTGGAAGGCGGGCGGCAGGCGCTGGATCACCCCCCACGGGCCGCGGCGGATCCAGATCGACCGCAGGCCGGCGGCCGCCGATGGCAGGACATCGTTGTCGACCCGATCGCCGACATAGGCGACCGAACCCGGGTCGGGTGAACCCATCAGCTCCAGAGCGCGCCCGTAGAACGCGGGATCCGGCTTCGCCACGCCCATCCCCTCGCTCATCGCCATCACCTCGGTCTCGATCCCGATCCGACGGAGCTGCGCCGCACGCGCCTCGGGCTGGTTGGCCACGATGGCGAGCCGGTAGCCCGTCGCGCGGAGCCGCTCGACCGCGCGCTCCGCGTCGGGATACAGGTCATCCGCTCCGAAGCCACCGTAGGTGAGCTCGACCGCCGGCAGGCGCAGCTGCCAGTCATCGGCCCCGAAGATCGGAAAGACGTCCCGGTGCTCGCCGCCGCGCTCGATGACCGCGCCGAGCGCCGCCAACAGGGTCAGGCGCGGCACGCCGAGCTCGTCGGCCCAGAGCGACCAGATTCGCGTCTCGTCGATCAGCGTCTCCCCGACGTCCAGGCAGACCCAGCGGTCATCGGCGGTCATGGCGCGGCGCGGCATCCGGCGGTCATGCAGCAAGGGTACCGGCCCCAGCGGGGCACGAACGCCGCCTGTTCGACTGAGCCGCTCAGGACTGATCAGAAGTCTTCGGGCGCCATCGCTTTGATCAGCCGCGCGGCCCCACGACGCAGCCGCGCGTCTGCGGTCAGGAGTGGACAGTCGAGGAGCCGCGCGAGCGCGACATACTCGGCATCGTAACTCTTGGCCCAACCCAGGCTGGCGGCCAACGAGTACGCTTCCCGGTACAGTTCCGAGGGAATCGCCCGCTCGATGCGCGACTCCAGCAGCGTCGACAGGGTCTTCTCGGCGAGGTCGGGGCTGACTTCATTGCGGAAGGCCCGCTGGCGCAGCGCGGCGGTGGCCTCCGACCACAGCAACGGTGGTGCGACCAGATCGTAGGTGCTCAACGCGGAAAACCCCTCGGGCGCGCTGCTGGCGAACAGCGCGGCGCTCGCATCGATGACGATCCGGCTCAGTGCTCGTCCCGCTCCTGGCGGACGATCGACACCCAATTGGGCATCGGCTCGCCGGTCCATGTTCGTGTCCATGAGTCGGGCAGCGGGAGCACCTCGGCGTCCTGGAGTCGATCCAGGTCTTCCTCCTCGATGACATGCTGGGTGCCGATCTTGCGGGCCGGCAAACGGCCAGATCGGATCCAACGTCGAATGGTCTCGGGATTCTTGGCCAGACGCCTGGCCGCCTGCGGCACGGTTAGCATGGAAGTAGCATACTACACCTTGGACGGCTCCACCGCCGCTACCGGCCAAGGTGCACAATCCAGGGCCGTGGTTCAGTCTGACCCACGGGCGGCAGCCTCGACTGCCGGGTAGCATGCCTCCGTGACCGATACGCCACTTCCGGATCCGCTCGAGTTCACCCAGCGCTGGCGGGTACGAACGTACGAGGTGGACGAGAACGGCCACGTCAACAACGCGGTCTACCTCCAGTGGGCCGAGCAGCTCACCGCCGAGCACGCCGAGGCGGTCGGCTTCGGGCGCGAGTGGTGCCTCGTGCGGAACTGTGCCTGGCTGGTGCGGCGCCACGAGATCACGTACCACCTGCCCGCACGGCGAGCTGACGAGGTCCGGCTGACGGTCCGCGTGCTCGGCATCGGCGGGGTCCGTGGCCGACGGCATACCGAGATCCGACGATCGTCCACCGACGCGCTGCTGGCCGAGGTCACGAGCGAGTGGGTGTGGGTCGGCCTCGCCGACGGCCGGCCGCGGCGTGTCCCCGCCGAGCTGCTGGCGGCATTCGGTCCAGGCGCCAGCCGTCAAGGGTGAGGGCGAGCGTTCGCGACCTGGCTCGCATCGGCCTGGCGGCCCTCATGGCGGGAGGTGGGTTGGCGCACTTCGTGGCACCGCGTCCGTACGTGCAGCACCTGCCGGATGTAGTCCCCTTCCGGCCAGAGCTGGTCGCGCTCACCGGCGTGATGGAGCTCGTCCTGGCGGCGGGCCTGATCGGCCCGCACCGCTTTCGGCCGCTGACAGGCATCGTGCTGGCCGTATTCCTGGCGCTCGTCTTCCCGGCGAACGTCTACGCGGCGGTGAGCCAGGTGCCGATCGGTGGCGTGCCGACCGGATGGTTGCGCTGGGCGCGCCTCCCGCTTCAGCTTCCGCTCATCGCGGCAGCGGTGTGGTCCACGCGGAGAGCCTGAGCCGACCACGCCTCCTGCGAGGTCGGCGCGAGACAGTTCAGCGTGAGGCGGCGCTGAGCGCCGGCCGCCGCCCAGCGGCGATAACTGAGCACGGAGTACGCGTCGCTCCGGCTCCAGCGGTCCGTCAGCCTCAAGCGGGTCAGCGATCACAGCTCAGGTGCCTTCATGGAGGTCGCGTCCAGGAGAGCGCCCGCCGGTCAGCGCCGATATCGGGGGTCAGGATCGGGCAAACCCCTGACGCCAGTCACTCGTGTCGACTTAGCGTCGCTGAGCGGCGGCCGGGGCGTTGGTGGTCCACGCGGAGAGGCCTGAGCCAATCTCCGGGCACCCGCGAGGTCGAAGCACTGCGATGATCATTGTCACCTCCGATCGTTGACGGGCCGCACTACCGGCGTTGGTCGACCTGCGCCGACCATCGACGCATGAACAAATCTGAACGGTCACCGGTCAACGAGCGCGGAGCTGTGCTCGGGGAGCTCCGCAACGCTTCCAAACGCTTCGGCGATGTCGACGCGATCAATGATGTCAGCCTCGCCGTGCATGCCGGCGAGCTGCTCGCGGTGCTCGGCCCGAATGGCGCCGGCAAGACGACGGCGATCAGCATGCTCACGGGGCTCCGCCGCCCCACGAGCGGGACGGCGCGGCTCTTCGATCGAGACCCGCGCGACATCGCGGCCCGGCGACGTGTGGGCGTCATGCTCCAGGCTTCCGGCGTGCCGGAGACACTGCGTGTCAGCGAGCTGCTGGACGAGTTCTGCGGCTACTACCCCGATCCTCTGCCGTTGCCCACCGTCATCGCCGCCGGCGGCCTGGGTGGCTTGGAGCGACGGCTCTACGGCGAGCTGTCCGGCGGCCAGCAGCGCCGCGTACTGTTCGCGATCGCGCTGTGCGGCGACCCCGAACTCCTTTTCTTCGATGAGCCGACGACCGGCCTCGACGTCGACGTGCGGCGTGGCCTGTGGTCGACGCTGCGTGAGCTGACGACCGCGGGTCGCGGCGTCGTCTTGACGACCCATTACATCGAGGAGGCCGATGCGCTGGCCGATCGAATCGTGGTCCTCGACCGCGGCCGCGTCATCGCCGAGGGCTCTCCGTCGGAGATCAAGGCACAGGTCCCCGGCCGCCGCATTCGTGCCCAGAGCTCGGTGAGCGCCGCTGACGCAGAGGCGCTCCCCGGCGTGCAGCGAGCGTCACGCGACGGCGTTTGGCTCGAGATGCTCACCGGCACGGCCGAGCCGGCGCTGCGCGCGCTCATGGCTCGGGATCCGGCAATCGCCAACCTGACCGTCGTCGAGCCCAGCCTCGAGGAGGCATTCCTGGCCCTCACCACACCAACGCAGGAGGCAGCCGCATGGCCGGCCTGACTGAGACCCGATCGCTCACGGCGGCCGCCGGCCGTCGACCCGATCAGCTCCGTATCTACCGCACCGAAGCGGGACACGAGTTCCTCAAGCTCATCCGCGTCCCTATCTTCGCGATCAGCTCCCTCGCCTTCCCGCTCATGTTCTACGTGATCTTCGGCCTGACGTTCGCGAATGAGAGCGCCGGGCCGGTGGGGGTCACGACCTACATGCTGGCCACCTACGGCGCCTTCGGCGTCATCGGCTCCAGCCTGTTCGGCTTCGGCGTGAGCGTGGCGATGGAGCGCGGCCAGGGGTGGATGCGGCTGAAGCGAGTCTCGCCGATGCCGCCGCTCGCCTACTTCGTGGCCAAGGTCCTCATGAGCACGTCGTTCGCGGCGCTCATCGTCGCGGCGCTCTTCGTTCTTGGGGCGACGGTCGGCGGCGTGCGACTGCCGGCCGAGCAGTGGATCGGCCTCGCTGGCGTGCTCGTCGTCGGCGCACTGCCGTTCTGCGCCATGGGACTGGCCTTCGGCTACCTGGTCGGTCCGAACTCGGCGCCGGCCGTTCTGAACCTGGTCTACCTGCCGATGGCCTTCGCGTCCGGCCTGTGGATCCCCCTCTTCCAACTGCCGGAGCTCGTACAATCGATCGCCCCGTTCCTGCCGCCGTATCATTTCGCTCAGCTCGCGCTCGGCACCTTCGGCGCCGCCGAAGGCGTCAGCCCGTTCGTCCACCTGGGATCGCTCATGGCCTTCACGGTCGCGTTCCTGATCGTGGCGGGATGGGGTTATCGGCGCGACGACGGACGCACGTACGGATGAGGGCCACCCGATGAGCGAGCAGCCGTCCGACGGCACGAGGTGGATGCGCTACGTCTGGCTCATCTACCTCGGAACGCTCTTCTTCCAGCCCACTTTCGATCCCGTGGCCGGCCCACTCGATTGGGTCATCGTCGCCGGGTTGATCGCGGCATTCCTGCCACTCTACTTCGCCGGCTTCCGGGCGGGAGATGACCGACGATTGATCGCGATCGTCGGCGCGATGGCGGCCCTGGGCGTTGCCGGCTCGCTGCTGAACAGCGGCGCGAGCGTCTTCGTCATCTACGCGGCCGCTGGCGCGGCGTACCTCGATCCAGCGCGGCGCGCGGTGCAGGCCATTGCCGCGCTCGTCCTGGTGGTGGGCATCATCTTCCTCATCTCGCCCGTGCCGCTTGAATGGCGGTTGTGGGCTCACGCGCCGGCGTTCATCTTCACCATCGTGATCGGCGCCGCGAACGTCTTCGACGCCGAGCGCGACCGCGCGCAGCGCCGGCTGCGTCGCGCCGACGAGGAGATCGAGCGCCTGGCAACCCTCGCGGAGCGAGAACGAATCGCGCGCGACCTGCACGACCTGCTTGGCCACACTTTATCGGTGATCGTCGTGAAGTCCGAGCTGGCCGCACGCCTGGCCGCACGTGAGCCGGCACGGGCCGGCGAGGAGATGCGGGACGTGGAACGGATCGGGCGCGAGGCGCTGTCAGAGGTGCGCGCGGCGGTCGCCGGCTACCGCGCCCAGGGGTTGCGCGGCGAGCTGGATGGTGCACGGCGCGCGCTCGCTGCTGCTGGCGTGGAGTCGAGGGTCGAGGCCAACCTGCCCGCGCTGCCGATCGCCCATGAATCCGCGCTGGCCCTGGCCCTGCGGGAATCCGTCACCAACGTGGTGCGGCACGCTGGAGCGCGGCACGCCAGCATCCGCATCGGCGCAGAGGAATCGGCTGTCGTCCTCGAGGTGACCGATGACGGCCGGGGTGGATCCGCCGTCGAGGGCGCGGGCCTGACCGGCATGCGCGAGCGGATCGCCGCTCTTGGCGGATCCGTGGAGCGCGATGGTGCATCGGGGACGCGGATGCGCGTGACGCTGCCGGTCGAAACGGTGGCCAAGGTGGCAGGAACGCCGGCTGTCGAATCGGTCGGGCCGTCGTGACGATCCGTCTCGTCCTGGCCGAGGATCAGCGCATGGTGCTCGGCGCGCTCGGCGCACTGCTCGACATGGAGGAGGATCTCGCCGTCGAGGGCACCGCGGCTGATGGGGAGGAGGCACTGCGGCTGGTGGAATCCCTGGCGCCGGACGTGCTTCTGACCGACATCGAGATGCCGGGCATGACCGGGCTGGAAGTCGCCGCAGAGATTCGGCGACGTGGCCTGTCGACACGCGTCGTGGTCCTCACGACCTTCGCGCGCGGCGGCTATCTGCGCCGAGCACTCGACGCCGGTGCGGCCGGTTATCTGCTCAAGGACGCGCCGTCCGCAAGCCTGGCAGCCGCCATTCGGTCCGTGCACGCCGGCGGCCGTGCGATCGATCCGGAGCTCGCGGCCGATGCCTGGGGCGAGTCCGATCCCCTGACCGACCGCGAGCGCCAGGTGCTGCGCCTTGCCGGCGATGGCCTCGCCAACGCGGAGATCGCCTCCCGGCTTCACCTGTCAGACGGCACGGTGCGCAACTATCTCTCGGAGGCGATCGGGAAGCTCGGCGTCACGAATCGTGTCGCCGCCGCGCGCCTGGCTCGCGAGAGGGGCTGGCTGTGAGGATCGGGAATGGACGCGGGAGCCGTCGCGCACTCGCCATGATCGGCATCATCGCGCTCGCGACCTCGATCTCGGCGGTCGCATCGACCCTCGGCTCCCTCCGCCTCCCTGATCCCGGTGGATCATTCGTGACCGGGAAGATCGACGCGATCCTGACCGACGACGCACGCCCGGAGCCCGCCACCGCTGACGGAGACGATCGCCGCCGCGTTCGCGTGGTGGCGTGGTATCCGGCCGAGGCCGGTACGGGACGACCCGCGGAGTATGTTTCCGATCTCGGCGGTATCGCGGGCGCGCTCGTCGCAAGTGGCGAGCTCGGTGAATTCGAGGTGGCCGGCCTCTCCATGGTTTCCGATCCTGCCCGGGCCGATGGGACGATGGCCACGACCGAAGACCAGTACCCCATCATCGTCTTCTCGCCTGGCAATGCGACGAACGTCGAGTTCTACGGTGCGCTGGCCGAGGAGCTGGCGAGCCATGGCTTCGTGGTGATCGGGATCGATCATCCCTACCAAGTGGCGGCGGTAGACCTCGATGGCGACGTCGCCATCTATGGCGGCGATCCGCCGCTCGCCGAGGCCGAAGATTTCGTCCAGGCGCGGATCGATGAACGAGTGGCCGACATCGGCTTCGTCCTCGATCGCCTGGAGCGCGATGCGGCCGGGCTGGAGGCACTCGCCGGGCACCTCGATCTGGCGAGAATCGGCGTCATGGGCCACTCGAACGGCGGAATCGCCGCCGCGCAGGCGTGTGCCGACGCCCGCGTTGACGCCTGCGTCAACCTGGACGGCCAACTGGCCGGAGGACCGCTCTCATCGAGGGCCGAGCTGGTCGCCCCAACAAAGCCGTTCATGTTCGTGACAAAGGAGGTCGAGCTCCATCCAGATCTCGCGACGTTGTTCGAGCAGGGTGGACGAGGCTTCTATCGGGTCATCATCCCGGCGGCTTCGCACGATCATTTCGCCGATGGACCCATGTTCGTGCCTCGTCTGCTGCCGATCCCCGGAACGGCGGAGCACGTCATCGCCATGGCGCGCGGATTCACGCTGGCGTTCTTCGACAGCGAGCTGCGAGGTGCCTCAGCCAGCGCGTTCGAAACGGTGAACGCGCCAACCGACGTCCAGGTCTTCGTCTACCCGTTGGTCGCCGCTGAACGGCGAGTCCTCGATTGACGCAGCGCAGGACGCCCACCGCCGCTCAACGGCGCTAACTGAGCACGGGGAGCGGTGTCGCGTCGGCTCGAGCGTCCGGCCGGCGGTTGAGCGCCCCACGAGGGCAGCCAGCGCCGGCCAGCGGCGATTACCAAGCCTGGGTCTGCCGTAACGGCCGCCACGGGCGCTCGTGTCGGTTTAGCGCCGCTGAGCGGTGGCAGGAGCGATCTCGATCGTGACGGAGCCCGCGAGCTACGCCTGCTTGACTCCCTGGACGAGTGCCGCGACCGAGGGCTTGGCGTCGCCGAAGAGCATGGTCGTCTTGTCGTTGCTGAAGAGCGGATTCGGGATGCCGGCGAAGCCGGCGCCGCGTCCGCGCTTGAGGACGATGATGTTCTGCGCGTGATCCACGTTGAGGATCGGCATGCCCGAGATCGGCGAGCCTTCCTCGCGCGCCGCCGGGTTCACCACGTCGTTGGCGCCGATGATGAGCGCCACGTCGGTATCGGCGAAGTCGTCGTTGATCTCGTCCATCTCCTTGAGCCGGTCATACGGCACGTTGGCCTCCGCAAGAAGCACGTTCATGTGGCCCGGCATGCGACCGGCCACCGGATGGATGGCGAACTGAACGTCGACACCGCGCGCCACGAGCAGGTCCATCAGCTCACGCACCGGACCCTGCGCCTGTGCCACCGCCATGCCGTAGCCCGGCACGATGATCACGCGCTTGCCGTAGGCCATGAGCACCGCGGCGTCCTCCGCGCTGATCTCCCGGAGCTGCTCCTCGCCCTCGGGACCTGCGGCCGCCGTGTCGCCACCCGTTCCGAAGCCGGCGAACAGGACGTTGAAGAGCGATCGATTCATCGCCTTCGTCATGAGCTGGGTCAGGATGGCGCCCGACGCACCGACGAGCGTGCCGGCGATGAGGAGCGCGTAGTTGCTCAGCACGAACCCGGTGGCGGCCACCGCGATGCCGGTGTAGCTGTTCAGCAGCGAGACCACGACCGGCATGTCCGCCCCGCCGATCGGCATCACCAGCTGCACACCCAGGATGAGCGAGAGGACCACGAAGAGAAGGAAGAGCGGAACG
>Ga0136614_10000640_pt1 | contig 18326 bp, 15 predicted proteins | sample AntDrymUQ2792106_2_FD_106643 | JGI IMG/M metagenome (GOLD analysis project Ga0136614, IMG submission 106643) | Polar desert sand microbial communities from Dry Valleys, Antarctica - metaG UQ279 (21.06) | ecosystem: Environmental > Terrestrial > Soil > Desert | place: Antarctica: Dry Valley... | reverse complement strand
CTGCAAGCCATACTCCGCCGACAGGCTGTCGCCAAGCACAAGGAGCACCGGGCGCGGATCGGCTTCACTTTTTGTTGAACTCATTGCTCCCAGTGCCGTTGCATTGAGCGCGACGGCGCACAGCGCGACTGCGAATGAACCCACCGAACGAATCAGGAAATTTCTGCGCACGAGATGAATGAACCAGGAGAAATCGCGGTCGAGGCTCGAAACTTGAGCAAAGTCGTGCAGGACGCCACCGGCAGCCTGACGATTTTGGATGATATCAATCTGAAGATCGCGGCCGGCGAAACGGTGGCGATCGTCGGCGCCTCGGGGTCGGGAAAATCCACGCTACTCGGACTGCTTGCCGGTCTCGACGTTCCCACTGCAGGTGCGGTGCACTTTTGGGCAGGCTCTGTTCGCGCTCGATGAAGATGGCCGTGCTGCACTGCGCGCGGCGCGTGTGGGATTCGTATTTCAGTCATTCCAGTTGTTGCCGCACCTCAATGCTCTGGAGAACGTTCTGCTGCCGCTCGAGTTGACTGGCCGCTCGCCCGACGACGCATCGCCGCTCGACGCTGCGCGCACGCTGCTGCAGCGAGTCGGCCTCGGCGAGCGGTTGTCGCACTATCCGAAATACTTGTCCGGAGGCGAGCAGCAGCGAGTCGCCCTGGCGCGCGCCTTTGTGCTGCGGCCGGCGTTGCTGCTGGCCGATGAGCCGACCGGCAGCCTCGATGCGCGCACCGGCGAAGCGGTGATCGAGTTGATGTTTCAGCTCAACCGCGAGCGCGGCTCGACATTGCTGCTGGTGACGCACGATCCGGATATCGCGCGGCGCTGCGGTCGGCAGATCGAATTGCACGCGGGCCGAGTAGTCGCTGCACCCCAATGACTCGGCGCGCGACCGCGCGTGGCTTACCGGTTCGGCGGCTGAATAGCGCGTAGCCCGTGTAGCTGGTCGGCCGCTCGCGTTGCGATTTCGTTTGCCACGAGTCCGATGTCGCGTCCAACGCCCGCGCAACCATGAAGCCACACCGCAGCCTGCGTCGCCTGCCACGGGTCGAAGACTTGCGCAAGCAGCCCGCCAAGCAAACCAGCCAGCACATCACCGCTGCCTGCAGTGGCCAGCGCCGGTCCTCCGGTTGAGTTGATCGCGCAGCGTCCATCGGGACGTGCGATGACAGTGCCGGCACCCTTCAGTACGACGATGCTTTGATAGCGCGTGGCCAGCTCGCGTGCCGAAGCGATGCGATCAAGCTGGATGTCCTGCGCGGTCACCGCCAGCAAGCGCGCCGCTTCAAGCGGATGCGGAGTGAGCACGGTGGTGACGCTGCGCGCGGATACGCAATCACCGAGCGCGGGCCCGCGCGAGAGCAGGTTGAGCGCATCGGCGTCGATGACCAGCGACGCATCGCTGTCCAGCGCCCACTGCAGTGCTCGCCGTGCCGTGTCTTCCTGGCCCAATCCGCAGCCGATGACGATCGAGTTCGGGTTCTCTACCGACGCGGATGGCCGGAACATCAGCTCAGGCTGGCACGGATCGACGCGAAACTCCGGCGCCCCGATGCAATCGACGTAGACGCGCCCAGCGCCGATTCTGAGTGCTGCTCGGGCGGCGAGCAGGGCGGCGCCCAGCATGCCCGCACTACCGCCGATGATCAGCGTGCTGCCGTAGGTGCCCTTGTGCGTATTGCGCCGGCGCGGCGCAACGATTTGCGGAAACGCCGAGGGTTCGGTCAGCGCCGTCTTGCTCGACGCGGGCTGAATGTCGAGTGTGTTGACTGCGATCGCACCCGCGGCGTCGACGCCGTCCCCGGTGTGCAGACCCGGTTTGTCGCCGATGAACGTGATTGTGGACGAAGCACGGACGCCTTCGACGGCGCCGACCCAACTGCCGCGATCCGCATCGAGTCCGCTCGGCACGTCGAGCGCGACGATGTGCGCGCGCTGCGCATTGATCCACAGCGCGGCGTTGAGCAGCTCGCCTTGCAGTGGCCGCGTGAGGCCGATGCCGAGCATGGCATCGACGATGATGTCGAATTTTTTTCGCGTGGGCAGATCGGTGCGCGTCGGGCCGTCCGTCGCACGCCAGTCGGCAAACGCGTTGCGCGCGTCGGCGGTCGCGGGTGCCACGAGCTGGACGCACGTCACGTCGTGGCGTGCAGCTCGCAGTTCGGCCGCTGCCACGTAGCCGTCGCCTCCGTTGTTGCCGGGACCGGCGAAAACGCCGATGGACAGTCGCTTGCCCGTCCGCAGCGCATCGATGTGCGCCGCGGCCGCCGCGCCGGCGCGTGCCATCAAGGTTCCGGTCGGCAGGTCGCGCTGCGCCGCTCGCTCTATCGCGCGCAGTTCGGTCACGGTGTAAAGCGCGGTCTCCATCGGCTATGCGCGCGAGTAGCGGTCGAGCGTCAGACCATCGAGGTCGATCGCCGGTGCGCGACCCGCGATCACATCGGCCAGAACGCGCGCTGAGCCGCACGACATGACCCAGCCGGTCGAGCCATGCCCTGTGTTCACATACAAGTTGGCGATCGGCGTTTTTCCAAGGACCGGAGGACCGTCGGGCAGCATCGGGCGGGCGCCGATCCAGAAGCGAGACTTCGCGTACGAGGCGGCGTACGGGAACCAGTCCTGTGCCACCTTCAGCAACGTGCGCAGTGCACTGTCGCGCAACTTCATGCCGCGCGTGCCGAGCTCTGCAGTGCCGGCGATGCGCAGCCACTTGCCCATCCTCGTGACCGCAACCTTGTACGTTTCGTCCATCACGCTGATGTACGGGGCGTGTTCGAAGGCAGTGATCGCCGCTGTGGCCGAGTAGCCCTTCACGGGCTGCATCGGCAGGCGAATGCGAAGCGGCCGCAACAACGCCATGCTGTCGATGCCGCCGGCCACGACAAAGGCGTCACCGGAGATGTCTGCACCATCGGTCCGCAGGCGAGCGATGCGCTGGCCTTCGACATCAAGCGCCCGCGCGGTTACGCCGAAGCGAAACTCGACGCCGTCGCGAATCGCGATGTCTTTCAACAGCTGCGTGAAAAACGCGCAATTGCCGGTCTCATCGTCGGGCAGATGGAGGGCGCCCGCGAGTGGCGTCGGTGCGTGCAATGAAGGCTCGAGCGTGCGCGCCTGCTCGGGTGTCAACAGCGTGTGGGCTACGCCCAACTCTGAGAGCATCTTGCGCGTCACGGCGGAGCGCTCGACCTCCACTTCACTGCGAAGGAGCTGCAGGTAGCCGGTGCTCTGTTCGTAGTCGAGCTGATGCAACTCGCGCAACATGCGTAGCTCGGATTGACTGTAGAACGCCAGCCGCTGCATGCGCTCCTTGTTGCGCGTGAAGCGCTCGAGCCGGCATTCGCCCAGCCAGCGCGCGATCCAGCGCCACAGTGCCGGGTCGAGCGATGGACGAAAGATGATGGGCGCTTCAGCGCGGAAGACGTACGCCAGTACCTTGCCTGGCATGCCGGGCTGCGCCCACGGGGCCACATACGAAGGCGCCATCACACCGGCGTTGGCGAAACTCGTCTCCTGCGCCACACCCGAGCGGCGCTCGACCACGGTCACCTGGTGGCCATCGCGGCGCAGGTAATACGCAGTGCAAACGCCGATGATTCCGGCGCCAATCACGATCACGTGCATCGCGACCCGCCGCTACAGCTTCATCTGCGACGGCAGATAGGTGACCAGCGCGGGGAAGAACCAGATCGCAAGCACCGCCAGAACCATCATCCAGAAATAGGGAAACGCGGCCACTGCGATCGTGTTGATCTGGTGCTTGGTCATGCCCTGCAGCACAAAGAGGTTAAAGCCGACCGGCGGCGTGATCTGTGCCATTTCTACCACCACCACGATGAAAACCCCGAACCACAGCAGGTCGATGCCGGCTGTCTGCAGCGTCGGCAGCAGCACCGCCATCGTCAGCACCACCATTGAGATGCCGTCGAGAAAGCAGCCGAGCACGATGAAAAACACCATGAGCAGCATGATCAGTCCGAACGGCGGCAAGTTCAACGCGCCGATCGCCTCGGCCAGCTGGCGCGGCAATCCGATGAAGCCCATCGACAGCGCGAGGAATGCCGAGCCGGCCAGAATCAGCGCGATCATGCAGTACAGCCGCGTGGCCGCCATCAGCGAACCGGTAAACGTCTGCCACGTCAGCGTGCGCTGCAATGCAGACAGCACGAGCGCACCCACCACGCCAAGCGCGGCCGCTTCGGTGGCGGTGGCAACGCCAAGGTAGATCGAACCGAGAACGACCAGGATCAACAGCATCACCGGAATCAGGTGTCTCGATTCGTTGAGCTTTTGCATGAAGCTGAGCTTGATATCGGCCGGTGGAATGCTGCCGGGATGACGTAGCGCCCAGAAAATCGTATACCCCATGAACAGCGTCGCCAGCATCAAACCCGGGATCACGCCGGCGATAAACAGCTTGCCGATCGACACGTCGGCGGCGACGCCATAGACGATCATGATGATCGAGGGCGGGATCAGCAGGCCGAGCGTGCCGGCGCCGGCCAGCGAGCCGATCGAAATCTGCTCCGGATAATTTCGCTTCGCGAGTTCGGGCAACGTGATCTTTCCGACCGTCGCGCAGGTCGCCGCCGACGAACCGGACACAGCGGCAAAAATCGTGCAGCCGATGATGTTCGTATGCAGCAAGCGTCCGGGCAGCCATTGCAGCCACGGCGCCAGTCCGCGAAACATGCCTTCCGACAGCCGCGTCTTCAGCAAAATCTCGCCCATCCAGATGAACAGCGGCAGCGCGGTCAGGGTCCAGCTCGACAGCGACCCCCACACTGTCAGCGCGAGCGCGTCGCCCGCCGGGCGCGTCGTGAAAAGCTCCATGCCGATGAACGCGACGCCGAGCACCGCGATGCCGATCCATACGCCGGCACCGAGAATTCCGAACAGCGCGACGATCAGCAGCAGCGCTACGAGAGTGCCCATCTCTATTCGACGTGAGCCGCGTCGCTGACCGCCGGAGGAAGGCGGCGTGTACGCACGGTGATCACGAGCTGCTCGATGAATGCGAGTGCCAGGCCGGCCAGCCCGACGGCCATTGTCAGTTGCGGAATCCACAGCGGCGTGGCATCGACGTTTTGCGAAACGTCGTTAAAGGAATAAGAGCCCCATACCAGTCGGGCCGCAAACCACGCGAAATACACGCTGAGCGCGGACGCGATCGCCAGACAGAGGATTTCCATCCACCAGCGGGCGCGCCCGCGCAGCCGCTGCAGGATCAGGGTGACGCGGATGTGATCGCCCTCGCGCAGCGCGTGGCCAAGCGCGAGGAAAGAACCCGCCGCGAGGAAATAACCCGCGTAAGCGTCGGAGCCAGCCATCGAGTAGCCGAGCTGTCGCAGCACGATGCCGGCCACCTCGATCGCCAGAGTGGCGAAGATGAAAAATGCACCGAGCGCGCCTAGCCCCTTGAACAGTGCATCGAGCAGCACGCGCATCGCCAGTCCCTGACGCTGGAATGAAAAAAGCCGCCTTGGAGCGAGGCGGCCGGTTGAAGATTACTTGCGGTACGTGTTGATGATCGACTGCCCGTCGGCCCCCGCCTTGGTCACCCATTCGTTGAGCATCGTGTCGCCCAGCTTCGTCAGCTCGCTCTTGAACGTCGCGCTCGGCTCGTACACCGTCATCTTGTTATTGCGCAAAGTGGCGAGCGATTCGCTTGTGTACTCGCGCATGCGCTTCCAGCCGCGCTCTTCTGCCGCCTTCGCTGCCGCGACGATCGCGTCCTGTGTAGCCTTGTCGAGCGCGTCGAATTCCTTCTGGTTGACGATCACCATGTTCTTCGGCAACCACGCATCGGTGGTCGCAAAGTGAGTCAGGTTTTCCCAGACCTTGGAATCGACACCGGTCGCACCGGACGACATGAACGAATCAACCACGCCGGTGGACAGCGCCTGCGAAAGCTCGGCGGCCTGAATCGTCAGCGGTTGCGCGCCGACCATTTGCGCGATGCGCGTGGTGGCCGGGTTGTACGCGCGCCATTTAAGGCCTTTCATGTCGGCCACCGTTGCCAGCGGCTTCTTGGTGTAGATGCCTTGCGGTGGCCACGCCACTGCGTACAGCAGCTTGATGCCCTGACCGGCCAGAATTTTTTCGACCACCGGGCGTTGTGCCTGCCACAGCTTCCACGACGCGTCGAAACCGGTCGCAACGAACGGCACCGCATCGGCCCCGAACACGGGGTTCTCGTTTTCCAGCAGGCTCATCAACACTTCGCCGATCTGCGCCTGACCGGTTTGCACCGCGCGCTTGATCTCGGGCGCCTTGAACAGCGAACCGTTCGGATGCACGGTGATCGCGAGCTTGTTGCCGCTGGCTTTTGCCACGTCGGCGGCGAACTGAGTCAGGTTCTGCGTATGCGGATTGCCGGCCGGATAGCCCGCGGGCAGGTCCCACTTGGTTTGCGCGGTCGCGTGCGGCGCGGCCACGATGAGTGCCGCGGCGCAGGCGGCGATGAGCATTGAATTGCTTTTCATGAGTCCCCTTGACGATTGACGGAAAATGAATGCGGTACGACCAACGAGCGGTGGCGCACAGCGCGCCGCGAGCATACGCCGAAGCGCCTCGGCGCCGATAGCCCACGATGGTTCGGCGGCAGCATGTACGATCAAGGCAGCGCACGCTGCGACCGCTTGGCAGCCATGAACTTTGGAAGTCAGAACAGATGGGTGCTCCCGATATCACGCCTGACGATCTAGCGAGCGGCCGCGCAGTCCGATTGGCCGCACGCGCCAGGCGGCTGCGCGATCACACCGGCGGCAGCGCCCCGGACCATGTGCAGGCGAATTTGATGATCGTGCCGCGCGCGCTCGCCTACGACTTCCTGCTCTATTGCCAGCGCAATCCGAAGCCGTGCCCGCTGCTGGCGGTCGCCGATGCGGGCGATCCGCATCTGCCGGCGCTTGGCTCCGATCTCGATATTCGCACCGACGTGCCGCGCTATCGCGTATGGCGCCACGGCGAACTCGCAGACGAGCCCACCGACATTTCGTCGCTCTGGCGCGACGATCTGGTGACGTTCGCGATCGGCTGCTCGTTTTCGTTCGAGCAGGCATTGATCACGGCCGGTGTTCCGCTGCGCCATCTGGCGTGCGGCGGCAACGTCGCGATGTTCAAGACAAATATTGAGACTGCGCCCGCCGGCGTATTCCATGGCCCGCTGGTGGTATCGATGCGCCCACTGGTGCCGGCCGACGCCGTGCGCGCCGTGCAAATAACGTCGCGCTTTCCGAACGTGCACGGCGCACCCGTACACATCGGCGATCCGGCAGCGCTTGGCATCGCCGATCTCGCGCACCCGGACTTTGGTGATCCGATCGACGTGCGCACGGGTGAGGTGCCTGTTTTTTGGGCGTGTGGCGTTACACCGCAGGCCGCGGCGATGGCAGCGCGTCTCGAGTTCTGCATCACGCACGCGCCCGGCTGCATGCTCGTCACGGATCTGAAGAACGAACAGCTTGCGTCCCTTTGACTATCGGAGAACCTACGATGAAACTCACCGCACTCAGTTTTATTGCCGCGACCGCCGTCACTCTCGGTGCAGCAGCCGGCGTTTCCGCGCAAGCGCTGCCGAAAACACACCTGCGCGTCGTCGGCTCGATCTCCAGCCTGCCGCAGTACAAGGAATACGAAGTGCCGTTCTGGACCAAGCAGCTCGCGGAAAAATCCAACGGTGCAGTCACCGCCGAGATCAAGGGCTTCAACGAGATGGGGTTGAAGGGTCCCGAGGTGCTGCGGCTGATGGGGCAGGGTGTGATGGAGATCGGCTCGACCGTCGTCGCCTACCTCGCCGCCGACGATCCTGCCAACGAGATGGTCGATGTCGCCGGCCTGCTGCCGGACGTTGAGACCGCGCGCAAGGTGACCGATGCGCTGCGGCCGGTGTATGAAAAGTTGTACCGCGAGAAATTCAACGTGCAGCTGCTGGGCTTCGGCACCTATCCGGCGCAGGTGTTCTACTGCAACGGCGAATTGAAGGGACTGGCCGATGTGAAGGGCAAGAAGGTGCGCGTGGCCGGGCGTTCGCAATCGGAGCTGGTCGAAGCGCTCGGCGGCACGCCGGTCACGATGGCGTTCGGCGAGGTGGTGCCGGCGCTGCAGAACAAGACGGTCGATTGCGCGATCACCGGCACGCTGTCGGGCAACGTGGCGAAGTGGCATGAGGTCACTACGCATCTGCTGGCGATGCCGGTCAGTTGGGGCCAGATCGCCTACGCGGTCAATCTGAAGACGTGGCAGGACTTCAAGCCGGAAGTGCGCAACTTCATCGGCACCGAAGTCAAGCAGCTCGAGAAGAACGTGTGGGACGCCGCCGCCAACTTCACGCAGCAGGGCTATGAGTGCAACGCTGGCACCGACAAGTGCACGCTTGGACAGAAAGGCAAACTGAAGATCGTGCAGCCGACCGACGCCGACCGCGCGCTGCTGAGCAAGATTCTGAACGACACGATGTTGCCGAAATGGGCCGCGCGCTGCTCGGCGCAGTGCGTATCGGACTTCAACGCGACCGCGGGCAAAATCGTCAACGTGAGTGTGAAGAAGTAACGCACGGTTCAGGTTTCGTGGACGCGATCCTCGACCGCGCGATCGGGCGCGCATCGGTGGTTGCGCGCTGGGCGGCGCGTTGCGGCGGCGCTCTGTTGCTGGCCGGCGCGATCATCGTGTCGATCGACGTGATCGCGCGCAAGTTGTTCGCGGTGTCGCTAGGCGGCGCCGACGAGCTGTCGGGCTATGCATTCGCGATCGGAGCCGCCTGGTCATTTGCGTTCGTTGTGCTGGTGCGCGGCAACGTGCGCGTTGATGCGCTGTATGTCCACTTGCCGGCGGCGCTGGCTGCGATCCTCGACCTGGTCGCGTTATTGGCCCTGTTGGCATTTGCCAGCGTGGTCGCGTGGTACGGCTGGGACGTGATGGCCGGCAGCTTCAGTCGGGGGGCGCGCTCCAACTCGTCGCTCGCGGTGCCGCTGTGGATGCCGCAGGTCCTATGGTGGCTCGGTTACGCGATGTTCGCGCTGACCTTGCTGCTGGTGATCGCGCGCGTTGGGCTTGCACTGTTGCTGCGCGACTTCGCTGCGGTCAGCCGATGGGCCGGCGCGCGCTCGACCGAAGAGGACGCGCAAAGCGAGATCGAGAGCGCGCGCGCAGCCACAGGCGTCGCCGAGGTGCAGGGCGCCCGATGATCGGTTTTGCATTGCTGATGCTGCTGGTGCTGATCGCGCTGGCGATCCCGGTCGCGGCATCGCTCGGCGTGCTCGGCCTGCTGCTCGACCGCTTCTACGGTTTCCTGCCGCTGTCGAAAGCCGCCGGTGAAGTGGCCTGGTCATCGAGCAACGAGTTCCTGCTGGTGTCTCTGCCGTTGTTCATCATGCTGGGCGAAATCCTGTTGCGCTCGGGACTCGCGGAGAAGATGTACGGCGCGCTCGTCAAGTGGCTGTCGTGGCTGCCGGGCGGGCTGATGCACTCGAACATCGCCGCGTGCGCGCTGTTCGCGGCGACTTCGGGCTCGAGTGTGGCAACCGCGGCGACCGTGGGAACGGTGGCGCTGCCGCAGGCGCGCCGCTTCGGCTACAACGAGAGTCTGTTTCTCGGCACGCTGGCGGCCGGCGGCACGCTCGGCATTCTGATTCCGCCTTCGATCAATATGATCATCTACGCGGTGCTGACGAACACGTCGGTGCCGAAGCTCTACCTGGCGGGCATCATTCCGGGCGTCGTACTGACTCTGCTGTTCATGATGGTCGTGCTCACGGCGTGCATCGCGCGGCCCGGTTGGGGTGGCACGCGCACGCAGTCGACCTTGACCGAGATGCTTGCGGGTCTGATTCATCTGCTGCCGCCGCTCGGTATTTTCATGGTGGTCGTGGGTTCGATCTACGCGGGCATTGCGACGCCGACCGAAGCCGCCTCGCTCGGCGTGATGGCCGGTCTGCTGCTCGCCGCGTGGGCGCGGCGCCTGTCATGGGCGATGCTGGGCCAGGTGCTCGAGGGCACGATGCGCACGACCGCGATGGTGATGCTGATCATCGTCGCTGCGTATTTCCTCAATTTCGTGATGTCGGCGATCGGACTGACCACTCGGCTCACCGACTTCATCGAAGGCCTTGGCTTCGGCAAGTGGGAGATGCTGTTCGCGGTGATCGTGTTTTACCTGGTGCTCGGCTGCTTCATGGAAACCCTCTCGATGATGATCACCACGATCCCGATCATCGCCCCGGTGATGTTCAAGCTCGGCTTCGATCCCGTGTGGTTTGGCATCGTCGTCATCATCCTGATCGAGGCCGCGCTGATCACGCCGCCGGTCGGACTGAACCTGTTCGTTGTTCAGAATTTGCGCCGCGGCGGGCCGATGAACGATGTGATCGTCGGTGCCGCGCCGTTCGTCGTGTCGATGCTGGTGATGCTGTTGCTGCTGGCGTTGCTGCCGGGCCTTGCCCTGTGGCTCCCCGCGAGATTTTTCTGAACGCATGCAGCCGCTTTACTTCGAAGCCGACGGTGGCCGCATCGATGTTCCGGTGCGGCAACTGGTGATCGCCGGCTGGACCGGCCGCGATCTCGACGCTGTCGAGCATCACATCGACGAACTCGCTGCGATTGGTGTTGCGCGTCCCTCTGCCGTGCCGCTGTACTACCGCGTAGCGCACACGCTGCTGACACAGTCCGATCAGATCGAGGTGCTGGGCTCATCGAGTTCAGGCGAATGCGAGCCGGTGCTGATCCGTCATCAACGCGCATGGTGGTTGACGCTCGGCTCCGACCACACCGATCGCCAGCTCGAAGCGCAGTCGGTGGTGCACTCGAAGCAATTGTGCGCAAAGCCGATTGCGCGGCAGCTATGGCGCTGGGACGCGATCGCCGCGCGCGCCGACGATCTCGAGCTCGGCTCGCAAATTTTCGAGGATGGCCGCTGGGCGCAATACCAGCGCGGGCGATTGATAATGATCCGCCCGTTGATGGCGCTGGTCGATGGACTGTCCAGGCATGCAACGATCGCCGATGGTCTCGTGATGTTTTGCGGCACACTCTCCGCGTTGCCCAACAGCATGAGCGTGGCCGTGCGGCCGGCCGGAAAAATGAGACTCAAGCTGCACGATGCAGGCGCTGGCCGCAGCATCGAACATGAATACAGCGTGACTGCGTTGCCGGTTGTCAATTAATGTCGAAGCGCTGATGTCGAAGTGGCAATTCTGGATCGACCGCGGCGGCACGTTTACCGACGTCGTCGGGCGCCGGCCCGATGGTTCGCTGGTCACGCACAAGCTGCTGTCCGATAACCGCGAACAGTATGGCGACGCGGCGCTCGCGGGTATTCGGCGCTTGCTGGGCGTGCCGGCCGATGCCGCGGTGCCGGTCGATCAGATTGATGCGGTGAAGATGGGAACGACGGTGGCCACCAATGCTTTGCTCGAGCGCAAAGGCGAGCCTACCGCGCTGGTCGTATCGCGCGGCTTTCGCGATGCGTTGCGTATCGCTTATCAAAATCGGCCCCGCTTGTTCGATCGTCACATCGTGCTGCCCGAGTTGTTGTATTCGAATGTGATCGAAGTGCAAGAGCGGATCGGCGCGCACGGCGACGCGGTGACGCCGCTCGATCTTTCGTCAGCGCGCGCGGCGCTTGCGGCAACTTACGCGGCAGGAGTCAGATCGGTGGCGATCGTGCTGATGCACGGTTATCGCTATCCGGCGCACGAAGCTGCACTCGAAGCCGCCGCACGCGAGATCGGCTTTGCTCAGGTGTCTGCATCGCATCGCGTCAGCGCGCTGATGAAGTTCGTCGCGCGCGGCGACACCACTGTCGTAGACGCATACCTGTCGCCGATCCTGCGCCGTTACGTCGAGCAGGTCGCGCGCGAGCTGCCGGGCACGCGACTGCTGTTCATGCAATCGTCGGGTGGGCTCACCGGCGCGCGCCGTTTTCAGGGCAAAGACTCGATTTTGTCCGGGCCCGCCGGCGGCATCGTCGGCATGGTGCGCAGCAGTCTCGCCGCGGGGTTCGACCGCGTGATCGGATTCGACATGGGCGGCACGTCGACCGACGTCTCCCATTTTGCCGGACGCGATGTGAGTGACTGCGAGCGCGCTTTCGAAACGCAGGTCGCGGGCGTTCGAATGCGCGCACCGATGATGAGCATTCATACGGTGGCAGCCGGCGGCGGATCGATTCTGCATTTCGACGGCGCGCGGCTCCGGGTCGGGCCCGATTCGGCGGGCGCAAATCCCGGGCCGGCGTGCTATCGCCGCGGCGGCCCGCTGACGGTGACCGATTGCAACGTGATGATCGGCAAGGTTCAGCCGGCATTCTTTCCGCGCGTATTCGGTCCGAAGGCCGATCAGCCACTCGACGCTGAAGTTGTCCGCGAAAAATTTGGCGCACTGGCGAGAGAGATTGCGCAGGCCACCGGCCGCACGCTGACGCCCGAGCAGGTGGCCGACGGCTATCTCGACATCGCCGTGGGCAACATGGCCGAGGCAATCAAGCGCATCTCGATCCAGCGCGGCCACGATGTGACGCAGTACACGTTGACGGTGTTCGGCGGCGCCGGCGGGCAGCACGCGTGCCGCGTGGCCGATGCGCTCGGCATGAGCAGGATCTTTGCGCATCCGCTGGCGGGCGTGCTGTCGGCCTACGGCATGGGGCTGGCCGATCAGACTGCCATGCGCGAGCGATCGATCGAGCGACCGCTGCAACCCGCTGCGATGAGTGCGCTGACGGCCGCGCTGGATGAACTGGCGGAGCAGGCGCGGCGCGATCTTGAATCGCAGGGCGTGCAGCGTGAGCGCATCGCCGTCGTGCGGCGCGTCCATCTGCGCTACGACGGCACCGATTCGGCGCTGGTGGTCCTCGCCGCGACGATGGCCGACATGCAGGCCGCCTTTGACGCCGAGTATTTGAAGCGCTATTCGTTTTTGATGCAGAACCGAGGCCTGGTCGTCGAAGCGGTTTCGGTCGAGGCGATCGGAAGTGGCGAAACGGCCGCAGAGAAGGCAGATGCAAGGCCGGCGCGTTCAGCGCCCCTTACTGCCAAGTCGGTAGTGCGCATGTACGGCGAGGCGACGTGGCACGACACACCCCTGTATGCGCGCGACGAAATGCGCCCGGGAGATGTCATCGGAGGCCCGGCCGTCATTGCCGAGGCAAACGCGACCACGGTGGTCGAGCCCGACTGGGAGGCCATCGTCACGGAGCTCGATCACCTCGTTCTCGAGCGCTCGCGCCCGCGCGCGCAGCGGCAGGCGATCGGCACCGATGCCGACCCGATCATGCTCGAAGTGTTCAACAACCTGTTCATGTCGATCGCCGAGCAGATGGGATTGCGGCTGCAGAACACTGCGTACTCGGTCAACATCAAGGAGCGTCTCGATTTTTCGTGCGCGCTGTTCGATTCGAGCGGCAATCTGATCGCGAACGCACCGCACATGCCGGTGCACCTGGGATCGATGAGCGAATCGATCAAGACCGTCATGCGTGAGAACGCCGGCGCGATGAAGACCGGCGACGCGTACGCGATCAACGACCCCTACCACGGCGGCACGCATCTGCCCGATGTAACGGTGATTACGCCCGTGTTCGATCGGGCCGGGGCCGAGATTCTTTTTTACGTGGGCTCACGCGGGCACCACGCCGATATCGGTGGCACGACGCCAGGATCGATGCCGCCGTTTTCAACGTCGCTCGATGAAGAAGGCGTGCGCTTCATCAACTTCAAGCTGGTCGGCGAGGGCCGCATTCGCGAAGCTGAATTGATGACGCTCCTCGGCGCCGGCACTTACCCGGCACGCAACCCGCAGCAGAACCTGGCCGATTTGCGGGCGCAGATCGCAGCAAATGAAAAGGGCCGCGAAGAACTGTTGAAGATGGTCGAGCAGTTCGGGCTCGACGTGGTGCGCGCGTACATGCAACACGTGCAGGACAACGCAGAGGAATCGGTGCGGCGTGTCATCACGCAGTTGAAAGACGGCGAGTTTCAATACCCGCTCGACAACGGCGCGCTGATTCGCGTGCGCATCACGGTCGATCGGCAGAGCCGCTCAGCAAAGATCGATTTCACCGGCAGCTCGGATCAGCTGCCGAACAACTTCAATGCGCCGAGCGCGGTGTGCTACGCGGCCGTGTTGTACGTGTTTCGCACGCTGGTGGACTCTGACATTCCACTGAACGCCGGCTGCCTGAAGCCATTGCACGTCATTATTCCGGAGCGCTCGATGCTCAATCCGCGCTACCCGGCTGCGGTGGTTGCAGGCAATGTCGAGACGTCGTCGTGCATCACCGACGCGCTCTTTGGCGCGCTCGGCGTGATGGCCGCGGCGCAGGGAACAATGAACAACTTCACGTTCGGCAACGAGCGTTACCAGTATTACGAAACGATCTCGGGCGGGTCCGGAGCCGGCATTGTCAACGTCGGCGCGAACGCAGATGCGCTGGACGGCGGTTCTCAAGATGGATTCAACGGCACCGACGTCGTGCAGACGCACATGACCAACTCGCGGTTGACCGACCCCGAGGTGCTTGAGTTCCGCTATCCGGTGCGCCTGGAAAGCTATGAAATACGCCCGAATTCGGGGGGAGCCGGGCGCTGGCATGGCGGCAACGGCGGCACGCGGCGCGTGCGTTTTCTGGAGCCGATGACGGCGTCGATTCTGGCGAATCACCGCTCGATCGCGCCGTTCGGAATGGCGGGCGGCGAGCCCGGCGAATTGGGCCGTAACTGGATCGAGAGAATTGATGGCCGCATCGAGACGATGGGTCACATCGGATCGGCCGAAATGAACGTCGATGACGTAATAGTTATTCAAACTCCGGGCGGCGGCGGCTTCGGTAAGAAATGAAGTGCGTGGAACACGGCAAATAGACTGCGCCGCCGGGCGAATTCTGCACACGCTCACTCGGTGCGCGCAGAAATAATGCGCCATGAACGCGCCAGACCGCCTTGGTCTCACCTCTATTCTGGGCTCACTGTCGATGAGCTATGCACCGCTCATCGATCGTGAGCGGCGCACGTTCGGCACGCGATTGACGATGTTATCGGTGAAGCCGAGCGACCGGCTGCCGGTCGGCTTCATCCTCGAGCAGTTGAGTGGCATGTGGCCCGAGTCGCGCGCATTGGTGCTCGTAGCGCCGCTCGATGCGCAGCTCGATGATTCTCTGCTCGACTGGCAAGCACCTACCAACGCGGTCGTCGAAATTCCGACCATTGCCCTGCGCGATCCGATCGCACAGCGCTTGGTCCAACGCGCTCGCCGCGCCGGCATCAAGATGGCATTGCGGGGACGGCCCGACGTGCCGCTGCCGCCGGCGCTGCTCGACTGCTTCGATTACGCGCTGATCCACATCACCGAAGACCGCCGCCGCCCGGCGTGATGCGGCGCATGCCATTCATCATCACCGGCGCCTTTCGCGTGTCGGAGTTGCACGCTGCGTACGAGCGCGGTGCAGTCGCCAGCGTCGGTGTGCCGCTCGACGAGGCGCATTCGACGGTTGAGCGCCCGCCGCAACCAAGCCAGGCGGCCGTCTTGGAACTGCTGCGCCTGGCACACGAGCGTGCCGATATCGATACGATCGAGTCGGCCATCAAGCGCGACACCGCGCTGTCATTCGAGCTGCTCCGCTTCGTCAATTCGGCGGCTTTCGCAGTTCCGATGCAGGTCTCGTCGGTCAAGCGGGCCGTGATGGTTCTCGGACACGCCAAGCTCACGCGCTGGCTGTCGCGCATGCTGCGTGTGTCGACGCTGAACGCAGACGCGTTGCCGCTGATGCATGCCGGCATTCGGCGCGGATTGTTTCTCGAGCACCTGGCGAGCTGCAGCTCTGAAGGAGCCGACTTGCGCGACTCGCTGTTTCAGACCGGCGCATTCTCATTGCTCGATCGCATGACGGGCACTTCGTTTCCGCGCTTGCTGCAGCACGCGCAACTGTCATCGAGCGTGGAGGCCGCATTGGTCGAGCGCAAAGGCCCCTGCGCGCCGTACCTGACCCTGGCCGAAGCAATCGAGCGCAACGATCCGGTCGCGGGGCGAAAGCAGCGCGAGGCGCTCGATATCTCGCTGCTCGACTGCAACGTCGCGCTGCTGCGCGCGTTGTCCGCCGCGCAGACGACGCATGCCGAGCAACGGTCGCTAGCGTAAATACTCGCGTTCGCTGGTGCGGTTTGCGCCAGGCGGTGAAATCGCCGCGTTCGTGTCTTCTCACCGCCGTTATAATTCCGCGCGTTTGTCAGCCCGGCAAGCGCACGATCACGCGCGATGTTCGCGCGCTTCCTCGCGCTGTTTCGATGACGCCCCATTCCACTACGTTCCTCGCGCTCGCCGGGCCGAGCGCGTTGTCGGCATTTCGCGCGGCGCGCTTGCTGGCGTCGGTCCAGTCGATCGAAAAGTCGGTCGACTCGCTCAGCGGCCGGTTCGTGCACTTCGTCCACGCCATCCGGCCGCTCGATACGGCCGAGCGGGCACGACTTGACGCGTTGCTCACGTATGGTGATGCTGCGGCCGCCGAAAAGGCGAACGCCAAAAGCCACGGCGATGCGTTCCTGGTTGTTCCGCGCCTGGGAACCATCTCGCCGTGGGCCAGCAAGGCCACCGACATTGCGCACAACACCGGACTTGCGAGCGTGCGACGCATCGAGCGCGGCACGGTTTACACAATCAAGCTTGGACGGAAGACGCTGACCCGCGACTCCGCGGTGCGCATCACGTCCGTCCTGCACGACCGCATGACCGAAAGCGTGATCGACCCTGCCACCGACCCGGCGCTGTTGTTTCGCGAGCTCGATGGCAAACCGATGCAAACAATTCCGGTGCTCGCACAAGGACGCGATGCTTTGAAGCGAGCGAACGTCGATATGGGGCTCGCGCTGTCGAACGATGAAGTCGACTATTTGCTGGACGCGTTCACGCGCATGCAGCGCGACCCGACCGACGTCGAGCTGATGATGTTTGCGCAGGCCAACTCAGAGCATTGCCGGCACAAGATCTTCAACGCCACCTGGACAATAGACGGCCAGCCCGAGGACGTGACGCTGTTCGACATGATTCGCGCGACGCACCGCGCAGCGCCGCAAGGCACAGTGGTAGCGTACAGCGACAACTCGGCGGTGCTCGAGGGCCGCACCGTGTCGCGCTTCTATCCGCACAGCGATCATCCGGCGGGCGCGGTCGGCATCGACTACGGCGCGCGCGACGAGCTGACGCACACGGTGTTCAAGGTGGAGACACACAACCACCCGACAGCGATATCGCCGTTTCCCGGCGCATCGACGGGCGCCGGTGGTGAGATTCGCGATGAAGGCGCGACGGGTCGTGGGGCAAAACCGAAAGCGGGCCTGTGCGGGTTTTCGGTTTCGCATTTGCGCATTCCTGGCATGCGGCATGTGTGGGAGGACGACTTCGGTTTTCCTTCACGTATCGCCGACGCGTTGTCGATCATGATCGACGGCCCGATCGGCGCGGCGGCGTTCAACAACGAATTCGGCCGCCCGAATCTGCTCGGCTACTTTAGAAGCTACGAACAGAATGTCGGCGGCAAGCGCTACGGCTATCACAAGCCGATCATGATCGCCGGCGGCATCGGCAACATCCGCGACGACCAGGTGCGCAAGCTCGATTTGCCGCCGGGCTCGCTGCTGGTTCAACTCGGTGGGCCCGGTATGCGCATCGGGCTCGGTGGCGGCGCTGCGTCGAGCATGGGCGCCGGCGCCAACACCGAGCAGCTCGACTTCGATTCGGTGCAGCGTGGCAACCCGGAGATGCAGCGGCGCGCGCAGGAAGTGATCGATCGATGCTGGGCGCTCGGTGCACACAATCCGGTGCTGTCAATTCACGACGTAGGCGCCGGCGGCCTGTCGAATGCGATGCCTGAGCTCGCCGATCAATCGAAGCGCGGCGCGCATATTGCGCTCGCCGACGTTCCGGTCGAGGAAAGCGGCATGAGCCCGCTCGAGATCTGGTGCAACGAATCGCAGGAACGCTACGCACTGGCGATTGCGCCGGACACGCTCGCTGCATTCGATTGGATGGTGAAGCGTGAGCGTTGTCCGTATGCGGTGATCGGGCGCATTGCCGGCGATGGTCAACTCGTGATAGCTAGCGCCGGCGACGCACTTGTGGTCGACATGCCGATGAACGTGCTGCTCGGCAAACCGCCGCGCATGCACCGCGATGTACGGCATATCGCGCGATCGCTGCCCGCGTTCGACGGCGCTGGGTTGAACCTCGAACAATGCGCGCTCGATGTGCTGCGGCATCCGACAGTCGCCAGCAAGAGTTTCCTGATCACGATCGGAGATCGAACCGTCGGCGGTATGAATTCGCGCGATTCGATGGTGGGCCCGTGG
>Ga0136614_10000638_pt1 | contig 18339 bp, 20 predicted proteins | sample AntDrymUQ2792106_2_FD_106643 | JGI IMG/M metagenome (GOLD analysis project Ga0136614, IMG submission 106643) | Polar desert sand microbial communities from Dry Valleys, Antarctica - metaG UQ279 (21.06) | ecosystem: Environmental > Terrestrial > Soil > Desert | place: Antarctica: Dry Valley... | reverse complement strand
GTTCGAGCGGATCGTCACCGGCCTTTCGCGCCAGCTCCGCTCGACCATCGACCGCGACCTCGAGGTCGGCCGCTACACCCTGGCCGTCGCCGTGGTGGACAAAGCGGAGAGGTAGATCCTCCCCATGCGGAGCATGGGGAGGGCTTCGCTCGCGGGGAGGATCTAAAGGCTCCTGTCGTCCTTGTTCTTCACGCCGTCGAGGAAGTCGGGGATGTTCTCCACCGTGCCGATGCGATCGAGCATCTGGAGAGCGGCCTCGTTGGCCCCGCCGTGCAACGGCCCGTAGAGGGCGGCCACGCCCGCGGCCACCGCGGAGTAGGGGTCCACTCGGGAGGAGCCCACCCCCCGGACGGCCGCCGTCGAGCAGTTCTGCTCGTGGTCGGCGTGGAGGATGAACAGGTTGTCGAGCGCCCGGGTGAGCCGCGGGTCCGGCCCGTACTTCTGCTCGGTCATCTTGAACAGCATCGAGAGGAAGTTGCTCGGGTAGTCGAGGTCGTTGTCGGGGTAGATGAACGGCAGCCCGAGGGAGTGGCGGTAGGCGAAGGCGGCGAGCGTGGGCATCTTGGCGATCATGCGAACGGCCGAGATGTAGCGCTGCCGCTCGTCGTCGATGTCCTTGGACTCGGGGTAGAAGGTCGACAGGGCCCCCACCGTGGCCTCGAGCATCCCCATCGGGTGGGCGTCGTAGCGGAAGCCCTCGACGAACTTCTTGATGTTCTCGTGGATGAAGGTGTGGTGGGTGATGTCGAACACCCAGGCGTCGTACTGCTGCTGGGTGGGCAGATCGCCCTGGATCAGCAGGTAGGCCACCTCGAGGTAGTTCGAGTGCTCGCAGAGCTGCTCGATCGAGTAGCCGCGGTACTCGAGGATTCCGGCGTCGCCGTCGATGAAGCCGATCTCCGAGCGGCAGTGCGCGGTGTTGGTGAAGGCCGGGTCGTAGGTCATGAGGCCGAAGTCGTCCTCGTTGACCTTCATCTGGCGGAAGTCCATGGCCTTCACCGTGCCGTCAGTGATCTCGAGCTCGAACTTCTCGCCGGTCCGGTTGTCGGTGACCGACAGAGAGTTATCGGCTTCAGCTACGCCGCCGCCGTCGTTGCTCTTCGTCTGCTCGTCAGCCATCGTTCTCCTCGGTCGGCGCCCGTGTGTCTGCTGGGTGGTGCGGCGATGTTATTGGCCGGCCTCTCAGCCCTTTCGCCACCCGCCGCCGAACAGGCGGCCGATGCGCCCGGCCTTGACGTTGGGCCGGAAGGTGGGCGGCCCTGAGTCCGGGGGCGGGAGCTCCTCGGCCTCGGCGGCCGTGATCGTGAGCGTCACGGCTCGCTCCGCCGTGCGGGCCACCTCCGGCGCGTCGACGAACCGCACCTCGCCGGCGACGGTGCGCATGACGATGCCGTCGAAGATGTGCTCGCGGTAGTTGTCGGCCACCGACTCCACGGATCCGAGCTCCACCTCGTCGGAGGAGTAGACCGGTACGCCGCTCTCAACGGCGGAGTAGTGGACGGCGTGGCCGTCGTCGATCACTACCGGCTGCCGAGCGTCAGCGGCGCGAGGCTCGCGCTGCTGGCCTCCTCCTCGAGCCCGGTGTAGATCGCGGCGGCCACGGCCAGCACCACGAGCAGGGCCGAGACCCCCATTAGGAGCTTCTCCGTCCGCGCGGAACCTGGGAAGGACGCGCTCCGCATGCCGACCACCGACACGGCGACGGCCCACACGGCGAGGATCCCCCCCATGACGTGGAAGGCGTTCACGCCCGCCGTCAGCTCCGCACGCGGCGGTGGGGGGCCCGCTTGGGCACGCGCATGCGCCGGGGGGCCGAGGGACCGGTGCCGGCGTGCGGCCCGCGGCGCGGTGGACGCGGCCTGCGCGGTCGCGGATGGCGTCGCTCGCCTCCTCCGCCCGAGTCGTCGGAGTCCTCCTCGTCCGGGGGGACGGGCTGCTCGTGGACCGCCCACCAGACGAGCCACAGCAGGAAGGCGAGCGGCACCTTCAGCAGCACGAACATGTAGAAGAACGCCCACCCCATCGAGGCGCGATGCTACCCGGACGGGCGTGAACGCACACGGAGGCGGTCACCTTGGCGCGACCGGCTCCGAGCGGCCCCCCGGGAGGTGGCCGCAGCCTCAGCCGGCAGGGATGGTGTCCAGTGAGGTCATGGACCGAAACTCGGCAAAGCGCCCCTCGATCTCGTCCCGCGAGAGGGCGCGCACGCGCTCGGTCCCGAAGTCCTCGACGTTGTACGAGGCGAGCACCGAGCCGTAGGTCATGGCGCGACGCAGCACGCCGGGGTCGCCGGCGGCCTCGGGACCCTCGGAGGCGAGGTAGCCGAGGAAGCCCCCGGCGAACGAGTCCCCGGCGCCAGTGGGGTCCCTTACGGTCTCGAGGGGATAGGCCGGCAGGGAGAAGAAGCCGTCGGCGGTGAACAGGGAGGCGCCGTACTCGCCCTGCTTGGCCACGACCACCCGGGGCCCCATGCTCATCACCGCGCGCGCCGCCTGGACGAGGTTCGGCTCCTCGGTGAGCTGTCGGATCTCGGCGTCGTTCATGAAGGCGATGTCCACGCCTCCGATCGTTCGCACGAGCGAGTCCCGCGCCGTCTCGATCCAGAGGTTCATGGAGTCGAGGCCCGCAAGGCGGGCGCCGTCGCACTGCTCGCGCACCTCACGCTGTAGGTCCGGCTGGATGTTGGCCAAGAAGAGCGTCTCGGCCTGTCGCGACTCCGGCGAGAGCTTGGGCTCGAAGTCCCCGAACACGCCGAGCTGGGTGTCCTCGGTGTGCGCGGTGTTCAGGTCGAACTCGTAGCGCCCGCGCCAGAAGAACGTCTTCCCGCCGGCCACTCGCTCGATGTCGTCGGTGTTCACGCCGCGCTCGTGGAGCACGCCGAGCTCGTCCTCCCCGAAGTCCTCGCCCACCGGGCCGGCCACTCGCACGTCGCCGAAGAAGCTGGCGGCCAGCGAGAAGTGCACGGCCGAGCCACCGAGCATGCGCTCGCGCTCGCCGAAGGGCGTCTTGACGGCGTCGAAGGCGATGGATCCGACCACGAGGAGGCTCATGCGGGCGGGGAGACTAGACGGCGGAACCGGCGCCCGGTCCCTCGGCGGCCGCCGCTCCGGCCTGGGACCCGGGGCTAGGCGAGCCGCTCGGCGTCCCCGCCGGCTCGCTTGACGGCGTAGAGGGCGCGGTCGGCCCGCGCGAGCAGCGCCGTGTCGGACTCGCCCGGGCGGGGAACGGCGATGCCCACCGAAACTGTGGTGCCGGCCTCGCGCCGGGCGGCCGCGTTGAGGCGCTGGCCGACCTCGACCGCCCGTGCGGCGTCGCGTACGCCCACGAGCGCGGCGAACTCGTCGCCCCCGATGCGGAACAACCGGTCCTGGGGCCGCAGCGCCCGGCACAGTGCGCCCGCCACCTCGCGGAGCATCTGGTCGCCTGCGGCGTGTCCGCGGGTGTCGTTGACCCTCTTGAAGCCGTCGATGTCGAGGGCGAGCACGGCGGGACCGTCCTCGCCGGGCAGGGCGGCGCGGGCGGCGGCGAGCTCCGAGTGGAAGGTGGCGTGGTGGCCGAGTCCGGTGAGCGGATCGCGGGACGCGCGGTCGCTCAGCTCCACGAGGGCCGAGGCCGTCTGCATGCAGCTCGTGGTCTGCGCGGCCAGCAGCTCGAGCAGCTCGACGTCCTTGGTGCGGGGGGCCACGAGCGAGCGGTCGGCCAGCACCAGGATTCCGAAGGAGCGCCAGCGACCACTGAGGGGGAGGACGACCACGGCCCCGGCCCCGGCCTGGCGAAGAGGGTCGTGGGCCATGAACCCCGCCCCTACGGGGTTGCCCATCGTGTAGCAGGACGTGCCGGCCGAGACCCACGAGGCCATCTCCTCGAGTGCGCCCGTCTCGAGCGTCCGGAACGTCTCTGCGAAGGGCCCGGCCGCGTGCCCGACCGCCAGTACCCCCGTGGCCCGGTCGGTGGCGATCATGGCCGAGTCCATGCCGCCAACGTCTCGGGCGGCATCCACGGCCACCCGCTCGATCTCCGCCTCGTCGATGAGGGCGGCGAGATCGGCGGCGTGGCGAGCCAGTCGCCGGGGCCCCGACAGCGCAGGCACGCCGCCCAGCGCCATCAGCCGCTCCCCGAGCAGCCGGGCGCACGCCTTCATCTCCTCGAGGACCTCCGTGGGAAGCGGCCTCTGTGACTCGACGTTCAGGGAGCCGACCACGCGCCCGCCGGAGCGCAGCGGCACGCACATCTCCGCGTGGACGCCCGGCACGGCCTCGAGGTAGTCGCTGGAGGCGCTCACCTCCGGGATGTAGGTGGGCTCGCCGGTGCGGAAGGTCTTGCCGATGACCCCGGCCGAGGGCGGCATGCCGTCGAGGATCTGCCAGTAGCCGCGAACGGCCTGGCAGCGCAGGCGCCCGCCCTCCTCGAGGTAGATGCTGGGCATCAGGCCCTCGATGTCGCCGAGGTGCTCCACCACGGCCTCGCGGGCGCCTCGGACCGTGTCGGCGTAGGCCAGCCTGTCGACCAGGCTGGCCGCCTCGGACGCGCGGCGGCGCGGAGGCGCAGGAACGCCGGCCGGGGCTGGAGCGGGTGACGCCATCAGTGCCCTATCGGCCAGTTACCTCGCCGTCTCGAATCGTGGGCAGGAGCAGCTTGACCGGACGCCGAGTCTCGCAGGTCGCGGCCGGATTCCGCGGCTGGGTTAGGCTGCCGCCGCTATGCGCGCGATCAGGATCGACGAGTTCGGCGGGCCCGAGGTGATGAGGCTCGTGGACGCACCGGAGCCGGAGCCGGGTGAGGGCGAGGTGCTGGTGCGGGTGGCCCGAGCCGGGATCAACTTCGCCGACACCCACACCCGCGAGAACTCGTACCTCGCCGAGCAACAGCTTCCGCTCACCCCCGGCTCCGAGGTGGCCGGCACCGTGGAGCGATCGACCGAGGGATTCGAGCGGGGCCAGCGGGTGGCCTCGCTTCTGTCCGGCGGCGGCTACGCCGAGTACGCCCTCGCGCCGGCGGCCTCCACCTTTCCGATCCCCGACGGGGTCGAGGACGGCGCTGCGCTGGCCCTTCTGCTCCAGGGCCTGACGGCGTGGCATCTGCTCCGGACCTCGGCCAAGGTCGCCAAGGGGGAGACGGTGGTGGTCCACGCCGCCGGCGGCGGGGTCGGGTCGCTGGCCGTGCAGCTTGCCAAGCGCTTCGGCGCGGGCCGCGTGATCGCGAGTGCCAGCACCGAGGAAAAGCGCTCGCTCGCGGAGGAGCTCGGTGCCGACGTGGCCGTGGACGCCCGCTCGGAGGACATGAACGAAGCGCTGCGGGAGGCCAACGGCGGGGAGAAGGTCGACGTCGTGCTCGAGATGGCCGGCGGCTCCGTCTTCGAGCACTCGCTAAAGGCGCTGGCGCCCTTCGGCCGCCTCGTGGCCTACGGGATGGCCAGCCGCGAGCAGGTGCAGGTCTCGAACGCTCGACTCATGCGCACGAGCACCTCGGTGGTCGGCTTCTGGCTCGCCCACTGTCTGGCCCATAGGGAGATGATGGAGCCCCCCATACGCGAGCTCCTCGAGCTCGTGGCCGCCGGCGAGCTGCGCACGATCGTGGGTGAGACGTACCCGCTCTCGCAGGTCGGCCGTGCCCACGAGGACATCCAGGGCCGCGGTACCAGCGGCAAGCTCCTGCTCGATCCGGCGTCGTGAGGGGCCGGCCGTTCGGCGGCGCGGTCCTCCGGTGGCCGAGTAGTCTCGCTCCCCAGTGACGACGTTTGCCGAGCTCGGCCTCTCCGAGCCCCTCCTCGAAGCCCTCCGGCGCCTCGGATACGAGGACCCCACTCCGATCCAGGAGCAGGCCATCCCCGAGCTCTTGTCCGGCAAGGACGTGATCGGCCAGGCACAGACCGGCACCGGCAAGACCGCCGCGTTCGGGCTCCCGATGCTCCAGTTCGTGGATCCGGGGGACCCCGAGGTCCAAGCGCTGGTGCTCACCCCCACCCGGGAGCTCTGCATCCAGGTGACCCAGGCCATCCGGGCCTACGGCGAACGCAGGGGGGTGAGCGTGGTGGCCGTGTTCGGCGGTGCCCCCATCCGCTCCCAGGTAGCCCAGCTGAAGGCCGGTGCCCAGGTGGTGGTGGGCACCGTGGGTCGCGTCATGGACCTCATGAACCGCCACGACCTCGTGCTCAGCTCCGCCCGCTACATGGTGCTCGACGAGGCCGACGAGATGCTCGACCTCGGCTTCCTCGAGGACGTCGAGACCATCCTCTCCCGTGCGCCGTCCGGGCGCCAGACCTGTCTGTTCTCGGCCACCATGCCGCCCGAGATCAAGCGGCTGGCGGAGAAGGGGATGTACGACCCGGTGACCATCAAGGTGCAGGCTGCCACCCTGACCATCGACACGGTGGAGCACTTCCACGTCGAGGTGACCGACCGCGAGAAGGCCACCGTGCTCGCGGACGTGATCGACAAGGAGCATCCGGACCAGGCCATCGTCTTCGTCCGCACCAAGATCGGCGTGGACCGGCTGGCGCGGGCGCTCGGCGACAAGGGAGTGCGCGTCAAGGCCCTTCACGGCGACATGTCCCAGGGCACCCGCGACGGGGTCATGCTGGCCTTCAAGAACGGCCGCGAGCGCGTCCTCGTGGCCACCGACGTTGCGGCCCGCGGCCTCGACATCTCCGGTGTGACCCACGTGGTCAACTACGACCTGCCCAACTCCCCGGAGATCTACGTGCACCGCATCGGCCGCACCGGCCGCGTGGGCCGCTCAGGCCGGGCCATCACCCTCATCACCGCCAAGCAGCGGCCCGACCTCGAGGCCATCGAGCGCCACGCCTCGATCGAGATCGGGCTCTGGAGTCCCAACGGCCAGGCGCCGAAGAAGGACGAGGCGCCGCAGCAGGACGAGGCGCCGCAGCAGGCGCGCCGGAGCCGAACGCCCCGCACCCGTGCCGCCGCCGAGAACGGCGCGCCGCCGCGTGAGGCCTCGGTGGCGTCCGGAGCCGAGGGAGCGGCCGAGACGGAGGACGCCCCCGCGGCGGAGCCGGCCGCTGAGCCCGAGCTGGTGGTCGCGGCGAGCGGAGAGCCGACCGACGCCGCCCCGCCAGAGGCACCCGCCCGCCGCGAGCGTTCGCAGGTGCGCAGGCCCCGTCACACCAAGCCCCGACGGGACATCGAGGGCGCGCCGCGCGCCACCCTCGTGTTCGGCGCGGGCCGCGCGCAGGGACTCGAACCCGCCGACCTCATCGGCGCCGTGGTCGAGGGCTCGGGCCTCGACGGCGAGGACGTGACGGCGGTGCGGGTCCTCGAGCGCTTCTCGCTGGCCGAGGTGCCGGCGGATCGAGCCGCGGAGGTCGTCCAGAAGGTGGCCGGCAGCGACGTCCGGGGCGTGGCGCTCCGGCTGGAGGTGGCACGACGATGAGCGAGGCAACGCTTCACACCAACCATGGCGCGATCGGGGTCGAGTTCTTCGACGACGACGCGCCGAAGACGGTGGAGAACTTTCGGCGCCTCGCGTCGGAGGGCTTCTACGACGGGCTCATCTTCCACCGGGTCATCCCCGACTTCATGATCCAGGGGGGCGACCCCAAGGGCACCGGCACCGGCGGGCCCGGGTACACCTTCGAGGACGAGTTCAACGACCACAAGGTCGTGCGCGGCGCGCTGGCCATGGCCAACTCGGGTCCGAACACCAACGGCTCGCAGTTCTTCGTGGTCACCATCGACGCCGCGTCGTGGCTCGACGGCAAGCACACGGTGTTCGGGCAGGTGACCTCGGGCATGGAGGCGGTCGACGCCATCGAGGCCACCCCCACCGGCCCCGGCGACCGCCCGAGCCAGGACGCGGTGATAGAGCGCGTCGAGCTCGATCCCTGAGCGTCTTCCGAAGGACCTCAGGCCGAGCGTAGGATTGCTCTGAACCAGGGAAGAGAGGACCGCATGGCCACCATGGAGCAGCAGCGCGCCGGCGCCGATTCGAACGGCTCCGCGCCCGAGACCATCGTCGTCGAGAACCCCGCCACGGGCGAGACGATCCGTGAGGTGCCGAAGCTCGACGCCGCGGCCGTCGCCGAGCTCGTCGAGCGCTCGCGCACGGCGCAGCCGATCTGGAACTCGCTCGGGTTCGCCGGCCGCGCCGCGCTGATGCGCGACCTCCGCTCCTGGATCGTCGAGAACCGAGCGCGCGTGGTCGACACCATCGTCTCCGAGAGCGGCAAGACCCGCGAGGACGCGCAGCTCGCCGAGCTCGTCTACGCGGCCGACGCGCTGGGCTTCTGGGCCAAGAAGGCTCCCAAGTACCTGAAGGACCAGCACGAGCGCCCCCACTCGCCCTTCCTGCTCGGTCGCAAGCTGGTCCAGCGCTACCGCCCCTACGGCGTGGTGGGCGTCATCGGCCCCTGGAACTACCCGCTGACCAACAACTTCGGCGACTGCATCCCGGCGCTCATGGCCGGCAACACCGTGGTCCTCAAGCCGCCGTCGGCCACCCCGCTCACCTCCCTGCTCATGGCCGAGGGACTGAGGGAGATCGGTCTCCCCGAGGACGTGTTCCTCGTGGCCACGGGCAGCGGCGAGGAGGCGGGCAACGCGCTCGTGGACCACGCGGACATGATCATGTTCACCGGCTCCACCGAGGTGGGCAAGGGCCTCATGGCCCGCGCCTCGACGCGCCTGACGCCCATCTCGCTCGAGCTCGGCGGGAAGGACCCGATGCTCGTGCTCGAGGACGCCGACCTCGAGCGCGCGGCCAACGCCGCCGTGTACTACTCGTTCGCCAACTCCGGGCAGACCTGCATCTCCGTGGAGCGGGTCTACGCCCACGAGTCGATCCACGACGAGTTCGTGGCCAAGGTCGTGGAGAAGACGCGCGGGCTGCGACAGGGCCAGCCGGGGGCGATGGGCTCGGTGGAGGTCGGAGCGATCACCGTCGAGCCGCAGATGGAGATCCTCGAGCGGCACGTGAGCGACGCCCGGGAGAAGGGCGCGAAGGTGCTGACCGGCGGCCGTGGCCGCTCCGACGGGCAGGGCCGCTTCTTCGAGCCGACCGTGCTCACCGGGGTGGACCACTCGATGGCGATCATGACCGAGGAGACCTTCGGCCCGACGCTCCCCATCATGCGGGTGCGCGACGAGGAGGAGGCCGTGCGGTTGGCCAACGACTCGCCCTACGGCCTCGACTCGAGCGTCTGGACGCGCGACCTCGAGCGCGGTGAGCGCATCGCGCGGCGGCTCGAGACGGGCGGGGCGTGCGTGAACGACGCGCTGCTCAACTACTTCGGGACCGAGGTGGCCTTCGGGGGCGCCAAGGAGTCCGGCATCGGGGCCCGCCACAGCCGTGAGGGCATCCGCAAGTACTGCCAGACCCAGGCCATTCTCACCACTCGCTGGGCGCCCAAGCGCGAGCTGCACATGTTCCCCTACACCTGGCGGGGCAGCAAGCTGATCGAGCGAGCCATCGTGCTCCTGTTCGGGCGCAAGGGGCGGCGCCGCTAAGTAGGTCCTTCGCAGGCCTCAGGAGGTCTGCGGTCACCGATCACCGAGACGAGGAGCACGCGTGGCGGTAGCCGAGCGAGAAGCGAGCATTCACTGGGAGGGCGACGTCCAGAAGGGCACGGGGACGATGGCCATGGAGTCGAGCGGCGCGTTCGGCGACTTCGGGGTCTCGTTGCCGACCCGCACCGAGAGCCCCGAGGGGCACACGAGCCCCGAGGAGCTCCTCGCTGCCGCCCACGCCGGCTGCTACGCGATGGCCTTCTCGCTCGTCCTCGGCGAGGCGGGTAGCCCTCCGGAGTCTCTCGACGCGCATGTGCTCGCGACGCTCGACCGGGCCGGCGATGGTTTCGCCATCACCAAGATCGACCTCACCGTGCGCGGCAAGGTAGCCGGGCTCGACCAGTCCGCTTTCGAGGACTTCGCTCAGCAGGCCGAGAAGGGGTGCCCGGTCTCCAACGCGCTGCGCGGCAACGTTGAGATCAACCTGAGCGCGACGCTCGACCAGTAGCCCCGCTCTCCTAGCCTGGGCTCATGCGCATCCCCGACGCAGAGCTCCCGAACCTCGATCGGCTCGCGCTGGTCGTGGTCGACGTGCAGCGAGGGCTCGACGATGCCGCGTACTGGGGGGAGCGCGACAACCCGCGCTGCGAGGCGAACATCGCGGCGCTGCTCGACGCGTGGCGCTCGCGCGAGCGCCCGGTCGTGTTCGTTCGGCATGACTCCACCGAGCCGGGATCGCCGCTGCGCCCCGGGCAGCCCGGCAACGACTTCAAGGAGGTCGTCGCCGGTGCGCCGGACCTGCTGGTCACCAAGTCGGTGAACTCGGCGTTCCACGGAGCCCCCGACCTGGACGGGTGGCTGGGTGAGCAGGGCCTCGAAGGCCTCGTGATCTGCGGCATCAGCACGAACCAGTGCTGCGAGACCACCGCGCGCGTGGGCGGCAACCTCGGCCATACCGTGCTCTTCGCGCTCGACGCGACGCACGCGTCGGACCGAACCGCCCCCGACGGCACGCGCGTGACCGCCGACGAGCTCACGCGCATGACGGCGACGAACCTGCACGGCGAGTTCGCGACCGTGGTGCGCACCGACCAGCTCGTCTGAGCCGGAGCGCACCCGTGCGTTGAGCGGCACCGAGCCGCCCGCGCGCGACTTGTCAGGCTTCGCTTGGTGCTCGCCATCGGTCTCGCCCTCGCCTCGAGCCTCGCGTGGGGCCTCGCCGACTTCGGGGCGGGGCTGAAGAGCCGGCGTTTCGCGGTCCTCACCGTGCTCGTGATCTCGCAGGTGGGCTCGCTGCCCTTCGTGGTGGTGGTCGTGGCGGCGCGCGGTGCCGGCCCGCCGGAGGATCTGAGCTTCGCCGTGCTCGCCTTCCTGGCCGGGGCGTCGGGCACGGTGGGCATCGCCGCCTTCTACCGCGGGCTGGCGGTGGGCACGATGAGCGTGGTGGCCCCCATCTCCGCGACCGCCGCGGTGGTGCCGCTCACGGTCGGGGTGGCCACCGGCGAGAGGCCGAGCGCGGTGCAGGGGCTCGGGGTGGCGCTCGCCCTCATCGGCGTGGTGCTGGCCTCGCGGGAGGCCGCGAGCGCCGCCGAGGGCGCCCGCCCCGGGTCGCGAACCGGAGCCGGGGTGGGTCTCGCGCTCATCGCCGCGCTCGGCTTCGGGGGCTTCTTCGTGGGCATCGACGCCGCCAGCGCCCGAGGCGACGAGTTCTGGGCCATCCTCGTGCAGCGCAGCACCTCCCTGCTCCTGGTGGCGGCGGTGGCGCTTCGCGCCCGTCCGCGGCTCGCCGTGGGCGCCCTGGAGACCTGCGCTCTGGTGGCCATCGGCGTGGCCGACGTAGCCGCCAACACCCTCTTCGCCCTGGCCTCCACGCGGGGCCTCGTCTCGGTGGTGGGCATCCTCGGGTCGCTCTACCCGATCATCACCATCATGCTGGCGTGGACGGTCCTGCGAGAGCGTCTGGCCCCGACGCAGTGGGCCGGGGTGGGTGGCGCCCTAGGTGGGGTGGCGTTGATCGCGGGAGGGTGAGGCCCGGCCCTCGCGGCCGGCGCGCCGTCGTCAGGGAGACCGCCCGCGGCGTCCGCGCTCAGCCGCTCCAGGGCTCGGCGAGCACGCGTCGGAGCGCCCCGGCGGCTTCGTCGATCGCCGCCCCGCCCTGATCGATGACTCCGGCGAGGAGCATGAAGTTGTGGATCGTGCCTACGTAGCGGGTGACCTGCACCTCCACACCGGCGGCGCGCATCCTCTCCGCGTAGGCCTCGCCCTCGTCGCGCACGGGATCGAACTCGGCGGTGATCACGAGGGCGGGCGGGAGCCCTGACAGGTCCTCGGCGAGCAGCGGTGAGAGCTCCGGCCGAGCGCGGTCGACGTGCGCGGGCACGTACTGGTCGAACGACCACTCGAGCGATGCACGGGTGAGCAGATAGCCCTCCGCGAAGTGGTCGAGGGACGCGCTCGAGTGGGTGGCGTCCACCGCGGGGTAGAAGAGGCCCTGGTGCACGATGGCCGGACCGCCGCGGTCGCGCGCGCGCCGCGCCACGACGGTGGCCAGGGCACCTCCCGCCGAGTCGCCGGCCACCGCGAGCCGCGCCGCGTCCGCGCCGAGCTCGGCGGCGTGCTCCGACACCCAGATCGTGGCGGCGTCGGAGTCCTCGAGCGCCGCGGGGAAGAGCGCCTCCGGTGGGCGGCGGTAGTGAACGGCCACCACGACGCAGTGGCCGCCGCTCGCGAGCGCGCGGCACAGGCGGTCGTGGGTCTCGAGGTCGCCGCGGACAAAGCCCCCGCCGTGGAGGTACACGAGGATCCCGGGCGCACCCTCGCCGTGCGGGGTGTAGACGCGGAGGGGGATGTCCCCGGCCGGACCCGGCGCGGCGATGTCGCGCACCTCGGCGAGCGTGGCCGGCTCGGGGCCGAGCCCGGCGAGGCCGTGCGCGGCCTCGCGGTAGGCCTCGATGCCGTCGGCGGTCGGATCGGCCTGCGGGTTGGCGGCCGCCTGCGCGAGATACGCCTCGGTCTGCCCGTCGAGCGGCATCGCGGGGCCGCCTACCCGCCGCCCTTCTGGATGAGCTGGTAGGTCACTCCGTCCGAGGTGTCCGGCGCGGTCCAGTAGCTGAGATTGCCGCCGATCTCGAGCGGATCGTCCCCGGCGCCCACGTCGAGGGATTCCACCCCGCTGCCTCGGAGCTCGCCCATCACGGCGCGCGCGTCGTCGACCTCCACGGCGATGTGGTCGATGCGGGCTTTGGCCCCGTCGGCGAGGGGCCGGAACGGGGAGTCGGGGCTCACGAGCTCGACCGCCTCGATCATCACGGGACCGCAGCGGTAGAAGGCGGCCTTCAGCCCCAGCGCCTCCATCTCGGCCTCCCGTTCGAGGGACAGGCCGAGCGTCTCGCCGAGAAACCCCTTGGCCTCGTCGAGGTCATCCACCACGACCCCGATGTGATCGACTCCGCCCAGCTCCATCTTGCCCGTCCTCTCGTTGGCCCTCGGTCGCGCGAAGCTAACCGGTGCGGGCTTCGGTGGCAACGGGCCCGCCCGGGAGAGAGCCCTCTACTGCGCCGTCAGGTTTAGGCTCACCACGCCGGCCACGATGAGCACCAGCCCCACCACCTTGAGCGCGCTCAAGGACTCGCCGAACGCGAGGATCCCGATGAGCGCCACCGCGGCGGTGCCCACGCCGGCCCAGACCGCGTAGCTGAACCCGAGGGGGAGACGCTGCACCACGAGGGCCAGGAGCACGACGGCGGCCGTGAAGGCCACCACGGTGACGACCGAGGCCGTGAGGCGGGTGAAGCCGTCGGAGAGCTTGAGGGCGACGGTGCCTACCACCTCCGCGGCGATGGCGAGGGCCAGGATCAGGTACCCGGCCACGGAGGGAGCGTACGCCGTCTCCATCACCCTCACGGTCGCAGCCCGCGGCCCTTCGGACCGCCGGCCGTCTCGTGAGCCACCAGCTCGTGCGCTCGCTCGGCCCAGTCGCAGAGGATGGGCCGGGTGTCGCGCGGGTCGATGATCTCCTCGATCCCGAAGCGCTCGGCGGTGCGGAACGGCGAGCGCACCGCGTTCAGCCGCTCGACGATCCCCGCGCGGGCCGCGGCCGGATCCTCGGCCGCTTCGAGCTCGCGCCGGTAGGCGGCCTCGATCCCGCCCTCGATGGGAAGCGAGCCCCAGTCCCCCGAGGGCCACGCGTAGCGGAGGTTGAGCGCCTGGGCGTTGCCGTGCCCCGAGCCGGCCACTCCGAAGACCTTGCGCACGATGATCGAGACCCACGGCACGCTCGCCTGGTAGGCCGCGAACACCGCGCGCGTGCCTCGGCGCATGGTGCCCGCCCGCTCGGCCGCCGTGCCGATCACGAAGCCGGGCTGGTCCACGAAGTTCACGACCGGGAGATGGAACTGGTCGCAGAGGTCCACGAACAGGGAGAGCTTGTCGGACCCGTCGCCCGTGAGCCCGCCCCCGTAGTGGTTCGGGTCGGAGGCGAGCACTCCGACGGGTCGGCCGCCGAGTCGCGCGAGGCTGGTCACGAGCGGGCGGCCGTAGCGGGCGCCCATCTCGAAGACCGATCCCCGGTCGAAGACGGCCTCGAGGATGCTGCGCATGTCGTAGGGGCGCCGCGACTCGCGCGGCACGGCGGAGAGCAGTTCCTCCTCGCGTCGCTCGGGAGGGTCGGAGCTCGCGAGCACGGGCGGCGGCTCCCACACGCTGCCCGGCAGGTAGGAGAGAAAGGCCTTGATCTGCGCCAGCGCGTCGTCCTCGTCGGCGGCCACGTTGTCCACCGCGCCGGCGGCGGCCTGCGCCCGGGCGCCGCCGAGCATCTCCTTGTCCGGGGTCTCACCCATGGCCGCGGCCACGACGGGCGGACCGGCCACGAAGAGCTGCGCCGTCCCGCGCACGATGGTCGAGAAGTGGGCGGCCACGACGCGGGCCGCTCCGAGGCCCGCCACCGGCCCGAGAGCCGCGGCGGCCACCGGCGCCCGCGAGAGGTTGGCCACCGTGAGGTCCCACCCCGGTACGTGGGGCACGTAGGTGTAGCCCATCTCCTCCAGGGAGCGCACGCTGCCGCCCCCGCCGGTCCCGTCCACGAGGCGCACGAGCGGCAGGCGCAGATCGTGGGCCAGGCGCTCGGCGTAGACCATCTTCTGCCAGATGGCGGCGTCGGCGGCTCCGCCGCGCACCGTGAAGTCATCGCCCTGGACGACCGCGCGCCGGCCCTCGATGCGCCCCTGTCCGACGACCATGTTGGCCGGGACGAAACCCGTGAGCTCGCCCTCCTCGTAGGTCGCCCTGCCCGCGATGGCGCCGGTCTCGCGGAAGCTGCCGGCATCGAAGAGCCGCTCGATGCGCTCGCGAACGGTCAGGCGCCCGCTGGCGTGCTGTCGCTCGACGCGCTCCGGCCCACCCATCCGGCGAGCCAGCTCCTCGCGGCGTCGAAGCTCCGCGAGCTCGGGCTCCCAGGTCACGGTCGGGCGCTAGCCGCTGTGCTCGGAGGAGTCGCGGGCGGGCTGGCGCGCCGGCACCTGCCAACCGGCCGCCGCGGCCAGCGCCCGCACCACCCGCTCGATCGCCTCGGTGTCCCCCTCGCGGGCGAAGAGACCCCGCAGGGCCTCGACCGTGGTCACCTCCAGGGGCGGCCCCTTGAGGAACTCGAAGCGCCACTTGCGGCGCCGCGAGCGCCCCTCGGTCTGCTCGGCCACCGAGACCGAGGTCTGCGCTGGGTCGACCGCAACGTGATGGCACCAGACCGTGGCCGTCGGGGTGGGGGAGGATCGCTCGTCGCCGGCCACGGAGATGGAGAAGAACGAGCGGCCATCCACCGCGAGCACGGTCGGGCGCCCCGACACCACCGCCACGGCCCACTCCGGCTCACCTGCGGGTAGCAGCGCGGTGAGAGCCTCTTCCAGGGAGCCGAACTGATTGAGCGCGCCCTGCTCGTCCGCCCCTGCGTCGATCCAGGCCTGGGCGATGCGGCTGGCGAGCTGGCGGTCCACGCAGAGCCGATCTTCTCGCCCGCCTCGGACGCTTTGGCCCTCGAGCGCAACGGCCCGGCTTCGGGTGGTCTCCGACGCGCCACGTCCCGAGGCGCCCGCCGGGCGTGGATACTTCGGCCGTGACGGGTTCGACCACGGACAGGCCTCGCGAGGCGGCGATCATCGCCGTCGCCCAACGGCGGATCCTGCGCGTCCTGGCAGCCGCGCAGGTGCTCGGCGGAGCCGCCTTCTTCATCGGCATCGCGGTCGTGCCCGTGCTCGCGCGCGAGGTCACGGGGTCCGCCGCCCTGGCCGGCGTGCCCACGGCGGCGGCGGTAGGCGCCTCCGCCCTCGCCGCCGTCCCTCTCTCACGCCTGATGGCCCGGGCCGGCCGCCGTCCCGGGCTCGCTCTCGGCCACGCCATCGCGGTGGTGGGGGCGGGCCTCGTGGTGCTCGCTGCGGTGTCGCGCAGCCTGCCCGTCCTCATGCTGGGGACCGCGCTGTTCGGGGTCGCCAACACCTCGAACCTGCTGGCCCGCTTCGCCGCAACCGACCTGAGCGTCGAGGCGCAGCGCGGTCGGGCCATGGGCGTGGTGCTCTTGGCCACCGCCCTCGGAGCGGTGGCGGCCCCCAACCTGGTGCCGGCCACCGGGACGCTTGCGGGCGCGGTGGAGCTCCCGGCGCTCGCCGGCCCCTTCCTGTTCGCGGCCCTCGCCTCCGGCCTCGCCGCCCTGCTGCTCTTCGCCCTGCTGCGGCCCGACCCGCTCGAGGTGGCCGGCCGGCACGCCGTGGCGGCTCCATCGGGCACGGGCTCGTCCTCCTCCGCACGGCCGCCGATCCTGCACGCGCTCCGCGACCGCCGGGTGGCCATCGGGGCGACGGCGATGATCGCGGCCAACCTGGTGATGACCGTGCTCATGACCATGGCCCCCGTGCACCTCGTCGAGCACGGTCACTCGCTCGGCGTCGTGGGGGTCGTGATCTCGGGTCACGTGGCCGGGATGTTCCTGCCCTCTCCGCTCAGCGGCTGGCTATGCGACCGGTGGGGGCGCATCCCGGTCATCGCCGCCGGAGGCGTTGCCCTCCTCTGCGCCGCGGGCGTGGGCGCTATCGCCGACTCGAACGCGAGCGCGCCGATCGGCGTCTCGCTGGTGCTGCTCGGGCTGGGCTGGAACCTCGGCATCGTGGGCGGAGGCACCCTCCTCACCGACGCGCTGCCGGTGGGCGAGCGCCCCCGGGTCCAGGGCGCGGCGGACCTGGCCATGGGAATGGCCGGGGCGCTCGGAGGGCTCGCCTCCGGGGCGGTCCTGGCGGCCGGAGGCTTCCTGCTCCTGTGCGTGCTCGCGGCGGGAGTGATCGCTCCGCTGCTCCTCGTCCTCATGCGAACGAGAACGCCGACGCTGACGGCGCCTTCCTGAGCCGCGCCGGCCTCTAGGGGAGCGACACCCCGAGCAGGCGCTCGAGCTCCGGCAGGGTCTCCTCCGCCCCACGGTGGAGCACCGAGGTCATGCCCACCGCCTCCGCGCCCTCGCAGTTCTCCCGCAGGTCGTCGACGAACACGCAGTCCTCGGGCTCGAGGCGCACGCGCTCGGCCCCGAGGCGGAAGATCTCCGGTCCCGGCTTGTTTAGGCCCACCTCGCCGGAGATGACCACGGCGTCGAAGAGGCGGTCGAAGCGATCGCGCTCGTAGGTCACGCCGTTGCCCCAGGAGTTGGATATGAGCCCGGTGCGCACGCCCGCGCCGCGCGCGGTCTCCACGGCCGCGAGCATCAGCTCGTCGGGGCGCACGCCCGCGAAGAGGCGCCTGATCAGCCCCTCGCTCTCCGACACGCCGAGCATGGGCGCGAAGCGGCGCTCGAACTCGTCCTCCTCGACCTCGCCGCGCTCGAGCTCGCGGAGCAGGGTCCGTGCCTCCTGGTCCTCCTTGAACAGCCGCTTCACGGTGCCCGGGTCGATGCCTTCCTTCTCGCCGAACTCGCGGAAGGCCTGGAACACGTCGGTGGTGAGCACCCCCCCGAAGTCCACGATGAGCCCCCTCATGCGTGGGGCGCCGGCTGCCGGGTGATATCGAGCGCCGCGTCGGCGATGTCGGGCACCCCCTGCTCGAGCATCGCGAACCACTCGTCGTCGGTCGTGCCGGCCTTGTAGCGCGCGTAGGAGCCCTCGAGGAACACGGCCGACTTCCACAGGGCGAGCGCCTGATACCAGCGCAGGTCAGACATCGAGCGCCCGGTGCCCTCCTCGTAGCGGGCGATCAGCTCGTCGCGGGTGGGGAAGCCCTCGGCTCGGGTGACCGCCGAGAGCTTGAAGAGCATCGTGTCGGGGTCGTCGGCCTGGGCGTAGGTGGCGGTGAGGTAGCCGAGGTCGGCGAGGGGGTCGCCGATGGTGGCCAGCTCCCAGTCGAAGACCGCGACGATGCGCGCGGGCTGCCCAGGACCGAACATGGTGTTGCCGAGGCGGTAGTCGCCGTGCACGATGGTGGCGGGCGGCGACTCGGGCACGTGGTCGCCGAGCCACCGGGCCACCTCGTCCACGGCCTCGACCTCGCGCGTCTTTCCCTGGTCCCAGAGCCCCGAGAAGCGACGGATCTGGCGTTCGAGGTAGCCCGACGGCTTGCCGAAGCCCTCGAGGCCGGCGGCCTTCCAGTCCACGGCGTGGATCTCGGCCAGCGCGTCGATCAGCTCGAGGCCCATGCGCTCACGCTCGTCGGGGCTGTCGAGGGCCTCGGGCAGCTCGGAGGTGATGACCGAGCCCTCCAGGTACTCCATGACGTAGAAGGGCACGCCGAGGATGGATTCGTCGTCGGAGCTCGACAGCACACGCGGCACTCGGACCCCGGAGCCCTGCACGGCTTCGAGCACCCGCGCCTCGCGCAGCACGTCGTGGGCTGACGGGGGAAGAGGGGGCCGGGG
>Ga0136614_10000637_pt1 | contig 18348 bp, 20 predicted proteins | sample AntDrymUQ2792106_2_FD_106643 | JGI IMG/M metagenome (GOLD analysis project Ga0136614, IMG submission 106643) | Polar desert sand microbial communities from Dry Valleys, Antarctica - metaG UQ279 (21.06) | ecosystem: Environmental > Terrestrial > Soil > Desert | place: Antarctica: Dry Valley... | reverse complement strand
GACCTGCTTGGCCTCATCAGTGGCTCCGCCGCCGCCGCCGCTGTCACCGCCTCCTGAGTCGTCACTGCCGCCACACCCGGTGGCAGCAAGCAGAAGGGTGGTAGTTACGGCGGCGATCCGCCCCAGGTTCCGTTGCGCCATCCCGGGCACTCCCTTGCGTCCATCCGAGTCCCGACCGGTCTGCTCCGGTCGTAAACCCGATGCTGCCGCCTGACCCCGGTGGCGGGCTTGAACAATGGTGCTCGCAAGGCTCCCCGCTCAATCCCCAGCAGTGGGCTGAGGCCGCGGGACAAGCGCCTGCAAAGCCCTCGATCCGACTACCCTCGAGCGCTGCGTGGACGGCGATCCTCGGTGACTGCTGATGAGCGCCCGCAGCGCGGAGGGAGTCTGGCCCAGAGTGCGGCGCATGGTGCGGGTGAGATGGGCATGATCGGCGAACCCAAGATCCGCGGCGACCCGCGCCAAGTTGTGCTCGCCCTGCATCACCCGCTCGAGGGCCAGCTCTATGCGCAGGGCAGTTCGGAACTGGGCCAGGGCGTGCCCGGTCTCCGCACGGAAGAGCCTGCTGAGATGGTGCGGGGAACACCCGAGCATCTGCGCCAGGTCGACGACCCGCCCAATCGTCGGGTCGGCCACCAGCGCTGCGCGCGCTTCGTCGGCCAACCGGCGGCGGTCACGAGCCTGAGGACGTCCGGCATGCCAACGGCCCGGCTCAGCCTGTTCCAGCGCCGCGACGAACAGCGCGAGGGCTGTCTCCTCGACGGCCAGTGAGTCCGTGTCATCCCGCCAGCACAGGGCGAGCAGACGTCGGTGGAGCCACGAGACCTCGCGGGTGCGAGGGGACAGGGCAGGCAACCCGCTGACTCCTCCGAGGGAGGCCAGCACCTCCTCGGACAGGAAGACGCACGTGTCGAGATCACCTCCCGGGCGAGGATGGGTGACTTCCACCACGTGCTCGGGCGCACCGAACAGGCACACCGTCGGATCGGCGAACACTTCGACCGCACTGCCCTCGACCACGCTGCCACGAAGCAGGAACGATCCAGACCGCACCAGGCACAGCTCGTACATGCTCGATCCGACGAGTTCCTGCACCGAAGTCGTGCCATCCCCGGGGCAGGCGATGCTGGTGACCGATACGTCTGCTCCGGTCAGCAGCGCTTGGGTGGCTCCGCTCACGTCGTCCCCTCCTGGCAAACAGTCTCCGTCGTCGGCAAGCCGGGCGCCATCCCGGTCCCGCGGTCACGACGCCTGCAACATAGGGTTTTCCCCATGGTTCATGAGGTACGTGGTGTCGTTGCCCGCGCCCAGGGCGAGGCGGTGACCGTTGAGACGGTTCTCGTCCCGGACCCAGGACCCGGAGAGGCGCTGGTGGACATCCAGGCCTGCGGGGTCTGCCACACCGACCTGCATTACCGGGAAGGCGGGATCAATGACGACTTCCCGTTCCTGCTCGGTCATGAGGCGGCCGGCACCGTGGCCGCGGTCGGAGAGGGCGTCACCAACGTCGAGCCCGGCGACTACGTCATCCTCAACTGGCGCGCGGTCTGCGGTCAGTGCCGCGCCTGTCTTCGCGGCCGCCCGTGGTACTGCTTCAACACCCACAACGCCACGCAGAAGATGTCCCTGGGGGACGGCACCGTGCTGTCTGCGGCGCTCGGCATCGGTGCATTCGCCGAGAAGACTTTGGTCCACAGTGGACAATGCACGAAGGTCGACGCTGCTGCACCGGCAACAGCTGCCGGTCTCCTCGGCTGTGGCGTCATGGCCGGCCTGGGTGCGGCCATCAACACCGGCAACGTCACCCGCGGAGACACCGTTGCGGTCTTCGGCTGCGGCGGTGTCGGGGATGCTGCGATCGCCGGAGCACGGCTGGCCGGAGCACGAACGATCATTGCTGTCGACATCGATGATCAGAAGCTCGACTGGGCCAAGGGTATGGGCGCGACGCACACTGTCAACTCGTCGAATACCGATGCGGTGGAAGCGATCCGGGAGCTGACTGACGCGTTCGGTGTAGACGTGGCCATCGATGCGGTCGGCCACCCCGAGGTCTACAAGCAGGCCTTCGAGGCCCGTGACCTCGCCGGTACGGTCGTGCTCGTCGGCGTACCGAATCCCAGCGCGAAGCTGGAACTGCCGATGATCGAAGTCTTCGGGCGCGGCGGAGCATTGAAGTCGAGCTGGTATGGCGACTGCTTGCCCAGCCGGGACTTCCCCATGCTGATCGACCTCTATCTTCAGGGGCGGCTGGATCTCGACGCCTTTGTGTCCGAGACGATCGGCCTGGACGATGTCGAGGCGGCCTTCGACAAGATGCACCACGGCGGGGTCCTGCGTTCGGTCGTGGTGTTCTGAAGTGTGTGCCGAGAAATCGGGGGATGGACAAGTGGCTGCCACGATCGAGCGCGTTGTCACGTCAGGAGTGTTCAGCCTCGACGGCGAGGACTTCGACGTCGAGAACAACGTGTGGCTGGTCGGCGACGAGCACGAGGTTCTGGTGATCGACGCAGCTCACGACGCGAGGCCCATCCTCAAGGCGATCGGCGGCCGCGACGTACTGGCAATCGTGCTCACGCACGGGCACAACGACCATGTCAATGCCGCGGGTGACCTGTGGGATGCCAGCCGCGCGCCGATCTACCTGCATCCCAGCGACCGGATGCTGTGGGACGTGGTCTATCCGGAGGTCGCACCGGACCGCGACATCGCCGACGGTGACACCTTCACCGTGGCTGGGGTGACCCTGCGGGTCGTCGCCACGCCGGGCCACTCACCGGGATCGGTATGCCTCTACGCCGAGAAGCTGGGCACAGTCTTCACCGGGGACACGCTGTTCCACGGCGGGCCCGGGGCCACCGGGCGGTCCCACTCCGATCACCCGATGATCGTGGCCTCGATCACCGACAAATTGCTCGCTCTCCCGAACGAGACCGTCGTCAAGACCGGCCACGGCGAGGACACCACGATCGGTGCGGAGTCGGCGAACATCTCCTGACGCCCGAGCGTGCGTCGAACCGGCTTGTACGTTGTAGTACGTCGACGTCTTGATTCATCCTGACCGTTGGCGTCGTGGCCGCGCCGCAGCGATTCTCGAAGCGGCGGAGGGGCTGGCCGCTGACCGTGCGGCACTTGTCGGTGAGCCGATGCCGGCACCGATCCAGGACATGGATGTCGAAGCACGGATCGCGCAACTACGCGCCGACCGCGCCGCCCGCTGACTGCCACTGATTTGGACGCCTTCGACGCTGATGTCTTGATCGATGCGGCCGTCTACGATCCACGTGGTGCTCCCATAGTGAGACTCTTCGAACGAAATCCGGCGGGCGTGGGCTCGGTCCTGTTGATTCCTGAACTGCTGAGCCAACCCCTACGTCGGAGGCGAGCGGCAGAAATTCGCGTTCTCCAGTTCATGTTGAGCCGGCTCGACCTCATCGCGATGGACGTACGGACAGCGGACGGTGCGGCGCATCTCGGCGCCAAGTACAAGTTGCGGGCCGCTGACGCGGTACACCTGTCCACCGCCGTCATCGCCAACGCCGACCGGTTCATCACCAATAACACAAAGGATTTTCCGGTCTCGATCGCTGAGATCGACGTGACTTACCCAGCCATGCTGGTCGAAGCCTGACCCCTCAGCTGACCCGGCGTTCGACCGAACCATAGGCAACTCTGATGGATCCGATCCGGCTGCCCACGGTTCAGTCAAGCCGGACGACGACGGCTATGGGTAACTAGTCCGGCCCGGACAGTGGCGGCGAGCGCGGTGAACTCAGACCGGACTGTGATCTGGACCTGGTCGTAGACCAGATCGAGGGTGTTGTCTACTACCGCCTCCTCTGGAGAAGCACTCCGCTCGACGCGGCTGACGTCGAGGCAACGATCGACGCGGTGCTCCCGCGGAGCGGCGCCCTGACCTGGGCTTCCCCCTCCGTACACTGAGGTTCGTGGCTCGCGGTGACGGACGACTGACCCACGACATCAACCCCTACAGCCCCGCGCCGCAGGACGCATGCGGCGTCTTCGGAGTCTGGGCGCCCGGCGAGGAAGTCTCCAAGCTCACCTACTTCGGTTTGTATGCACTGCAGCACCGCGGCCAGGAAGCCGCCGGAATCGCGGTCAGTGACGGGTTCTCGGTCGTGGTCTACAAAGACCTCGGCCTGGTCGCGCAGGTCTTCGACGAGTCGACCCTTGCGAGCCTGCGCGGACATCTCGCGGTCGGCCACACGCGCTACTCCACCACTGGGGCCTCGACCTGGGAGAACGCCCAACCGACCTTCCGTACCAGCGCGTCTGGGTCCGGAGTTGCCTTGTGCCACAACGGGAACCTGGTCAACACGCCCGAGTTGGCCGCCCAAGCAGCGGAGGCCGGAATCCGCGGAGCGTTTCCCACCTCGACCGACACCGACATCATCACCGCCCTGCTCGCCGCCCGGCCCGACGTCACGATCGAGCAGGCGGCGATGGAGATCCTGCCGACGCTGCGCGGCGCGTTCAGCCTGGTGTTCATGGACGAGACCACCCTGTACGCCGCTCGCGACCCCCAGGGCGTACGGCCGCTGGTTCTGGGGCGGCTCGAGCGCGGCTGGGTCGTGGCCAGCGAGACCGCGGCGCTCGACATCGTGGGGGCCTCCTACGTCCGCGAGGTCGAGCCCGGTGAGCTGATCGCGATCGACTCCGAGGGCCTGCGCTCCGAGCACTTCGCCATGGCCAAGCCGAAAGGCTGCCTCTTCGAATTCGTCTACCTGGCCCGTCCCGACACGACGATCAGCGGCCGCACCGTGCATGCCACCCGCGTGGAGGTCGGGCGCCGACTGGCCAAGGAGTGGCCGGTCGAAGCCGACCTCGTGATCCCCGTCCCGGAGTCCGGCACCCCGGCCGCCGTCGGGTACGCCGAGGCCTCCGGGATCCCGTACGGCATGGGGCTGGTCAAGAACTCCTACGTCGGCCGGACGTTCATCCAGCCGAGTCAGACGATCCGGCAGCTGGGAATCCGCCTCAAACTGAACCCGTTACGCGAAGTCATCCGCGGCAAGCGATTGATCGTCGTGGACGACTCGATCGTGCGAGGCAACACCCAGCGCGCCCTGATCCGGATGCTCCGCGAAGCGGGCGCGATCGAAGTACACGTACGGATTGCTTCGCCCCCGGTGAAATGGCCCTGCTTCTACGGGATCGACTTCGCCAGCAAGGCCGAGCTCGTCGCCAACGGGTTGGAGGTCGACGGCATCCGTGCCTCGATCAACGCCGACTCACTGGGCTACATCTCGTTGGAGGGCCTGGTCGCGGCAAGCGAACAGCCGGCGAATCGGCTGTGCACCGCCTGTTTCACCGGTGCCTACCCGATCGAGCTTCCGGACAGCGCAGCGATCGGCAAGCACATCCTGGAAGGGGTGGAGCTGGGGATCACTCCGCTGCCCGAGCCCGGGATCCTGAGGTCCGGTGTCGGCGCACGGGATGCGCTGAGCCGACCGTGACGGCGGTTTCGCCGGGCCCAGCCGACGCAGTCCCGTCGAAGGGCATCTCCTACGCCTCGGCCGGTGTCGACATCGACGCGGGCGAACGTGCCGTGACTCTGATCCGAGCGGCGGTGGACAAGACCCGGCGTCCAGAGGTCGTGGGCGGCCTGGGTGGGTTCGCGGGGCTGTTCGAACTCGACCTGACCCGCTACCGCCGCCCGGTACTGGCGAGTTCGACCGACGGCGTCGGGACCAAGCTCGCGATCGCGCAGGCGATGGACCGGCACGACACGATCGGCATCGACCTGGTCGCGATGGTCGTCGACGACCTTGTGGTCTGCGGGGCCGAGCCGCTGTTCGTCTCGGACTACATCGCCTGCGGGCAGGTCGTGCCGGAGCGGATTGCCGACATCGTCGCGGGCATCGCCGCCGGGTGCCTCCAGTCCGGTGCCGCCCTCGTCGGCGGCGAGACCGCTGAGCATGCCGACCTGATGCGACCCGACGACTACGACGTCGCCGCGACGGCGGTCGGCATCGTCGAGGCCGACACCCTGCTGGGGCCGGAGCGGGTGCGCCTTGACGACGTCGTCCTGGCGATGGGCAGCACCGGACTGCACTCCAACGGGTACGTCCTGGCCCGGCGAGTGCTGCTGCAGCATGCCGGGTTGCAACTCGCGGACCCGTTACCGGATGCCGACCGTGGTGCGCCGGCCCTGGGGGAGCTACTGCTCACCCCGACCCGGATCTATGCACTCGACTGCCTAGCCCTCACGTCGACGACCGACGTGCACGCCTTCGCCCACATCACCGGCGGCGGGCTGGCCGGCAACCTCGGCCGGGTCATCCCAGCGACTCTGCAGGCGGTGCTCGACCGGAGGACCTGGGAGTTGCCGGAGTTGGTCTCGACGATCGGCCGGCTGGGCCAGATTGCGCTACCCGAACTCGAGCGCACCTTCAACTGCGGAGTCGGCATGGTGGCAATCGTCCCGGAGGGATCGGTTGCCGGTGCCCTTGCCGTGCTCACCGACCGAGGTGTCCCGGCCTGGGTCGCCGGTCGGATCACCGAACGGCCGGGAGCTGCCGCGGGTTCAGCAGCACGGTTGACCGGGGACTATGCCGATTTCCCGAAGCGGGCTCCGATTGGGTAGCCGGCTCAGCGAGCGCTGGAAGCCCAGCGATCCTCATCCGGGTCCGATTGACCGGCCCACACGTCAGGCTCGTCGTCAGACAGACCGACCTCGGTGGTCGAGCCTGATGGCCCCGCCGCACCGGACAGTTCACGCTGCAATCGCTCGAGATCAGTGTTCGGAGAGCTGTATTTCAAGTCCCGAGCGACTCGAGTCTGCTTGGCTTTCGCACGGCCGCGCCCCATGGCTCGACCCCCTCGTACAGGAATACGGGTCCGGAACGGTCCCGATGGGTGTGTGTGTCAGAACGCAAGAGTACCTGCCTGTCGCCCACCAAGCACGACGGGTGGCGAGTGTCCTGAGCCAGGTGACGGGCATCACGCTTGGGTCCATCGAGCCCCGGCCAATCAGTCGAGTTCTGAAGACCAGTCGGAACGCGGCATTGCTGCCCTCGACCTCGCTGCGCGTGACATGCCCGGCCAACTCACCGAGGCGCTCAGGAGCAACGGCTGTGCAGTGTTCAGTGCGGACCTGGGTCCGCTCGCCGGCCAGAATGGTGCTCGGCGGAAGATTCTTGGCCGTGCCGACCGAGGTCGGAGCGACCAGCAGGGTCGACACAACGATTCGTGAAGGCACAACGGGGTCAGTCCTCTGTCTCGGGCACCACTGCAAGGTGCGCAGCGCTTGCAGTCAGCGCCGCGCGTGCGTCTCGGACAGGCGGATGGCCGACAGCCGCCCGACCGAGGCGATCCGGCGCTCGGCCAAACGGTCGGCTGCGACGACCGGAGGAACGCCGTCTGCTTCGGCGAGGGCAAAGACTCGCAACGTCGTGTCGAAGATCCGCTCGGTCATGACGCGGGCCCGCTCGGCGGGGTAGCCCCCGACCTCGTTCTCGCACTGGATCACCCCGCCGGCGTTGACCAGGTAGTCCGGTGCGTACAGGATGCCGCGGTCGGCCAGCACCTTGCCGATGTCGGGATGGGCCAGTTGGTTGTTGGCTCCGCCGCACACGACGCGGGCCTTCAGCGCGGCGACGGTCTCATCGTCGAGAGCGCCGCCCAGCGCACATGGGGCGTAGATGTCCTGCTCTTCCGACAGCAGGCAGGCGTTGTCGGCGGCCACGTCGACCAGCGGGTGAATCGTCCGGACCCGATCAACGGCAGCTGGATCTACGTCGGTGATCACGACCGATGCACCGTCTGCCACGACATGGTCCACGAGGTGACTACCGACTTTGCCAACACCAGAGATGGCCACCCGGCGACCGCTCAATGATGGTGTCCCCCATACATGCTGGGCACTAGCGCGCATGCCCTGGAAGACTCCAACGGCAGTGAGCCCGGCAGAGTCGCCAGCGCCACCGTGCTCCACCGATCGCGCCGAGACATAGCTGGTCTCTCGGGCGATGACGTCCATGTCGGGGGTGTAGGTACCGACGTCGCAAGCGGTGATGTACCGCCCGGACAGGCTCTCCACGAACCGGCCGTACGCGCGGAGGAGCTGCTCGGTCTTGTCGCGGGCAGGATCGCCGATGATGACAGCCTTGCCGCCACCGAGATCGAGACCGGCCAGGGAGTTCTTGTACGACATTGCCTTGGACAGCCGCAGGACGTCGGTCAGCGCGGCCGCCTGGTCGGGGTAGGGATAGAACCGGGTTCCGCCCAGCGCTGGTCCGAGGGTCGTCGAGTGGATGGCGATGATCGCCTTGAGCCCGCTGGGCTCATCCGTACAGAAGACCACCTGCTGGTGGCCGGCGGAGAAGATCACGTCGACGCTGGATGACTCGTTCACAGAATCCCAATCTAGTCCTCACCCATTTCGGGACGTTATGCACACAACGTCCCGCACTGGGTTCGAAATCCGGACGTTATGCGCATAACGTCCATGGAGAGAGGGTCGCCGCTAGGGTCGCCGCTCGTGACCTCCCCTGAGCCCCCTGCTGGTGCGATCTCGCCTACCGACGTCGTCGCAGACCGGTACGTCGAGGACTACTGCGCCCTGGAACCGATCGCGGCGACCTTCTTCGGCGTACCAGGGTACGAGACCGAACTGACCGACTACGGCGCTGACGGGTTCGCGGCCCGTGCCGAACTGGCGCGGCGTGCGGTGGCCGAACTGCAGCTGATCCAGCCGGCCGACGACCGGGAGCGGGTGGCCAACGCGGCGATGGTCGAGCGGCTCTCGACCGAACTCGACCTGTCCGACGCAGGCGACTTCAGCTCCGAGCTGAACACCACCGCGAGTCCGATGCAGTCCCTACGGATCGTGTTCGATCTGATGTCCACCGACACCGAGCAGGACTGGGCCATCATCGCGAGCCGGATGGCCAGTCTCCCCGCAGCGTTCGAGGCCTACGCCGCCGGCCTGGCCGTCGCCGCTGCGGACGGTCGGGTCTCCGCGGCGCGCCAGGTGCGGACCTGCGCCGACATCGCGGCACGCTGGGCCGGCGACGAGGAAGCACCCCCGTTCTTCGCCGCTTTCGTCGAACGCTCGGACACCGAGGGGGCTCTCAGGCATGACCTGGAGGCGGCCGCTTCGGCTGCCGCACAAGCGCTGCGAGACTTTCGCGGCTTCCTCATCGACCGACTGTTGCCGACAGCGCCGGTCTCCGACGCGGTGGGGGAGGAGCGGTACGGCCGGTGGCTGCGCTACTTCACCGGTGCGGAGCTGGACCTGGCCGAGACCTACGAGTGGGGCTGGTCCGAGCTGGCGCGGATCGTGGCCGAGAAGAAGCAGGTCGCCGGGGAGATCAGTCCCGGCATGGGCCTGACCGCTGCGATAGCTGCCCTCGACGACGACCCGGCGCGGATCCTGTCCGGTCGCGAGGAACTCACCCGCTGGCTGCAGACGACCGCGGACGATGCGGTCAGCGCGCTGGCCGGCACCCATTTCGACATCCCGGATCCGGTTCGCACCATTGAGGGCAAGCTCTCTCCCACCTCGGGTGAGGGCATCTATTACACCGCTCCGTCGGAGGATTTCACCCGTCCGGGACGGATGTGGTGGTCGCTGCCCGAGGGCGTAGAGGAGTTCACCACTTGGCGGGAGAAGACGACCGTCTATCACGAGGGGGTGCCCGGCCATCACCTGCAGATCGGCCAGACGGTGTTCCGGGCGGATCTGCTCAACCGGTATCAGCGTCTGATGATGTGGTCCTCGGGGCACGGTGAGGGCTGGGCGCTCTACGCGGAGCGATTGATGGCCGAGCTGGGCTTTCTGGACGACCCGGGTGACCGACTCGGCATGCTCGCCTCGCAGGGCTTCCGGGCGGCTCGGGTGGTGCTGGACATCGGCATGCACCTCGAACTGTCGATTCCGCGCGGTTCGGGTTTCCACGAGGGTGAGGTGTGGACGCCCGGCCTCGGCCTGGAGTTCTTGCGGTTGCACGCCTCGATGGATGACCAGATGCGTCACGACGAGCTCAACCGCTACCTGGGTTGGCCGGGTCAGGCACCGTCGTACAAGGTCGGCGAACGAGTCTGGCTGCAGGCTCGGGAGCAGGCCAAGGCTCGGCTGGGAGCCGAATTCGACCTCAAGACCTTCCACACCGCGGCGCTGAATCTCGGCGGCCTTGGCCTCGATCTGCTCAGGGCTGAGCTGGCCCGGTTGTAGGCCCGGCAAGCGCACTACAAGGGCTGCGCCTGCCGATCTCGGCATGGCCATCCGCTTGACCGTCACCTTGAGCTTGACAGTGGTACCAAAGTGATCACTGGGATTGCTGTGACAGGTGATGACAATGGGGCCGCAGTATGCCATTGTCTGCTGACGGTCTGTCCACCCGACGCGGTTTTGCCGCCGGGTCCGTCTTGGGCAGGCCCGTGCCGAAGGGGGTTCATGGACGCCATCCGGCTTTCCATGTCCACCGCAACACGCGCCACTCCTACGCGGCGTCGCGCATCGTGGAGAGGCTCTCGATCGCGCGGCACAGCCATCCTGCTGTGTGCGCTGGTCTGGACCCTGCTGGTGGCCGTCACGCCCGCGTACGCCGTCCCGCCGCCACCGCCGAACCCCTCGAACGAACAGATCGGTGCCGCGGACTCGGCCAAGCAGGCTGCGGCGGCCGAGGTCGGCCGGATCTCCGGAGAACTAGCCGCTGCCGAGGCCGAACTCGCTCGCCTCGGCATCGTCGCCGAGGCGGCGACTTATGAGTATCTGGCCGCAGAGGGGCGGCTCCTCGCCGCCCAAGAGGCCGCCGAGCAGTCAGCCGCAGACTTCGTGCAGGCCCAAGAAGAAGTCGAGGGTGCCCAGGCCGCGATCGTGGAATTCGCCCGTGGCAGCTTCAAGTCCGGCTCCCTGCTGACGAATGACATGGTCCTGCTGACCAGTCAGGATCCGAGTGAACTGATCCAGCGCGCGGCGTTTCTGGACTACATCTCCAGCGGCCGGCTGGATGTGCTCAACAACCTGGAAGTCGCCCGCGTCACGGTGGCCAACTCCGACTCGATCAACCGGGCAGCCGAGATCGAGATGGCCGCGGCAGAGAAGGCCGCCGAAGAGGCAAAGGCCGCCGCAGACGCGGCATTCGCCAACGGTGCGGTCATGGTCAGCCAGGTGCAGGCACAGAAGGCGTCCCTGGACGCTCAACTGCGCGACGCTCAGGTTGCCCTACTCGGCTTGGAGGGTGCGCGAGCCCTCTACGAGTCATGGGAGGCACAGAAGCGGGCTGAGGAAGCCGCGGCTGCCGAACGCAGCCGGATTGCCGCAGAGCAGGCCGCCGCCGCCGAACGCGCCGCTCGCGCCGCCGCCGCCGCCGCGCAGCCTCTACCGAGCTCAGGCGGTGGCGGTGGCGGTGGCGGAAGTCCTGCTCCTCCTGCGCCCAGCCCCGGCCCAGGTCCGGCACCGGTCGCCTCTTCCGGGATAGCGCCCACGTCCGGAAGCACCACCAGCTGCTTCGGCCCTCGATGGGGGACCTTTCACTACGGTGTCGACATCGGCGCCCCGATCGGTAATCCGGTCTACACGCCGCTGGGCGGCCGGGTCTCCCGGGCCGGGGCGGCCAGCGGCTTCGGCCAGGCCGTCTACATCACCCACGACAACGGCAATGTCACCGTGTACGGCCACGTCAGTCGGATCTTCGTCTCGACCGGCCAACGGGTCTACGAAGGGCAGAACATCGCCGCCGTGGGCAACGAGGGCCAGTCCACCGGGCCGCATCTGCACTTCGAGGTGCACACGAACGGCAACCTTTACGGCAACGCGATCAATCCGGTTCCGTGGCTGGAAGATCTCGGCATCTATCTGCCCGGTAACTGCTGACCGACCCTCCGACGATGATCATCGGCAAACCCGGGTGGTTATCCGACCAGGAGTGCCAGCTTTGCCGATGATCAACTTCGCAGGGTGGTTGGATGAGTGACGTGCTGGCCGGGTTCTCCGAACTTGTCCCCCCGGCTGACCCCCGTACGGCATGGAGCCTGCCGGAGATCGGCCAGATGGCCCGGACGGTTGCCCTCGAGCCGTTGGTCACCCGGGTGCTGGCGCCGAACCCCTCCGCAATGACGTTGGACGGCACCAACACCTACCTCGTCGGTGAACCGCGATCCGGTCAGGCCGTGCTGATCGACCCCGGCCCTGATGATCCTGCGCACTTCGATCGAGTCACCGCCTCCCTGGCCGAACGGCAGGCGCGCTGTGTGGCAATCTTGGTCACTCACCATCACTGGGATCACGCCGAGGCGGCGCTGCCCTGGGCGGCGCACTTCGCTGCCCCGGTCGCTGCCGGCGACGCTGCGGTGGCCGGTCCGAGCGGCCACGTGCTCCAGCCCGGGGAGCGACTGAATCTGGCGGGTACGACGATCGAGGTCGTGCCCACCCCCGGGCACTGCGCCGACCACTTGGCCTTTCGGATCGAGTCCGGCGCGGTGCTGGCCGGGGACCACGTGCTGGGCCGAGGAACCTCGGTGGTGACCTACCCGGAGGGCGACGTACTGGCCTACCTCGAGTCGTTGCGCCGGGTGCACGACCTCGGTCCAGCGGCGCTGTATCCAGGACACGGTCCGGCGCTGACCGAGGACCCGATGGCAGTGCTGGATTTCTATCTCGCGCACCGGGCATTTCGCGAGCAGCAGATTCTGACGCTGCTGTCCGCGGGCGTGCAGTCGGTGTCGGCTGTGGTCGAGGCCATCTACGCCGACGTGGCGCGGTCCCTGTGGCCAGCCGCGAGACAGTCCACTCTCGCCGCGCTGGCCAAACTGGAGGCGCAGGGTCGGGTCCAGGTCACCGACGACAACGTCAGGCTGCTTGGGTAGGTCACGTGGCCGACACCGACATCACCGGAGAACACGCACGTCGGGCCACCGAGTGGATTGCGGGCTACGTCCCAGAACTGAGCCCCCCTGTGCGCTTCGACGTGATCGAGGGCGGTCGATCCAACCTCACCTACCGGGTGGCCGATCTCGCAGAGAACACCTTCGCGCTGCGCCGGCCGCCTCTGTCCGGAGTCCTCCCCTCCGCGCATGACATGCGCCGGGAGTATCGAGTGATCACCGCGCTCGGCGGCACCGACGTACCCGTTCCCGAGACGATCGGGCTGTGCACCGACCACGACGTTCTCGGCGCCGACTTCTACGTGATGGACTTCGTGGCCGGAGTGGTCGTGCACGATCCGGACAGCAGTGTCGCCATGCCCGAGCCGGCCCGCCGGACCGCCGGAGAAGATGCGGTGGACTGCCTGCTCCGGCTGCATCAGGTCGATCCCGACTCGGTCGGGCTCGGCGACTTGGGCAGGGGGAACGACTATGTCGCGGGCCAGCTCAGGCGGTGGACCGGGCAGGTCGCCAGCCTGCCGATCGAGCCGATTCCCGGGCTGATCGACATGGGGGAGCGCCTCGCTGCCCGCGTACCGCCGCAGCGGGCGGTCACGATCGCCCACGGCGACTACCGCTTCGGCAACCTGATGCTCCACCCGGACGGCAAGGTTGCAGCCATCCTGGACTGGGAACTGTGCACCCGCGGGGACCCCCTGGCCGACCTCGGCTGGCTGCTGTCGTACTGGAGCCCTCCGCCCGGCATCGAGACGCTTCCGATGGCCATGCCGACGACCGCGCCGGCATTCATCAGCCGCGACGAGGCTCTCGCGCGGTACGGCGCCGGAAGCGCTCTGCCGACTAACGACGTAGACTTCTACATCGCCTTTGCCTACTGGAAGCTCGGGGCCGTGCTCGCGGGGGTGTACTCGCGGAGCATCTCCGGCGCGTACGGGCACGGACTAGCCCAGCAGCGTGGCCTGAGTCCGGAGGGCATCTCGATGTTGGTCGCTGCCGCCCGGGCCGCCCTCGAAAGAAACTGAATCTGGGCCGCCGATGTAATTCGCCGGTTCGCTCCACAAACCCCCGTTTCGGGTCGATGAATCGGGAGGTCAGCTACACAACCGCCCAATTCTCTGCTGGCTCTCAGGATTTGCGATAGGCACTACCCGCTGAGCGTTCAACGTGGACGCCCGCTGGGGGAGGGAAGCCCGATGTTCGACACGGTGTTCGGGTTACCGACCCATCCGCTGATCGTGCACGCCGTGGTCGTCTTCGTTCCGCTCACGGCGCTGGCAGCGATCGCGCTCACCGTCGTACCACGCTGGCGTACCCGATTCGGCGTCCTGGCCACCCTTGCGGCGCTGACTTCCATCGGTTCGGTCTTCGTCGCCCAGGAGAGCGGTGAGCTGCTCGAGGACCGGGTGCTCAGCACCGACGATGCGCCGTTCGAGTTGGTGCTGGCGCACACCGCACTGGGCGAGGATCTGCTGCCCTGGGTGCTCGTCCTGTCGATCGCGCTGCTCGCGCTGATCGGCCTGGCCTTCTGGGTCAACCGCCGCGGAGCGGATCGACCGTCCTGGGCCAACCCGGCCGGCTGGGGGCTCGGGGCGATCTCAGTTGCCGGAGCGGTGCTGTCGCTGATCTATGTCATCCGGATCGGGCACAGCGGAAGCGAAGCGGTCTGGAGCGACCTTCCCGGCTGAGCGTTAAGGTGTCTGTTCGATGAACGGCAGGCATCTGGGAGACGGCGCGTGGACAAACACCAAGGAGCCGTCGACGAACGCACGGGTGAATCGTCAGCCGAGCGCGCGGACCGCAACTTCGGCGATCTGCTCCAGGAACTGCGGGTCACCCAGACCGGCGTCCAGATCCTGTTCGCTTTCCTGCTGACGCTGGGAGCAGCGCTTCACCGAACTCGACCGGTTCGCGGTGATCGTCTACGTCGTCACGGTGGTCTTCTGCGTCGCAGCGTCGATCTTCCTCATCGCGCCGGTCGCCCTGCACCGGGCGATGTTCCGGCTCGGCCGCAAGAGCGAAGTGGTCGACGGTTCGGCCAAGCAGGCCAAGACCGGAATGGCGCTGCTGGCAGTCGCCCTCGTCGGTGCGACTTTGCTCGCGCTGGACGTGGCACTGCCCCGTTGGTCGGCACTGGTGATCGCCGGCGGGATCGCGCTGACTCTGCTGGCGGTCTGGTACGTCGTACCGGCACGTCGGGTGCGCCGGTCCGCGGAGCCGGACCCGACCGACCACTCCTGAGCGCACCCGACTGGCAACAGAGGCTGATGATCGGAACTCCGTCCGCGCCGCAGCGGTTGGTCCTGGCATGACTGGCCGCACTCTTTCGGAATCCACCTTGTCCGACACGTTCGCCATCGGCGGAGACCTGACCGTCCATCGATTGGGCTACGGCGCGATGCAGCTCCCTGGCGCCGGGGTCTGGGGCGAGCCGGCCGACCGGGCGGGCGCCCTGGCCGTCGTACGCGCCGCCGTCGAGCAGGGCGTGGATTTCATCGACACCGCCGATTCGTATGGACCATTCGTCAGTGAGCAGATCATCGCCGAGGCGCTCCATCCCTATCCCGAGGAGCTGGTCATCGCCACCAAGGCCGGGTTCACCCGAACCGGGCCCGGCGAGTGGACCGTGGCGGGGCGACCGGCTACCTCAAGCAGCAGGTAGAGCTGAGCCTGCGGCACCTGAAGCTCGAGCGGATCGATCTGATCCAGTTGCACCGCGGGATCGTCGACATGGTCAGCGTCCAGAACCTCTACAACCTGACCAACCGGCAGTCCCAGGACGTGCTGGACTACTGCACCGCCGAGGGCATCGCGTTCATCCCGCGGTTCCCTATCGCGACGGGTGATCTGGCTACACCGGACTCACCGGTTGCCGACATCGCAGGAGAGCTGAATGCCTCCCCGTCGCAGATCGCCCTCGCCTGGCTGCTGCAGGCATCGCCGGTCGTGCTTCCCATCCCCGGTACCAAGTCGGTCGAGCACCTGACCGAGAACATGGGCGCAGTGCAGCTACGGCTGAGCCCCGAGGACGTGGCCCGGTTGGAGGCGCTGGCCTGACCGGAGTTGGGCAGCACTCGCCAAAGTGGTCACAAACGACAGCCGAGCGGGTGGTGGGTTCAACGGGTCGTTGCAACACCTCTGATTTCAGGAGGTTGGCGGCGATGGGTCGTGGGACGGGCCGGGGACGGCTGAAGGCGATGCGGCAGGTGTCGCGGGTGTTCTGGTCGGCGGTGGTTGCGGGGGCCTCGACGGAGGCTGCGGCTGCTGCTGCGGGTCTGTCGGTGGAAGTGGGACATCGCTGGTTTCGTCAGGCTGGCGGGGTGTTGCCGTTGAGCCTGGGCCCGCCCTCGGGCCGGTATCTGTCCTTAGTAGAGCCGGAGGAGATCGGTCGGCTTGGCCGCCGGAGAGGGAGTTCGGCAGATCGCCCGCAGCCTGGGCCGGGCACCATCGACGGTCAGCCGTGAGGTGCACCGCAACATCCGGCGCCGCTATCTGGTCGCAGCGCCTCCGGGGCGGCTTCGCCCCGGCCGGCAGCGGCTTCCGCCGGGATATCGGGCGACGGTCGCCTAGAACCGGGCTGATGCTCTGGCCGCCCGCCCCAAACCGGGGAAACTGGCCACCAATCAGCGGCTGCGACAGATTGTGCAGGCCCGCCTTGAGGAACAGTGGAGCCCGGAGCAGATCAGCTCCCGGCTGCCTGAGTTGTTCCCCGAGGATGCGGAGTTGCGGGTGTCCCACGAGACCATCTACCGGGCGCTGTATGTGCAAGGCCGTGGTGCGCTGCGCCGCGAGCTGACGGCATGTCTGCGGACCGGCCGGGCCGTGCGCAAGCCCCGCCGTCGCGGTGACGCCCGGCAGCACCGGATCGCCGACAAACTATGATCAGCGACCGGCCGGCCGAGGCCGCCGACCGGCAGGTCCCCGGGCACTGGGAAGGTGACCTGATCATCGGCGCTCACGGCCGGTCCGCGATCGGCACCCTGATCGAGCGCAGCACCCGCTACTGCCTGCTGCTGCATCTGCCCGCTAGGCACGGCGCCGAAGACGTGCGTGACGCGATGCTGGCCAAGATCGTCGAGCTGCCCGAGCACCTATGGCGGTCACTGACCTGGGACCAAGGCATCGAGATGGCCCGACACCACGAGATCGGCATCGCCAGCGGACTACCCTCTACTTCTGCGACCCTGCCAGCCCTTGGCAACGCGGATCCAACGAGAACACCAATGGCCTGCTGCGCCAATACTTCCCGACTTGTATGGGATCGGCGGTGGCGTGATCGGATCTGCTGTCCGTAGCGTGCCGTTGGACGTCGGCCGGGGCTGACTCGAGTACTTCCTGCCGCCGATCGGCTGGCTCGCTTTGGGTGTGTCGACCCGCCCGGTGTCGTTCGCGGCTTGACTCAACCGAGGCGTGATGTCGAGAGGCTCAGCGGGCTCTCTCGAAGTCGGATTGTCAGCCGCGACTCACCAGTTGCTGACAGAACGAAGGGGATCACAGCCGCGATGATGGTCATCGGTGTCGACCCGCACAAGAGCACGCACACTGCGACGGCGGTGGACCCGCAGACGAACCAGCCGGTCGCCTCGGTCCGCATCCAGGCCACCCTGTCCGAATACCGCCGGATGCTGACCTGGGCGCGTTCGCGGGGAGCACCTCGGGGGACGTGGGGTAGCCGAGATAGGACCGGGATCACCCCCGCGTTCGCGGGGAGCACGGAGCCTTTCCGTGAAGTGTCTCGAGGTAGGCGGGATCACCCCCGCGTTCGCGGGAGCACCTGTCTTGTGATCCCGGCATGCTCGGCGGAGCGGGATCACCCCCGTGTTCGCGGGGAGCACCTGGCCGCACGGGTCACCGTCAACCAGTGCCACGGATCACCCCCGCGTTCGCGGGGAGCACACCTCTCGACACCAACGCCACGCGCGCGACGGTTCCTTGAGGGCTCGGTGAGCACCCCGGACCAGAACTTCGCGCCCTCGGTCTGCTGGATCCACACGCCCAGGACCTGCTTGCGGCCCTCCAGATCGACCCCGACGACCAGGTGCGCGGCCTTGTTGGCCACCACCCCGGCGTCGCGAACCTTGATCCGGATCGCGTCGATGTACAAGACCGGATACACCGGGTCGACCGGCCGGTTCTGCCAGGCGGTGATCTCCCCGGCGACCACGTCGGTGGGGACTTGACCCCTGATCGTGGACACGCTGAATCCAGGCCGAGCCTGGAGGAAGCAAGAAGATCAGACGGTGGCGAGGAAGACGTACTCCGACGAGTTCCGCCGCGACGCGGTGGAGCTGTACCGGTCGACGCCGACCGCGACGGTGGTGGGGATCACCGGCGACCTGGGGATCATGGACACGACGTTGTCGGGGTGGCTGCAGGCCGCGGGGGTGCCGCTGCACTGCCGGGCCTCCGGCGGCCGGTCCGGCCCGCCCCCGAGCGCCGAGTCGCCTGCTCAGGAGCTCGCCCGGTTGCGGACTCGGGTCGCGGAGCTTGAGGCGGCCG
>Ga0136614_10000636_pt1 | contig 18348 bp, 16 predicted proteins | sample AntDrymUQ2792106_2_FD_106643 | JGI IMG/M metagenome (GOLD analysis project Ga0136614, IMG submission 106643) | Polar desert sand microbial communities from Dry Valleys, Antarctica - metaG UQ279 (21.06) | ecosystem: Environmental > Terrestrial > Soil > Desert | place: Antarctica: Dry Valley... | reverse complement strand
TCAGCGGGCGGGGGCAGGCTTCAGCCTGACCCCGGTGTGAGGTCTTCGACCGGCAGCTTCGAGAACGCCGTGCCCGCAGGGATTGGCGCGCAACCCAAGGACGGGGTCAGGCTGAAGCCTGACCCCAGCGAGGTTGGGGCGGCGCGTCGATCGTCTAGCGTGATGCCCGTGGCGAGTCCATTCGTCGAGCTCGAGGTGGGGGAGCGACTCGTCAAGGTGACGAACCCGGACAAGGTCCTCTTCCCGAAGGCGCGTAAGACGAAGCGCGACCTCGTCGAGTACTACATCGCGGTCGGGGAGGGGATCGTGCGGGCGCTGTACGAGCGGCCGACCCAGCTTCGCCGCTTCCCGGACGGCATCGCGGGCGAGCAGATCTACCAAAAGCGGGTGCCGGAGAAGCGCCCCGAGTGGGTGGAGGCTGCGCGCGTGACCTTCCCCTCGGGCCGGCACGCGGACGAGCTCTGCGTGACGGAGCTCGCGCAGGTGGTCTGGGCCGCGAACCTCGCCGTGATCGACTTTCATCCCTGGCCTTCTCGCCGCCGCGATACCGAGCACCCGGACGAGCTCCGCATCGACATCGACCCTCAGCCGGGGACGACCTTCAAGGACGCGAAGCGCGTGGGTGGGCTGGTGCGGGAGGTGCTGGACGAGATCGGCTATGTCGGGTGGCCGAAGACCTCCGGAAACCGCGGCGTGCATGTTTTCTGCCGGATAGAGCCGAGCTGGGAGTTCCCGGTCGTACGCCGCGCCGCGCTCGCTTTTGCACGTGAGGTCGAGCGGCGTCTGCCGAAGAAGGTCACAACGGCTTGGTGGAAGGAGGAGCGCGGCAGGCGCGTCTTCATCGACTTCAATCAGAACGCGCGGGATCGGACTGTCGCATCGGCGTACTCGGTTCGGGCGCGACCGGACGCGGCGGTCTCGGCGCCCGTCACCTGGGACGAGCTTCCGGACGTCGAGACGGAGGACTTCACCATGACGACCATGCCCGCGCGGTTCGCGCGGATCGGAGACATCCACGTGGGGATGGACGAGGCTGTCTGCGACCTCCGTGTGCTGCTCGAGTGGGTTGAGCGGGAGGAGAAAGAGGGGCACGGGGAGGCGCCATACCCGCCGAACTTCCCGAAGATGCCCGGCGAGCCGGCGCGTGTGCAGCCCTCGCGGGCGCGAAAAACCGAGTAGGCGAGTTGCACGTCGTCAGCCTCGACCTCTCGGACCCCGAGATCGCGACCGAGCTTCTCGCGCTCCAGCGCCGGGGATACGAGGTGGAGGCAGCGCTGATCGGCTCACGCGACATTCCGCCGCTCGAGGAGACGCTGGACGAGCTCCAGGGCGCGGGCGAGATATTCCTCGGTGTCCTTGTCCAGGGCCGTATCGTCGGAGCCGTGTCGTATCGGCTTCTCGGAGACACGATCGACCTCCATCGGCTGGTCGTCGACCCCACGCATTTCCGCGGTCGGATCGGCACCACTCTCGTCCGAGCGGCGCTCGCCGCAGAGCCGTCAGCCGTGCGCGCGATCGTTCAGACCGGGGCGAGCAACAAACCGGCGAAGGCGCTCTATCTTCGCGAAGGCTTCGAGCAGACCGACGAGCTCGAGGTCGTGCCCGGACTTCATGTCGCGCGTTTCAGCAAGCGGCTCCCATGATTCACGTCGTGCCGAGAAACGATGCGACCGTCACGCCGCGAGGGCGGACGGGCCGGAGCTCACGCCAGGTGCACGCCGCCGGATCCTTGTCATCGCGGAAGCGGATGAGCTTCGTCCCGTGGCGGAAGCGGTTCGACTGCACCTTGTCGTAGCGCACCTCGACGACGAGCTCCGGCCGTACGGGCGACTCCTCGAGCTCCCCTCCGCCCCAGCGATTGGGCTCCGAGAAGCGGCGCTCGGGGGCGTTCTCGAGGAGCGGCAGCACGCGCTCGGCGATTTGCGTGTGTCGGGCCGGCGCGACAGCTGCCGAGCCGACGTAGTCGATCTCGCCCTGCTCGTCGTAGAGCCCGAGCAGCAGCGTCGCGATCCGGTCCGGACGAGACTTCCAGCGCAGCCCGACGACGACGCAGTCGGCGGTCTTCTCGGGCTTCACCTTGACGACGGCTTCGCGCGAGCCCGGCAGGTAAGGCGATTCCAGTCGTTTCGCGATGACGCCGTCCAGGCCGATCGCCTCGAAACGGTCGAGCCAGGCGAGCGCCGCGTCGCGGTCGCGCGAGGCGGGAGAGAGGCCGAAGCGCTTGGCTTTCCGCTCGAGCTCGCCTCGCCGCTCGGCCAGCGGCCTCTGCCAGATCTCTTCTCCTTTCCAGACGAGGATGTCGAACGCGACAAAGCGCGCCGGGATCTCTCCCGAGAGCCTGTTGATCCGCGACTCCGCAGGGTGCAAGCGCGTCTGCATCGCGTCGAAGTCGAGGACGCCGTCCCGCTCGATCACGATCTCGCCGTCGAGCGCCGAGTCGGGCGGCAGAAGCTTTGCGAGCGGCTGCAACTCCGGGAAGTAGCGAAGCAGCGGCCGGGCGTTTCGCGACCAGAGCCGGAGCTCGCCGGACGTGTTCTCGAGGATCCCCCTGAAGCCATCCCACTTCGGCTCGTACTGCCAGCCGTCTGCTTCCGGCAGCTCGCGCACGAGCTCGGCCTCCATCGGCGGGAAGGGGATCGAGGCGTCGAGGTCGTCCGGCCGCTCGACGGGCTCGCGGCTCGAAAGCCTGCGGCGGGGACCCGGCATCTCACGAACGGTACTCTCAGCAGCCGTGGGCGAGTTTGGCACCAGCGGTCTGCCGCGCGAGACGTTTGTGGGGCTCTACGAGCGAATGTCGCTCATCCGCGAGTTCGAAGAGCGGCTGAAGTGGCTCGTCGAGACCGGGGTTCCGGTCGGCGCCGTCCACTACTACGTCGGGCAGGAAGCGGTCGCCGCCGGGGTCTGCGCTGCGCTGCGCACGTCCGACTGGATCTCCTCGACCCATCGTGGGCATGGCCACTGCATCGCCAAGGGCGTCGACGTGCGGCCGATGATGGCCGAGCTCTACGGCAAGGCGACGGGCACGAATCGGGGCAAGGGCGGCTCGATGCACATCACCGACATTCGGGTCGGGGTGCTCGGTGTCAACCCGATCGTCGGCATGGGAGTCACGCACGCGGTCGGAGCAGCCCTCTCGGCAAAGGTCCGCGGAACGGATGAGGTCGCCGTCGCCTTCTTCGGTGAGGGAGCCGCAAGCATCGGAGCGCTCCACGAGTCGCTGAACCTGGCCGCGATCTGGAAGCTTCCCGTCGTTTTCGTCTGTGAGAACAACGGGTACGCGCAGGCAACACCCGCCGAGTACGCGATTGCGGTGAAGGACATCGCAGACCGCGCCGCCGGGTATGCAATGCCGGGCAACGTCGTCGACGGCCAGGATGTCCTCGAGGTCTATTGTGCGGCGCTGACCGCCGTGGACCGTGCGCGTGGGGGCGAGGGGCCGACCTTGATCGAATGCAAGACGCATCGTTACTACGGGCACCACCAGGGCGACGACACCCTCCGCTATCGGACGGAGGCCGAAGAGCAGCACGCCCGCGAGCGAGATCCGCTCGTGATCTTCAGAGAGCGTGTGGAGGCGGGCGGTTTCCTCACGCCGAGTGAGCTCGACGAGATCGACGCACGCAGCAGGGAAGCGCTGGACGATGCCGTCAGCTTTGCGGAGTCGAGCCCGCTGCCGGAGCTCGGAGACCTTTACACGCATGTATACGTCGACTAGGACGAGAGCATGGCCACCGCACCAGTGATCGCCCGGGAAATGACATTCAGCCAGGCTCTGAACGAGGCGATCCGTGCCGAGATGCAGCGTGACGATTCCGTGGTCGTCATCGGCGAGGACGTCGCCGGCGCGGCGGGGCGGGCACATCTCGGGCTCGTGGACGCCTGGGGAGGGCCACTCCGGGCGACCAAGGGCTTGATCACCGAGTTCGGCGAGCGCCGTGTGATCGACACACCGATCGCGGAGATGGGCTTCGTCGGCGCGGCTGTCGGCGCGGCGATGACCGGCCTGCGTCCGATTGTCGAGATCATGTTCGTCGACCTGATCGGTGTTTGCTACGACCAAATCGTCAACCAGGCGGCGAAGATGCATTACATGATGGGCGGGAACATCCGTCTCCCGCTCGTCATTCGGACCGCGTTCGGAAGCCGCGGTGACAAGCGCAGCTATGGCGGCGGCGCTGCGGCCCAGCATTCGCAGACCCTGTACGCCGTCCTGGCGCACGTGCCGGGCCTGAAGGTCGTCGTACCGAGCACTGCCTATAACGCCAAGGGCCTGCTCGTGTCCGCGATCCGTGACGACGGGCCGGTCGTCGTGATGGAGCACAAGTTTCTGGGCTTCGCCGCCAAGGGGCACGTGCCCGAGGAGACGTACACGCTCCCGATCGGCAAGGCGGAGATCGTGCGTGAAGGCACTCACGTCACGCTCTGCGGTATCGGCCGGATGACGCATATCTGCCTCGAGGCGGCTGGGAAGCTCGCGGAGCAGGGCATCCGGGCGGAGGTCGTCGACGTCCTCACCATCGCGCCGCTCGACGAGGAGACGATCTGCGAATCCGTGCGTCGCACGCACCGGCTAGTTGTCGTCGACGAGGACACGCCGGTCGCCTCGATGGCACGGGACATTGCGGCGCGCGTGGGGGAGCAGGCCTTCGACTGGCTCGAGGCGCCGGTGAAGACCGTCACGGCTCCCGACACACCCGTGCCCTTTTCCGCCGTCCTGGAAGCGGAGTACATCCCCAACGCCGACAAGGTCGTCGCCGCTGTGCGTGACCAGATCGGCTGACGCCAGATGGCGCACGCAATCGTGATGCCGAGCTACGGGATGTACACGGCGGAGGGGACGCTCGCCCAGTGGCTCAAGCCGTCGGGCGCTCGAGTGGTCGCCGGTGAGGTGATCGCCGAGATCGAGACCGAGAAGGCCATCGCCGAGTTGACTGCGCCCGCGGACGGGATCCTGCACCACGTCGTCGTGCCCGGTTCCCTGCTCCAAGTCGAGTCGTTGATCGGGTACGTGCTCGCGCCGGGCGAGCTTCCCCCCGACGCCGTCGCCGACGATTCCACGGCTGCGGACACCGCTGTTCCGGCCCCGCTCCTGCTGTCGGATCCGGACCGCGCGCTCGCAAGCCCGAACGCCAGGCGGCTCGCCGCCGAGCTTGGGGTCGATCTGGCGGGAATCTCGGGGACGGGGCCCGGTGGCAGGATCGGCGAAGACGATGTGCGCTCGGCGTCCGAGGGCGGCCAATGACGCTGCCTGCCTCCGAGGAGCGGGCGGGGACCATCGGCGTTGACGAGCTCGCGCGTCGTATTCGCGTCCACTGCGTGCAGATGACCGCGCGAGCGAACGCGTCGCACGTGGGCGGCGCGCTGTCCGCGGCCGACATCCTGGCGGTCCTGTACGGGAAGATCCTGCGGTTCGATGCGACGAAGCCCGACTGGCCGGATCGGGATCGCTTCATCCTCAGCAAGGGTCACGCGTGCACCGCGCTGTACGCGGCGCTCGCGGAGTCGGGCTACTTCCCGCTCGAGAAGCTCGAGACGTTCTACGCCGACGGCTCGCCGCTGGCCGGGCATGCCACGCACAAGGACATGCCGGGGGTCGAGGTCTCGACCGGCTCGCTCGGCCACGGGCTGCCGCTCTCCACGGGCATGGCTCTCGCGGGACGGAGAGACGGCCGCGCGTACCGCGTCTTCTGCCTCGTCTCGGATGGAGAGTGCAACGAGGGCTCGACCTGGGAGCCGGCGCTCTTCGCACCGCACCATGAGCTGGACAACCTCGTGGTCGTCGTCGACTACAACAAGATCCAGAGCCTCGGGCGGGTCGAGGAGGTCATCGACCTCGCGCCGCTCGCCGACAAGTGGCGCGCGTTCGGCTGGGCGACAGAGGAGCTCGATGGTCACGACACACGAGCTCTCGAGTCGGCACTCGAACGAGTGCCGCACGAAGCCGGGAAGCCGACGTGCATCGTCGCGCACACGATAAAGGGCAAAGGGATCAGCTACATGGAGGACGAGCTGCTCTACCACTACCGACCACCGCTCGGCGAGCTGCTCGACCAAGCCCTTGCCGAGTTGGGCTCTCCTAGATGAGGAATGCGTTCTTGAGCGAGCTGCACGACCTCGCCCGGGAGGATTCTCGGATCGTCTTCATCACCGGCGACCTAGGCTTCGGCGTAGTCGAGGGTTTCATGAAGGAGCTGCCGGATCAGTTCGTCAACGCGGGTGTGGCGGAGCAGAACATGACGGGCATGGCGGCGGGGATGGCGCTCAGTGGCAAGATCGTCTTCACGTACTCGATCGCAAACTTTCCCACGCTGCGCTGCCTCGAGCACATTCGCAACGACGTGTGCTACCACGATGCCGACGTGAAAGTCGTGTCCGTCGGCGGCGGCTTCGCCTACGGCTCGATGGGCGCCACGCATCACGCCACCGAGGATCTGGGCGTGATGCGACTGCTCCCCAACATGGTGGTGGTCGCGCCTGGCGACCCGGTTGAAGCGCGAGCAGCCACGCGTGCCGTTGTCGCCCACTCCGGGCCGTGTTACCTTCGCCTCGGCAAGGCCGGCGAGCCCGTTGTCCACGACCAGCCGATCGACTTCGAGCTCGGCAAGGCGATCGTCGTACGGGAAGGCAGCGATGCGACGCTGATCTCGACGGGCGGAATGCTGCCTTCGGCGCTTCGGGTCGCGGCATCGCTTGCCGGCGAAGGGGTCGAGCTGCGCGTTCTCAGCATGCACACGCTGAAGCCGCTCGACGACGAGGCGGTCCTGCGGGCGGCAAGTGAAACCCGCGCGCTCGTGACCTTGGAGGAGCACAGCGTGATCGGGGGTCTCGGGAGCGCTGTTGCGGAGCTCCTGGCGGAGAGCATCGACGTGCGGACGTATTTCAAGCGCCTCGGCGTTCCGTCACGCTTTTCACCGCGCGTCGGGTCGCAGGAGTACCTCCTCGCCGAGAACGGGCTCGAGGCGTCTTCTATCCAGGGCGCCATCATCGACCTTCTGGATCGTGCACGGTGAAGGTGGTCATCCTGGCAGGCGGGCTCGGATCGAGGCTGAGCGAAGAGACGACGGTCAGGCCGAAGCCGCTCGTCGAGATCGGCGACGAGCCGATGCTCTGGCACATCATGAAGATCTATGCCGCCCACGGGATGACCGATTTCATCATCTGCTGCGGTTACAGGGGCAACCTCATCAAGGACTACTTCGCCTCGTATTCGCTGCGGACCGCGGACGTCACGTTCGATCTACGGGACAACACCATGGAGGTCCACGGCAAGCGTACGGAGCCGTGGCGTGTGACCCTGGTCGACACGGGCGCCGACACGATGACCGGCGGACGTCTCCGCCGCGTCCGGGAGCACGTCGGCGACGAGACGTTCTGCCTCACGTACGGCGATGGTGTAGCCGACATCGATCTCGCGGGTCTCGTCGCCTTTCATCGGGAGCAGCAGACACTCGCGACCCTGACCGCCGTTCAGCCCGAGGGCCGGTTTGGCGCGCTCCTCCTGCACGAGGACCAGACTCTCATCGAGCAGTTCAAGGAGAAGCCGCACGGAGACGGCGCCTGGGTGAGCGGCGGATTCTTCGTGCTCGAGCCGGATGCGATCGACTACGTCGAGGGAGACGACACCATTTGGGAGGAGGGGCCGTTGCGGCAGCTCGCGCGCGACGGACAGCTCGCCGCGTACAAGCATGAGGGCTTCTGGCATGCGATGGACACCCTCCGCGACCGCGTGAATCTGGAGGCGATGTGGGCGTCGAATCGCGCGCCGTGGAAGGTTTGGGACTAACCGTCGGGCGGTGCTGCAAACGCCCGGACAATCGGGTCGTGATGCCGCAGAGGAATGGCGTCACATGAGTAAGGTGCGAACGTGGACGCAATCTCCGAGCATCAGCGAAACGGCCAGCCGACGTGTCGCTTCTGCGGCGCCCCCGTTCGGCTGACGTTCGTCGACCTCGGAATGTCGCCGCCCTGCCAGAGCTTCCTCCCGGCGCATCGGATTCGGGAGATGGAGCCCTTCTACCCGCTGCACGTCTTCGCCTGCGAAGAATGCTTCCTCGTTCAACTCGAGGTCTTCGTCCGGCCAGAGGACATCTTCACCGAGTACGCGTACTTCTCGGCGTACGCGACCTCCTGGGTCGAGCACGCGCGGGAGTACGTCGAGATGATCCGCCAGCGCCTCGACCTCGGTCCGGACGACTTCGTAGTCGAGCTCGCGTCCAACGACGGCTATCTCCTCCAGCATTTCGTCGGCTCCGGGACGCCGATCCTGGGGATCGACCCGGCTGCGAACGTCGCGCCGGACGCAGAGTCGCGGGGGGTTCCCACGCTGGTCGCCTTCTTCGGTCAGGAGATCGCCCTGAAACTGGCCGGCGAGGGCAAGCGCGCGAGCCTCATCGTCGGCAACAACGTGCTCGCCCAGGTGCCCGACCTGAACGACTTCGTCGCAGGTGTGAGGACGCTTCTTCGCGACGACGGAACGGCGACGTTCGAGTTCCCGCACTTGCTCCACCTGATCGACCGGCTCGAATACGACACGATCTACCACGAGCACTTCTCGTACTTTTCCTTTGCGACGATCGGCGAGATCATGCTCGCCCACGAGCTCTACGTGTACGACGTCGAGGAGCTCTGGACCCACGGCGGCTCGCTCCGCGTGTACGTGCAACGCGTTGGTGGACCACACGAGACGAGCGATGCGGTCACCGCGCTCCTCGCGCGCGAGGAAGCGGCAGGCCTCCGCTCGCCCGAGCGCTACGCGCGGTTCGCGGAAGAGGTGAAGGAATCGAAGCGCGCGCTTCTCGAGCTACTCATCCGCCTCAGGCGCGAGGGAAAGCAGGTTGTGGGCTATGGAGCACCTGGGAAAGGGAACACCCTCCTCAACTACTGCGGCATCCGCACGGATTTGCTCGACTACACGGTCGATCGCAATCCACACCGACACGGCCTCTTTACCCCGGGTACGCACATCCCGATCCATCCGCCTGAGAGGATCGCCGAGACGCGGCCGGACTACATCGTCGTCCTGCCGTGGAACCTGATCGACGAGATCTCAGCCCAGCTCGAGTACGTGCAGGAGTGGGGCGGGCGACTGATAGTCCCGATCCCCTACGCGACCATCCTCTAGCCGATTTGGCATGCCCGCATGATCTTCCGCGAGACAACGATCCAGGGCGTGACGGTCGTCGAGCCCGAGCTGCACACGGACGAGCGCGGCTTCTTCGCCCGCACCTGGGATCCGGGGGAGTTCGCCGCGCACGGTCTGAGCGACCGAGTCGTCCAGGTAAGCATGTCGTTCAACCGCAGGCGCGGCACGCTACGCGGCCTGCACTACCAGGCCGCGCCGCACGAGGAGGCCAAGCTCGTTCGCTGCACCCAAGGCGCGATCTTCGACGTCGCGGTCGACCTGCGGCCAGGATCCGCCACGCTTGGGCTCTGGATGGGCATCGAGCTCTCGGTGGAGAACCGACTCGCGCTGTACCTGCCCGAGGGTTGTGCCCACGGCTTCCTCACCCTCGCAGACGACGTCGAGGTCAGCTACCAGATCTCGGCGCCCTACGTGCCAGATTCCGCACGAGGCGTGCGCTTTGATGATCCCGCATTCGGCATCGAGTGGCCGGCCGAGGTGCTCGTGATCAACGAGCGAGATCGGTCTTACCCTGACTACGCCGTCGACACGGGAGTTGAGTCGTGAGCGGCATTACCTCTCTGACTGGCGCGACAGCCGGTGTGGTGGGCGACCGCATGCACGGCTTGGCGACTGAGCTGTTCCCGATCTGTCGCAGCATCACGGGCGACGGCGTCCGGGAGACGCTGCGCGAGATCTCGAAGCGCATTCCGCTCGAGCTTCACGAGGTGCCGAGCGGAACGCAGGTCCTCGACTGGACCGTCCCGGACGAGTGGAACATCCGGGACGCCTACATTGCAGCCCCCGACGGCCGGCGCGTCGTGGACTTCCAGGCATCGAACCTGCATGTCGTCGGTTACAGCGAGCCGGTACGCGAGCTGATGACGCTCGACGAGCTCCGGCCGCACCTTCAGGCGGACGCGGCGAACCCGGAGTGGATTCCGTATCGCACCTCCTACTACGCCCGAAGTTGGGGCTTTTGCCTCGCGCAGACGCAGCTCGAGGAGCTCGGCGACGGCCTCTACGACGTCGTGATCGACAGCTCGCTTGCGGCCGGATCACTCACCTACGGGGAGTGCTATCTGCCCGGAGAGCGCGAGGACGAGGTGCTCCTGACGACGCACGTTTGCCACCCGTCCCTCGCGAACGACAACCTGTCCGGAATCGCACTCCTGACGGAGCTCGCGGCGATCCTCGCGGCTACTCGCCGGCGCCTCTCGTACCGTCTTCTCTTCATACCGGGGACGATCGGCTCGATCACCTGGCTGGCGCAAAACGAGCAGCAGCTGTCCCGTGTGCTCGGGGGGCTCGTGGTCGCCTGCGTGGGTGACCCCGGGCCGCTGACCTACAAGCGCAGCCGCCGTGGCGACGCGGTCGTCGACCGGGCGGGAGCACATGTGGCTTCCAGACAAGGAGGACGCGTCCTCGACTTCGTCCCGTGGGGTTGGGACGAGCGGCAGTTCAACTCACCCGGCTTCGATCTCGGCGTCGGCTGTCTCACCCGCTCGCCCGAGAGCGACTTCGCCGAGTACCACTCCAGCGCCGACGACCTCGATTTGATCCGTCCCGAGTTCCTCGAAGATTCACTCCAGGCCACGCTGGCGATCCTGGACATCGTCGAGCAGGACCGGGCGTTCCTGAATCTCTCGCCGAAAGGAGAGCCCCAGCTCGGAAAACGGGGGCTCTACCGTGGTCTCGGAGGGGAGAGCGCGGCGACCGACCAGCTCGCGCAGCTCTGGGTCCTGAACCAGTCGGACGGCGGATCGACGTTGCTCGACATCGCGGAGCGCTCCGGTCTCTCGTTCGACCTCCTCTGGCTCGCAGCTGAGCGTCTGCGCGAAGGCGGCTTGCTCGCCGAGATCGAGAAGGGAACGCCGTGAAAGTCCTGGTTACCGGGCACCACGGCTATATCGGGTCGGTCCTTGCGCCCCTGTTGCGCGACGCGGGCCACGATGTCATGGGACTGGACACGTTCTACTACCGTGGCTGCGATCTCGACCCGAGCACGGCGCTCGAGCCCGCACTCGACGCAGACGTTCGAGACGTGTCGGCTCGTTCGCTCTCCGGGTTCGACGCGATCGTCCATCTCGCCGCACTGTCGAACGACCCCATCGGCGACCTCGACTCGGGCTGGACGCACGCCATCAACTTTCGAGGCACGATCGCGCTTGCGAGGGCGGCGAGGGAAGCCGGTGTCTCGCGATTCGTGTTTGCCTCGTCGTGCAGCATGTACGGCGCGGCACCTGATGACGAGCTCGTCGGGGAAGACGCGCCGCTCCGGCCACTCACCGCGTACGCTGAGTCGAAGGCGCGTGCCGAAGAGGGTCTGCGCGATCTCGCCGAAAACGGCTTCGCGCCGGTCTCGATGCGAAACGCGACCGCCTATGGCGCGTCGCCACGGCTCAGGCTCGACATCGTGCTGAACAACCTCGTCGCCTGGGCACACACGACAGGGGCGATCAAGTTACTGAGCGATGGCATGTCCTGGCGACCGCTCGTCCACATCCGGGACATCGCCGGGGCAGCGCTCGCCCTGCTCGACGCACCGGCGGGGGAGATCGCAGGCGAGGCGTTCAACATCGGCTCCAGCGAGCAGAACTATCGCATCCGCGAGCTCGCGGAGATCGTGCATCGACGGCTTCCCGAATGCGAGGTGACGTTCGCGAGCGACGCCTCTCCCGACCCGCGGAGCTACCGGGTCGACTTCTCCAAGTTCGCGTCGAGGTTCCCCGACTACACCTTCGAGTGGACCGCGGAGCGTGGGACCGAAGAGCTAGCCGATGCGTATGTGCGCGCTGGGCTCACTCGCGCTGACTTCGAAGGTGATCGCTATATCCGTCTCGGCCGGTTGAAGCGCCTACTCGAGACGGACGCTCTGGACGACCAGCTGCGCTGGACGTCCGCTCAGTAAGCCGAGCGTGGACGGAGGACGGCTTGGATCGTGAGCAGGATGAGCCGGACGTCCTCCCGCAAGGACCAGTTCGTGACGTACAGGTAATCCAGCCGCGTCATCTCGTCGAATGGAATCTCGCTGGCGCCGAGCACTTGCCAAAGGCCGGTCACTCCAGGCTTCAGGTCGAGGCGACGTCTGGCCCAAAGCTTCACGTGGAGATCTTCGTCGAGGATCAGCGGCCGCGGCCCGACGAGCGACATGTCACCTTTCAGCACGTTGACGAGCTGTGGAATCTCGTCGATCCGCCACCGCCGAAGGAACGACCCGACGCGGGTGACTCGCGGGTCATTGGGCACCTTGAACATCCTCGGGTCACTGCTCCGGTGCATGTTCAGATGGGCGACCTGTGCCTTTCGCTCCTCGGCGTCGCGCACCATCGTCCGAAACTTGTAGATGCGGAACTCCTTCTCCCCCTCACCGACCCGCACCTGTCGAAAGAAGGCGGGCCCGCTGGAGTCGAGCTTGATCCAGATCGCGACAACGAGAAGAAATGGAGTGAGCAGCACCAGCCCGACGAACGCCCCGACGAGGTCGAGCCACCGCTTGAGGAACCTCGACGATCCCGAGAGCTTGGGAGTGGGGAGCCCGACGAGCGGAATGCCCTGGATCGTGTGGAGCTGAGCATTCGTTCCCAGGATCTCGAACATGCGCGGAACGATGTCGACTTGGATGCGGAGGTCCTGCATCGCCCTGATGACGTTCAACGTCTCCTCGTGGGAATCGGTCGAGAACGCGATGACGACCCGGTCCACCGCGTGAGCCTGCACGAGCTCGCGAAGACCGGTCGTCGTGCCGAGGAGGTCGATCGGACCATTGCCGTTGGACGCGGCGCCGCCGTCGTGGTCGACGAAGCCGACCATCTCCAGCCCGTATTCGGGGTGCTTGTCGATCTTTTCGCCGAGAAGGCGTGCTACGTCGCCGGAGCCGACGACGATCACCCTTTGCAGGTAGGCCGACTGACGCCGGCCGATCGCGCGCATCGACGCACGTACAACCGTGACGATCCCGATCGCGAGGATCCAAAACAGCACGAGCCGCTGGAGCGAGGGATGCGCCAAGCCCGTCATCGAAGTGAGCAGTAGGAACAACCACGTGCCAATCGTCGCGGTGGTGAAGACACCGAAGAAGTCGTCGACGGTCGAGTGGTTCGTGCGTTCCTCGTCGCGGTCGTAAAGTCCTTCGAGGCGCGCGACGACGACCCAGAGCGGGAGGCTGGCGAGGAAGAGAGCGATCTCCCAGCGTGCTGCGACGACGCCGTCGGTCGACGCCGTCAGCCCGCGCGCAAGGAAGAACGCGGAAGTCAGCCCGATCAGGTCGGCGGCGAGGAGAAGCCGACGCATGAGCCATCCGCGCGGGTGCCCGTGCCGCTCGCTCGTTCGATCGTGCCCGACCAAAGAGCTGGTCGGTGAGATGACCGCAATGTCCTGCGACCGAGTACCCACCAAAATCCTCCCCTCTGCGTCGGAGCCCCCTGACCCCCGCAGTCGGCCTATCCTCACCGAACGTGCCCGAACCGGTGCCTCCTGAAACTTTACTCCGACTTGGCCCAGGCGCAAGGCCCGCTGCTACCTGGCCAACCGTCTAGGTTCAGGTTCTCATACACCGCGACATATTTCGGAGCTTGGTGTGCCCAGGCCAGCACGCTTTCGACACGCTCTCGACCGAAAGCGCCCATACTGGCGCGCTTGTCCGGATCGTCGAGCAGCGCGAGCAGGGCCTCCGCGTATGCGTTTGTGTCGTTCGGTCGGACGTAGACGGCAGCCTCGGCGGCCGACACCTTGGTTTCTTTGAGGTCGAAGGCCACGACCGGAACCGCGAAGGCCATGTACTCCATGGTCTTGTTCATCGTGGAGACGTCGTTGAGCGGGTTCAAGGGATCCGGGCAGAGACCCACGTCCGCGGTCGAGAGGACCTCGAAGACCGTCTGATCTGGGACGCGCCCCGTGAAGGTGACGTAGTCGGCGAGGTCGAGATCGGCGGCCAGGGCGACGAGCTCGTCGTAGCTGTCCCCCGCCCCGACGAACACGAAGTGGACGTCTTCTCGCCCGGAACGGACGACCGCCGCCGCGGCGCGGAGGGCGAGATCCACGCCGTCCTGCGGTCCCATGACGCCGAGGTACGCGCACAGATAGCGCTTGCCGTGACGCAGGGAAGGAACCGGATCGCCGCGCCGCAGCCGCTCGGGATCGGGGCCCGTCCTCACCACGGTGACACGCTGTGCCGATACTCCGCCTCGTCTCATTGCTGTCGCCCGATACGAGTCGTTGGTCGCGATGACCCGGTCTGCCACCGCGTAGGTCGCGCGCTCGAGCAGTCGCAGCCCGCGGTATACGAGACGCGAGCCATTCGGGAACCGAGACTCGTAGACCTCCGGACAGAGGTCGTGCTGGTCGAACACGAACCGTTTTCCGAACAGCTTGAAAGGCATGGCCAGTGCCCAGAACGTGTCCGGGGGGTTGCAGGCCTGGATCACGTCGAACCCCTCGGCCGCGGCGGCGCGCAGAACGAGGGAGAACGTTCGCACCCAGCAATACGCGAATTCCCACGCATAGGACAGCGTTCCATGAGCCGCCGGCGGTGGCGGATACCGGCGAATGCGTATGCCCTCGAGCTCCTCGAACGACGAGTCGCCCGGGTCCTTCGGGCAGACGACGGACACCTGGAGCCCTGCATCCCTGAGCGCGCAGGCTTCGAGCCAGACCCGACGGTCGAACGGAACGGAAAGGTTCTGGACGATGATGAGCACACGGCCTGCGGGTCGCCCTCCCGCCGGGCGGTCGCTCACCAGGCGATCCCCTGGTATCCCGGGAGCGCTTCGACCTCGACGCCGAGTCCGCCGTGCAGGTCGAGCACGTGGTCGGGCGGTAGCTCGACAAGCGCGCGGACGGCGGCCGGATCGGCAGTCCCGATCACGGCGACCTTGACGTCTCGGAGCGCCTGTTCAGGGGTCGAGACCAGCATCTCGTGAAGATGGGGCAAGTGGCTCTCCATGTAGCGGCGGTTGGCTCCGACAAGCCGAGCGGGGTTGACTATCGGGTCGAAGATGCGCAACTGCACGCCCTTGCCGACCAGCGCCTCGGCCAGGTCGACGTAGGGGCTGTCACGTAGGTCATCCGTCTGGGGCTTGAAGCTCAGGCCGAGCAGAGCGATCTCGCGTGCTCCCGTATCGAGGATCTGGCGAAGTGCGAGTCGGATGTGGTGCTCGTTGCTCGGAACGACGCCGGTGAGCATTTGGGCCTCGACGTCGTGAACGCGAGCGACGTGCATGAGCGCCCGCAGGTCCTTCGGCAGGCACGAGCCTCCGAAGGCGAAGCCAGGTCGAAGATAGGAGGTCGAGATGTTCAGCCTGTCGTCGAGACAGAAGATCCGCATCACCTCTCGGGCGTCGACGTCGAGCGCGCCGAGAATGCGGCCCATCTCGTTGGCGAACGTCACCTTGACGGCGTGGAAAGCGTTGCACGCGTACTTGAGTGACGCGGCCTCGTCGATGGTCAGAGCATGCAGCGGGCGATCGAGGGGCGCGAAGAGATCGGTGACGAGACGGAGCGTCCGATCGTCGCGCACCCCCGCGGCGGTGAATGGCGGATCGAAGAAGTCGTCCACGCCCGAGCCCTCGCGGAGAAACTCGGGAGCCATGGCGACGCCGAAATCCTCATCGGCCAGTTTCGAGCTCTCGAGCTCGAGCGCGCGCATGAGATTGCCCTCGATGGTGCCGGGCGGCATCGTGCTGCGATAGACCACTGCCAAAAACGTTTCGCGTTGCGAGAGCTCGCGGCCGACCTCGCCGGTCACACGCTCGAGGTGCGCGAGATCGACGGTGCCGTCGCTTCGCGCGGGCGTGCCCACGCAGACGATCGCGACGTCGGCGTCGCTGATCGCGCTCGAGAGCTCGAGCGTTGCGCGGAGCCGTCCCGACGCCCGTCCCGACGCGATCAGCGCCGCCAACCTGGGCTCGACGATTGGACTCCGCCCGGCTTCGATCTCGTCGACCTTCATCGAATCGACGTCCATGCCGACGACGTCATGGCCGAGCTCGGCGAGGCACGCCGCCGTGACAGCGCCGACGTAACCCAGTCCGATCACTGCGACCTTCATAACCCTCCGTCCGGTTCTGACAAGTGCGCTCTCAGTCAGAACGCTATCTGCCCATGTCAAGAACGACAGCGGCGATCCAGAAGCATCTGACTCTTGGAATTCGGCGAATCTCTCACGGAGCAGAGCGTGTCACGAGGCCGATTCCGAAGCCGCCCTGGTTCCAGTCCCTGACGATCTCTTCCGTGTCGGAAGTTTGTTTCAGCTCCTTCCAAAAGCGAGGGACTCCCCCGACGTCTTCCTGGTTTCCCGGCACGATGTCATGGATGGCGATGAGTCCTCCTGCCCGAACCAACGACGCATACGAGGCGTAGTCCTGGCTGACTCCCTCGTAGGTGTGATCACCGTCGATGAAGAGCAAATCCACTCCGCGTCCGGCCAACAGACGGTGGACGAGCCGTACCGTCTCGAGATCGTGCGAGTCACGCCGTAAGAGCTCGATTCGCTGCCCTCGTCGTGCGAATGCTCGATACAGCTTGCGACGTTTGCGTGTGTAGCCTCCTCCGAACTCACCCTCGGGCAGGATCAATCGTCGTAACAAGGCTTCGATCTCGGAGGGGATCTGCGAAGGTTGGATGCCGGCTTTGAACTCACGGCGCTGGGACCCGTATGCGTAGCCGACGGCGTCCTCGATTCGAGGGCGCTGGGCGGTGAAGGCTCTGACCGAGCTCCGGGCGTCGAAGACGGCGACGTTCTCCGACAGCCTTCGAAGCACACGTGCAACGACCAGTAGAACGCCGCCTGCGGGCTGCGGCGGCTTCCCGTCCCATCGAGCTCGGATCGCTTCCTCCAAGTACTCCGTTGGCGTGGTCGGCTCACCGGGCGATAGGTGCGTCATCGGCCTAAGGATAGGGACCCGCCGAAGCACATCTCGGCGCAACGCTTATCGGTACCGGCAGCGCATGCCGCACGTCTGGTGTCGCGAGCGAGAGAGGAGCTCATCGTCCAACGTGCCTGCTGCAAGGGTGTCAAGCTCGACGAGGTTCTACTGTTCGTCGACGGTTGCCGAGTGCGGGCGATCCTCTCCCCCTTTCCGTGTTCGGAGAATGACGTTGCGGACGCGCGATTTCAAACCGGCAGGGCTCAGCACCCAGGCACACGCAAATGACAGCGCGGTCAATGGAAGCCCGATCGATAGCAGTACCGATGTCCTCTCAGCGAATATCGCTCCGTTCGCCGCGGCGACGACGACGAGCGCTCCCATCAAGACCAGTCTCGGGTCCTTGAACCAAGGGAGTTTCGCAGCCCTGAGCAGGAGGGAGGAATCGACCAGCGTCCGGCTAGACCAGGCCAGCGCAGCTCCCATTGGCCCGAAAAAGTGGACTCCGATTCCGAGGACGATCAGAAACGGCGCCAGCTCGAGCATGTGGTAGCGAGCGGGTACATCGGGCCGACCCTGGGCCTGAAGGAGCGAATACGGAACGTACCCGAGCCCGTTGACCCAGATGCCCGCAAAGAGGATCGCGGCCACCGGCGAGGCATTGGTTGCGAGCTCTTCCCCGATCCACCACTCGAGAAATGGTGGCGCGACGGAAGCTCCGAGAACGGCAAACGGGGCGGTGACGACTACGAGGACGGCGAGCGTCTTTGCTCCGAGCACCTGCGACTCCTCGGCGCCGATTGCCGAAAAGCGCGGAAAAGTCACCCGGATAAGGCTGAAGGGAACGACGAGGAGGCGGGAGGCGAGGTTGTACGGAATCGAGAAGACGGTCACTGCAACCGGCCCTTTAATGGCCCCGATGATGAGGCGGTCGCCGACGGCGAGGATGGGGCTGATCAGCCCCGTGACCGATATCCACTTGCCGAAATGGAGGAGGGGAGCCGCCAGCCCTCGTCTAGGTCGCGCCCACCGCCTTGGCGCGAGCACGAGCTCCACGGTTGCCGCAAAGCTGCAGAGGATCGAGATCGAAAGGGCCAGAAGGATCCCCGCCGCCACCCACACGAGCTCCGGCCCCCACCAGTAGGCGAACCCGAGTGGAAGGAGCTGGAGCGCCGTCAGCCGCACCGTGTCGAGCATGTTGACCGCGACGAAGCGCTCCTGGCCGTTGATCGCGCCCTCGGACACGGACCACAGGGTCAAGAGCGGTATGCATGCGGCGAAGAGCGGAATCGCGTCCTGGGCCTCGGCTCGTAGCCCGTCGGGCAGGGACAAAACGGTCGAGAAGAGAAGCCAGCTCACGCC
>Ga0136614_10000634_pt1 | contig 18355 bp, 15 predicted proteins | sample AntDrymUQ2792106_2_FD_106643 | JGI IMG/M metagenome (GOLD analysis project Ga0136614, IMG submission 106643) | Polar desert sand microbial communities from Dry Valleys, Antarctica - metaG UQ279 (21.06) | ecosystem: Environmental > Terrestrial > Soil > Desert | place: Antarctica: Dry Valley... | reverse complement strand
TTCCGCGTCCCCGGAGACGAGCCGGAACGATGCGAGCCCGTCGGGATCCAGCGCGACGTCGTCGGCTCGCACGTCGGCGTCAAGGCGGGCACCGAAGGTCATCACCCTGCCCGGGCACCGATCCCGGTACGCGATGACGACGGGATCGTCCGCGTTCAAGATCGCGAGCCCGTCGGGACCGAGCGCGTCGATCGGCTCGGCGCACGCCTCGACGATCGACGCCCACGATCCGAAGACCTCCATGTGGGCGACGCCCACGTTCGTCACCACGACGATGTCGGGGCGGGCGATCCCCGACAGGAGCTTCACGTCGCCGAGACGTCGCGCGCCCATCTCCGCGACGAGGACCTCGGTGTCGGGGGGCGCGCCGAGCAGGGTCAGCGGCAGCCCGATCTCGTTGTTGAACGAGCCCGGGCTCGCGTGCACCCGGAACCGGGTCTGGGCGACCGCGTGCGCGAGATCCTTCGTGGAGGTCTTGCCGTTCGCGCCCGTGACGCCGACCACGGTCGCGGTCATCGAGGTGCGCTCGTCGGCGGCCAAGCGCATCAACGCTTCGGCCGTCGAGCCCACCCGCACCACGGGGCGCTCTCGGATGTCGGCGTCGCTCGCCACGTCCCTCGGCCCGTCGATCATCGCCGCCACCGCGCCGCTCGCGAACGCTTGATCCACGAAACGATGACCGTCCGTGTGTTCCCCCGACAGTGCAACGAACAGTGCACCGGCAGCCACGTCTCGCGAGTCCGTCGTCACCGACCGCACCTCGACGTCTTCGCCCTCGAGCGACCCCTCCACGGCGAGCGCCACCTCGGCGAGCCGCCGTGGTCTCACTCGGATCCCCCCAGGCTCTCGAGCTCCTCATGGACGACGACGCGGTCGTCGAACGGCACGGATCCGCCGGCCAGCTCCTGCTCCGACTCATGACCTTTCCCGGCGACAACGACCACGTCTCCGGGACGCGCTTCGCCCAGGGCGAGCCTGATCGCCGAGCGGCGATCCGGCTCGACGACGTAGCGCCCGCCGCTCGCGGCTGCCCCTCGCTCGACATCGGCGATGATGTCGTTGGGGTCCTCGGAGCGTGGATTGTCGGTGGTGATGACCGTGAGATCAGCTCCCTCCGTTGCCGCAGCTCCCATCGGGAACCGCTTCGCGCGGTCACGGTCACCACCGCAACCGAAGACGACGATCACCCGGCCCGTCGCCAACGGGCGTGCCGCGGCAAGCACTGTTCGGATGCTATCCGGCGTGTGCGCGTAATCCACCACCACCAGGAAATCCTGCCCGCCGTCCACCGGCTCCATCCGGCCCACCACCTGCCCGGCGCTCGCCAAGCCCTGGATGGCATGCCCCGCGTCCACGCCGACGACCCCGGAGGACGCGATCGCCGCGAGACAGTTCGACACGTTGAACACGCCTCGGAGCGGGCTCGTGACCTCTCGGTCGCCCACCCGGAACCTGAGACCGTCCACGGTCGCCCGAACGTCCTCTGCGCGGACGTCCGCTCCCGGATCGAGCCCGAAGGTGGTGACCGGCACCGCGACGTCGAGGAGACGCCTTCCCCAGGGATCGTCGAGGTTCAGGAGGGCGCGCTCGGTTCGCCCCGGGGCGAACAACGACGCCTTCGCCGCGAAATACGCCTCCATCGAACCGTGGTGGTCCAGGTGATCCTGCGAGAGGTTGGTGAACACCGCCGCGTCGAAGACCACCCCGTCGACCCTGCCCTGATCGAGCGCATGGGACGACACCTCCATCGCCACGGTCGTGACGCCGGCGTTCCGCATCCGCGCGAGCAGACGCTGGAGGTCCGGCGCCTCCGGAGTGGTCCGCGCGAGGGGGATCGGGTCCCCCGCCACGTGGGCGCCGACCGTGCCGATCGCCCCGGTCCGGTGTCCGGCGGTCCGAAGCACCGCGTCGAGCAGATGGACGACCGTGGTCTTGCCGTTGGTGCCGGTCACTCCCACGATCGTGAGCGAGCGCGCGGGCTCGCCGAACACCACCGCCGACATCGGGCCCATCGCCTGCCGCGCGGAGGGGACGAGGAGCTGCGGAAGGTCGAGGTCGAGCCACCGCTCGACCACGAGGACTGCCGCCCCCGACCGAGCCGCCTCTCCGGCGAAGTCGTGTCCGTCGGCGCGGGCGCCGCGCACGCAGAAGAACAGGCCACCCGGAACGACCTGACGGAAGTCGAACGTGGCCTCACCGACCGGGATGCCTGCATCACCGCGGATCTCGGCGCCGGGCACGGCGGCCGCGACCGCGGACAGCGGCACGTGGGGAAGACGTCTCACCGCCGCCCAGCGTACCGGGGCTCGGTCGCGGGACCGGCAGCCTCAGGGATCGGATGCGAACGGCGGCAGACGGACGGGGGGTGCGGCCGGGATCGCGAGCCGCTGGATCACGTGGCGCGCGATCTCGGAGAACACCGGGGCTGCCGCGACCCCGCCGTACACGGTGCGAGGCTCGTCGACCGACACCACGATGACCACGCGGGGATCCGAGGCCGGCAGGAATCCCACGAACGAGGCCATGTACCGCCGGACGTACCGGCCGTCGACCAGCTTCCGGGCCGTGCCCGTCTTCCCCGCCACCTGGTAGCCGGGGATCTGCGCCGCGCCACCCGTTCCTGTCTCCACGACGGACGCGAGCATCCGCGTGAGCATCGTCGCCGTTTCCTCGGACAGGACCCGATGCGGCTCGGAGCGTGGTGCTTCGTCCAGACGCCCGTCGGGCTCCGAGGTCCCACGAACGAGGCGAGGTTGCACCCAGACCCCACCGTTCGCCACCGTGGCGTAGACGGCCGCCATCTGGAGCGGCGTCATCGAGATACCCTGGCCGTAGGCGACGGTCGCGCGCGTGATATCGGTCCAGTTGAGGAGTTCGGGCACGACACCACCCGCCTCGCCGGGGAACCCGACGCCGGTCGGGCTCCCGTAGCCGAACCGCGCGAGGACCGAGGCGAGCTCGGCGCTCCCCACGCGCTCGGCCACCATCGCGGATCCGATGTTGCTGGAATGGGCCACGATGTCACCGAGGGTCATGGCCTGGATCGGATGGGAGTGCGAGTCGTTCACCGTGTATCCGCCCACGCGCATCCACCACGGCACCTGGAAGATCTCGCGAACGCCCACGGACCCGCTCTCGAGCGCGGCGGCGGCGGTCACGACCTTGTTCACCGACCCCGGTTCGAACATGTCGGTGACGGCTCGATTGCGAACGGCCTCGCGCTCGGCGTGCTCGAAATCGTTCGGATCGAACCATGGGTAGCTGGCCATCGCGGAGATATCCCCGGTGCGTGCGTCCATCACGACGAGCGTCCCGCCCTTCGCGTGGTTCTCCTTCACGGCTCTGCGGAGCGCCTCCTGGGCCAGGTACTGCACCTCTCGATCGAGCGTGGTGACGAGCGTCCTGCCGGCGATCGCCGGCTCCACGATCTCCATGCCGCTCGCGATCGGCAGCCCGTCGGCCGACAGCTCGACGGTGCGTGTCCCGGGAGTGCCCGCCAGGATGTCTTCGTATTCGAACTCGAGACCTGCGAGCCCGGTTGCGTCGACGCCGACGAACCCGAGGACCTGGGGCGCGAGCGCTCCCGCCGGGTAGTAGCGCTTCGGCACCTCGAGGAACCCGATGCCCGGGAGTCCGAGCGCTTCGAGACGATCCGCGACCCGCACGTCCACCTGTCGACCGAGGTAAACGAACGTGGCGTCGGGCGTCCGCAGCCGTCGCTCGACGTCTCGGGCTCGCAGGTTCAGGATCCGCGCGACCTTCGCCGCCTCCCCGACCGGGTCGGTCACGTAGCGAGGGTCCGCGTAGATGTCGCGCGCCTCGAGGGTGATCGCGAGCGGCACGCCCGTCCGGTCGACGATCGCGCCCCGTTCTGCCGGCAGATCCGTCGGATGGACGCGCTGACGGAGCCCTTGGGCTGCGAGGGCTCGATGATCGCCCACCTGCAGGAGCACCAGGCGAGCCACGACACCCACCAACGCGAGCACCATCGCACCCAGCAAGGCCACGAGGCGGCCCGCCGGTGGACGTTTCACTCCCCGACCTCGCCCGTCGATGAGGACGAACCGGGTACCTGGAGGATCACGACGTCGCCCGACGCGGGATGCACGAAGCCCTCGCGGCGCGCCCACGGGCCGATCCGAGAAGGCGAGGAGAGCCGCGCGACGTCATTGACGAGGTTCCGTCGCTCGTCGCTCAGCAGCCGGACGCGCTCGGTCACCGAGCGGGTCCGGTAGGCGGCGTCGACCCGCATCGCGTTCAGGGACACGAGCCCCACCACCATGGCGGAGACGACCACCGCGGTGAGGATCCAGAAGGCTGAATGATGCTCGCGGCGCGCCCGCCGATGGGGATGGGGAGGCTCATGGGTCGGCGGGCGCGCCGCGGGCGCGCGTGCGGGAGTGATCGCACGACGTCGGACGGGCTGCGGTCGGGGCTGCGCCCACCGCTCCGCCTCGCGCGCGGGGAGGCTCATGCCGCCTCCCCGATGCGCTCGGCGGCGCGGAGCTTCGCGCTGCGAGCCCGCGGGTTGCGAGCCGTCTCCTCCGCGGAAGGAGTCAGTGGCTTCTTGGTGAGCACGCGGAGGCGGTCGTCGTCGCGGAACGCCCGCTTCACGATGCCGTCCTCCAAAGAGTGGTACGAGAGCACCACCACGCGGCCACCGGGGCCGAGGAGCCCGACCGCCCGAGGCAGGGAGGCGGTGAGCTCCTCGAGCTCCCGGTTGACCGCGATACGGAGCGCCTGGAACGCACGACGCGCGGGGTGGGGGCCCCCCGGACGTCGTCCCACAGCGCCCGCGACCACACCGGCCAGCTGGTCGGTGGTCTCGATGCGAGCTCGGTCCCGAGCTCGGACGATCGCCCGCGCGATGCGGCGTGACCGGTGCTCCTGCCCGAACTCGAAGAGCAGATCGGCAAGCTCGTGCTCCGGAAGATCGTTCACGAGGTCCGCCGCGGTGACGTCGTTCGAGCCCATCCGCATGTCGAGGGGTCCGTCGACGCGGTACCCGAACCCGCGAGCGGGCTGGTCGAGTTGCATCGACGACACTCCCAGGTCGAAGAGGACCCCTTGCAGCGGCCCCGTGGCTTCGGCCTCTCCGACCTGGGAGAAGCGTCGATGCACCGCCGTGAAGCGCTCGCCGTAGGCGGCCAACCGCTCGCGCGCGACGCGCACGGCGTCCTCATCTCGGTCGAATCCGATGATCCGGCCCACGCCGGCCTCGAGGAGGGACCCGGCATGGCCGCCGGCACCCACCGTCATGTCGGCGACCATTCCTGTGGTCCCCGACCGCCCGCGGACCAGGAGGTCGACGACCTCGGCCACCATGACCGGTTCGTGCCGCACGTCGTCGTTCGCCACGTCACCCGATCTGTCCCGCCAGAACCCCGAGACCGATCGACGCGAGCAGCGTCAACGCCGTCATCGCGAGGAGCGAGAGGCTCTGTCGCACCTCCGTCGAGAGCTTCGTCTGCATGTTCCCTCCTTGGTCATCCGTGGGTCCGTGTGTGCCCTGGGCGCCTGGTGCCTGGGGACACGGGCTCCCGACTAGGTGCCGCGACCTGCCGGCCCCCGGGGCTCCAGGTCTCCGTTCTCGTACGCCACGGCGTGCGCATCCCGATAGCGCTCGAACTCCCCGCGGTCCCAGATCTCCATGCGCTCGCGCACGCCGAGGACCACGACCTCTTTGTTGATGCCGACCGCTTCTCGGAGCCGCTGCGGGATCGTCACGCGTCCCTGCCCGTCGAGCCTCACCTCGTCCGCCGAGGAGAAGAACAGTCGGGAGAAGGCGCGGCCGTCCTTGTCGGAGAGGGCGAAGGCGTCGACCTCGCTGCTCCGCCGCTCCCATTCGACCCTGGGGAAGCAATACAGGCACCGGTCCTGGCCCATGGTGAGCCAGAGGCCTTCGTCGAACGCCTCGCGGAACTTCGCGGGCAACGACACCCTGCCTTTCGGGTCGAGTGAGTAGCTATGCGTGCCGAGGAGCTCGGTCACGCCTTCCTCCCCTCTCCTCCACTAAGCTCCACGTTTATGCCACTAACACTCCACTACGTCAATACATCAGTGGGGGAAATAGGGCCGTGCGGTCGAAAAGGGGGAACAACCGCCTGGGATGGAGCCGCCAGAAGGCCGTCCGGGGGCGGGCTGGCCTAAGAAGCCAGGTAGAGCTCCCAGCCGGGTTCGATCCGGCCGAGGGTCAGGTGGAATCCGTCCCGAGGAGCGTAGGGCTGGCGCAGCAAGGAGAAGCCCGCTTCGTGCGGGGTCCGGTCTTCTTTCCGCGCGTTGCACTTCCGGCACGAGGCCACGACGTTCTCCCATGAATGGAGCCCGCCTCGGGACCGCGGGATCACGTGGTCGAGGTTCTCCGCGGCGGCACCGCAGTATTGGCATGTGCTGAGGTCACGGGCGAAGACCGCCCGTCGCGTGAGGGGGGCATGCGGCCGGTACGGGACGTGCACGTAGCGGCGCAAGCGGACGACGGATGGCGCCTCGATCGTCAGGTGGGCTGAATGGAAGACCAACCCGTTGCTGATCACGACGTCGGCTTTCTCCTTGAGCACCATGACGACCGCTCGCCTGGCTGCCACCACCGCGAGCGGCGACTCCGACGCGTTCAGCACGAGGGCGCGGCCCATGCGCGCAGTGTAGCGACCTCGCAGGAGCTGCGAGGGTATCGCGAGGATACGAACAGGTGAATCACAAGGGTGTAATCTTCCAGATCGAGGCGGGCCGGCCCGCGCGCGATGCCTGCATCCTGCGAATAGGGGCCGCTCGGGGCGTCCGTTCGCGGGCCGGCCTGCCGTACTCGCTCCATCCCGTGAGCTCCTGTCGGGAACTTGCCTACGCCCAACTCCGTCTTGTTCCTCGGGGCAACCTGCCTTCCCTCACAGACGTACTATTGGACACCTGCTTCACGTCCCGAACTCGGGGGTCTATCTGATGGAGGTACGAGAGAAGCTCCCGGATCCACAGGCGTTCGCCGCTCGGTTCCGCGAGATCGAGGAGAACGTCGAGCGCGTGGTCCGGGGCAAGCACCGCGAGATCAGGCTGGCGCTCGTCGCGCTCATCGCCGAGGGGCATCTCCTGATCGAGGACGTACCGGGCGTCGGCAAGACCATGCTCGCGAAGTCCATCGCTCGATCGATCGATTGTTCCTTCCGACGGATCCAGTTCACCCCCGACCTGCTGCCGACCGATGTGACCGGCGTCAACGTGTTCAGCCAGGACACCGGTGACTTCGAATTCAAGCCGGGTGCGATCTTCGCCAACATCGTGCTCGGCGACGAGATCAACCGAGCCTCCCCGAAGACGCAGTCCGCCCTGCTGGAGTGCATGGAGGAGCGACAGGTCACGGTCGACACCGAAACCCACACGCTCGGCACCCCCTTCATCGTCATCGCCACGCAGAACCCGATCGAGCACGAGGGGACCTACCCTCTGCCCGAGGCGCAGCTGGACCGATTCATGCTGCGTCTCGCGATCGGCTACCCGTCTTCGGAGGTGGAGGCGGAGATCCTCGCGAGTCACGCGTCGGGCGCCCCCCTGGATGACATCCGGCCCGTGAGCGACGCACGCGGCGTCCGCGACATGATCGAAGAAGCTCGGCAGATCCACGCGGCCCCTGCGATCCGGAAGTACATCGTCGAGCTCGTGGAGGCGACCCGACGCCACTCCGACGTCTATCTCGGGGCGAGCCCGCGGGCGTCGATCATGATCCTGCGAGCGGCGCGCGCGCTCGCGGCCGCGGAGGAACGGGACTACGTGATCCCGGACGACGTGAAGGCGCTCGCACCCTCCGCCTTGTCCCACCGCATCATCGTCACCGCGGACGCGATCATGAGCGGCCGCTCAGCCGAGGTCCTGGTGAGGGAGATCGTCGACGAGGTCGACGTTCCCGTGGCGGAGAACCCCTGATGCTCGCGGGCCCATGATGCTCGCAGGTCGCGGCGTCACCGTCTTCGTGACTGGCCTCGCGATGTGGCTCGCCTCGCGACTCCTCGGCTCGCCCGGCCTCGAGGTGATCGCGATCGGCATCGCCGCGCTCCCCCTGCTGGCGGCCATGGCCGCCAAGCGGGGGGCGCGGCGGATCCTGGTGCGGCGGCGCCTGTCCGACGTTCGCGTCAAGCCGGGGTCACGGGTCATGGTGACGCTCGACGTGGAGAACCGCTCCCCGATCGCGACGTCGTTCCTCCTCTTGGAAGATCGTCTCCCCACGCCGCTCGGGCGGGCGGCGAGGCTCGTGATCGGCGGGATCCGACCCGGGTTGCACGAGCGAGCGACCTACACGCTGGTGCCCCAGTCGCGCGGCCGCTACCTCCTGGGCCCCCTCGTCGTCGACGTGTCGGACCCGTTCGCGCTGACGCGGCTGCGCTTGGAGTTCCCCGAACGAGATGAGCTCCTCGTCGCCCCCGAGATCGAGGACCTCGGCGCCTCCCCAGATCCCGCGTCGGGCCCGTCCTTCGGCGCCTCGCGGGCTCGGCAGCTGTTCCGCACAGGTCAGGAGTACTACACGATGCGTCAGTACCAGGAGGGTGACGATCTCCGGCGGATCCACTGGCCCTCCGTCGCTCGGACCGGCGAACTGATGATCCGCCAGGACGAGTCCACCCGTCGTGCGAGCGGGCTGGTGTTCCTCGACACGCGGACCGCGGCGCTCGGTCGAACCCACACGCCGGCGTTCGAGCGCGGGGTCTCTGCGGCGGCCTCGATCGGCGTCTTGCTGGCCCGTCGTGGCTTCGTGCTCCGTCTGGCGACGACGGAGCTCCCTGCGGCGGCTCTGTCCGAGGATCGCTTCATGGACGCGCTGACGGGGATCTCCCACGCGGAGGTTCGATCGATGGGACCGGCGCTCGCGCACCTTCGGGCCGGCTCCTCTCCCGACACCTCGCTGGTCTTCGTATCCGCGCCACCGGTCCCCGCCGAGGTCGGCCCACTGATCCGTGCCGGCGCCGGCTTCGGGCAGAAGCTCGCCGTCCTGATCTACCCCACCGACCCCCTCCGGTTGCCCCCGGAACGACAGGCCCAGCTCGAAGGGCGGGCCAGCCAGGCCCGTCTGTCCCTCGCCCGCGCGGGGTGGGACGTCCTCGTCCTCCCTCCTTCGATGAGATTGCAGGAACGATGGCACACGCCGCTGGAACGTCCGCTCGCACGCACCGTTTGATCGGGCTCCTCGCCGCGCTCCTGTTGGCGGCGACGACCGCCCTCGCCTTCGGTCGGGTCTTCCTGGGGGCGACGAGCAGCCTGCAGCTGGTGGGGGCCGCGGTCGCGGCCGCCGGTCTGGCGGTCGTGTTCGAGCGGCGCAGCCTGTTGCTCTCGACGGTCGCGAGCGCCGCCGGGCTCGTCCTCGCGGTCGGCTTGATCGTCTACCCGGGGACCACGTGGTACGGCCTCCCGACGGCCGGCACGCTCCGCGCGGCCCTCGATGCCGCCGCCGTGATCGGCGAGCAGGCGAGGATCCAGGCGGCGCCGGCGGAGCCGATCGGGCCGCTCCTGCTCGCCGCGGTGGTCTCGCTCTGGGCGGCGGTGTTCTCGGCGCATGCGCTCGCCTTCCGCGCCGGAAGCCCGCTCCTCGGGCTCATCCCGCCGGTCGCCCTGGTGGCGTTCGCCGACACCGTGCTGGAGGAGTTCGTGAAGCCTCTCTACGGGGTGGCGTTCCTGGCGGCCGCGCTCCTCGTGGTGTTCGCCGACGGCCTGGCGCGAGTGCAGGGATGGGGTCCGATCTGGTCGTCTGCCCGGCGCGGGGTCGCTCGATCCGCGAGCCGAGGGGCACGGCGCCTCGCGCTCACCGCGTTGGGTGTGGCCGTCCTCGCCCCGATCTTCGTCCCCGGCTTCGGTTCCAAGGCCCTCGTCGACTTCGGCACACCCGCGGCGGACCGCGTCGCGATCGACCCACTCGTCTCCGTGCAGAACTACCTGACCCAGCAGTCGCCGGTCGAGGTGCTCCGCGTCACCGCCTCGGAGCCCGCCTACATCAGGCTCGTGGCGCTTCCCGATTTCGACGGTGTGCTCTGGAAGCCGGGCTCCGAGGAAGGAGCGATCCTCGGTCCTGGCGACCCGGTCCCCGGGGCTCTGCCCGACGAACCCACGGACAGGATGACCATCGACGTCACGGCAGACCTCGCGCAACGCTGGCTGCCCACGCCTTATCCCATGACATCGATCTCCGTGACCGGCCGGACCGTCCGCTTCGTCGCGGCCACGGGTACCACGTTCGTCGACGCTCCTCTCGATCAGGGCGACACGTACGTGGTCGCCGCGTCGCTCGTCCAGCCGACCGGCGACGAACTCCGCGAGACGACCGTGTCCACTCCGCTCGAGAACGGCCGGTACCTCCGTCTCCCCGAGAACTCCGAGGAGATCGAGCAGATCAGGGAGCTCGCCCGGGACTGGACGGAAGACGTCCGCACCCCCTTCGACAAAGCGCTCGCGATCCAGAACCGCCTCCAGGACCCGTCGGAGTTCACGTACACGATCGACACGCCGCTTCGCGCGGGAACCCGGTCGATCCTCGAGTTCCTCCAAGAGTCGCGATCGGGTTTCTGCCAGCAGTTCTCGACCGCGATGGCCGTGATGCTGCGCTCGATCGACATCCAGTCCCGGGTGGTCGTCGGCTTCGCGACGGGGAACCTCACCCGCACGACGGGTCAGTACTCCGTGATGACGGACCGTGCCCACGCCTGGGTGGAGGTCTACTTCCCGGGCTGGGGATGGATGCCGTTCGAGCCGACCCCGAGGCGGGTGAACCCGACGGTCGTTGGCTACGACCCCCCCGCCGACGCATGTCCCGGGCCGGGCTGCGTCGACACGGGCACGGAGACGGGCGGCGAGACGGCATCGCCGACGGGACCCGGTGGGAGCCAGCGAGAGCGCATCGAGGGCGACCCGAGGCTCGGGAACGCCCCCCTACGGCCCCCCACCGATCTTCCCGCCGCCGCGCCGGTCGGGAACGACCCGCCGATCGGTGCGCGAACCGCGCTGCTGATCGCTGCGATCGTGGGAGCGGTCATCCTCCTGGTCGTCCCGCCGGCCCGTGTCCTTCGGCGCGCGATGCGACGCCGCGGGGCCGCGGCCGAGCCCCGGAGGCTGATCCTCGTGACGTATGAGCAGTTCACCGAGCGTGCGGCGGGGCTTGGGCTCGGCCGCAGCCCCGGGGAGACCCTCGAGGAGTATCGGCGCAAGGTGCGCGAGACCGGCTATCTCGCGAACGGCGATCTCGACCGGCTGACGCGGTTGGCGAGCGCGGCCGCCTACTCCGCTCACGACCCCGACGGCGAACAGGCGAGGGAGGCGGGCGAGGCGGCGGAGACGGCGATCCGGGAGATCAGGCGAGCCGTCGGGCCGGCCAGGTGGCTGGTCGGGCTGTACCGACGCCCCTGAGTCTCAGCGGGCCGCGGCCTGCGTCTGCGACGTCGCCGTGTGCGCTGCCGCGGCTCGCAACGCCCGGACGAACTTCTCCCGGTCCTCCTCGAACTGGCGAACCCGGGTCTCCACCCCCGTCGCGATGTCGTCGATCGCGACGAAGAACGCCATCTGCCCGTCCCGAAGGGCGTCCATCACCTCGCCGTCACGGCGACAGATCTTGAAGATCGACTGGCCATCGGTCACGAGCTTGACCTCGGAGAGATGCTTCGTGAGCCCCGCCTTCTTCGTGAGGAACTCCCACGATCGGCGAACCCGCTGGAGCGACATGCCGCCGTCCAGCAGCGACTTCACGACGCGAAGAGCGACGAGATCTCGGAACGAATACAGCCGCGGCACGCCAGGACGTCCGCCGGTGCCCTGGACCGACGGCTGCACGAGGCCGATCTCATCCCAGTAGCGGAGCTGACGTGCCGAGCAGCCCGTGAACTTGCACGCTTGATGCGCGGTGAAACCTTCCATCCGGACGCGCGCCCTTTCGATCCACACCTCACGACTCGAGCCATCCGGCGCGTTCGTCACGGGCTCTCCTGGGAGACCCGCCCTCCGGCGACAACTCGCACCCAGGGGAAGGAATGCACGTTGTACACCCATCCGTGAAGTCGTGGCAAGCGCAGTGGTCAGACGGTGTGATCGACACGACGTTCGCACCGGCGGAGCGCGCGCGCGTCGGCGCGATCGTCGATCACTCGTCGGAAGGACGGCCCGGCGCGGGCGGACGGAGACGTCCGGCGACGCGGGCGGCGATCCTTCCGAACGTGCCCGGAGCCATACTGTCGTCGCCCAGGCGACCGGCGTAGCGGTACGCGAGCAACGCCGACAGCGTCATCACGACGAACCCTCCGGCGGCGATCCACACGGAGAGGCTGACCAGCAGGAGCAGCAAGAGACCGAGGACGAACCCGGCGATCGCCATCTTCATCCGACGCCAGGCGTGTGTGTGGAGGTCGGTGCGGTTGACGTGCTCGACGAGCCTCGGATCCTCTTCAGAGAGTCGTCGCTCGATCTCCTCGAGGATCTTCTGCTCGTTCTCGTTGAGGGGCATCGCGACCTCCGACCGTGGAACGACCCGTTCTCCTTCGATTATAGAGAGGGGTTCCGACTGAGCGGAACCTACCGGCGAGGGGTCCTGCGGAGCAGGCTCGCAGGACCCGCCGCGCCGGGACCGAAACGGCGCTCGATGCGGTCGACGGTCCGCTCCACGTCATCCCAGCGTTCGGTGTGCCAAGGTCCGGTGTGCAGGAGCGCCAGTTGCTGGGCACCGGCCGAGACCAGCCCACCCGCCTGGACACCAAGCAGCCGGACCCGGCGTGTGGCTCCCGGCAGACCTCGGTACAGCTCCGAGACGATCCGATGGAGATCGGCCCCCAGATCGGTGGGATCGGCCTGCGTCCGTGAACGGGTCAGCGTCGTGAAGTTCGCGAGCCGGACCTTCAGTGTGACCGTCCTCGATCGGTACCCGTCCTCCCGGAGACGAGCCGCCACCCGACCGGATAGCGCGAGCAGCTCGCGCAGGATCTCGTCCTCGTCGTCCAGATCCCGATCGAACGTCTCCTCGTGACCGATGGACTTGGGCCGCTCGTACGGGACGACCGGCCGGTCGTCGATCCCTCTCGCCAGCTCGGCGAGATGCCTCGCCGCCGCCTCTCCGAGGAGCCGTTCGAGGATCGTCACGGGCGTCCTGCCCAGGTCCCCCACCGTCCGGATCGCCAAGCGCCCCAACACCTCTGCGGTCTTCGCCCCCACACCCCAGAGCCGCCCCACGGCGAGGGGCTCGAGGAAGCTCGCGACCTCCCCTGCACGCACGTGGAGCAGCCCGTCCGGCTTGCAGCCGTCCGAGGCGAGCTTCGCAACGAACTTGGTCGGCGCGACGCCCACCGAGCAGGTGATCCCGACCTCTCGGGCCACCTCACTGCGGATCCTCTTCGCGATCGTCTCCGGCGAGCCGAACAGGATGACGGCGCCGGCGATGTCCAGGAACGCCTCGTCCAGGGAGATGGGCTCCACGAACGGGGTGTGCGCGAGCAGGATCTCCCGGAAGCGGTTCGAGTGGACGCGATAGGCGTCGAAGTCCGGGGGGAGGAAGATCCCGTCCGGGCACAACCGGCGCGCACGGACCGACGGCATCGCGCTGTGGACCCCGTATCGCCTGGCCTCGTAGGAGGCGCTGGTGACGACGCCGCGCGCGCCGGTCCCCCCGACGATCACCGGCTTCCCCTTCAAGGACGGATCTTTCAGGATCGCGACGGATGCATAGAACGCGTCGAGGTCGACGTGGAGGATCGGCTCGGACGGCCTACGAGTCATGGGTGCTTGGACGCTCACGATCGCTCACGGGAGACATCATCCCGCGGAGCCCATCACCCTGCAGAGCCAGGACTCGCATGCCAGAGTCGCCGATCCGGGCTCCGCGGTTGCGCGGGTTCGGCCATCACCTCGCGGAGCGAGCCGCCGGCACGTGCCCGGTGCAACGCCGTCAGGTCCCAGACGTCTTCCGCCACGACGCTCACCCCTTTGAGGCCGGTCCTTCGCACCTGTCCCCACACCGCCATCGCGAACGCGTGGAAGACCGTCTTGGCGACCCTCGGCTGCACCGACTCGAAGACCGTGACCTCGAGCGGACCGGTGCCGTCGTCGAGCGTGAGGAAGATGATCCGCTGACCACTTCGGATCGCTGGGGTCTGTGAGGAGACCTTCACCCCGGCCACCATCACCCACTCGTCGGCCCGACACCGCCACACGTCTCGCGAGTACGTCACACCGAGGTCACGGAACAGCGGTTCGTAGAAGGTCGCGATATGCCGGGTCGCGTCCAGCCCGAGGACCTCGAGCTCCGCTCGCACGACCTCGGCGTCGGTGTAATCCTTGAAGACATACGGGAAGGGCCGGTGATCGGTCATCCGCCCGTCGAGCGACAGTCGCAGCTGAGCCCCTTCGCACTCGGGCTGTGTGGTCATCGCGACATAGAGATGGCCGCGACGGTTGGCCCGCTCCGGGAGCGCGTCGAACGCGCCGGCGTGCGCGAGCGCCTCCACCACCGGCTTGGCCACCGAGGTCCTGGCGAGGAAGTCCTCCACGCTCGCGAAGAGCCTCTCCGAGCGCGCCATGAGGACCGAGCGGACCTCCGCTTCCGAGATCCCGTGCACGTCCTGGAGCGCCAATCGGATGCCGTACTCCCCGCCGGGTGTCTCCTCGGCGGTGTATCCAGGCTCGCTCACGTTCGCGTCCAGCGGCAGGATCGGGATGCCGTGACGGCGCGCGTCGTCCAAGAGCGCCCGCCGAGGGTACATCCCGGGGTCGTGCGTCAGGATCCCGGCCATGAAGTGCGCCGGATGATGCGCCTTCAACCAGGCGCTCCGATACGTCGGGACCGCGAACGCCGCCGCGTGCGCCTTGCAGAAGCCGAACGAGGCGAACTGCGCGACGGCGTCCCATGTCTTCTCGGCAGCCTCGGCATCCACGTCACGCTCCGCCGCGCGCCGGAGGAACTCCTCGCGGAACCCGGGCACGAGCTCCTCGTGGTCGAGATGACGGCGGACGTGATCGGCGTAGGTGAGGTCCCAGCCAGCGACCGCGGCGAGCGTCCGCATCACCTGCTCGTGGTAGACGATCACCCCGAACGTCTCCCGCAGCGCGGGCCGCACGTCGGGATGGATGTAGACCGGCCGCTCCAAGGCGGCGCGCCGCCGGAGGTAGGGGGTGATCATGTCGGACTTCACCGGGCCGGGCCGGAACAGCGAGATGTCGACGATCAGGTCCTCCCACCGGTTCGGCTGGAGCTTCTGCAGCAGCTCGCGCTGGCCCGGCGACTCGATCTGGAAGCATCCGAGGGTGTCGGAGTCGCGGATCATCTCGAAGGTGAGCTCGTCGTCGAGGGGGATCCGCTCGAGGTCGACCTTCTCCCCCGTCGTGCGCGCGATCTCGTCCATCGCATGGCGCATCGACGAGAGCATCCGCACGCCGAGTACGTCGAGCTTCAGGTAGCCGAGCAGCTCGACGTCGTCCTTGTCGGCCTGGATCATCCGATGCCCGTTGGCGGAGCGCTCCAGCGGCACCCGGTCGGCCAGGTCGTGGGACGACAGGACGATCCCGCACGGATGCAGCGCGATGTGACGAGGGAAGCCGTCCAGGCGCTCGGCCACGCGGAACAGGAGCTCCAGCTGTGCCATCGGGAGGTTGATCCCGTCGAGCTCCGGGAGGCGCGTGAGCGACTCCCGGAGGTTCCGCGCCGAGATGTGAGGGAACGACTTCGCCACCATCCCGACCTCGACCTCCGGCAGGCCGAGCGCCTTGCCAACCTCGCGCACCGCGGCACGCGCCCGGTAGGTGTCGACCATCGCGATGCAGCCGGCCCGCTCGTCGCCGTGACGGGAGAGCACCATGTCGTAGACGTCCTCGCGCCGGGCGGACTCGACGTCGATGTCGATGTCCGGGAGCTCGTCGCGCATCGGGTTCAGGAAGCGTTCGAACGAGAGGTCGTGACGGAGCGCGTCGACGTCGGAGATCCGGAGCAGATAGCACACCAGGGAGCCGGCGGCCGAGCCGCGGCACGCGACGTGGATCCCCATCACGCGGATGTCGGCCGTGATGTCGGCGACCGTGAGGAAGAACGCCGCGTAGCCCATCCGGCGGATCATCGAGAGCTCGAGGTGCAACCGTTCGCGGAGACGCTCGTCCTCGGTCATCCCCCGGTCGTAGACGCCGGCCCAGCAGCGCTCCGCCAAGATCGCGTCGGCGCTGCGTCCGGCCGGCGTCGGGAAGTCCGGGAAATGGACCCGCTTCAGCCCGAGGTCGAACCGGCACGAGTCGGCGATCTCCAGGGTCGTGTCACAGAGGTCCGGCCGCTCCGCGAACAGCAGTCGCATCGCCTCGACGGGCTTCACCCATCCTTCGGCGTTGGTGCGGGAGATGTGGTTGGCCGCGATCGGCACGATCCGCCGCATGCACTCGAGCGCGTCGGCCAGGAACGCGTCCTCGGGCACGAGGTAGCGGACGGGGTTGGTGGCGACACCGCGGACGCCCACCCGCTCGGCGAGACGGAGCATCGAACGGATCTCCGTGTTCGAGCCGCGTTCCATCCGGTGCTCGGCCGCGACGAAGAGCCGTTCGCGGCCGAACGCTTCACGGAACGGATGGAGCGCGGCCGCCGCGGCGTCGATGAGGCCGCGGGTGGCGAGCCGGCCCGCGTGCGAACGCGGGCCGGTGAGTGCGACGAGACCGGTTGCGTGGGCGCAGATCTGGGTCGCGGTGATCGAGGGATCCCCGCGCTCCCCCAGCATGTGCGCATCGGTGATCAAGCGACAGAGGTTGGCGTAGCCCCGCTCGTCCTGCGCGAGCAGGACGAGCGGGGCGTCGTGTCCACCCTCCCGGACCGTGAGTGAGGTACCCAGGATCGGCCGGATCCCCTCCTTCTGGCAGGCCGCGACGAACCGAGCGGCGCCGTAGAGCCCGTCCCGATCGGTGAGCGCCACGGCCGGCATCCCCATCTCGCTCGCCAGCCCGGCGAGATGCTCGGGGACGAACGCCCCCTCCTTGAGTGAGAACGCGGACCGGACGTCGAGATGGACGAATCCTCCAGAGCCAGCTATCGACTCGAACACATGTTCGATACTAGGCGGCTCCTATCGAGGCTGTCTAGGGGCTCAGAGCGTGTCGGAGCTCGTTCGGCGGTCTTGCCACTGGCGCCACGCCAGCAGGTAGCCACCCGCCACGGCCATGGCCGTCGGGGTCAGACCGGATGCTCCGGCCGGGTCCGCGCCCAGCACCGCCACCGTCACACCGATCGTCACGACCACCACCATGCCGAGCGCGGGAGCGAGCGCGATGCCGTCGAGCACGGATCCTCCCCGTCCCCACGCGACCGCCGCGCCGTATCCCCCACCCATCACGGCGAGCGCCAGGAGGCAGGCGATGATCTGCCACCGGGCCTGCGCGAGAGGAACCCTCGCGGTCGGCACCAGGTCGACGGGCGGCTGAAGCGGTCCTCGCAGGACGGCGAGCTCGGGGATCACCACGCGGCTGGGGTCGGAGGCGATCCGTCTCCACGCCTGGCCGCGCACGTATGCCCGGGGCGCCAGGATGATCGCCCCTTCCGCGAGCGCGGCTCCACCAGCCGACCAACTCTGCTCGACGGCGTACGCGAACGCTCTGTCCCCCTGCCACCCCGGCGCCACACCCCGTTCCGGCAGGCCGTCTTCTCCGAGTCGACCGACCAAGAAGAAGATCCGGTCGATCGAGGCGGTCGGCGCGAGGGCGCGGACCTGATTCTGCTGTCCTCTCCACGACAATGCGGCGAGTCGTGTCGGTGGCTCGACGAAGACCACGACCGGAACCTGCGGATCGACGGCCGCGACGTAGGAGGCGATGGTGCGCGCGGGCGCTCCGCGGGGCTCGCCCGCGGCACGCCTCACGAGGTAGTCAAGTCGCGGGGACACGACGAGCATGATCAGCACAACCACCACACACGCCGCCGCCAACGCACGCGCCAGACGGAAGCCGGTTCGCCCATCGGTCGCCGCCGCCTTCCAGCCACTCACGACGAGGGCGATCCCGACGATGCCCATCCCCGCCAACGCCGGAAGAGGAAGGATCACGCCGAGTACGCGATGACCCGGGAACGTCGGATCCCGAACGGCGAGGAGGCCTCCGACCGCCGACGCCGACAGCCAGGCGATGCCCAGGAGGGTGAGCGCCCGAGACGACCGCCGCGACAACCTCCACGCCGCGACAGCGCCGACGGCGGCGAGCACGGTCAACGCGGACACCCACAATCCGATCGCTCTCGCGATCTGCGCGAGCCGGTTCCCGAACTCCGTGACACGGTCGTCGATGTTGGTGAACCCCTCCACGGTCACCCCCATCGCGCCGAGGATCACCACGCCCACCGCGGCGCCCCCGATCACCAGCGCGATCACGAACGAGCACGACGGCTCCTGCCACC
>Ga0136614_10000633_pt1 | contig 18377 bp, 14 predicted proteins | sample AntDrymUQ2792106_2_FD_106643 | JGI IMG/M metagenome (GOLD analysis project Ga0136614, IMG submission 106643) | Polar desert sand microbial communities from Dry Valleys, Antarctica - metaG UQ279 (21.06) | ecosystem: Environmental > Terrestrial > Soil > Desert | place: Antarctica: Dry Valley... | reverse complement strand
GTCGCCCGCGCGCAGGCCCGACGCCTCTCCCGAGCAAGACTGAGAGGAGCGTCCACCATGTCCCATGCCATCTCGCTAGAGCCGGGACCCCCGTCGCCTCGCCAATGCGGCCGGTGCCGGTCCGTGTTCCCAGGGGATACGGTCCTCGATCCGTCCGCGGCGCCGAAGTGGTGGGCCTGTGCAGGTTGTCGGCGAGCCCTGTTCCCGCGTGCGCCGCGCAAAGTACAACCGCGTCAGCGCGTGAGTGTGCGTCCAGGTCAGGATGGCGATGTCAGCCCTTCGTGGTTCGTCGAGGGCGGCGAGCACGACGAACGGGCGCAACGGGTCGCCCGCTGCAGCATCGAACTCGCGGCCCGATCCGCAAGCGACGAGATCGGGGAGGTGGCGCTCGAGCTCATGCGCGCGGGCGACCACGATCCCGCGACGCTTCGGCACGCCCTGGCCATGTGTCGTTCACTCTCGCGAGACGATCCGACCGACCCGCGGGTCAAGCGGGCGATCCGACTCCTGCAGGACGTCACGGAGTTTCTCGGTGTCCCGCCCCACCTCTTCGACGCGCGTCGGCTGACGGCGCCGGACGTCGCCGTAGGGTCCGCCCCCGTCTCCTAGTGGTTCCGCTCGTGGTGCCGCGCCCGGCGTTCTAGACCAGGGTTAGATTCGGCCGCATGGACGCGCCTCTCGCGGGCAAGGTTGCGTTGGTCGCCGGCGCGACCCGAGGAGCGGGACGAGGGATAGCCGTGCAATTGGGTGCGGCCGGAGCGACCGTCTACGTCACCGGGCGAACGAGCCGATCCCAGCGATCCGAAATGAACCGGCCGGAGACGATCGAAGAGACCGCCGCACTCGTGGATGAGGCGGGCGGCCGCGGGATGGCGGTCCGGGTAGACCATCTCGTGCCCGACGAGGTGAGCGCGCTGGTGGCTCGAATCGAAGACGAACAGGGCGGCCTCCAGGTGCTCGTGAACGACATCTGGGGAGCCACCAAGATGGAGTGGAGCAAGTCCGTCTGGGAATCCGATTTGGATTACGGGCTGCGCACCCTCCGCCTGGCCGTAGATACGCACGCCATCACCAGCCACTTCGCGTTACCGCTGCTCATCAAGACGCCGGGCGGCCTGGTGGTAGAGGTGACCGACGGAACTGACGAGTACAACGCCACCAACTACCGGGTCTCCTTCTTCTACGACCTGGCCAAGGCGGCGGTGAATCGAATGGCGTTCGCGCTGGCGCGCGAGTTGGAACGGTACAGCGCGACGGCTGTGTCACTCACTCCGGGTTGGCTGCGATCCGAGGCCATGCTCGACGCGTACGGCGTCACCGAATCGAACTGGCGTGACGCGACGACGCCCTCGCCCCACTTCGCTATTTCCGAGACCCCGGCGTTCGTCGGCCGGGCTGTAGCGGCGCTCGCGCAAGATCCCGACGTGTCGCGCTGGAACGGACAGTCGCTGTCCAGCGGACAGCTGGCGAAGATCTACGGCTTCACCGATCTCGACGGCAGCCAGCCCGATGCCTGGAGGTACATCACCGAGGTTCAGGACGCAGGCAAACCCGCCGACACCACCGGCTATCGCTGACTGCATTAGGCACCGAGGATGAGGCGGTCGAGCATCCGCAGCAACCGGGCGCGGTTGTACCGCTGGGTCAGCAGGCAGGGGACGTTGGCAACGACGCCGTAGGCGAGCATTGCCAGCCCCAGCCACCAGGGGTTCCACAGGAAGAAGAACGGGGTCGCCGCCATGATCAGCCAGTGGGTGAGCTCGGCGCGGCGGGTTTCGACCACGAACCGCTCCAAGTAGGCGCGATCGTGGCGCAGCATCCGTTTCTTCGAGAACCCACCCTTGAACAGGTCGCCGGCTTCGGGCAGCAACGTCTTCCACCGTTTGATCCGCAAGACGCGTTCGTAGCGACGGGCGACGCGCTCGGGTCGGCGGCGCAACCGGAACAGCCAGCCGTCGCGACCCAGCCGCTCGACCGACAGACGGTGCGCGAGATACCCGGCGAACGCGCTCCACCCCGCCCACACTCCGGCGTCGAGGGCGGCGAGCCATACGTTGCGGCGCTCGAACACGGCCGCGCTCACGGGCGTACCGGCACGACCCGGCCCTTCCAGCGCACGGTGCCGCGGATCGTCCACACGATCGACCGGACGAAGATGATGAACCACACCGCCAGGGTCACCGGGAACAGGGGCGCCGCCCACGAATAGTTGCCGAGCGGTCGCAACATGAGTGCGAGTTGGGTGGCGAACGCGGCGTAGGCGACCCAACCCAGGATGCCGGGGTACGACCATCCTGCCAGCGCGGTGAGGGCGGATCGGAACGGCACCTGGGCGGCGGTTCCGAGGCCGATGACCCACGCCATCACTAGGAGGAAGCGCACCGGGGGAGTCGAGCCGGCGCCGGCGGCGAAGTTCTTGCTCCAGCCGTCGGCGAGCTGGCGAACACCGTTCGGATAGAGCCGGTAGCTGATCGCGTCGCGCCCGGCGACGACGTGCACGGGCAGACCGGCGCTGCGGAACACACGCGCCAGCGCGATGTCGTCGGCGACCGCGCTCCGGACCGCCTCATGGCCACCGACGCTCGTGTAGTTGGCGCGGCTGCAGGCGAGGCAGGGCCCGAACGCGCCGGTGATCGGCGCTCCGGGGCGGGCCGAGGCCGCGCCGATCCCCATGACCGCGATCGTGTGGAACAGCGCCGACAGCCGCTCGTACGCCCGCGCCATCCGGTGGTACGGCGCGACCGACACGAGGCCGCCGTGGCGATCGAGCTCGGCGACGATACGGACCAGCAGATCGGGCGCGGGCTCGGTGTCGGCGTCGAAGAACACGAGCACGTCACCGGTGGTCTGGTGGGCGCCGTACCAGCACGCCGACGCCTTCCCCGTCCACCCCTCGGGGAGCGGGGGCGCGGGCAGCACCTGGACGCCGGCGGTGAACGCGACCGCGCCGGTGTCGTCGTCGGAGTGGTCGTCGACCACGACGACCTCGGCCGCGGGCATGGTCTGACGCTCGAGCGCGGCGAGCAGGCCCGGCAGGGTGGCCGCCTCGTTGCGGGCGGGGATCACGACCGAGATGCGCCGCTCGCGCGCCGGACCGGCGGGGGGCAATGACGGGAACCGCCAGAACAACAGCCACCCGACGACCCACGTCGCCGCGAGCAACCCGGTCGCGAGGTCGAGCTTCACAAGGGTATTTCTACGCCGAAGCCCGGCGCGGATGCCTTGGGTAGGGTGCGGCCATGGAGTTTGAATACAGCAGTCGGTCGCTCGAGCTTCAGGAGAAGCTGGGCGACTTCATCCGGACGCACGTCGACCCCGCCGGACCGGCGTACCAGGAGCAGGTGGCGGCGTCGGGTGATCCCCACTTCCACCCGCCGGTGATGGAGGAGTTGAAGGCCGAGGCGCGCAAGCGGGGGCTGTGGAACCTCTTCCTCCCGAACGAGAAGTGGGGCGCGGGCCTGTCCAACCTCGACTACGCGCCGCTGTGCGAGATGATGGGCAAGAGCCTGCTGACCGGCGAGGCCACCAACTGCGCTGCCCCCGACACCGGCAACATGGAGATCCTGGCCGAGTTCGGGACGCCCGAGCAGCAGGACGAGTGGCTGGTGCCGCTGCTCAACGGCGAGATCCGGTCGTGCTTCGCGATGACCGAGCCGTGGGTGGCGAGCTCGGACGCCACCAACATCCAGAGCCGCATCGAGCCCGACGGCGACCACTACATCGTGAACGCCCACAAGTGGTGGACGAGCGGCGCGGCGTCCGACCGCTGCAAGGTGGCGGTCCTGCTGGGCGTGTCGAACCCGGACGCCGATCCGTACCACCGCCACTCGATGATCCTGGTGCCGTTCGACGCGCCCGGGGTCAAGGTCGTGCGCACCCTGCCGGTGTTCGGCCACGACGCCGGCGGCGGCCATTGCGAGACGCTCTACCAGGACGTGCGGCTGCCGGCGTCGAGCCTGCTGGGCGAGGAGGGCGGCGGATTCTCGATCGCCCAGGCCCGCCTCGGTCCCGGCCGCATCCACCACTGCATGCGGGCCATCGGGCTCGCCGAGAAGGCGCTCGAGCTCATGTGCATGCGCTCGCAGATGCGGGCGCCGTTCGGCAAGCCGTTGGCAGAGCAGGGCGTGGTGCAGGACCGGGTCGCCGAATCACGAATCGAGATCGAGCAGGCCCGCCTCCTCACGCTCAAGGCCGCCTGGCTGATGGACACGGTCGGCAACAAGGGCGCCCGGTTCGAGATCGCCGCGATCAAGGTCGTGGCGGCGCGGGTCGCGACCACCGTGATCGACCGGGCGATCCAACTCTTCGGCGGCGCGGGCGTCTCCGACGACTGGCCACTGGCGGCGATGTACGCGCACGCCCGCACCCTCCACCTGGTCGACGGGCCCGACGAGGTGCACAAGCAGCAGATCGCCCGGCGGGAGCTGCGGCAGTACGAGCACCTGCGGTCGTGAACGTACGGATCGGGTACGGCCTCGGCGTCCAGGGGCTGCGCAAGGACGGCACGCTGCCCGAGCTGGTCGACTCGCTCGAATCGAACGGGTTCGACTCGTTGTGGCTGTCGGAGCGGCTCACCGGCGACGCGCCCGACCCGCTCGTCGGGCTCGCGTTCGCGGCCGGTCGCACCACCAAGCTCAAGCTGGGCACGAGCGTGCAGGTCCTCCCCGGTCGCAACCCCGCGCTCGTCGCCAAGGAGTGGGCCAGCCTCGACCGGCTCTCGGGCGGGCGGACCCTCCCCGCGTTCGGCCTCGGGATCGCCGACCCGCGCGAGCAACAGGCGTTCGGGGTCGCGCGCGAGGACCGCGCCGCCTGGTTCGACGAGGCCCTGCCGCTCATCCGGCGCATGTGGACCGAGGACGACGTCGACCACGACGGCCCCCGGTTCTCGTACCGCGGCCTCTCGGTACGACCGAAGCCGGTGCAGCAGCCGCTCGACGTCTGGCTGGGCGGGCGGGCCAAGAGCGAGCTGCGGCGCGTAGGCCGCCTGGGCGACGGGTGGCTGCCGAGCTTCTCGACCCCGGCCGAGGTCGCGGCGGGACGCGTGCTGGTCGAGGAGGCCGCGGCCGAGGCCGACAGAGAGATCGAGGTCGAGCACTTCGGCGCGTTGGTTATCTACGTACGCGACGAGATCCCAGAGCTGCTCTCGGCCGCGATCGGCGCCCGTCGGCCCGGGCTCGACCCCAAGGAGCTGATCCCCGTCGGGCTCCCGGCGGTGCGCACGCACCTGGAGTGCTTCCTCGAGCACGGGTTCTCCAAGCTCGTGCTCGTGCCCGCCCACGAGCCGACGAGCTGGGCCGAAGAGCTGAGCGAAGTGGCCGACGAGGTACTGGGCCTACAGAACTAAGAGCCGAACTGGCGCGTGAAACGCGCTGGTTTGCGGCGCGTTTCACGCGCCAGAACTGAAAGTAGAACTAGTTGAGCCCGTCGTGCAGCACCGCCACGGTCACCCGCATGATGAGCACGACGCTGCAGAACAGGCTGAAGTAGCCGAAGAACTCGTACAGGGTGGTCTCACCGGCGAAAGACGGGCCGCCGGTCGTGCCGACCAGGAACACGCCGACCAGGCCGACGAAGCCCCCCATCAGCGCCAGGATCGCCCGGTTCACCAGCTTGGTCACGAAGCGCACGTCGCGCTCGTCCGAGAACAAGCTGACGCGCGCCCGCAGGTTTCCGCGCTCGATCGACGTCGCCAGCCGGTCGACGTGCCGGGGCAGTCGCCGCAGCAGCGGCGCCATCCGGATCAGCTCGCTCTTGGCCGCCTCCTGGAGCGTCTCCGGTGTCACCCGCTCGCGCATCCACTCGGTCGCGACCTTCTGGGCTTCGTCGATGGTCGGGTAGCCCGGTGACAACGTCGTCAGCGTCCCGTCCAAGGTGATGAGCGCCCGGAAGAAAGTGCTCAACTCGGGCGCCACGCTGATCCCGTAGGTGAAGAACAGCTGGAGCAGGTCGTTGAACATCGCCGCGTCGGGCGTCATCCCCGGCGCGAGATGGCGACCCATGAACCGGGCGAGGGCGCGCTCGAGCTCGTCATCCTCGACGATGCGCCGCAGGGTCGCCACCTGGAGCACCGCTTGTCGAAGCAGCTCGGGGTCGCGCTGGGCGACCCCCAGCATCAGGTCACGCAGGGCGGCCTGCTGCATCGGGTCGAGACGGCTGGCGGCGCCGAAGTCGATGAGACCGACGCGCCCGTCGCCCAGCACCATGACGTTGCCGGGATGCGGATCGGCGTGGAAGTGGCCGTCGACCAGCATCTGGTCGAGCATGCACCGCAGCAGATATCCCGCCATCTCGTTGCGGTCGACGCCGAGCTCATCGAGGCGGTCGCCGTCGCGCACGCTCACGCCGTCGAGCCACTCCATCACCAGCACGCGTGAAGTCGTGAGGTCCGGGTACACCACCGGCACCTGCACGTTCGGGAAGTCGGTGAGGTTGGCGCTGATGTCCGCGGCGTTGCGGGCCTCGATGCGGAAGTCGAGCTCCTCGCGCAGCCGGTCGGAGAACTCGGTCGTGAGCTCGACGACGCCGTAGTCGGCTGCCCACGTGGTGCGCTCCTCGACCGTATGAGCGAGCTGGTCGAGGACCTGGAGGTCGCGCTCGACCGCCTCGCCGACCCCGGGTCGCTGCACCTTCACGATGACCGGTTGCCCACCGTGCAGCTGCGCCCGGTACGCCTGCCCGATGGACGCCGCCGCCACCGGCTCCCAGTCGAACTCGGCGAAGACCTCGTCGACCGGCGCTCCCAGCTCCTCCTGGAGCAGCTCCCGCACCGCGTCGGGCGGCGCCGGCGCAACGTGGTCCTGGAGGTGCGACAGCTCGTCGGCCACCGTCGGGGACACGAGGTCGGGGCGGGTCGAGAGGACCTGGCCCATCTTCACGAACATCCCGCCGCCCTCTTCGAGCGCGTGACGGAGCCGCCGCGCCAGCGGCGCCTTGCCATCGACGGCGTCGTCGTCCTGACGGGCGAGGCCGAGGCCGGGGCCGAGGCCGTTGCGCATCGCGATGCGGGTGATCTGGGCGTAGCGGCTGACCCGCTGGCCCCGGCGGCGCAGCGCCCGCAGCGGCCGCGGGATGGAGGTGAAGCCGCTCTGGGCCTTGGCGAGCGTGCCCGGGCGGGCCAGGAGCTCGAGCCATACCGACATCGACATCACGCCGAGGGCGGAGAACAAGAAGATGTTGCGGGTGAAGCCCTTGGCCGGATCGGCCCGGTCGCTTGCGATCACGAACGACAGCGCCACGCCGCCGCCCCAGCCCAGGACAGCGGCCGCCACCGTCGTGCCCCACGAGCGACGCACGCCCAGGAGCCGGCCGGTGATCCACGACAGTAGGAGGACGCCGGGGAGCGTGAGGAAGAAGGTGCCAGTAATGAGGTCCCGGAGCGAGTCAGCTGCGATCACGTGCACTGGCTAGGCGAGCTCCTCGACCTCGAGCTCGCCCGACGAGTGGCGGGCCCGGAGCACCTTCTTGTCGAACTTGCCCACGCTCGTCTTCGGCACTTCGTCGATGAACGCCCACCGCTCGGGCAGCTGCCACTTGGCGACCTTGTCACCGAGGAAGTCGCGCAACGCTGCCGCGTCGACGCCGGCGTCCGGCTTCCGCACGACGCACGCCAGCGGGCGCTCGTCCCACCGCGGGTCGGGGATCCCGATGACGCTCGCCTCGACGACGTCGGGGTGCGCCATGAGATGGTTCTCGAGCTCGACCGAGGAGATCCACTCCCCGCCTGACTTGATGACGTCCTTCGCACGGTCGGTGATCTGGATGAAGCCGCGGGCGTTCACGGTCCCGACGTCGCCGGTGCGGAGCCAGCCGTCGTCGAACCTCTCCGGCGACGGATCGCGGTAGTAGCTGCTGGTGATCCACGGCCCGCGCACCTCGATCTCGCCGACCGCGTCGCCGTCCCACGGCAAGGGCTTGCCCTGGTCGTCGACGATGCGCAGCTCGACGCCGGCCACGATCCGGCCGGTCTTCACCCGCCACGACATCTCGTCGTCCGGCTCGTGGTCGGACGGCGGGTAGGCCACCGCCGCCAGGGGGCTGGTCTCGGTCATGCCCCACGCCTGGATGATCTTCACGCCGTGGCGCGACTCGAAGTTCTCCATGAGGCTGCGAGGGACGGCCGAGCCGCCGCAGACGATCATCCGCAACGACGACAGGTCGACGGCGTCGGGGTGCTCCTCGCTGTAGCGGAGCACGTCGGCCCAGATCGTCGGCACCGCGCCCGAGAACGTCGGGCGCTCGGCCGCGATGAACTTGCACAGAGGCTCGGCCTGGAGGAAGCGGGACGGCATGAGGAAGCTGGCGCCCGCCATCCAGGCCGCGTACGGGATCCCCCACGCGTTGGCGTGGAACATCGGCACGATCGGCAGCACCCGGTCGCGTTCGCTCAGCCCCAGGCCGGTCGGCATGCACGCGGCCATGGAGTGCAACACCGTCGAGCGGTGCGAGTAGACGACGCCCTTGGGGTTGCCGGTGGTGCCGCTCGTGTAACACATCGCCGCGGCGGCGCGCTCGTCGACGTCGGGCCACGCGAATCCGGGCTCCTCCGCCGCGAGCAGGTCCTCGTAGCGCACCACGTCGGCGCCGGCCGCCGCCTCGCTCAGGGCGGTGGCGTCCCCACCGCCGACCACGACGAAGTGCTCGACTGTCTTGAGATCGGCGGCCACGTTGGCGAGGAGGGGGACGAGCGTGTCGTCGACGAGAACGACCCGGTCCTCGGCGTGGTTCACGACGTAGGTGAGCAGCTCGGGGAACAGCCGGATGTTGAGGGTGTGCAGCACCGCGCCCATGCCCGGGATGGCGAAGTACGCCTCCAGGTGCTCCTGGGTGTTCCAGCTGAACGTCCCGACCCGGTCGCCGGCCTCGATCCCGAGCCGGGTGAGCGCGCCGGCGAGGCAGTCGGCCCGCTGGGCCACATCGGCGTAGGTCGCCCGCCGGCTGGTCTCGCCCTCGAACGTGACGACTTCACTGTCGCAGCAGACGCTGCGGCCGTGCTGGAGGACCATCCCGATCGTCAGCGGGAAGTCCTGCATGGTGCTCTCGAGCATCGTCGTGGCTCCTCCGGTCGGCGGTTGTTGTTCGCTCCGTCAGAAGTCCAGGATCACCCCGGCGAGCAGACCCACGACGAGCAGGCCTCCGGCCCGGCGGGTGTGCACGAACGCGAATGCCGCGAACCACAGCGGCCAGATCGGGAAGCCCGCCGGCGGTTCGGCCGGCTTGGGCCGGGAGAACGCCTGCCACACCGGGACCAGCTTCGGGAGGGCGAGGACGCACACCAGCGCCAGGATCGGCACGGTGCCGAGCACGACCAGCACCGCGACCAGGGGGTAGAAGAGCGCCATCATCGCCTGGGTGACACGACGGGCGGCGCGCTCCCCCACGATGACGGGCAGCGTGCGGGTGCCAGCGGCCTCGTCCCACGGGAGCTTGTCGATGTGCTTGCCCATGAGCACCGCGGTGCACAGCAGGCCGTAGGGAACGGACGCGACCACGATCTCCCAGGGGATACCGCCGGTGGCGGCGTAGTACGCGCCGCCGACCATGAGCGGGCCCCAGACCACCAGGACCGTCGGCTCACCCAGGCCGTGCTTCTTGAGCCGCAACGGCGGCGCGGTGTAGGCGACCGAGAGCAGGAACCCGCCCAGCGCGAACGCCACGACCGGGGCACCGCGGGCGACGAACAGCGCGACGAGGATGGCGAGGTCGGCGACGTTGACCATGAGCGCGGTCGCGAGGAGGCCGCGTCGCGTGATCATGCCGGAGAGCACCGGGTGGGGCGCGTACAACGCCCGCGGGTAGGTCTCCGAGTCGGCGCCGACATCGAGGTCGAACAGGTCGTTCATGAGGTTGTTGGCGACGTGGGCGAGCACCAGGCCGAGCGTGGCCAGCGCCCACAAGCCGATCGACACGTCGTCGGCGTCCCACCACGCCAGGAGACCGGCCACGAACGCCGCCGTGACCGTCATGGGAAGGACCGACGCCCGGGTCAGGACGAGCCAACGCGAGACCGGGTCGACGCGTCCCTCGGGCGGGTTGGTGGTGCGCAGGACGTGGACCCAGCTGCGCACCAGGCTGCGGCGCGCCGGCGCGGTCGTAGCGTCCGGTTGCCGCGTGCCGACGTCGGTCACGGCGGCAGCGTACCCGGGGTCCCGGCGCGTAGCTCTCGACGCCGGGGGCGAAACCTGCAAGATTCTCCCGCTGAGACGGGAGGGGGGCCTTGCTCGCAGTCAGCGACCTCGACGAGATCGCGGCGTACGTCTTCATCGACATCGCCGTCATCGTGATCGTGGCCCGGCTGATGGGGATGCTGTTCCGGCGGATCCGTCAGCCGCCGGTCGTCGGGGAGATCATCGCCGGCATCCTGCTGGGCCCCACCCTGCTGGGTGCTTTCCCCGGCGATCTCGACAAGGATCTGTTCCCGCTGGAGGTCCGGCCGTTCCTGTCGATCGTGGCCCAGCTCGGGCTGATCCTCTTCATGTTCATCGTCGGGCTCGAGCTCGACGTGAACCTGATCCGGGGCAACGAGCGCACCGCCGCGGTGGTCTCGATCGCCTCGATCGTGCTGCCGTTCGGGCTCGGCTTCCTGCTGGCGGTGGCGCTCTACGGCTCCCACGACATCGTCGGCGGCGAGAAGATCGACTATCTGCCGTTCGCGTTGTTCATCGGCGCCTCGATGTCGATCACGGCCTTCCCGGTCTTAGCCCGAATACTCACCGACCGCGGCATGCACCGGACCGCGGTCGGTGCCCTCACGCTCGCCTGCGCCGCGGTCGACGACATCATCGCCTGGACGCTGCTGGCGGTGGTGATCGCGGTCGTCGAAGCGACGGGCGCGCTCGACGTCCCCCGCATCATCATCATGTCGGCAATCTTCGCCGCCGTGATGTTCCTGGTCGTGCGGCCGCTGCTCGCGCGGCTGGTCGATCGCTACCGACAGGTAGGTCGGCTCACACCGAACATTCTCTCCATCATCCTCATCGGCGTGCTGGTGTCGTCCTACATCACGGCGAAGATAGGGATCCACCAGATCTTCGGCGCGTTCCTGTTCGGGGCGATCATGCCGCGCGAGCACGCCAAGGAGATGTTCCACGAGATCCTCGAGCGGCTCGAGCAGGTGAGCGTGCTGCTGTTGCTCCCGGTGTTCTTCATCGCCACCGGGCTCAACGTCGACGTGCGCGGCATCGGCCTGTCCGGCACGTGGCAGCTGGCGCTGATCCTGCTGGTCGCGATTGGCGGGAAGTTCATCGGCGCGACCGCCGGGGCCCGCCTGCAGGGGGTCGCACCGCGCAAGGCGTCGGCGATCGGCATTCTCATGAACACCCGTGGGCTCACCGAGCTGGTGATCCTCAACGTCGGGCTGTCGATCGGGGTGCTCGACCAGCAACTGTTCACGTTGCTCGTCGTCATGGCGCTGGTCACGACGATCATGACCGAGCCGTTGCTGCGCATCGTCTACCCCGACCACCTGCTGCAACGCGACGTCGCCGACGCCGAGAAGGCCGCGCTGGCCGGGCCCGACGCCTACCGGGTGCTCGTCGCCGTCGACGACCCGGAGGCAGTCGGGCCGCTGGTCGACCTGGCCGCAGACATGATCGGTCCGGTCCAGCCGTCCGAGATCGTGCTGAGCCGGTTCCTCCCCCTGCGTCAGAAAGTGGAGGTCGGCAGCGGGCTCACCGGCGAGCTCGCCGACATGGCGACCGCGATGGACGCACTGAATGCGTTGGGCCGGCGGGCGGAACAGCGCGGCATCCGCGCCGTCGTCCTCTCCCAGTTCTCGACCGACGTCGCCCACGACCTCATCGAACAGGCTCAGACGGTCGACGCCGACGTCGTGCTGCTGCGCTGGACCGGCGACGACGAGTCCGCCGAGACGGTCAGAGCCCTCGTGGCAGCGGCGCCGGCCGACGTCGGCGTCTTCGTCGGCGACGACGGTCGGGACGGACCGGTAGCCGCGACCCTGGGCGAGGCACCCGACGACGGCGCCGCCATCGAGATGGCCGTGCGAATCGCCAAGGCACGAGGTGCGGAGCTGCGGTTGCTCGACCCCCGGGGCGGCGGCAAGCGGGGGCGGGTCGCGCCCCTCGTCAAGGCGATCGAGCGCGCCGGCGTCGACGCCAGTACTGACGGTGCCGCCACCGGAGCGTCGCTGGTCGTGACCGGGTTCGGCGAAGAGGCCGGCGCCGATCTCGCCGCAATCGCAAGCGGACTCGGGAGGGCGGTCCTGGTGTGCCGCGCGAAGGAGGCACTCGCGCCCGAGGGGGCGCGCGAGCGGATGGCCAAGCTCGCCGACGCGGACAAGGAGTAAAGGGGGGCGGGCGGAGACACCGGCCGTCGAACGGGACAGGGAGGGACATGAAGCAGTCGTTGATCTACCCGAGAGGGGTGCGGCCATGACGCCCGCACCGCCGCCGGGCTTCGAGGGCGGGCTCGTCACCGCGTTCGTACTCCTCGACCTGGTGATCATCTTCATCGCGGCGCGCCTCGTCGGGCGCCTGGCCCAGCTGGTCGGACAACCCCGGGTGGTCGGCGAGATCCTGGCCGGCGTCATCCTGGGGCCGTCGGTGCTCGGTCCGAAGATCTTCACCTGGGGCGACCCGCCCTGGTTCCTGCATTGCGAGCAGGCTCTGACCGCCATTGGCGTGCCCGAGGGCACCCAGCAGAGCATCACGACCTGCCTGTTCCCGCAGCAGGCGCGGGGCGTGCTGGGGATCCTGGGGCAGATCGCCCTGGTGTTCTTCATGTTCCTGGTCGGCCTCGAACTGGACTGGGCGCTCCTCCGGGGCAAGGGGCGGGGCATCCTGACCGTCGCGTTGGGCGTTGTTGCCATTCCTGTCGCACTCGCGTTCCTCGTGGGCCCGATCCTGTTCGACGCCCCTGAGAAGTGGGTGGGGATCGGCAACCCGTCGGAGAACGCGTTCAACCTCATGGTCGGCGCCATGCTCGCGGTCACCGCCTTCCCGGTCATGGCCCGAATACTCCAGGAGAAGGGCCTCACCCAGAGTGCGATGGGTTCGGTCGGTGTTGCGGCCGCGGCCGCAGTGACCGTGCTCATGTTCCTGCTCGTCGCGGTGGCGACCGGCGTCGCCAAGGATCAGTCGACCGGCGATCAGATCAAGCGGTTCGTGGGAACGGCGATCTTCCTCGCGGTGCTGTTCCTGGTCGTGCGACCGGTGCTCGAGCGGACGATCGGGCGAACCATCGACGGCGGGGGCTTCACGACCGGGACGTTCGCGACCGTGGTGATCCTGGCGTTCGCGTCCGCGTACGTGGCGGACCGGATCGGGATCAACGTGATCGTGGGCGCGTTCTTGATGGGTTCCGTCATGCCGGCGCGGCAGGCTCTCTTCCGGGAGATGAGCAGCCGTCTCACCGACATCACCGCGACGATCCTGCTGCCGATCTTCTTGGCGTTCTCGGGACTCAACACCGACTTCACCAAGCTGGGCATCTCGTTCGTCGCTGGAATCGCGCTCTTCCTGGCCGCCGGGATCGTCGGTAAGTGGTTGGGTGGCGCGCTCGCGGCGCGAGCCGGCGGGTTGACCTGGCAGGAGGGGAACGTGCTCGGCATCCTCATGAACTGCCGCGGCCTGCTCGTGCTGGTAGTTGCCCTCATCGCCTTCCAGGAGGGTGTCATCTCGCCCCAGCTCCAGGTGGCCGGGGTGCTGATGGCACTCGTCACGACCGCGATGACCGGGCCGCTGTTCGACCGGTTCGCGCCCGCGGCGGCGCCGACCAAGGCCGCGGCGGAGAAGACGGCCAAGGGGGGGACGGTGGCCGAGAGCGTGATCGAGGAGAGCTAGGAGAGCCAGGAGCTGCCATCGGCTCAGAGGGGGCCGAGTCCCCCGGCCCCCTCGGCAATTAGTGCTCGTGGGGCGACTCGAAGACGAGGGTGCGACGGCCCAGCGCGAGGCGCGTACCGGGCGCGATCGTCACGCGCTCCTCGGTCGCGAGGCGCCTCCACGCGCCTGACCCCGCGTCCCATACATACGTCCCGTTCGTCGACCCGCGATCCCAGAAGACCACGTTCCAGCCATCGAGGTGGATCGCGGCGTGACGCCGCGAGATGCCGCCTTCGGCGTCGTCCAGGACGAGAGGCCGCGCCCGACCCGACGACACCGCATCGTCGGTGTCGGGATCGCGTCCGATGACGTAGTCGGCGTCGACCTGGTACGTGCACCCGTCGTCGAAGACGAGGAACCCGAGCGGGGGCCGCTCCCCCTTCACCAGGTTGTGGGTCTGCTGCACCATCGAGATCCCGCAGACATTGCAGTACAGCGAGTCGGGATCGTTGAAGTGACCCCGGGAGCAGACGATGCCGTCGACGACCGCGCCCGCGCTCTCGGCCTCGGCCGCAGGATCCGGGGCCGGCTCGGCGGCGACGGGAAGCGGCTCGCGGCCTTCGGGTTCGGCCTCGGGCGCGAGGAGCGACACCGCCTCGAACTCGACTCCCACCTTGGCCGGCGCCAGCGGCGCCTCCTCCACCGGCGGTGGCGGGGGCGGCGCCACCGTGGCCGCACTGATCGCAGTCTGATCCTCCTCCTCAGGCGGCCCCTCGCCGGCGCGTCCGAGCATGAACCCGGTCGCCGGAGTCACGCCCTGGCGGAGCTCGAAACGGCGATCCGGCTCCGGCGCGGCTGCGCCCGCGGGCCCCGCGGTGACGGCCGTGAACGACTCGTCGACGATGCGGTCCACCCACGTGGCGGCGTCGCGGCCCGAGAGCGTGATCGTTCCATCGGGTGCCTCGATCACGACGTCGACGTCGCCGTGCACGACCACGGCCATTCCCGACTCGGCCTGCCCCAACGCACAGAACGCCGGTGCGGGGTCACCGGCGCCGAGCAACCCGGCCAGGCGGCGGGCCAGGATCCGACCGGGGGGCGCCCCGGCCGCGGTCACGACCTCCCGGCACACTGCGACGAGCTCGTCCGCCCGCTCGAGCTGGGCCGCGCTCGGGAGCGCGAGGAGCACGGCGCCCGGGAGCCGACACAGGATCCCTTCGCCGGGCACCGGCGTGAGCGGAAGATCGTCCAGCTTCACCGCAGTGTGCTCATGAGCCGTCTCGCAGCTCGGCGATCATCACCGCCACCTCCTCGGCCGTCGGTGGCCGCTCGGCCGGATCCGCGAGACAGGCGCGGATGACGTCGGCTTCGCCCGTGCTGAGCGATGCGGCGAGCTCCGGAGTCGAGTTCAGCACCTTGCGCAACGCAAGCAGGGGATCGCGTTCCGGGAGCTCGCCGTAGAGACCGGTCCCGGTCAGGGCCCGGTGCAGGGTCGCGCCGAGCGACCACACATCGGAGGCGCGCGACGCGCGGCCACCCTGCATGATCGCCGGATCCATGAACTCGATCGATCCCACCCCTGCGAGCCCGGTGACCGTCTGTCCCGGCGCCAGAATCTGCACGAGCCCGAGATCGGAGAGCTTGGCGCCCTCCTCGTGGAGGAGCACGTTGGCGGGCTTGATATCGCGGTGCGCCGAGCCGACTTCGTGGAGGGCATGGGCGGCCCGGGCGGCGTGCTCGACCGCCCGAACGACCTCGTCCCGCTCGAGGGGACGCGCCGGCGTCGCCAGCGACCCCATCGGCAGGTACTCCATCGCGTAGAAGAACGTCCCCCCTTCCTGCCCGGCGTCGTAGAGCAGCACCAGATAGGGGGAGTTCACCGCCGCGAATGTTCGCAGCTCGCGGGTCATCCGCCGGAACGCGTCGTCGCTCGTGGTCCCGGCCAGCACCTTGACCGCGACGTGCTCGTCATCGACCGGCACCCGCTTGGGCGGCTTGGCCAGGTAGAACTCGCCGTTGTTCCCCTCGCCGAGGAAACGCACGAACTCGTAGTCAGCGATGCCTTCGCGGTCGGGCATCGGCTCAGACGATCCTGCCGCCACGGAAGCGCCACCGGATGAACACGACCCGCATCGGACCGTTCAACCACAGCCACGTCGCCAGCCACACCAACGCGAACAGGAGCGAGAATCCGCCCGCCTCCACCTTGGCGAACTCGGGCGTCGGTCCTATCTCGCGCACGATGAGGTACGCCAGGATCCCCTCGTTGATGCCGGTCAGCAGGCCGAAGAGCGTGGGCCAGTCCTTCTCCCAGCGGTACTGCTGGAGCCCGTGGTAGATGGGCTCCCAGAGCACGCACCCCACGACCGCCACGACCAGGAGGGTGAACAGCCCCGCCTCCCAGACATCGGCGCGGATCTCGCTCGATGACGCGCCGGGAGCGGTCCGGACGGGCAGGAAGAACCCGAGGACCAGGACGACAGGGACGCCGATCACGGCGAGCACGAAGATCCGGGTCTGGAGGCGACCGACGAAGTTCGGCGTCATGTGCGCACCTACACCCTGCGGTTGCGAGCCCAGCGCCACCACTGCGACAGCGAGCGTGCAACTCCGATGCGCCGGCAGAACCCGAGCCGCGCGAGCTCGTCGGTGATCTGAAGCGCGGCGTACTGGAGGCCGAGGAACGAGTCGACACCGGCGTACGGGCCACCGAGCGTCGCGCTTCCCGACGCGAACATCCGGCCGGGCTCGCTGCGCGTGCCCCGGACCTCGAAGTTTCGTTCGACCTCGAGGCGGCCCATCACGTTGCGCCCCGCGCCCGAGTGGTCGAGCACGTCGGCCAGGACCCGGTGCTCCTTGATATCGGCTTCGAGGCCGGTGGCGTCGACGATGAAATCGGCCGGGACCTCGACCTGCGAGCCGTCCCGCTGCTTGATCCTCGTCACGACCGTGTTGTCGGGCCCGGGCGCCACGTCCTGCACCTCGCCGATGTACACCCGGTAGAAGCCCTCGCGCCGGCCGCGGTCGAGCTGGTTGATCCACAGCTTCCGGTGGGGCGTGTTCGTACCGCCCATCACCCCGAGGAGCTGCTTGCGTGCGTCGCCCTCGAGCTTCTCGAGCTGGTCGCGCAGCTGCCCTCCCCACGTGCCCTTGGGCCAGTTGAAGCCCTGGAACGCCCACCCGTCGGCGCCTTTGCGCCGCATGAACAGCGAGGGTCCATGCGAGCTGTCGATGTAGGTGCGGAAGAGGTGGATGATGGTCGTCTGGGCACCGTGGCGGTCGCGGTCGTCGATGAGCCGTTGAAGGACCCGGGACGCGACGATCCCGCCGCCGCGGACGACGACGATGCCGGGGTTCCGCCTCAGTTGTTCGTACACCTGCTCGTGGGGCTCGTACGCGTTCACCACCCGCCGGTAGTCACGGTGCTTCTGGCGGTACCCCTGGAGGTCGGGCAGGAAGCGGAGACCGGGATAGCCGACCGCGAGGTGGACGTGGCGACTGCGGTACGCGACCCGCTTGGTCTGGGCGGCCCCTCGCGGCGGCGTGAGGATCGTGAAGTAGCCACCGCCGTGGCGCCGCCGCACCATGCGAACCTGTCCCTTGACGACCGTGTCCCAGTAGCCGATCCGGCCGGCCTCCCGTTCCATGTCGGCGAACGCGGTCCCGGCCCGCGGTGTCCAGTAGTCGGTGAGGATCGGCTCCGTCAGCACGTTCCAGAGTGGAGCGAACGTCTTCTCGCGCCAGGCCTCGCGGAGGGCATAGCTCGGGAAGCCCCAGAGGTTGCCCGGACATCCCGACGAATCGGATCGGAGGCGTTCGGCCGCGGGGATCTGCGACACCTCGGTGAGGTACTGGTAGGTCTGCCAGGGTCGCTCCTGGATTCCCAGGCTCCTGACGTGGGAAGTGTCGAGGCCGGCGATGCGCAGGTAGTCGACGAGCACGAACGAGCCGATTCCCCCGCCGACGGTCACCAGCGGCGCCTCCACGACGGGGATCCCCGCGCCGGCGACGAGCTCGTCGCTCCAGATATCGGTGTCGACGAGCTGGTCGGTGAGGTCACCGCTGCCCTTCGGACCGGTGCCGGCGTCCGCGGTGGGGTCGACTCCGCCGATGGTGATCGTGTCGTCGGAAACCATGCCCCCCCCACGGGTGCCCCCGGGTCGCGGTCGGAAGATTAGCGCCGGTCATCCAGGCGCCGACCTGTCGACAAGGTCCCGAGAGGGATTCGACGCCGTGAGCCAGCCTCCTGGAGCCTCGCGCTACCGTCGCGTCGGTCAAGCTGGCTGGTCAGACTGTGAGCCACGAGATGGACAACGAGTCGGATACGAGTGGGCCGGCGCCGGCAGAGCTGGCGCTCGAAGGCTTCGAGGACTTCGTCGAAATCGGCCGGGGCGGCTTCGGAGTGGTGTACCGGGCCAATGACCCCGCGCTCAGCCGCACCGTCGCGATCAAGGTGCTCACTGCCCAGCTCGACTCCACGAATCAGCGCCGTTTCGACCGGGAGCGCAAGGCCTTGGGCTCGCTGTCGGGTCATCCGAACATCGTCACGGTCTACGGCTCCGGTTTCCTCAGCGACGGGCGGCCGTACATCCTGATGGAGTT
>Ga0136614_10000632_pt1 | contig 18395 bp, 19 predicted proteins | sample AntDrymUQ2792106_2_FD_106643 | JGI IMG/M metagenome (GOLD analysis project Ga0136614, IMG submission 106643) | Polar desert sand microbial communities from Dry Valleys, Antarctica - metaG UQ279 (21.06) | ecosystem: Environmental > Terrestrial > Soil > Desert | place: Antarctica: Dry Valley... | reverse complement strand
CGGCCGGGCGGCCGGGCGTTCGCGAGCGGACCATCTCCGTCGACGGGCAGAGAACGCGACTGCTCGAGTCCGGTTCGCAGAAGGGAAGCACCGCGGTGGTGCTGGTGCACGGGATCCCCGGGTCGGCGGCCGATTGGATCGATCTCATGCTACGGCTCGGGAATCGGCGCACGCGTGTAATTGCGCTCGACATGCCCGGCTTCGGTCATGCCGAGGACGCCTGGGGCTTTGGCCGCTCACCTGACGTCGGCGCGAAGTTCCTCGAGCGGGCGCTGGGCAAGCTCGGCATCTGGCGCGTTCACCTCGTTGCCCACGACCTCGGGGGCCCCGTGTCGCTGGAGTGGGCGTCGCGCCGGCCGAAGCGACTTCGCAGCGCGACGTTGATCAACACCGGCCTGCTGCTCGGTTACCGCCATCACCCGATCGCGCAGGTATCGCGCCCCGCCGGAACCGGGGAGCTCTTCTGGCTCGGACTCAACCGAGCGGTTTTCAGCGCGGGCCTCCAGGCCGGCCAGACGCGGCCGGTGCCCACAGCAACACTGAACCGGTGGTACGACGACCTGGACCGCGAGACCCGCTGCACGTTCCTCGAGACGTACCGGTCAGGAAGTGAGCAGGACGTCGATGATCGGGCCCGGAGGCAGGCCGCCGTGCTTGCGCAGCGCCCCACCCGGCCGGCGCTGGTGATCTGGGGCGCCAAGGATGCCTTCCTCCCGGTGGAGATGGCGGAGCGCCAGCGCGAGGGCTTCCCACAGGCTCGGATCGAGATCTTCGAGGACTCAGGCCACTGGCCGTTCATCGATGACGTCGAGCGGACGGACCAGCTCGTCGTTCCCTTCGTGCGGCGAGCGATCGCCCACGATCGCTCGCCGCAGCGCTGATCCGCGGGTCGCGTCAGGCCGGCTGAACCAGGGCGCGGTCGACGCACGCGGCGACGAATCGGGCATCGAGTCGATCGCCGGTCACGAGCGCCCGGAAGTAGGCCGGAGCGACCAGCTGCTCGATGAAGCCCTTGGGCTCGGTGCCCGCCGGCAGCTCACCGCGGTCGATCGCGCGCGTGACGATGGCCTCCGCCGCGCCGAAGCGGACTTCCCAGAACTCCCGGACCATTCCTCTCAGCTCCAGGTCCTCTTCCATGGCCGCGGTCGAGAGCGCGTGGAAAAGTCGCACCAGGCCGGGCTCGGCGAGCACCCCGACGACGGCCTCCAGAAAGGTCTCGAGATCAGCTCGAAGACTGCCCGAATCCGGCACGGGAACCGCCTCCTGGGCGATCGCGAGCAGCGCGTCGGCCGCCAGACGCGGACGTGTGGGCCAGCGCCTGTAGACGGTCGCCGGATCGACTTCTGCGCGCCGGGCGACGGCACGGTGAGAGAGGTCTGCGTAGCCCCGCTCCAGCAGCTCCTGGCGCACGGCGTCCAGGACGGCGGCGCGGATTCGTGCGCTGCGTCCGCCCGGGCGCCCGCGAACCGCGTCAAGCTGAGTCGCTGCGGGTCGAGGCATCGAACTCACGATAACGATCTACTGCGATGGTTATCGCGTTAGCTCGACGCCGAGGTCGACGCGCTCGTCGAAGTCCTGCTGTCGAAGAACCAGCAGGCGGTGCGTCAGCTCAAGTTCATCATCAATCGCGGCGTCGAGGCCGATCTCTACACGGCGCAGGGGTTCGAGGCTCTGTCGGCTGGGCTGACCGGAGCCGTCACCGGCGCCTGGGAGGTACCCGACGCGGACGGCGGCGCCGGGATCGCCGCGTTTACGGAGAAGGGCAGTTTGTGGGAGCAGCGCCGCGGGCTGGCGCGAGATTTCTGGTCCGACCGGGCGGCCTCCCCGGCCCGGTCGTAGCGAAAAGCGACGGCTCAGCCGCCCAACCTCCCCGCCCGGCAAGGACATCTGCAGGACAAGCTAGCGCGGTACCCCGCCGGCAGCTCGAGGGCGACCCAAAGTCCCGAGGCCGCCGTGAGGCCGGCGACCAGTCCGATCGCGCCGCCAAAGCCGACCGCGTCCGCCGCGAAGCCCGCGATCAGGCCGCCGGCGCAGTAACCCGTGTCGCGCCAGAAGCGGTAGACGCCGACCGTGGGCGCTCGGGCGACGGGCGAGACCTGGTCGGAAATGGCGGCGATGAGCGTCGGGTAGACGAGTGCCGTGCCGATGCCGAGGAGGACCGACGCTCCGGCGGCAAGCCCGACGGCGCCATCGGAGACCGCGAGGAGGGTGAGAGCCCCCGCTTGCGTGAGCATTCCCGCGACGATCAGTGGTTTGCGCCCGACCGTGTCGGACCAGTGACCGACGCCGATCTGGCCGAGGCCCCAGACGGCCGGGTAGACGCCGGCAACGAGTCCGACCGCCTCGACGCCGGCTCCGTGCGCTGCCAGGTAGAGCGGGACGAGTCCCCAGGCGAGTGCGTCGTTGAGGTTGTTGACGAGGCCGGCCTGCGAGCAGGCGCGCAGCCCCTTACGGCGATAGGTCGCGTCGGCGAAGGCCGCGCGCAAGTCCGGGGTCTCCTCATCCGTCGCACGGTCATCGGCCTCCTCCTGTTCGAGGGCAACGTGCCCTGCCGTGTCGCGCACGAAGGCGATCGACAGGCCAAGGGCGATGAGCGCAATCGCCGCTCCGCCGACCACGAGCACGTCGCGCGGCACGATCGCGGCTGCAAGCCAGCCGCTTGCCAATGCGGCGATGGCGACGCCGCCGTAGCCGGCGGCCTCGTTGAGCCCGAGGGCGAGCCCACGGCGCCGCGGCCCAACGAGATCGATCTTCATCACGACGGTCATCGACCAAGCGAGCCCTTGGCTGATGCCGAGGAAGGCGTTCGCGGCGACGATCCACCCCCAGCTCGGCGCAATGGCGATCAGGGGCGGCACCGGCAGGGCGAAGAGCCAGCCGAGCACGAGCAGCCGTTTGCGGCCGACGCGCTCGGCGAGGGCGCCGGCGGCGAGGTTGGTCAGGGCCTTCGCGAACCCGAAGGCGACGATGAACGACAGCACCGACGCGCTGGAGGCGAGCGCGAAGTCGTCGCGCCCGATCAGCGGAAGCGTTGAGCGCTCCAGGCCGACCATGGCCCCGACGAAGGCGTTGATCGCGACGAGTAGGGAGAACTGCGGCAGGTTCTCCCGCAGGCCGAGGCGCAGCCGGTCGGTCGCGGGCATGTCCTAGCGGACTTCGGCGGAGGAGCGGCCGGCTTGGTTCGTACGGACGATCTCCGCCTGCTGCGGCGGCACCGGGGGGATGTCCTTCAGCAGAGACTCGACGAAGGCATCCTCGCTGTCGAAGCGCAGTGCCTCGTTGTGCTCTCGCTCGAAGCCGATCGTCGACACCGGGTTGCCGGAGAGCCCGCGCCCGCAAACCGACCCGGCGTAGTGGGCCGGATAGAGCAAGAGTTGGTCCGGCAGCGTCAACAGCCGTTCGGTCAACGACCGGTAAAGCAGCCGCGCCATCTCCTCGGATCCCTCGGCTCCTTGAGCATGGAGATCGGGGCGCCCGACGTCGCCCACGAGCAGCGAGTCGCCCGTCAGCACGAGCCAGGGCTCGTCAGTGTCGCGGGCGTGGTCCGTGACGACGTAGGCGTGATGGGCGGGCGCGTGGCCGGGCGTGGCGACCGCCCGCACCTCCGTGTTGCCGAGCTTGACGACCTCGTCGTCAGCGAGCGGATGATGCTCGAAACTGACGCCGGCGTCCTCTGGCAAATAGGCGGTTGCGCCCGTTCGCTCGACGAGCTGGGGGAGGCCGGAGACGTGATCGGCTTGGACGTGGGTCTCGAAGACGGCCACGATCGGGATCCTCTGACTCTCGGCGGCGGCGACGTAGGCATCTACGAGCTCGACATGGGGATCGACGACGGCGAACTTGCTGTGGCTCTTGCAGCCGAATATGTACGAGGCACAGGCCGTGGCGTCATTGAGCAGCTGTCGGAAGTACATGGACGCCTTCAGGCCGGGGTCGATTGCCCTTGACAAGTTATCAATTGATCTCTTTAATAGCAATCCATGAGCGGCCAGAACGCAAAGACTGCCGTCTTCGAGGCGATCGCTGTCATGGGGAAGGCGTTCTCCAGCGAGCGCCGGCTCGAACTGCTCGACCTTCTGGCGCAGGCTCCCCGGACGGTCGACGAGCTAGCGCGGGCGATCGGGCAGTCGAACGCCAACACATCGCAGCACCTCCAGGCGCTGCTCGCCGCGGGAATGGTCACGCGCGAGCGCGAGGGCACTCGCGTCCGCTACACGCTCGCCGGGGAGGACGTCCTTCGCCTCTGGCTGGCGCTGCGCGAAGCCTCGGCCGCTCGCCTCGCTGAAGTGGAGCGCGCCGCGCGGAACTACCTCGGCGAGGAGGTCGAGGCAATCGGCCGCGAGGAGCTCGTCACACGTATGGGCCGCGGCGACGTCGTCCTCATCGACGTACGCCCGCCGGAGGAGTTTGCGTTCGGCCATATCGAGGGAGCGCAATCAATTCCCCTCGACGAGCTGGAGCGGCGGCTGCGCGAGCTCCCGGCCGACCAGGAAGTCGTGGCCTATTGCCGCGGCCCGTTCTGCGCTTACGCGCATGAAGCGGTCCGCCAGCTGCGCGACGCCGGGCGGACGGCACGACGGCTTGAGGGCGGCTGGCCGGAGTGGAAGCTTGCGCAGGGGACTGAGTATGGGAGAACGACCAAGGGGAGGGCCGCATGACGACCAGCACAGACCAGCTCGACACCAGCGAGCTGGAGCAGCGCGTCAAGGGGATGTACCAGGAGGTGGCGCTGGAGCCCGAGCGCGAGTTCCACTTCGAGACCGGACGACCGCTGGCCGAGCGCCTCGGCTATCCGACCGGTGATCTCGATCGGATCCCGGCGGGTGCGCTGGAGTCGTTCGCCGGGGTCGGCTATTTCCTCGACCTCGCCGCGATCGGCGCCGAGGACGCCGTGCTGGATCTGGGCAGCGGCTCGGGAACGGACAGTTTCGTCGCCGCTTTGACGGCCGGCAGCGTCGTTGGAATCGACATGACGGAGGAGCAGCTCGCCAAGGCGCGACGACTCGCGGACGAAGGCGGCTTCGCGAACACGGACTTTCGCCAGGGCTACATCGAGGAGCCGGTCGCCGAGGGGAGCTTCGACTGCGTGATCTCGAACGGGGTGATCAACCTCTCGCCCGACAAGCCGGCTGTGTTCGCCGCCGCCGCGAGCGCCCTGCGCTCCGGCGGGCGGCTCGCGCTGTCCGACATCGTCACGGCCGAGCAGCTGCCCGGGGGCGTCACCTGCGATGCCTCGCTCTGGGCCGCCTGTATCGGCGGCGCGATGCAGCGCGACGGCTATCGCGAAGCGATTGAAGCGGCCGGCTTCGAGATCGAGACCTGGCGGGAGAACCCCGAGTACCGGTTTGTCTCCGATCAGGCCGACAACGCCACGCAGAAATACGGCGTGACCAGCATCTCGCTGTTCGCCCGCCGTCGATGATCGTGGGACGAGTCGCGCATTGGATGCGCTGCAACCTGACGATGCAGGGCTACGGCGCTCTCAGCGATAGCGAGCGCAAGCAGTTGGGCGTCGGCTTGCGCCTCTCCCCTGCGCTCTGCTTCACTGGAATGGCGAGCGGCGTCGTCCTCCAATCCGGTCGTGCTGCTGGCCATGGCGGCGACCGCGTTCCTCGCCGGCGCCGACACTCTCGGCCTGGCGCTCGGGATCCCTCTGCTGATCGTCGCCGCCACGGTCACGACCACGAACTGGTGCGTACCGTCGCTCATCTACGGGCTGCTCCGTGACACGCGCGCACGGGTTACGGCTTGAGGCGACGAGGGGACCTGGGGACCAAGCCGTTGTGAGCCCTTGTCGGTGTCCAATACGAGAGGGAGGACGGAAATGGCAAGCTTGGTCAAGCCGGAATTGCCCCTGAACATCGAGGCGGTGCAGGCCAATGGCTAGCAATGGCCGCGTGATCGTCGGCTGCACCCACGGCGAAGAGGATCCGGACCGAGTGGTCGTCGCCTACCTGACCGCGGGGGCGGCGCTCGACCAAGGGAAGGAGGTCGTCCTATGGCTGACCTCCGAGGGTGTCCGCCTCGGGCTGGAAGGCTACGCGGACCGCATTCGGGTCGGGATGGAGCCCCCGGTCGAGCGCGTGCACAAGCAGTTCATCGAAAAGGGCGGGCGCTTCTACGTTTGCCCGATCTGCTTCAACGAGCGCGAGCTCGACGAAACGCAGCTGGTGGAGAACGCAGAGCTCAAGGGCGCCACGCCGCTAATGGAGTTCGCCGACGACGGCGGGACCCTGACGTTTAGCTACTGAGCTGACTAGGTGGCGAGGGCCGGAATCGAACCGGCGACACCACGATTTTCAGTCGTGTGCTCTACCAACTGAGCTACCTCGCCGCGCGGCGGATGGTAGCGCCGGCGGCGTTCCCTTATGGTCCGCGCCATGAGCGAGTTGATCCACACCTGCTACCGCATCACGGACGTCGAACGCTCGGTCGACTTCTACCAGCGGCTGGGCTTCGAGGAGCTGATGCGGATGCCGATCCGCGAGGAGGCGATCAACGTCTTCATGGGCCTTCCGGACGACGGGGCGCGGCTCGAGTTGACCTACAACCACGATCAGGACGGCCCGTACGAGATCGGCGCGGGCTACGGGCACATCGCGATCACCGTCGACGACATGGACGGCACCCTCGAGCGTCTTGCCGAGCAAGGGATCGAGCCCGAGAAGCCCCCATACACGGTCCGTGAGGGCGGCTCGCGGCTGTGCTTCGTGCGCGATCCCGACGACTACCGCATCGAGTTGATCGAGAAGGGCTCGTGACGCGGTCGATCCAGCTGATCTCGCTTGCGGTCCTCGCCGCCTTCGCGCTCGCGCTGTCGGGCTGCGGCGGCGATGACTCCGACAGCCCGCTCGACAACGCCCTCGGCTACCTGCCCGAGAGCGCCCCGCTCGTGCTCACGTCCAAGACGAATCCCGACGACGCGCAGATCAAGGCGGGGTTCGAGATCATCGGCGACACACCGCTCGGCGCCCCGCTTCAGGAGCAGCTCGAGGGCGTCCTGAGCGGCGACGTGACCTTCGAGGACGACATCGCTCCGATTCTCGGCAACGACGTCGTGATCGGCGCCCAGAACGCCGCGGCGATCGACAACGACGACTACCTCGCCGCATTGCAGGTCAAGGACAAGGACAAGGCCGAGGAGCTCGTCAGGACCGACTCCGAGCGCGACGGGGAGGCGGAGGGCGTCGAGGTCTACCGCGACGACGACACCTACGCGGCAGTGCACGACGACGTGTTGCTGCTGTCCAACTCGAAGCAGAACATCGGCGCCGCGATCAAGCAGCGCGACGCGGACGACCGCTTCCGCGAGGAGAAGCTCGACGACGCCTTGGAGACGCTTCCGGAGGACGCGGTCGCGAGCGCCTACTTCGCGGTCCGCCCCTTCCTCGAGCAGAGCGACGACGACGACGCCGACCAGGCATTGAAGGTCAAATGGGTGGCGGCGCTCGAGTCAGTCGGGCTCAGCGCGTCGATCTCGAACGACAAGGTCGAAGTCGGCCTCAACGTCAAGACCGATCCGAGCGGGCTGACCCAGGCCGACGTGCCGATCGCCTCCGGCGCGCAGTCGCCCGCGGTCCTGCGCCGCGAGGGCGGGAGCCCGTCGATCAGCGTGAGCTTGCGCGACCCGGCGGCGTCGATCCAGTTCGCCCAGACCGCCGGCAAGCAGGCCTCGCCGGGCGGCTACGCCGAGTTCCAGTCGGCGCTCGACCAGATCAAGCGCGGGGCCGACATCGATGTCGAGCGGGACGTCTTCGGGCAGTTCACCGGCGACACCTCGGCCTCGATCGACCTCGACGGCAAGTTCGCCCTCAGGAGCCAGGTCACCGATGCCGCCGGACTGAAGGCGGCGTTCGACAAGTTCGGCCGGACGGTCGCCCGCGCCGGGCGCCCCGGGGCTCGCCAGTTCCGCGCGCCGAAGAAGGGCGACGACCTGTTCACATTCACGACCGACGACGGTGACCGGTTCGCCTTCGGAGTCGTCGACAACCTGTTCGTCGCCGGCAACGACGCCGACAAGGTGGCCGAAGTGGCGGCGCAGCCAACGACACAGGTCAGCGGCGCGAGGGGCGCCTTCGCCGCCAACGCCGACGCCAAGGCGATCGCCGGTGAGCTGGTCGCGCAGGCGCTCGGCGCGAACCTCGGCGGGTTCGGGGGCCAGGCCGCAGCACAGTTCACCGGCCCGCTCGGCGAGCTCAACGGCTCGCTCGAAGGCGATACCAGCGGCGTGCGCGGCAAGTTCTCGCTCGATCTGGAGTAGGGGTGTGCGCGCTTAGCCGCGGATAGCACGGCAAAGTGCACCAACCCCCTCGGCTACGACCAGCTATCCCAGCGTTTCAACGAAGGCAGCGGGTCGATCGGGCGCCCGCCCGCGTACCAGCCGCCGACCCAGATCTCGAAGTGCAGGTGGGCGCCGAACGAGCGGCCGGTGTTGCCGACACTGCCGAGCCGCTCGCCCGTGCGCACGCGCTGGCCCTCGCGGACCGGGATCGAGCCGGTGACGAGGTGCATGAAGACGTAGGTGCGATCCTCGCCCGCGCCCCTGAGCACGACGTAGTGGCCCGCCCCCTCGGCCTGGTAGGCGATGTGCTGGACCGTCCCGCCGCGCGGCGCGACGACCGGTGTGCCCTCCGGCGCCGGGAGGTCCTGGCCCTGGTGCGTCCGTCCCGGCCGCGCCGCGCCGAAGCGCCCGTCCGGCCCGCTGTACGAGAACGGACCGTCGATCGGGAAGCGGTGCGCGCGCACCACGAGGCGGCGCTGCTTGGATACCCGGCGCGTGCGGGTCAGCCCGCGTCCGGCGGGATCGCGCGCGCCGATCTGCACGCGCAGGTCGCGCTGCGGGAAGCTCGCGGCCGGGATCGCCACCCGCTGCCGGCGCCCGCTGCGGCGCTGCCCTAGCGAGATCCGGCGCAGCACGCGCCCGCCGCTCGAGCGCAGCTCCAGGTGCACGCGCACGTGGCGCGAGCGATCCTTGATCCGAAAGCGCACGCGCACCGCGCGCCCGGCCTGGAAGGCACGTCCCGGCTCGACGGAAAACGCGGTCAGGCGCGGCTTGGCACTGCCGCGCGGGCGCTTCTTCTCGACCGGGTCGTCGGCGCCGACGCCGCCGTTCGAGGCCGTCGCCGGCGTCGTCACAGCCATGAGCGCGACGAGGGTCAGCGGGATCAGCGATCGGCGCGCCATCTCAGTCGTCTTCGACCGTAATCGCTGTCTCGCCCCTCGGCGCAAGCCGCCTTGCAGGACGGCGTCAGGCGGCGCGCATGCGCGTCAGCAACTCGAGCGCGCCGTCCTTCGACAGCGGCTCGTTGAGGTTGCCGCACTTCGGCGACTGCACGCACGACGGGCAGCCCGCCCGGCACGGGCACTCACCGATCAGCCGGTAGGCGTCGTCGACGAGGCGCCCGAAGCCCTCAAAGCCGATCCGCGTGATGCCGACTCCGCCCGGGTGGCCGTCATAGATGAAGATCGTGGGACGGCCGGTCTGCTGGTGCGCCGCGGTCGAGAGGCCGCCGATGTCCCAGCGGTCGCACATCGCGATCAGCGGCAGGACGGCGATCTGGCCGTGCTCGGCCGCGTGCAGCGAGCCGCCGAGCGCATCGAGCGGGAAGTCGCCCGCGAGCAGCTCGTCGCCGAAGACGTACCACAGCGCCTGGGTGGTGAAGCGCTGCTCGGGGAGGTCGAGCGCGAGCAGGTCGAGCACCTCGTGGTCGGAGATCCGCTTGCGCTGGAAGGCCGATACCTGCTCGGTCACCGTGACCTCGCCGAACGACAGCTCGACGCCGTGGTCCTCGCGCGAGGCGACGATCTCCTCGATCCAGGTGTCGGTCTCCCTCTTTGGCTGCGTGTACCAGTCGCCCGAGAACTCCTCGACGACGGCGTGGCGCGCGACGGGGTCGAGCTCGAGCACCTCGTAGCTGCGCCCGAGGTGCATGTAGACAGCGCCCGGGTGCAGCGTCGAGTAGGCGCGGCCGGCCTCGACCGTGCCGAGCAGCTCGCCACTCGCGTCCTCGACGACCGCGAACGAGTCGAGCGAGGAGGAGCGCAGCGCGATCCGGCCCGCCGGAAAGCCCGCCGAGCGCGGCAGGTAGCGCCCGCCGCGCTCGCGCAGTTCGCCGCTGCGCACCAGCCGGTCGGCGTATGCCTGCCAGCGCGGTCCCAGCGCCTCGGCGTCGCCGGCGTCGAGCGGCAGCTCGTAGGCGGCCGCGGCGAGGTGCTGGAGGTGGATCTGCTCTGACTCGTAATCGAGGATCGCGGCCTCGACGGGGCGGTCGAGAAAATCGTCGGGATGACGGCAGAAGAACTGGTCGAGCGCGTCGTCCCCCGCGATGTAGAGCGCGAGCCCGGTGGCGCGCCGGCCGGCGCGGCCCCACATCTGGCGCAGGCTCGCGACGGTGCCCGGGAAGGTCACGCAGATCGCGGCGTCGAGGTCACCGACGTCGATCCCGAGCTCGAGCGCGTCGGTCGCGACGACCGCGAGCAGCTCGCCACCGGATAGCCGGCGCTCGATGTCGCGTCGCTGGGCGGGGGTGTAGCCCGCGCGGTAGGGCGCGATCCGCTCGGCGAGCTCGGGCCGCCCGGCGTCCTCCAGGCGCAGCCTCGTGAACTCGCGGATCAGCTCGACGCCGCGGCGTGACTTCAGGAAGCAGATCGTGCGCACGTCCTGTTGGACGAGCTCGGCCAGCAGCCAGGCGGCCTCCGAGAGCGCCGAGGTGCGCGCGCCGGTGTCCTCGTCCAGCAGTGGGGGGTTCCAGATCGCGACGCGGCGCTCGGCGTGCGGGGCGCCGTCCTCGTCGACGAGCTCGAAGTCGAGTCCCGTCAGGCGCTCGGCGAGCTCGACCGGGTTGGCGATCGTCGCGCTCGTGAGGATGAAGCGCGGCTCGGTGCCGTACGCGGCCGCGAGCCGCCGCAGCCGCCGCAGGACGTTCGCCACGTGCGAGCCGAACACGCCGCGGTAGGTGTGCGCCTCGTCCACGACGACGCAGGCCAGGTTCGCGAGCACGTCGGCCCAGGAGCCGTGGTTGGGCAGGACGCCGACGTTCAGCATGTCGGGGTTCGTGAGGATCACGTTCGAGCGCTTGCGCAGCTGGCGGCGCTGCTCGCGCGGGGTATCGCCGTCGTAGATCGCCTGGCGCAGGAACGGGATGCCGAGCGACTCGAGCGCGCGCGCCTGGTCCTGTGCGAGCGCCTTGGTCGGGTAGAGGTAGAGGGCGCGCGCGCTCGGATCGCGCGCGAGCGTGTCGAGCACGGGCAGGTTGAACGCGAGCGACTTGCCGCTCGCCGTGCCTGTAGTGACGATCACGTGGCCGTCGCGGATGCGCTCGAACGCCTGCGCCTGGTGGGCGTAGAGCGTCGCGATCCCGGCGTCGCCGAGCGCGCGCGCGACCACGGGATGCAGTTCGGCGGGCAGCGGCGACTCACTTGCCGGGCGCGCCCCGTAGCGCGCGCGGCCGACGAGCTGCTCGCCCTCGCCGGTCTCGAGGATCGGCTCCCAGGGCAGCTTCGAGCTGACGGTCGACACCGTTGCCATAGTACGGCCGCCTTGATCGCCACCTACGACCACCAGGACTTTCCGCTCGGGCTCCTGCTCGAGCGCAAGCGGGCCGAGATCACGGTGGTGCTTCCGGGGCGCGAGGTCGCCGACACGGTCGGGCCGATCGTCGAGTCGCTGCTCGGCCTGAGCGGCTTGATCGACCAGGTCCTCGTCGTCGACGCCGCCTCCGACGACGGGACGGCCGAAGCGGCGGGCGCTGTCGGCGCCGAGGTCCGCCAGGAGGCCGAGCTGTTGCCCGAGTTCGGCGCGGTGCTCGGCAAGGGCGACGCGATGTGGCGCGCGCTCGCGGCGGTCCAAGGCGAGCTGATCGTCTACCTCGACGCCGACACGCGCGACTTCTCGCCCCACTTCGCGACGGGGCTGCTGGGCCCGTTGGTGACGAGCCCGGGCACGCAGTTCGTCAAGGGGGCGTATCGGCGCCCCTTCATCAAGGACGGGATCGTGCTCCGCGAGGGCGGCGGCCGCGTCACAGAGCTCACGGCGAGGCCGCTGCTGAGCGCCTTCTATCCCGAGCTCGCCGGCTTCTCGCAGCCGCTTGCGGGCGAGGTCGCGGCGCGCAGGAGCCTGCTCGAGACGATTCCGTTTGCGGGTGGTTACGCGGTCGAGACCGCGATGTTGCTGAACGTGTACGCCGCGGCCGGTCTCGATGCGATGGCGCAGGTCGACCTCGACGAGCGGCTCAATCACCACCAGGGGCTGTTCGAGCTCGGTCCGATGGCCTACGCGGTCCTGCGCGCCGTGATCGAGCGCCTGCGCGACGAGGGCCGGCTGGCCGCGGGACCGGCGCCGCCGTTCCGCGCCGGCGACGGGCGCGAGATCGACGTCGCCTGGGTCGAGCGGCCGCCGTTCGCGTCGGTTCGCAGCCCCGCGGCCTGACATTCTCCGCGGCGCAATGGCAATCCGGTGCGTCTACACCGACCTCGACGGCACGCTGCTCGGACGCGGCGCGTCGCTGTTCCGCGACGCCGAGGGCGGCTTCACGCTGCTCGCGGCGCGGGCACTCGAGGCTTGCCACCGCGCCGAGGTCGAGGTGGTGCTGAAGTCGGGGCGCCGCCAGGCGCAGGTGATGGAGGACGCACGCCTGATCGGGCAGAGCGCGTACATATTCGAGGTCGGCTGCGGGCTCGTGATCGACGGCGAGGAGACGCTGCTGACCGGGGCGCTCCAGCCGCGCGACGGCAAGACGATCCACGCGCTGATCGAGGACACGGGCGCGCCGGGGCTCTTACTCGAGCGCTACGCCGGGCGGCTCGAATACCACGCGCCGTGGCACTTGAACCGCGAGGTCTCGCACCTCATGCGCGGACTGATGGATGTGGACGAGGCGAACGCGCTGCTGGCCGAGAGCGGCAACGACGGGCTGCGACTGGTCGACAACGGCGCGATCTCACCGAAGGAGACGCTGCTCGGCCTCGACGGGCCGCCGCACGCCTACCACCTGATCCCCGCCGTGGCGTCGAAGGCCAACGCGGTCGCGCGCCACATGCAGGCCCGCGGCTACGCGCCCGAGGAGTGCATCGGGGTCGGCGATTCGCGCGAGGACCTCGACGTCGCCGCCGTGGTCGGCCGCTTCTTCCTCGTCGCAAATGCGGCCGAGCGCGATCCGGGCCTGCGCGAGCAGATCGCGGGCTTCGCGAACGTCGAGATCACCGAGGCCTCTATGGGCGAGGGCTTCTACGAGGCCGTCGTGCGCTCGCTGGCCGAAGCGCGCTAAGCGGCGGGCGGCGCTGGGACCAGGTCCGCAGACAAGTAACGATCGCTACAATCGGGTGTATCCCCGGTGCCGGAAATCCCATCGTCGGAGCCAAAGGAGGGTTCTGATGTTCAATGTTTCCGATTCCCACCACTTCCGCAAGACGATCGCGGGCATGGGCATGGTGCTGGCGCCGATCGCCTTGCTGGCCGGGATGGTCATTCATCCGGCCCGCAAGGACGACGTCGGCGCACAGCTCGCCGTCGTCGCGGACAACCTCGACGCCTGGTACCTGGCGCATCTGCTGGTGCTGGTGTCGATCGTGCTCGCCGTACCGGCGATCCTCGGTCTGATGCACATGCTGCGTGAGCGCGAGATCGCCGCTGGCAACGTAGGCGGGGCGCTGGCGCTGGTCGGCCTGATTGCCACCACCGGGGTCGTCGCGATCGACGGCTTTGTCGGTTGGCAGGCCGCCCAGGGCGGCGCCGACTCCGCTGCGATGACGGCTCTGTTCGAGCGCGTCACCGAGTCGAGCGGGGTCGTGATCCCGTTCTTCGTGGTGTCGCTGGCGCTCGGCCTCGTCGTGCTGGCGCTCGGGCTCTACCGGGCGCGGGCGGTGCAGTCGTGGATGGCGGCGTTCGTCGCCGTCGCGGCAGTCTGCCTCGCGATCGCGGGCCCGCTCTACAGCGACGTGCTGAGCATCGTCGGCGCGGCGTTCCTGTTCGTCGGACTCGGCTCGATCGGGCGTCATGTCCTGCGCGAGACCGACGCCGACTGGGAGCACACGCCCGACTACGAGGACTTCCGGCCGCTGGCCGGGATGCGGTAAGCCTCCGCGGCCGCCCAGGCGGTCGCGGCGGTGCAGTCCAGACGGGCGCCCTCTCGGGGGCGCCCGTCGCGTTGCCTGAAGCGTTTTCGTCGTATAGCAACGAGAACGCTTCAGTGAAGCTCGGAACCGAGCTCCCGACCGGCGCGTTCGAGCTCGGCCTCGGTGCCCGCCTGGTGGACGCTGGCGAGGTCGAGGATGCGCTCGCCGAACGGGTCGAGCGCGGCCTCGCCGCAGACGGCGTGGCAGGCGACCCCGGCCTGCCGGCAGCGCGTGGCGACTTCGCCGACGGCCTTTCCGGCGAGCGTCTGCTCGTCGAGCCGGCCCTCGCCGGTGACGACGAAGGCCGCGGCGCGCATTCGCGTGTCGAAGCCGAGCTCGTCGAGCACGAGTGCGGCGCCGCTCTCCAGGCGCGCGCCGCGGTGGGTCCAGAGCCCGCCCGAGAGCCCGCCTCCGCAGCCGGTCATCGGCACGCCGCGCGGGTCGGCCGGCGCGGCGTCCGCGAGCTCGTCGAGGCGGCGGTCGAGTCGCGCGACCATGCGCTCGTCGGCTCCCTTCTGCGGCCCGAAGACGCGCGCCGCTTCCTCCCAGGGCGAGCGCGCGTCGCAGGCCACGACCAGCCGCGGCTCGACATCGGCCTCGTCGAGCGCGGCCAGCGCGCCGGCGCCGCCGTCAACGGTGGCGGTCCCGCCGCAGGCGACGATCACCTCACGCGCTCCGGCGGCAACGGCGGCTGCGATCAACTCGCCGGTGCCACGGGTCGAGGCGCCCCACGGATCGAGCTCGTCTTCATGCAGGCGCCACAGGCCACTCGCCTGCGCCGCTTCCACCACGGCGATAGTTCCGTCATTGCCCAGCAGTGCGAAGCTCGCCTCGACTTCGCGCCCGAGCGGATCCTCCACGCGGGCGTCCCGCAACTCCCCGCCGCGAACGGCGAGCAAGGCCTCCATCGTCCCCTCGCCGCCGTCGGCGACGGGCAGCTCGACCACCTCGCGGCCGGAAGCGCGCAGACCGCGCGCCAGCGCCGTCACGGCCTCCTCCGCGCGCAGCGTTCCCTTGAACTTGTCCGGCGCTACGAGGACCGGCAGCGCGCCGCCGTGGGCGGCAGGGCTCACTCCGCCGCAACCGCGGCGCGGAACGCCCGCTCGGCCTCTTCGCCGTGCACGGCGAAGACGATCCGCGCCAACCCCTCGCCGGCGTGCCCGCGGGCCGCGCCGACCATTATCGACGCCGCCCGGTCGAGCGGGAAGCCACCGACGCCGGTGCCGAACGCGACCAGCGCCAGCGAGTGACAGCCGAGCTCTTCGGCCCGCGCGAGCGTCGCAACTGTCGCTCGCTCGATGATCTCGGCCGAGGTCGGGCCGCCGAGCTCCATCGTCGCGGCGTGGATCACGTAGCGCGCGGGCAGCTCGCCGGCCGAGGTCTCCACGGCCTCGCCGAGCCCGATCGGCGCCGCGCGGTCGGATTCCTCCTGGACGACCGCGCCGCCGGCGCGGCTGATCGCGGCCGCGACGCCGCCGCCGTGCAGCAGGCGTGTGTTCGCGGCGTTCGCGATCGCGTCGACTTCGAGCTTCGTCACATCCGCCTGGAGGACTTCCAACTGCGCCACGAACCTATTCTCCACGGGATGGCCTCGAAGAAGGAAGCCACGCTGCTCGACGCCGGCGGGCGCGAGCTGCGCGTGTCGAACCCTGCGCGCGAGATCTTTCCCAAGACCGAGCGTACGGCGGCGGTTTCGAAGCTCGAGGTCGTCGAGTACTACCTCGCCGTCGCCGATGGGATCCTGCGCGCCCTACGGGACCGTCCGACCACGCTCGAGCGTTGGCCGAAGGGCGTCCATCCGGGGATCGTCATCTCCACGCGCGAGCGCGGCGGCGGCGACGCCTTCTACCAGAAGCGCGTACCCAAGGGGGCGCCCGACTACGTCGAGACGGCGCGGATCCAGTTCCCGTCCGGACGCCACGCGGACGAGATCTGCCCGACCGAGATCGCCGTCGTCGGCTGGTGCGCGCAGATGGGCACGATCACCTTCCATCCCTGGCCGGTCCGGCGCGAGGACGTCGACCACCCGGACGAGCTGCGGATCGACCTCGACCCCCAGCCGGGCACCGACTTCGAGGATGCGGTAGCGATCGCCGGCGAGGCGCGCGGACTGCTTGCCGATCTCGGTTACACGGGCTTCCCGAAGACCTCCGGCGGGCGCGGCGTGCACATCTACGTGCGGATCGAGCCGCGCTGGAGCTTTACGGACGTCCGCCACGCCGCGATCGCCTTCGGGCGCGAGCTCGAGCGCCGGATGCCGGGCGCGGTGACGACGAAGTGGTGGAAGGAAGAGCGCGGCGAGCGCGTGTTCGTCGACTACAACCAGAACGCCCGCGATCGCACGATCGCGTCGCCGTACAGCATCAGGCCAAAGCCGGGCGCGCCGGTCTCCGCGCCGCTCGACTGGGACGAGCTGCCCGAGGTCAGCCCGGAGGACTTCACGGTCGCGACGATGCCCGCGCGCTTCGCCGAGATCGGGGACCGCTTCGCGTCGATCGATGACGTTCAGCACTCGCTCGAGCCGCTGCTCGAGATGTACGAGCGCGACGAGGCCGAGGGCGCCGGCGACATGCCCTACCCACCCGACTACCCGAAGATGCCCGGCGAGCCCAAGCGCGTCCAGCCCTCACGGGCGAAGAAGCCGTAGCAGAGCTGAGCTATGTGTAAGCCGCTCCGGGCAGGGACTACTTACAGGTCTTGCTGCTCGAGCCCGCGAGGCGGTAGACCGGGCCCTCGAGCGAGACCGCGTAGAGGCAGCCGCGGTCGGTCTCGGCGAAGGCGCTGACGCCCGGCACGGCGAGTCCCAGCTGACGATCCTCGCGAGCCCTTGGGCGGTCCAGCTTCGCGACGCGCAGGTTGCGGTTGCAGGAATCGCCGTAGACGTACTGGCCCGCGATCGTGTCGAGTCGCGGATCGCGCACGACGAAGCCGCCGATCACTGCGCAGTCGCCGTCCGATCCGCCGGTCTCGCGCTCGATCACGGGTTCGACATGCCCGCCGGCGGAGCAGCCGGAGAAGCGCAGCGTGCCCTCGAAGCAGTTCCAGCCGAAGTTGGCGCCGCGCCCGCCGCCGTCGGCGCGCGGGACGAAGTCGACTTCCTCGCGCTTGCTCTGGCCGACGTCGCCGATCGTGAGGTCGCCGGTCTTGCTGTCGAACGAGAAGCGGAACGGGTTGCGCAGGCCGTAGGCGTAGACCTCGTCGCGTCCCGAGCGCCCGACGAACGGGTTCGAGGACGGGATGCGGTAGCGCCTGCTGCCGTTGCGGCGCGGATCGATCCGGATCATCTTGCCGAGCAGCGAGTTGAGGTTCTGGGCGTTGCCCTGTGGATCGCCGCCGCCACCACCGTCGCCGGTCGCGAAATAGAGCAGCTTGTCAGGCCCGAAGACGAGGTCGCCACCGTTGTGGTTCGAGGCGAGGCGGTGCTGGATCTCGATCACCAGCCGCCTGCTCGAAGCGTCCGCGCGGTTCTTGGAGTCCTTCGAGCGCTTGAACTCTTCGACGCGGATGTCGCCCTCGGCATCGGTGTAGTAGACGTAGAAGCGCCGGCTCTTCGAGTAGTCGGGCGGGAAGCCGATCGACAGCAGGCCCTGCTCGCCGCCGGACTTGACGCGCGAGCGCAGGTCTAGGAAGGGCGTCTTCAGCGTCTTGCCCGAGCTCAGCACGCGCACGACGCCTTCCTGCTCGACGACGAACAGGCGGTTCGGGTCGCCCGGCGGGGCCGCGACGTCGACCGGCGCCGAGAAGTCGCCGAGCTTCAACAGGCGCGGCGCGCCGGCCATCGCGCTCGCGGGCATGAGCAGCGCGATCAGCCCCAGCGCGGCGATCAGGAGTGCGATTCGATTGCGCATTGGCGGTATTAGATACCCGATCCGCGGACGACGGAGCGGTCAGTTTCGCAACTGCTCGAGCTTGCAGTCGGCGGGCGTCTTGTCCTCGCGCCAGCGCAGGAACTTCGTCCCGTGGCGGATGCGGTTGCCGGTGATGTGGTCGAAGGAGACCTCGCAGACGAGCTCCGGGCGCAGGCCTTCCCGCACCAGCTCCTGCTCGGACTTCCATCGGCTCGGCTCGCCGGACCCGCGCTCGCCGGTGCGGTAGGGCTCGAGCAGCTCGAGCAGCTCGCGCTTCTGCGCCGCGTTGAAGCCAGAGGTGTGGCCGACGATCTGCAGCTCGCCGGCCTCGTCGTAGAGGCCGAGGATCAGCGACCCGACGCTGTTTGCGGCCTTGCCGAAGCGGAACGCCGCGACGACGGCGTCGAGCGTGCGCAGGCGCTTGATCTTGACCAT